>Ga0302263_10000070_pt1 | contig 42858 bp, 42 predicted proteins | sample II_Fen_N1_4_FD_194564 | JGI IMG/M metagenome (GOLD analysis project Ga0302263, IMG submission 194564) | Peat permafrost microbial communities from Stordalen Mire near Abisko, Sweden - II_Fen_N1_4 | ecosystem: Environmental > Terrestrial > Soil > Wetlands > Permafrost | place: Sweden: Abisko... | reverse complement strand
GGCCAAGGCACCTACGAAGAAGGCACCCGCGGCGAAGAAGGCGCCCGCCAAGAAGTCTGCGCCCGCGAGCAAGGCCGCTGCCACGAAGGCTCCGGCGAAGAAGGCACCTGCGAAGAAGGCACCTGCGAAGAAGGCACCTGCCAAGGCCGCCGCGACGAAGGCCGCAGCCGCCACATCCCGACCAGCGAAGAAGGTAGCCACGAACAAGTCGGCCCCGGCGAAGAAGGCAGCGCCCGCCACGCCGGTCACCAAGACCGCCGCCAAGACCGCCACCAAGAAGGCACCGTCGAAGCGGACGGCGGCGCCGTCCAGCTTCCCCGTGCTGCCCGGCGAGAAGTCGTGGACCAAGGCCGAGATCGACGAGGTCCTCTCCGACCTGCACGACGACCGCGCCCGCGTGGTCCGCACCCTCACCGCCCAGGAGGCGGAGCTGGCCGGGCTCATGCGCGACGCCGGTGACGGTGCCGGCCACGACCAGGCCGACATGGGTGCGACCAGCTTCGAGCGCGACCAGGAGCTGACGGTCGTCAACAACGAGCGCGAGAAGCTGGCGCAGATCGACCGCGCCCTGGCGCGGATCGCGGATGGCACCTACGGCATCTGCGAGTCCTGCGGCAACCCGATCGGCAAGGGTCGGGCCATGGCGTTCCCGCGTGCGACACTGTGCCTGACATGCAAGCAACGCGAGGAACGTCGCTGACTTCCACCGATCCTGCTGCGACCGGTCCCGAGAAGCCGGGTCACGAACCGTCCCGAGCCGCTGACAGTCCCGCCCCGTCGTCGAGCCACCGCTTGATCTTCGTCGCCGTGGCCGTGACGGCGTACGCCGTCGACCTGGTCACCAAGGTCCTGGCCGCGCGTCACCTGACCGAGGGCGACCCGGTCGACGTGATCGACGGCCTCCTGCGCCTCGACCTGGTCCGCAACCCCGGTGCTGCCTTCAGTACCGGTACGTCCTACACGCTGGTGCTGTCGGTGATCGCGCTGGTGGCGGCCGGAGTGGTGATCCGCTTCGGCCGGCGACTCGGCGACCGCACCTGGGCCGTCGCGCTCGGACTGCTCCTCGCCGGTGTCTGCGGCAACCTGACCGACCGGATCTTCCGCGAGCCCGGGGTGATGCGCGGGCACGTGGTGGACTTCCTGGCCCTGCCCCACTGGCCGGTCTTCAACGTCGCCGACATGTTGATCGACGCCGCCGTGGTGCTGATCATCATCCAGACCTGGCGGGGTATCGGCATCACCGGCGCCCGTAGCGCCCGCGGCGACCGATCGTGACCGGCTCGCCGGAGCAGCGGGTCGTCACCGTCCCGGACGGCCTGGCGGGGGAGCGGCTCGACGCCGCCATGGCCCGCATGTTCGGCCTCTCGCGCACCCGCGCGGCCGCGCTGATCGCCGAGGGTCATGTCGAGCTCGACGGCCACGCCGCGGGCAAGAGCGACCGGGTGCACGGAGGTGCGATGCTCGACGTGACGATCCCGTCGGTGGCCGACCCGCTCGAGATCAAGCCCGAGCTGGTGGAGGGCATCCGGATCATCCACGACGACGACTCGATCGTGGTGCTCGACAAGCCGGTCGGCATCGCCGTCCACCCCTCACCGGGCTGGACCGGCCCGACGGTGGTCGGCCACCTGGCCGCGGCCGGGTTCCGGATCGCCACCAGCGGCGCGTCGGAGCGGCAGGGGATCGTGCAGCGCCTCGACGTGGGCACGTCCGGCGTGATGGTGATCTGCAAGGGCGAGCGGGCCTACTCCGTGCTCAAGAACGCCTTCCGGCAGCGCACGGTCGACAAGGTCTACCACGCGCTCGTGCAGGGCCATCCGGATCCGCTGAGCGGCACCATCGACGCGCCGATCGGCCGCCATCCGCGTGCCGACTACAAGTTCGCGGTGATGGCCGACGGTCGCCACAGCGTCACCCACTACGAGACGCTCGAGGCGCATCGGTTCGCCTCGCTGCTCGAGGTCCATCTCGAGACCGGGCGCACCCACCAGATCCGCGTGCACATGAGCGCGCTGAAGCACCCGTGCGTCGGTGACCTGACCTACGGCGCCGACCCCACGCTCTCCCAGCGGGTCGGGCTCGAGCGGCAGTGGCTGCACGCCGTACGGCTGGGGTTCGAGCACCCCGACACCGGTGAGCACGTCGAGTACGAGTCGCCCTACCCCGCCGACCTGGCCCATGCCCTGGAGGTGATCCGTGACTCCGACTGACCTCGGGGGCGACGTCACGGTCCGTCTGGGCATCCCCGACGACGCGCCGGTCCTGGCCGACCTCTACTCCGACGCGCGCAGGGCCGCGATCCCGCAGATGCCGCCCGTCATGCACACCGACGAGGAGCACCGCGCCTACTACGGCCGGCAGCTCACCGAGGACGAGATCACCGCTTGGGTGGCCGAGTCGGGCGGGGAGCCGCTCGGCTTCGCCCTGTGTACGCCGACCTTCCTCGACGGTCTCTACGTCCGCCCCGACCTCACCGGTCAGGGAATCGGCTCCCTGCTGCTCGATGTGGTCGAGGCGACCCATCCCGACGGCTACGAGCTGTGGGTCTTCGAGAGCAACACCGGGGCGCAGCGGCTCTACGAACGACGTGGTCTGACAGTCGTCGAGCGCACCGACGGCGCCGGCAACGAGGAGAAAGCCCCCGACCTCCGGATGGCCTGGCATCCCTGAGGCCCGTGGCGACGTCTGAGGCCCGCCGACGCCGCGAGCACCAGGGGAAGACGCAGGTCGGATGTCGCAGTCGCACCCGCTCGACCATCGGCGCCGGGACCTCCGCACCACTCCCGCACCTGCTCGACGGTCACGAGACGGACGCCGCCGGCGTTCTCCACCAGGGCGATGCCGCCGACCTCGTCCACCGCCGCCTCGGAGACATGCACGTAGCGAACGACGTCGCGTGCGGTCGTACGGCGTCGACGGATGTGGTCACCTGGTCGGGCTCCTCGCCCTCGGTCGTCAGGTCGAGCGCGAGCTGGCTGCTAGCACGCAGTACCTGACGGGGCTGATCGTGGTCGACCCGACATCCGTCCTGTTGTTCTCCACCTCAGCGCCACGTGCCGCCTGACATCGCCGGCCCGCGTCGCCTGCTGGGAGGAGCTCAGCGGACCGCCTTCTTCACCAGCGCGACGACCTTCTTCTCCACGGCCGGGCTCCACCTCACGAGGGCGTACGACGCCGGCCACAGGTCGCCGTCGTCGAGGTTCGCCGCGTCCTGGAAACCGAGGGTGGAGTACCGGTAGCTGAACTTGCCCGAGTCCTGGAAGAACACCACGACCTTGCCGTCCTCGTTCGCGTAGGCGGGCATCCCGTACCAGGTCTTCGGGGACAGGTCGGGGGCGTGGGTGGTCACCGCCACGTGGACGCGTTCGGCGAGCGCACGGTCGTCGGGAGCCATCTTCGCGATCGCGTCGACCACGGCCTGCAACCCGTCGGCCTTCTTGGCCCCTTTCTTGCCCTCGGCACGCAGCTCCGCCGCACGCTCCTTCATCGCGGCCCGCTCCTCGGCGGTCCAGCCGTCGGCGCTGCTGCCGGTGGTGCTCTTCGTGGCCATGGTGGGCATCCTCCCGTGATCTGTTGGTTGACGACCCTGAGCCTAGGGAGTCCCCGCCGACCGTCGCTTCTCGAATCCTGACCGTTCGTCGCGCGCCGCGCCCCGTCGTACGACGGACTGTCGGTGTGCCCTGTCACGATCCGGAGAGTGGTCGCGTAGGCTGGCGCTCTTCCCCCAGCTGGTCCGTCCAGGCCGTGCGTCTCGCCTGCCGACCTCCTGATCGTCGACCGCGCAGCAACCGCTGAGGAGGACCTCCCCGCCCATGTCGTCTGGGTCCGACTTCGTCCACCTCCATGTGCACACCGAGTACTCCATGCTCGACGGTGCGGCCCGACTGGACGACCTGTTCGCCCGCACCGGCGAGCTGGGGATGACCAGCATCGCGATGACCGACCACGGCAACGTGTTCGGTGCCTACGACTTCTATGCCAAGGCGACCGCGGCCGGGATCAAGCCGATCATCGGTATGGAGGCCTACCTCACGCCCGACACCAGCCGCTTCGAGAAGAAGCGTGTGCGGTGGAACGACGGCGGCGATGACGACGTCAGCGGGTCGGGTGCCTACACCCACATGACGCTGCTGTCGGAGTCGACGACCGGCATGCACAACCTCTTCCGCCTCTCCAGCCGCGCCAGCATGGAGGGCTACTACTACCAGCCGCGCGCCGACCGCGAGCTGCTCGCCGAGTACGCCGAGGGTCTGATCGGCACCACCGGTTGCCCGTCCGGCGAGGTCCAGACCTGGCTCCGCATCGGTGACTACGCCAAGGCCCGGAAGTCGGCCGGCGACTTCCAGGAGATCCTCGGTCGCGACAACTACTTCATCGAGCTGATGGACCACGACCTGGCCATCGAGAAGCGGGTCCGTGACGGGCTGCTCCAGCTCAGCAAGGACCTCGGGATCCCGGTGATCGCGACCAACGACTCCCACTACGTCAACCGGGAGGACGCCCCCGCCCACGAGCACCTGCTCTGTGTGTCGTCCGGGTCGGTGATGAGCGACCCCAAGCGCTTCCGTCTCGACGGCGACGGCTACTACATCAAGTCCGCCGCCGAGATGCGCGAGCTGTGGGAGCACCGGCACGGCCTGAAGGAGGCGTGCGACAACACCCTCCTGATCGCCGAGCGGTGCGAGGTCAGCTTCACCGAGGGCAACGGCACGTTCATGCCTCGGTTCCCGGTGCCCGCCGGCGAGACCGAGGAGACCTGGTTCCGTCGTGAGGTCGAGACCGGCCTGCACCACCGCTACCCGGGCGGGATCTCCCAGGCAGCACGCGAGCGGGCCGACTTCGAGGTCGGCGTCATCCTCCAGATGGGGTTCCCGGGCTACTTCCTGGTGGTCGCCGACTTCATCAACTGGGCCAAGGACAACGGCATCCGGGTCGGTCCCGGGCGCGGCTCCGGGGCCGGCTCCATCTGCGCCTACGCGATGCGGATCACCGACCTCGACCCGCTCGAGCACGGCCTGATCTTCGAGCGTTTCCTCAACCCCGAGCGTGTCTCGATGCCCGACTTCGACATCGACTTCGACGAGCGTCGGCGGGCCGAGGTGATCCGCTACGTCACCGAGAAGTACGGCGAGGACCGGGTCTCGATGATCGTCACCTACGGCACGATCAAGGCCAAGCAGGCGGTCAAGGACTCCAGCCGGATCCTCGGCTACCCGTTCGCGATGGGTGACCGGATCACCAAGGCGATGCCGGCCGCGGTGATGGGCAAGGACATCCCGCTCAGGGAGATCTTCGATCCCCAGCACAAGCGCTACGGCGAAGGCGGCGAGTTCCGCTCGCTCTACGACGCCGACCACGACGTCAAGACCGTCGTCGACACCGCGATCGGTCTCGAGGGCCTCAAGCGGCAGTGGGGTGTCCACGCGGCCGGCGTGATCATGTCGAGCGAGCCCCTGCTCGACATCATCCCGCTGATCCGGCGCCCCCAGGACGGCGCGATCATCACCCAGTTCGACTACCCGATGTGCGAGCACCTCGGGCTGATCAAGATGGACTTCCTGGGGCTGCGCAACCTCACGATCCTCGACGACGCGCTCGTGAACATCGAGCGCAACCGCGGCGAGAAGGTGATCGTCGAGGACCTCGCCCTCGACGACGCGGCCGCCTACCAGCTGCTCGCGCGCGGCGACACCCTCGGCGTGTTCCAGCTCGACGGCGGCCCGATGCGCAGTCTGCTGCGACTGATGCGCCCCGACAGCTTCGCCGACATCTCGGCAGTCCTCGCGCTCTACCGTCCGGGTCCGATGGGCGCCGACTCCCACACCAACTACGCCCTGCGCAAGAACGGCCGCCAGGAGATCTCAGCCATCCACGCCGAGCTCGAGGAGCCGCTCGCGGAGATCCTGGAGCCGACGTACGGCCTGATCGTCTACCAGGAGCAGGTCCTCGCCATCGTGCAGAAGGTCGCCGGCTACTCCCTCGGCCAGGCCGACCTGCTGCGCAAGGCGATGGGCAAGAAGAAGCGCGAGATCCTCGACGCCGAGTACGTCCCCTTCGAGGCCGGCATGTCCGCGAACGGTTACTCCCGGGCCGCGGTCAAGGCGCTGTGGGACATCCTGGTGCCGTTCTCCGACTACGCCTTCAACAAGGCGCACACCGCCGCCTACGGCCTGGTGTCGTACTGGACGGCCTACCTCAAGGCGCACTACCCGCAGGAATACATGGCGGCGCTGCTGACGTCGGTCAAGGACGACAAGGACAAGTCCGCGATCTATCTCAACGAGTGCCGGCGGATGAAGATCCAGGTGCTGCCGCCCGACGTCAACGAGTCCGAGGCGACGTTCACGCCGGTCGGCGGCGACATCCGCTTCGGTCTCACCGCGATCCGCAACGTCGGCGCGAACGTCGTCGACCGGATCGTCGAGGCCCGGCAGGAGCAGGGCCGGTTCACCGACTTCAACGACTTCATGGCCAAGGTGCCGGCCCTGGTCTGCAACAAGCGGGTCATCGAGTCGCTGGTCAAGGGCGGTGCGTTCGACGAGATGGGCCACGGCCGCCGGGCGCTCGTGGCGATCCACGAGCAGGCAGTCGACCAGTACGTCGAGACCAAGCGCAACGAGGCGATCGGCCAGGACTCCCTCTTCGGGGGCCTCGACGACGAGGACTCCGGCTTCGGAATGGCGATCGCCGTCCCCGAGATCGACGAGTGGGACAAGATGACCCTGCTCGGTCACGAGCGGGAGATGCTCGGCCTCTACGTCTCCGACCATCCCCTGCTGGGCCTCGAGCACCTCCTGGCGGGCGCCAGCGACTGCAGCATCGGCCAGCTGATGCTCGACGAGGAGCGCCCCGACGGCAGCCCCATCACCGTCACCGGCCTGATCACCTCGGTGCAGCGCAAGATCACCAAGAAGGGCGACACCTGGGCCGTGGTCACCGTCGAGGACCTCGACGGCGCGATCGACGTCCTGCTCTTCCCCGGCACCTACCAGCTCGCCGGCAGCCTCCTCGCCGAGGACGCGATCGTCACCGTGCGCGGCAAGCTCTCCCGCAGCAAGGACCAGCCGGAGATCCGTGGCGAGGAGGTCACGCTTCCCGACCTCACCGACGACCGCACGGGTCCGGTGGTGGTGAGCATGCCGATCACCCGCTGCACGCCGCCGGTGGTCGACCAGCTCAAGGAGGTGCTGCGCACGCACCCCGGCGTGACCGAGGTCCACCTCCGCCTGCTCGGTCGTGAGCAGACCACCGTCATGCGGGTCGACGACCGCCTGCGGGTGGCGGCCGGTGCGCCGCTGTTCGCCGACCTGAAGCAGCTCCTGGGGCCGGGGTGCCTGAGCGGATGAGCGGCGAGGACGCGTCGCAGGAGCTGCGCCGCTCGGTGCTCCTGGCGATCGCGGTGGTGCTGACGTACGTCCTCGTGGGCGCGCTCGCGGGGGTGGTCTGGGAGTGGCTCTGGAGCCCGCCGACCCAAGTGGTCCAGCAGCACCAGCTCTACTACACCGACTACGCCTCGCTGCGCCGCGTCTTCACCGGCACCGGCCTCTACGCCCTCGTGTCTGCCGTGGCGAGTGCCCTGGTGGCGCTGGCCGCCGGCTTCCTGACCCGTCGCCGCGAGCTGCTGACGCTGGCGGCGGTCGTCGTGGGCTCGCTCGCCGCCGCCTACACGATGCACGCGGTCGGGGTGGCGCTCGGTCCGTCCGACCCCGCGAAGCTCGCGGCGGTCGCCGCCGACGGCACGCGGGTCTCGGGTCAGCTCGAGGTCAACGGTAAGAGCCCCTACCTGGTGTGGCCGATGGTCTCGCTCTTCGTGCTGTCCCTGGTGTTCTTCGCCGCGCCCGGTGTGAGGTCGAGCCACGGCCGGGTCGACACGTCGGCCGAACCTGCCGAAGCGGACGTGTCGGAGCCGTCACCGGGATAGGCTCCCGCGGCAAGCGCCCGCACGGCGCCGTCATCACGGGGAGCACCACCATGTCTGACCAGCAGCCGCCTGCCGGCACGCCCGAGTACCTCGACTCGGCGGGCGGCGCCTGGGTGCCGCCCGGGCCGGGCGAGGCGCCCACCGACCGCCGTAGCCGCCGTACCACCTGGCTCGTCGGAGGTGGGGTCGTCGGCCTGCTCGCCCTCGGCGCCGGGGCGTGGGCCGCCCTGTCCTTCTTCCAGCAGGGCTCCCAGCCCGCCGAGGCGCTGCCGTCGACGACCGTCGCGTACGCGAGTGTCGACCTCGACCCCAGCGGCAGCCAGAAGATCGACGCATTCCGCACACTGAACAAGTTCCCGGCGTTCCAGGACAAGGTCGGCATCCACAGCGTCGACGACGTCCGCCAGAAGCTGGGCGACGAGCTGATCAAGAGCCTCGGCTGCGACGGCCTGACCTTCGGCCACGACATCGACCCGTGGCTCGGCAACCGGGCGGCGGTCGCCGCGGTCGACCTCGGCCGGCCGAACCCGGAGCCGGTCTCGGTGGTCCAGGTCACCGACGACGGCCAGGCCGAGGACGCGCTGAAGAAGCTCGTCACGTGCAGCGGGTCCCAGAGCGACGTCTTCTACGCCGTGCACGACGGCTGGGCGGTCTTCGCCGGGTCGCAGCAGACCGTCGACCAGGTCGTCTCCGACACCGACCACGCCAGCCTCGCCGATGACGCGACGTACCAGAAGTGGACCAAGGCCACCGGCGACTCCGGGGTCGTCACCCTGTACGCCGCGCCGGCTGCCGGTGACTACCTCGCCCACCAGCTGGGCGGCCTCGAGAGCGACCTCGGCGGCTTGGGGATCCCCACGGACCCCTCGCAGCTCGGCGCCAGCAGCCGCTACGCCACCTCGTCGGCGTACCACTCGACCCTGACCACCGACGCCAGCGGCCTCGACCGGGTCCTGAAGGACTTCCAGGGGGCCGCGGCCACGATCCGGTTCACCGGCAACGGCCTCGAGCTGGCCACGGTCAGCGACCCGTCCCTCTCCCAGTCCAGCCTCGCCAGCGACCAGGGCGGTGCGGTGGTGCAGAACCTCCCCGACGACACCGCGGCGGCGATCGGGATCGGCCTCCAGTCGGGCTGGCTGGCGGACTTCGCCGACCGCATCGCCCAGTACTCCGGCGACGGTGACGGCCAGCACCTGCTCGACAAGCTCGGCGCGGAGTCCGGGCTCGACCTGCCCGGCGACGTCGAGACCCTGCTCGGCTCCTCGACCGCGATCTCGATCAGCAAGGACTTCGACTTCGAGGCTGCCTCGATGTCGAAGGACGGCACCGGCGTGCCGGTGGCCGTGACGGTCAAGGGCGACCCGGCCGCGATCGACAAGGTCCTGCAGAAGATCCGGGCCCAGGACCCCGGCGCGGCCGCCCTCGACACCGACGCCTCCGGTGACCTGGTGGCGATGGGCCCGACGCCGGCCTACCGGCAGGAGGTGCTGGCCGGAGGACACCTGGGTGACTCGGAGGCGTTCCGTGGCGTGATCCCCGACGCAGGCGACGCCGGCGTCGTCGTCTTCGTCGACTTCAACGACCTCGACAAGCTCGTCTCCCAGCTGGCCAGCGGTGACCAGCAGGTGGTGGACAACCTCGCACCGCTGAGCGCGCTCGGCTTCTCGTCCTGGATGGACGGCGACGTGGCCCGGATGTCGCTCAAGGTGTCGACGGACTGAGCGCGGCGGCTGCTCGTCAGTTGGGCGACCAGCGCGTGCGCGCGATCTCCGTCGCGGGCAACGACGGGAAGACCCGCATCGTGCGGAGCTCCGTACGGATCACGTCGGTGACCATCCGGAGCCGGCCGGTCGCGTCCTCGGCCTCGAGCAGGGCCTGCCGCTGCGAGAGGCTGAGGGGAGCGAGCGCGGCCAGCGCCCAGGAGAGGTACGTCGGGTCCTGCGGCAGGTCACCGCTCGGCGGCTCTCGGTCGATCTCGAGCAGCGCCTCGCGATACGCGGCGTAGACGAGTCGCGCTGCCTCGTCGACCTCGGCGGGCACGTTCTCGGCGTGCTCCTCCAGCTGCGTGACGTGGCCGACGGGGTAGGCGCCGCTGGTGTCGAGCCGTTCCAGCTCGATCCGGTCGAGGCCGACCGCGACGAGCTCGAAGGTGCCGTCGGGGAACGCCTCGACCTCGGTCATCTTGACCCGGCAGCCGATCCGGAACAGCCATTGCGCTCCGTGGTCCCCGACCTCGTAGCCCTCGCGGATGCCGACCGAGCCGAAGACCCGCTCCGTCGGGTCGTCGACCCGCAGCAGGTGGTGCACCAGCGCGCGGTAGCGGTCCTCGAAGACGCGTAGGGGCACGCTCATGCCCGGGAAGAGCACGGAGTTGAGCGGAAACATCGGGAGCGTGTCGCCCATACCCAGAGCGTAGTCGCCCGCTGTGTCCCACCGTCCGTCCCTTCGTCAGTGTGTCGGCTCGCTGCTCGCTCCCGCAGCACCAGTCCGCTCCGCTGGGGTGAAGGGTCGGCTTGCGCGCAAGCGCGCTGCGCCGCTCGCTGCGGCCGTCCACGTCCGGGTCCGCCGGACGCGGACGGCCTCACTCGACCTAGAATCGTGGGCGTGCCAGAGTCCCTGATCCGTCGGATCGACCTCCGGGGCGCCGCGGCGCCTGCGGACTACCGCGCCGTCGTGCCACGCGCGGTGTTCGACGTGGACGCGGCGCTCGAGGTCGTCCGCCCGATCAGTGAGGCCGTCCGCGCCCGGGGGGTCGACGCCATCGCGGAGTACTCCCTGCGTTTCGACGGGGTGGCTCCGGAGCACCTGCGGGTCCCGGTGGCTGCCCTCGCCGAGGCGTTGGCAGCGCTCGACCCGGGCGTGCGGGCCGGTCTCGAGGAGTCGATCCGCCGGCTCCGGGCCACCTGCGAGGCGGAGCTCGAGCCGGAGGTCGTGACCGACCTGGGGCCCGGCGCTCGCGTCACCCACCGCTTCCTCCCCATCCGACGCGTCGGGCTCTACGTCCCCGGCGGGCTGGCGCCCCTGGTCTCCAGCGTGGTGATGAACGTCGTCCCGGCCCTGGTCGCCGGCGTGGAGTCGATCGCCCTCGCGAGCTCGCCGCAGAAGGACCACGGGGGTCTGCCCGAGCCGACGATCCTGGCGGCCTGCGCACTGCTCGGGGTCGACGAGGTGTACGCCGTCGGCGGGGCCCAGGCGATCGCGATGTTCGCCCACGGCGCGGGGGAGTGCGAACCGGTCGACCTGGTCACCGGCCCCGGCAACATCTACACCGTCGCGGCCAAGCGGCTGCTGAAGGGCGTCGTCGGCATCGACTCCGAGGCCGGCCCGACCGAGATCGCGATCCTGGCCGACGACAGTGCCGACGCGGCGTACGTCGCGGCCGACCTGATCAGCCAGGCCGAGCACGACCCGGCCGCCGCCAGCGTGCTGGTCACGACCTCGGAGCGGCTGGCCGACGACGTCGAGGCCGAGCTCGACAAGCAGGTCGTCGCGACCCGCCACGCCGTCCGGATCCGGACCGCGCTCGCCGGGCAGCAGTCCGGCATCGTGCTGGTCGACGACCTCGAGCAGGGTCTGACCGTGGTCGACGCCTACGCCGCCGAGCACCTCGAGATCCAGACCGAGGCCGCAGCCGAGGTGGCCGCCCGGGTACGCAACGCCGGGGCGATCTTCGTCGGCCCGTTCGCACCGGTCTCGCTCGGTGACTACTGCGCCGGGTCCAACCACGTGCTGCCGACGGCCGGCTGCGCCTGCCACTCCTCCGGTCTGTCGGTCCGCGCGTTCCGCAAGGCGGTCCACGTCGTCGACTACGACCGCGAGGCGCTGGCCGAGGTGGCCGACCACGTGGTCACGCTGGCCGCGGCGGAGGACCTCCCCGGCCACGCCGAGGCCGTCTCCATCCGGTTCGGTCGATGACCCCCCTCCCGCTGCGGGAGGAGCTGCGCGGCCTGGAGCCCTACGGCGCCCCGCAGCTCGACGTCCCCGTCCGTCTCAACGTCAACGAGAACCCCTACCCGCCCTCGCCGGCGGTGGTGGCCGACATCGAGCGCGCCGTCGCCGAGGCGGCGCGGGAGCTGAACCGGTACCCCGACCGCGAGTTCGTCGCCCTCCGCGAGGCCCTCGCGGCCTACCTCGGGCACGGCATCACGCCGGCCCAGGTCTGGGCCGCGAACGGGTCCAACGAGGTGATGCTCCACCTGCTGCAGGCCTTCGGCGGCCCGGGCCGGCTCGCGCTGAGCTTCGCGCCGACGTACTCGATGTATCCCGAGTACGCCCGCGACACCCACACCGGCTGGGAGGTGGGGCAGCGCGAGGAGGACTTCACCCTCGACCCCGACCGCGCCGTCGCGCTGGTGCGGGCGCGGCGGCCACACGTCGTACTCCTGCCGTCGCCGAACAACCCCACGGGCACCGCCCTGGCGCCCGAGGTGGTCTCTGCCCTGTGCCAGGAGCTGGACCAAGGGCTGCTGGTGGTGGACGAGGCGTACGCCGAGTTCCGACGGGCAGGCACCCCGAGCGCGCTGGAGCTCCTGCCACACCACCCGAACCTCGTCGTCACCCGCACGATGAGCAAGGCGTTCGCGCTGGCCGGCGCCCGGGTCGGCTACCTCGCCGCGGCGCCCGAGGTCTGCGACGCCCTGCGCGTCGTCCGCCTGCCCTACCACCTCTCGGCGGTGACCCAAGCGGTGGCGCTGGCGGCGCTGCGTCATGCCGACGAGCTGCTCGGAGCGGTCGACGACCTACGCGCCGAACGCGACGCCACCGTCGACTGGCTCCGCGCCCAGGGCTGGACGGTGGCCGACAGCGACGCCAACTTCGCTCTGTTCGGGACCTTCCCCGACCGACACGCGGTGTGGCAGGGGCTGCTCGACCGGGGCGTGCTGGTGCGCGAGACCGGTCCGGACGGCTGGCTGCGCGTCTCCATCGGCACGGGCCCGGAGATGGCAGCATTCAGGGACGCACTCACCTCGGTGACGGAGACGACGGAGGCAGCACCATGACCCGCACGGCGATCGTGGACCGCGAGACCAAGGAGTCCAAGGTCCACATCGAGGTCGACCTCGACGGCTCGGGTCGCTCCGACGTGACCACCGGCGTCGGTTTCTTCGACCACATGCTCGGCTCGTTCGCCCGCCATGCGCTGGTCGACCTGCGCGTCACCACCGACGGCGACACCCACATCGACGCCCACCACACGGTCGAGGACACCGCCATCGTGCTGGGTGAGGCGCTGCGCGAGGCGCTCGGCGACAAGCACGGCATCCGCCGCTTCGGAGACGCGCTGGTGCCGCTCGACGAAGCGCTCGTGCAGTGCGCGGTCGACGTCTCCGGGCGGCCCTACTGCGTCCACTCCGGCGAGCCCGAGGGGCAGGCGTACGTCGTGATCGGCGGCGACTACGCCGGCTCCCTGACCCGCCACGTCTTCGAGACGCTGGCCTTCCATGCCCAGGTGGCGGTGCACGTCCGCGTCCTCTCCGGACGCGACCCGCACCACCTCGTCGAGGCGCAGTTCAAGGCGTTCGCCCGGGCCTTCCGCGACGCGGTGGCGCTCGACCCGCGCGAGACCGGGGTCCCGTCGACCAAGGGGACGCTCTGAACAACGTCGTCGTCCTCGACTACGGCTCCGGCAACGTCCGCTCGGTCGTACGCGCCCTGGAGCGCGCCGGTGCGTCGGTCGAGCTGACCGCGGACCGTGCGGCCGCCGAGTCCGCCGACGGGCTCGTCGTACCCGGGGTCGGTGCGTTCGCCTCGTGCATGGCCGGGCTCCGCGCCGTCCAGGGGCCGCGCACCATCGGCCGGCGGCTCGCGGGTGGGCGGCCGGTGCTGGGGATCTGTGTCGGCATGCAGGTGCTGTTCGAGCGCGGGGTCGAGCACGGGGTCGAGACCGAGGGCTGCGACGAGTGGCCGGGCGTGGTCGAGCGGCTCCAGGCCCCGGTCGTCCCCCACATGGGCTGGAACACCGTGGAGGTGCCGGACGGCTCGCGGCTCTTCGCCGGCGTCGAGAGCGAGCGCTTCTACTTCGTCCACTCGTACGCCGTGCGGTCCTGGGACCTGGTCACCGACGGTCACACCGCCGCGCCCCTGGTCACCTGGGCCGAGCACGGTGGTGACCGGTTCGTCGCCGCGGTCGAGAACGGCCCCCTGACCGCGACCCAGTTCCACCCCGAGAAGTCGGGCGACGCGGGCGCGGCCCTGCTCCGCGCCTGGGTCGAGGGGCTGTGAGGCGCCGGTCGGGCTGTCGGGATACCCGGCTCGCCGGGGATCCCGACACTTGTCAGGGGTTGCAACGGCCGAGAAGTGCCAGGAGTCCGTACGCCGAGGGGCGGGTGGGGCAGATGAGACCGGCGCCGCGTAGGTCGGTGAGGATCGAGCGATGAGCAAGGAGCGGGCGCGGCGGCGCGCGGAACGGGAGCAGGAGGCTGCACTCAAGGCCGCGGCCCGGCAGCGCCAGAGCGAGCGGAGGGCTCGCAGCCGAGCGCGCCGGCAGACGTTGACCGCGTGGGTCCCACGGCTGCACCTCCAGCCCGGCGTGCTCGCGGCGCGGCGGCGTACGGAGCTGATGGCGACGTTCGGCCTGCTCCTGCTGCTCAACGTCCTGGTCTGGCTGATCCGTCCCGACTGGGCCGCCCGCCTGGGCGCATTGGTGGTCAGCGTGGTCGTGTTTCCCGTCGTACGACTCGTGATGCAGCGTCGATGACCGACGACGTGTCCCTGGTCGTGGTGACCGGGCCGCCCGAGGCGGCCACGGTCGCCGTCGCGCTCGCCGACCGCCTCGGCTGTGCGCGGGTGTCGCTCGGGGAGATCGAGGACGAGCTCGCCGTCGATGCGGAGGACACGCCGCGCACGTGGCTCCGTTACGACGCGGAGCAGGAGGTCGTGCGTCGTCTGACGGAGTTCGCCGGAGCGGCCGTCCTCGACCTCGCGGTCGAGCCTCCCCTCGAGGGCGAGAGGGTGACGGCCCTCGTCCGCCGCTGGTGGGACGACGTGGTCGAGGTCAGGTGTGAGGCGCCGGGCGTGCGGTACGACGGGTGGGGTGCGGCACGCACCGTCGTGCTTGACGCCAGCCGGCCGCTGGCAGTGGGTGAGGTCGTGGCCGTCATCCGGCGTGAGACGGTGCACCGCCGCCGCGCCCGGACCGCTCGATAGGGTCGGCGCCGTGTCCGGTCACCTCGAGCTGCTGCCCGCCGTCGACGTCGCAGACGGCCAGGCGGTCCAGCTGGTCCAGGGCGTCGCGGGCTCGGAGAAGAGGTTCGGCGACCCCGTGAAGGCGGCGCTGCGCTGGCAGGAGGCCGGGGCCGAGTGGATCCACCTCGTCGACCTCGACGCTGCGTTCGGGCGCGGGCACAATCGCGACCTGCTCGCCGCGATCGTCGGGCGCGTCGACGTCCAGGTGGAGCTGAGCGGCGGCATCCGCGACGACGAGTCGCTCGCCGCGGCGATGGCCACCGGGTGCCGCCGGGTCAACATCGGTACCGCCGCGCTCGAGCAGCCGGAATGGTGCGCCGCCGCGATCGCGCAGTGGGGCGACCGGGTGGCGGTAGGTCTCGACGTACGCGGCCGGACGCTGGCCGCCCGCGGCTGGACCCGCGACGGAGGCGACCTCTACGAGGTCCTGTCCCGGCTCGACAGCGAGGGGTGCGCCCGCTACGTCGTCACCGACGTGAACAAGGACGGCATGCTCCAGGGCCCGAACCTCAGGCTGCTGGAGGATGTCTGCGGTGCCACCGAGCGGCCCGTGGTGGCCAGTGGCGGCATCACCGAGCTGGTCGACCTGGAGGCGCTCATGGACCTCGTCCCGGTCGGTGTCGAGGGCGCGATCATCGGCACCGCGCTCTACGAGGGACGCTTCGCGCTCGCCGACGCACTGACCCTCACCAGAGGCGACGAATGAGCCTTGCCGTGCGCGTGATCCCGTGCCTCGACGTCGACGCCGGGCGGGTCGTCAAGGGTGTGAACTTCCGTGACCTGCGCGACGCCGGTGACCCGGTCGAGCTGGCGCGGAAGTACGACGCCGAGGGCGCCGACGAGCTGACCTTCCTCGACATCTCGGCCTCCCACGAAGGGCGGGCGACGACGCTGGAGATCGTCTCGCGCACCGCTGAGGAGGTCTTCATCCCGCTGACGGTCGGCGGGGGAGTGGCCGGTGTCGACGACGTCGACCGCCTGTTGCGGGCCGGGGCCGACAAGGTGGCCGTCAACACCGCGGCGATCCACCGCCCACAGCTCGTGGCCGAGATCGCGGACCGCTTCGGCAACCAGGTGCTCGTCCTGTCACTCGACGCCCGCCGCGCGCCCGACACCGACTCGGGGTTCGAGGTCACCACCCACGGCGGCCGCAAGGCGGCCGGGCTCGACGCGATCGCCTGGGCCACCCGGGCGGCCGAGCTCGGCGCCGGCGAGATCCTGCTCAACGCGATGGACGCGGACGGCACCCAGTCCGGCTTCGACCTCGACCTGGTCCGGCTCGTCCGCGCCGCGGTGTCGATCCCGATCATCGCGTCGGGAGGCGCGGGGGCGGCCTCCGACTTCCCGCCGGCCGTCGACGCCGGCGCCGACGCGGTCCTCGCCGCCACTGTCTTCCACTTCGGCACGGTCTCGATCGCCGAGGTGAAGTCCGCACTCGCGGACGCCGGTCACCCGGTCCGCTGACCGTGATCGTGCACGACAGGCCGGCGACAGACGGCACGCCTGTGCCACCGACGCGCCACGGGAGGAGACTGCGGCACGCGGCCGACGGCGGACGTGCGTTCGTGGGGTCGCCCGGATCCGTCGAGCCCTGGCCCCGCATCCTGAAGCCGCTCGGGTGCGGGTGATGCCGTCTCCTCGCTACTCCCGCGCCCTCGCCGCGACGGCACTGGCGTACGCCGTCCTCCACCACCTGGGTCTGCTGCCGTCGGGCCTCGGCTCGGCCCCGGACGACACGCAGTGGGCCGACTGGCTCGACCTGCTGGTCCCGTGGCTCGTCCTGGTGCCGGCCGCGTTCACGCTCCGCGTTGCGCAACCGCCGACCCGGACCTGGGTGCTGTTCGGCGCCGGTGTGGTCGCCTACGCCTCGGGCCACGGCATCCACCTGGCCGCGAACTCGGTGGGCAACGCGGACCCCGGCCCGACGGCGCACCTGTGGGACGAGATCGTCGGTCACCACGTGTGGTACCTCGGTGTCGCGCTCGTCGCCGCCGCCCTCGCCGACACCATGACGGGGCGTCCCCGGCCCGGCCCGGTCGGCTCCCTGCTTGCCGTCGCGGTGGGACTGACCTGGGCGAGCAACGCCGTCGGTGGCGGCACCGTGGTGATGAGCCTCGTGCTCGCGGTCGTCGCCACGGCGTACGGCTGGAGGCGGCGGCGGGAGCTCGTCGTGGTGCTGATGGTGGCCGGTCTGCCGGCCGCGGTGGTCCTCGTCGTGGAGCTCGCCCGCGGCACCACGTGACCGAATTCGGGTCTTCCGCCTTGGCGGCGTCTGTCTCACACTGGGCCGGTGACCTGGCCCCGGTTTCGTCGCCGGCAGGTCTCGGGCAGCCCCGACGAGTGCACCGCCGTACCCACCGGTGAGCCGAAGCCTGCGCCCGACGTCGAGCAGCTCACCGAGGCGCGGGAGCGCTGGTCCGCTTGGTACGCCGCCCAGGACAACGTGCTCGCTCCCGGCTCCGGCTGCCCGCTGTCGTGTCCGTGCTGCGGCCACCCCACCCTGGCCGAGCGCGGCGGCGGCGAGCGGTGCGGCGAGTGCGGCTGGTACGACGACGGTCAGGACGACCACGACAGTGCGGTCGTCCGAGGCGGACCCAACGGCTGCCTCAGCCTCGACACCGCGCGGCTGCGCTACGTCGCGCGGGGCGGCACGCCGCTCCCGCGTCACCCCCGGAGCGACCTGGCCTGACCGGACTCCTGACCAGGCTCAGGAAGCCGGAACGGCGCTCGCATGGAGAGCGCGAGCGCCGTTCGTGTGGCCTTGGGCACTTGGGGGGTGTGGCCACATTCACCACACGGTACTGGCAGATCCTCGTGGCCGTGGTGGAACTGAAGGAATCTTCACTCGGGGCGTGCCTAGACGCCGAGGTCGGCTCCGCGCAGCCGCGCGATGGCGTCGGCCGGCCCGTCGTAGGTCAGCTCGGCGACCCGCGCCCGGCCCTGGAGGACCAGCGCGATCTCCGACGGCGCCCCGCGCAGGACCACCGGGTCGTCGCCGCCGCGGAGGGTCGCCGACTGCGCCTCCCACTCCATCCGCAGTGGTACGCCGGCCGGCCGGGCGAGCCCGCGGCCGGCGACCTTGAGACCGGACCACAGGGTCTGCTCGTCGGACTCCGGCAACGGACGCGGTGCCCAGCGGGTCTGCGCCCGGCGGATGTCCTCGTGGTGGACGAAGAACTCCAGGGTGTTCCACAGCTGCTCCACGCCGGGCACGCCGAACGGCAGCACCCACGGCGACCGGAACCGCTCGACCAGGACGCCGAAGTCGGTCCGCCCGAGGCGCTCCATGGCGTGCTCGGTCAGGCCGGACAGTGGCGAGATGACGATCCCGGCCGCGGCCACCGGTCTCCGCTCACGCACCAGGAGATGGCAGACCAGGGCCTTCACGTCCCAGGGGTCGCACAGGGTCGGCGCATCCGGGCCCATCCGCAGGGCCGTGTCGCAGAGGGCGAGGCGTTCGCGACGGGCGAAGGAGGTCATGTCTCCCGAGCATAGGTCGGCGGCCAGGGCGGTCCCGCGCTCGGACCGACCGGCACGGGACGACCGTCCCGATGGGACACTGGGTGCATGGACCTCGACCCCGCCGTGTCGGCGCGCCTGCGCCGCAACGACGCCGGCCTGGTTCCGGCGATCGCCCAGCAGCACGACACCGGCGAGGTGCTGATGCTGGGCTGGATGGACGACGAGGCCCTGGCCCGGACCCTGGCCACCGGCCGCGCGACCTACTGGAGCCGAAGTCGTGGCGAGTACTGGGTCAAGGGCGAGACCTCGGGTCATCGCCAGCACGTGTTGGCGGTCCGCCTCGACTGCGACGGCGACACCGTGCTGCTCCAGGTCGACCAGGAAGGCCCGGCGTGCCATACCGGTGCCCGCACCTGTTTCGACGCCGACCTGCTCGGGCAGCCGGACGCCCGGTCCGAGGCGGGGCATGACTGACGGTCGGCGTCTGTTCGGCCCCGCCGTCCTCGTCGGTCTCCTGGGCTCCGGCCTCGCGGCGTTGTCCGGAGGCAAGCCGTGGGCCGTACCCGACAGCCGGGCCGGCTCCGCGCTGGTCGACCACTCGGGCGGCCACGTGCCCCTGGCCGGAGCCCTCGGGCTGGTGGCCTTGGCGTGCTGGGGCGTCGTCCTCGTCACCCGCGGCCGGGTACGACGGGTGGTCGCGGCCCTGGGCGTGCTGGTGGCGGCCGGACTCGTCGTCACGGCGGTCCTCGGCCGGTCCGCGGCGCTCGACTCGGCCCGCGCTGCCACCGTCGTCCTCGACACCCGCGAGACCTCGGCCCACGTCACCGGCTGGTGGTGGGTCGCGCTCGTCGGCTCGCTGTTGGCGCTCGCCGCCGCGGTGGTCGCCGTACGCTTCTGCCCTTCCTGGCCCGAGATGGGCAGCCGGTACGACGCGCCCGCGACGAGGCCGGAGGCGGAGGACCTCGACGAGCTCGACCTGTGGCGAGCCATCGACCAGGGCCACGACCCGACGGACCCGGCCGACCACTAGGATGCGGCTACCCAGATCCCACGGGCCCGAATCCCTGGCCCGACCCGCGAGGAGCAGTGCATGTCTGACAACCACGGCAACACCCCGGCAGCCTGGGCGGCCGTCGCGGTGGCCATGCTGGGCTTCGTGGTGGCCGGCATCGGGCTGATGTTCGACCCCGTGAAGATGTCGGTGTTCTGGGTGGGCGTCGCCCTCGGCGCCGTCTCCATCGTCGTCTTCGCGGTGATGTCCCGGATGGGTCTCAACGGTCCGAGCCACTGAGCCGATGACCCTGGCGACCGAGTCCGTGGGCGCCCGACCTGCCCGGTCGGAGCGGATGCTCGGTCCGGCCCTGACCCTCGGCGGACTGGCCGCCGCCACCCTTGCTCTCCACCTGCGCGATCCCCACGTCACCCACTCCTGGGGGTTCTGTCCGCTCTATGCACTGACCGGTATCTACTGCCCGGGCTGCGGTGGCCTGCGCGGGGTGAACGACCTCACCGACGGCCACGTCGGCGCCGCGGCGTCCAGCAACCTGCTGCTGGTGCTCGCCATCCCCTTCGTGGTCCTCCTCCTGGCCCGCTGGACGTGGGTCACCTGGCAGGGCCGCGACGTCTCCGTGGTGCCGCATCTCCCACGCTCGGTCCGCTGGGGCCTGGGTGCGCTCGTGCTCGTGTTCTGGGTCGCCCGCAACATCCCCGGCAGCTGGCTGGCGCCCTGAGGCTCAGGTGCCTTGAGGGCCGTTGATCGCGCCGGAGGCGTGCAGCACCAGGAAGACGGCCAGCATGATCACCGAGAACCCTCCGGTGACCATGCCGGCGAGAGCCATGCCTCGGCCGCTAGGCCCGTCCTTGGACCGCCAGCCCAGGACGATCGCCGCGATGCCGAGCACCACACCGAGCCCGCACAGACAGGTCAGCGGGATGCTCACGAAGCCGAGCAGCATGGACCAGCGCGCGCGGGTGTCGGTCGCAGTCGGCTGGGGGGTCCCGCCGTACGGCGACGGCGGCGGCGGTGCGTCGTTGCTCATCGAGGTCCCTGCTGTCGGCGGCCTCCCCGCGGGTGACCTGAGGGCGCGACCCTAGCCGTGGCGGCCTTCCCGGGTGACGACGGACCGCGTCCCGGGCGGATGACGGAGGGGCTGGGGTCGCGTGAGAGGCTTGGCCGCGAGTGGAGTGTGCTCTCATCGGAGGCCTGGAGGTCGGTTCATGTCCGTGCTCGACGACATCGTCGCGGGCGTGCGCGAGGACCTGCTCCGGCGGCAGGCGGAGGTCCCCGAGAGCGAGCTCCGTGCGCGGCTGCTCGACGTGCCGCCTGCGCGCGACCCGATGCCGGCGTTCCGGCAGCCGGGCTCGTCGGTCATCGCCGAGGTCAAGCGCCGCAGCCCCAGCAAGGGTGACCTGGCCGGCATCCCCGACCCGGCGGCGCTCGCGACGGCGTACGAGCGCGGGGGAGCGGCTGCGATCAGTGTGCTCACCGAGGAGCGAAGGTTCGGCGGCAGCCTCGCCGACCTCCAGGCCGTGCGCGCTGCGGTCGGCATCCCGGTCCTGCGCAAGGACTTCGTGGTGGAGCCCTACCAGCTCCTCGAGGCGCGAGCGGCCGGCGCCGACCTCGTCCTGCTCATCGTGGCGGCGTTGCCCGCTGACACGCTGGTCCATCTCCACGACGTGGCCCGCGAGCTCGGGCTGACCGTCCTGGTCGAAGTGCACGACGAGCCGGAGGCCGAACGCGCCGTCGACCTGGGCGCGACCCTCGTCGGGGTCAACGCCCGCAACCTGAAGACCCTCGACGTCGACCCCGCCACGTTCGCCAAGCTCGCCCCGCTCTTGCCGGGCGAGGTGGTGAAGGTCGCCGAGAGCGGCATCTCGGGGCCCGCCGACGTACGCCGCCACGTCGCCGAGGGCGCCGACGTCCTCCTGGTGGGCGAGGCCCTGGTCAAGGACGGCGACCCCGAGGGAGCCGTGCGCGCGATGACGGGGGTGACGGCATGACGGATCTCGACTCCGCTCGACCGGCGAGCCGCTGGGAGGCCGACGAGCACGGCTGGTTCGGCGGTGAGGACGTCGGCTGGGGCGGGCGCTACATGCCCGAAGCCCTGGTCAGGGCCCTCGACGAGCTGACCGTCGCCTGGCAGGCGGCGATGGCCGATCCCACGTTCACCGAGGACTTCGCCACCATCTGCCGGGAGTACGCCGGGCTGCCGAGCGCCCTCTACGAGGCGACCCGGCTCTCCGAGCGGGCCGGCTGCCGCATCCTGCTCAAGCGCGAGGACCTCAACCACACCGGCGCCCACAAGATCCGCAACGTCCTCGGTCAGGCCCTGCTGACGAAGCGCATGGGCAAGACGCGGGTGATCGCGGAGACCGGCGCGGGCCAGCACGGCGTGGCGAGCGCGACCGCGGCGGCGTACTTCGGGCTCGACTGCACGGTCTACATGGGCTCGGTCGACGTGAAGCGTCAGGCCCTCAACGTCGCCCGGATGCAGCTGCTCGGGACCACCGTGATCCCGGTCGACTCCGGCAGTGCCACCCTCAAGGACGCCATCAACGAGGCCCTGCGCGACTGGGTCGCCTCGGTCGACCACACGGCCTATCTCTTCGGCACGGCCGCCGGTCCCCATCCGTTCCCGAGCATGGTCCGCGACTTCACCCGTGCCATCGGCGACGAGGCCCGGGCGCAGTGCCTCGAGCGGTACGGCGTGCTGCCGCGCGGCATCGCCGCCTGCGTCGGCGGCGGGTCCAACGCGATCGGGTTGTTCACGGCTTTCCTCGACGACGACGTGGAGATCCACGGTTTCGAGCCCGGGGGAGACGGGTTCGAGACCGGGCGGCACGCCGCGACGATCACTGCCGGCGACGCGGGCGTGCTCCACGGGGCCAGGACCTACGTGCTGCAGGACGAGGACGGCCAGACCATCGAGTCGCACTCGATCTCGGCCGGCCTCGACTACCCCGGCGTCGGCCCGCAGCATGCCTACCTCGCGGCGTCCGGGAGGGCGTCGTACACACCGGTGACGGACGCCGAGGCGATGGACGCGATGGCGCTGCTCAGCCGGACCGAGGGGATCATCCCGGCCATCGAGTCGGCCCACGCCATCGCCGGAGCGCTCCGGGTCGCCTCGACGTACGGTCCCGACGACATCATGCTGATCAACCTCTCGGGCCGCGGCGACAAGGACATGGGCACCGCCATCGAGTGGTTCCACCTCGGCGAGGCCGACGGCGGCGAAGCAGAGCCGGTCGGCTGATGACCGTCGCGCCAGCCTTCGAGCAGGCCCGCGCCGACGGGCGCGCGGCCCTGATCGGCTACCTCCCGGCCGGCTTCCCCGACGTCGAGAGCGGGATCGAGGCGCTGCGCGCCATGGTCGACGCCGGGTGCGACGTGATCGAGGTCGGGCTGCCCTACAGCGACCCGGTGATGGACGGTCCGACCATCCAGGCCGCAGCGCAACGCGCGCTCGACGGGGGAGTCCGCATCCGCGACGTGCTGCATACCGTCGAGGCGGTGGCGGCGACCGGCACGCCGGCGGTGATCATGACCTACTGGAACCCCGTCGAGCACTACGGCGTCGAGCGGTTCGCCGCCGACCTCGCCTCGGCCGGCGGCTCCGGGCTGATCACGCCCGACCTCACGCCCGACAGCGCCCGGAGCTGGATCGCTGCCGCGGACGCGCACGACCTCGACAAGGTCTTCCTCGTCGCGCCGTCCTCGACCGACGAGCGGATCGGGATGACCACGGCCGCGTGCCGCGGTTTCGTCTACGCCACGGCGGTCATGGGCGTGACCGGGGCGCGCGCCTCGACCAGCGACCTCGCCGGACCGCTCGTGGCCCGGACCCGCGCCGCCACCGACCTGCCGATCGGGGTGGGCCTCGGCGTCAGCAACGGCACCCAGGCGGCCGAGGTCGCGGCGTACGCCGACGGGGTGATCGTCGGCTCGGCCTTCGTCCGGTGCCTGCTCGACCACGACGACCGGAGCGAGGCGCTGAAGGCGCTGACGGCGCTCACCGAGGACCTCGCCCGGGGGGTACGACGTGCGTAGGCTCCTCGCCGTCCTGCTGCTCGCACCGCTGGCCCTGGTGGGCTGTGCCAGGAGCTCGGCCAGCGAGTTCACGGGCGCCGTGCTCCACCAGCAGTACCACGCACCCGCCACGATGCTGACCGACACCGAGGGCAAGCCGTTCTCGCTCGCGTCCAGCACCGACAAGCGGCTGACACTGATCTTCTTCGGCTACACCCACTGCCCCGACGAGTGCCCGACCACGATGGCCACCCTGGCCTCGGCGATGCTCCAGCTCGACGCCGCCGACCGCGCCAACGTGCAGGTCGTCTTCGTGACCACCGACCCGGCGCGCGACACCGGCCCGGTGATCCGGCAGTGGCTCGACCACTTCGACCCGTCGTTCGTCGGAGTCACCGGGCCGCTTCCGAGGATCAAGCGCGTCGCCGAGACGATGGGGGTCCCGGTCTCGCAGGGCCGGCGGCTGCCCAGCGGTGGGTACGACGTCACGCACGGCACCCAGGTCCTCGCCCTCGACGGAACGAACACGGTGCCCGTCGTCTGGACCCTCGGCGCCACCGCCCCCGAGTTCGCCCACGACATCCACCAGCTGCTCTCGTGAGGACCACCGTGCTGACCCAGTTCATCCCCAGCCCCGCCCAGGGCGTCTGGTACCTAGGGCCGCTGCCGCTGCGCGGCTACGCCCTCTGCATCATCGCGGGGATCGTCGCCGCGGTCTGGATCGGCGAGCGGCGCTGGGTGGCGCGCGGCGGCACCCACGGCGAGGTGACGGACCTCGCCCTCTGGGCGGTGCCGTTCGGCGTGATCGGTGGGCGGCTCTACCACGTGATCACCGACCACGACCTCTACTTCGGTGAGGGCCGGTCGGCGATCAACGCCCTCTACGTCTGGCGGGGCGGGCTCGGCATCTGGGGTGCGATCGCGCTCGGTGGAGTGGGCGTCTGGATCGGCGCCCGTCGCAAGGGGATCCGCGTCCCGCCGGTGCTCGACGCGCTGGCTCCGGGTGTCCTGATCGCCCAGGCGATGGGCCGGTGGGGCAACTGGTTCAACCAGGAGCTGTTCGGCCGTCCGTCGACCCTGCCGTGGGCCCTGAAGATCGACCCCCAGAACCGGCCACCGGGCTACGAGCAGTACGCCACCTTCCAGCCCACGTTCCTCTACGAGTCGATCTGGGTCGTCGCCGCGTTCTTCTTCGTGGTCTGGGCCGACCGCAGGTTCAAGCTCGGCCATGGCCGGGTGATGGCGCTCTACGTGATGGTCTACACCCTCGGACGCGGCTGGATCGAGACGCTGCGGGTCGACACCGTGGAGTACAACCACGTGCTCGGGCTGCGCCTCAACGTCTGGACCTCGATCGTGCTGTTCGTGCTGGCCGCCGTGTACTTCGTCGTCGTCGGGCGTCGTAGCCCCGGTCGCGAGACCGAGGTCTACACCGAGGAGCGCCTCGCCGCCGACCGCGCCCTGTCCGCGGCCGGACCCGGGCCCGAGGCCGGCACCGAGAACGCCGCCGGGGCCCACGCGGAGGGTGACGACACGGCGGTCCCGGCGGGCACGACGTCCGAGGCGGAACCCGGCCCGACAGCCGAGCCGACCCGAGACCCCTCCGACTGAGCACCGCCGAGAGAAGACGCGGAACAAATCGGGCTCGTCGGGCGTGTCGGACCGATCTGTTCCGCGTTTTCTCGGCCCGCGCGCCCCGCAGTCGCCGTTCGGAGCGGAACGGCGACGTGTCGCCCAGACCGGAACCCGGGCCGCAGTCTTACCAGACGGCGGCGGGCGTGCGACTGTGGTCGGCATGACCGACCCGCAGCCGCAGACCCACCGCCTCTACCGCCTGCTCGACAAGGACCACCAGCCGCTGGACCAGGCCGAGTGGCCGAACGACGGGGAAGCCATCGTGTGGGCGGAGAAGCACCGCAGCGAGACCTCCGGTCCGACGTTCCGGCGGATCGAGCGCCAGGACGGCGACGCCTGGACCTACGTGTCCGAGGCCGGTGCGTCCGACCAGGACCGCGGTCCCGACGACGCCTGACGCCGCGCGCCTGCCCAGCCCACCCGTCACACCAGCCACACGGCGTACCCACTCCTCACGCTTCTCGGCCGTTGCAATGCCCTAGAAGTGCAGGGATCCCCGGTGAGCCGGGGATCCCGACAGCCCGCCCGACAGCCCCGCGACGCCCGCCACACCTGTCCGCTGGGCAAGAAGCAGCGTCGGGGGAGGTCGGCTGCTTGCTAGCCTGACCGCGCTTGGGCCAATGCCGTCCCCTGCCTCCTTGCCTAGCTCGCCCTGCCCGACCGCCCCTGCGGCCGTGGCACCGACGACGGGAGCACCGGTCGATGCGCGCATTGCCTGCTGGCCCGCCCGCCCAAGGGCTCTACGACCCGCGCTTCGAGCACGACGCGTGCGGTGTCGCGTTCGTGGCCACCCTCACCGGTGAGGCCAGCCACGACATCGTGCTCAAGGCGCTCACCGCCCTGCGCAACCTCGACCACCGCGGTGCGGCCGGCGCCGAGGTGAACTCCGGCGACGGCGCCGGCATCCTGCTCCAGGTCCCCCATGCCTTCCTGCGCGAGGTCGTCGACTTCGACCTCCCCGGGCCCGGCGCCTATGCCGTCGGTACGGCGTTCCTCGAGGGCGGCACCGACGACATCGCCAAGACCCGGCAGCAGGTCGAGGAGCTCGCCGACCAGGAGGGCCTGACGGTCCTCGGCTGGCGCGACGTACCCGTCGACCCCGACCTGCTGGGCGCGACGGCCCGCGGTGTCATGCCACTGTTCAGCCAGCTCTTCGTCGCGGCGTCCGGCTCACGGCTGACCGGGATGGCTCTCGAACGGCGCGCGTTCTGCCTCCGCAAGCGGGCCGAGCGCGAGACCGAGGTGTACTTCGGGTCGCTCAGCGCGCGCACCCTGCTCTACAAGGGGATGCTCACCACCGACCAGCTCGACCGGTTCTTCCCCGACCTGGCCGACGAGCGGGTCGCGTCGGCGCTGGCCGTCGTGCACTCGCGCTTCTCGACCAACACCTTCCCCAGCTGGCCGCTGGCCCACCCCTTCCGCTACATCGCCCACAACGGCGAGATCAACACGGTGATGGGCAACCGCAACTGGATGCGGGCCCGCGAGGCACTCCTCGACTCCGACCTGATCCCGGGCGACCTCGAGCGCCTGTTCCCGATCTGTACGCCGGGTGCCTCCGACTCCGCGAGCTTCGACGAGGTGCTGGAGCTGCTCCACATGGGGGGTCGGACCCTGCCCCACGCGGTCCTGATGATGATCCCCGAGGCCTGGGAGAACCACCAGGAGATGGACGCGCAGCGCCGCGCCTTCTACGACTTCCACTCCGCCCTGATGGAGCCGTGGGACGGACCCGCGTGCGTGGTCTTCACCGACGGGTCCCAGATCGGCGCCGTCCTCGACCGCAACGGCCTGCGTCCGAGTCGCTACTGGGTCACCGACGACGGCCTGGTCGTCCTCGCCTCCGAGGTCGGCGTCCTCGACCTGGACCCCGCCACCATCGTCCGTAAGGGCCGGCTGCAGCCGGGCCGGATGTTCCTCGTCGACACCGACGAGCACCGGATCATCGAGGACGAGGAGATCAAGGGCGAGCTCGCCGCCGAGCACCCGTACGACGAGTGGTTGCATGCCGGCCAGATCCACCTCGACGACATCCTCGAGCGCGAGCACATCGTGCACACCCACTCCTCGGTGACCCGGCGCCAGCAGGTGTTCGGCTACACCCAGGAGGAGCTCCGGGTCCTGCTGACCCCGATGGCCAACTCCGGCGCCGAGCCGATCGGCTCGATGGGCACCGACAGCCCGATCGCGGCGCTCAGCGACCGCCCACGGCTGCTCTTCGACTACTTCGCCCAGATGTTCGCGCAGGTCACCAACCCGCCCCTCGACGCGATCCGCGAGGAGCTCGTCACCTCCCTGGGCGGCACCATCGGCCCCGAGGCCAACCTCCTCGAGCCGACGCCCGCCGCGTGCCGGCAGATCGTGCTGCCCTTCCCGGTCCTCGACAACGACGACCTGGCCAAGATCCGCCACATCAACCGCGACGGCGACATGCCCGGCTTCATCACCCATGTCAGCCGCGGTCTGTACGCCGTCGAAGGCGGCGGCGAGGCCATGGCCCGACGCCTCGAGGAGATCTGCGACGAGGTGTCCGCCGCGATCGCCGACGGTGCCCGCGTGATCGTGCTGTCCGACCGGCACTGCACCGCCGAGCTGGCGCCGATCCCGTCGCTGCTGCTCACCGGCGCCGTGCACCACCACCTCGTACGGGAGAAGACCCGGACCCAGGTCGGCCTCATCGTCGAGGCGGGCGACGTCCGCGAGGTGCACCATGTCGCGCTCCTGATCGGGTACGGCGCCGCCGCGGTCAACCCCTACCTCGCCATGGAGTCGGTCGAGGACCTCGCCCGTGACGGGTTCTACGTACAGGTCGAGCCCGAGGTGGCCGTCCGCCACCTGATCAAGGGGCTCGGCAAGGGTGTTCTCAAGGTGATGTCCAAGATGGGCATCTCCACGGTCGCGTCCTACACGGGCGCCCAGACCTTCGAGGCCGTCGGTCTGTCGCAGAGCGTGGTCGACCGCTACTTCACCGGTACGACGTCCAAGCTGGGCGGCATCGGGCTCGACACCATCGCCGAGGAGGTCGCCCGGCGCCACGCCACGGCGTACCCCCGCGGTGGCATCAGTCCGACCCACCGGGAGCTGCCCGTCGGCGGCGAGTACCAGTGGCGCCGCCCCGACCTGGGGGCCGAGCCCCACCTGTTCGACCCCGAGACGGTCTTCCGGCTCCAGCACTCCACGCGCAACCAGCGTTACGACGTCTTCAAGCAGTACACCGCGCGGGTCGACGAGCAGTCGGAGCGGCTGATGACGCTGCGCGGCCTGTTCCGCTTCAAGGGCGCCGAGGCGACGGGGCGGCCACCGGTCCCGATCGACGAGGTCGAGCCGGTCTCGGAGATCGTCCGCCGGTTCTCGACCGGCGCCATGTCCTACGGGTCGATCAGCCGTGAGGCCCACGAGAACCTCGCCATCGCGATGAACCGGCTGGGCGCGAAGTCCAACACCGGCGAGGGCGGCGAGGACACCGACCGGCTCCGTGACCCGGAGCGCCGCAGCTCGATCAAGCAGGTCGCGTCGGGCCGCTTCGGCGTCACCAGCGACTACCTCACCAACGCCGACGACCTGCAGATCAAGATGGCGCAGGGCGCCAAGCCGGGCGAGGGCGGTCAGCTGCCCGGCGCGAAGGTCTACCCGTGGGTGGCCAAGACCCGGCACTCCACGCCGGGCGTGGGCCTGATCAGCCCGCCGCCGCACCACGACATCTACTCGATCGAGGACCTCGCCCAGCTGATCCACGATCTCAAGAACGCCAACCCGTCGGCCCGCGTCCACGTGAAGCTGGTCGCCGAGGTCGGGGTCGGCACGGTCGCGGCGGGCGTCTCGAAGGCCCACGCCGACGTCGTCCTGATCTCCGGCCACGACGGCGGCACCGGCGCTGCGCCGCTGACGTCGCTCAAGCATGCCGGTGGCCCCTGGGAGCTGGGCCTGGCCGAGACGCAGCAGACCCTGCTCGTGAACGGCCTGCGCGACCGGATCGTGGTCCAGACCGACGGCCAGCTCAAGACCGGTCGCGACGTCGTGATCGCGGCCCTCCTCGGCGCCGAGGAGTACGGCTTCGCCACCGCGCCGCTGGTCGTGAGCGGCTGCATCATGATGCGGGTCTGCCACCTCGACACCTGCCCCGTCGGCGTCGCCACGCAGAACCCGGTGCTCCGCCAGCGGTTCAGTGGCAAGCCCGAGTTCGTGGTCACGTTCTTCCAGTACATCGCCGAGGAGGTACGCGAGATCCTCGCCGAGCTGGGGTTCCGCACCCTCGACGAGGCGATCGGCCAGGTGGGTGCGCTCGACGTCGCACCCGCCGTCGACCACTGGAAGGCCTCGGGCCTCGACCTGACCCCGATCCTCCATGTGGCCGACGTGGGGGAGCAGTTCGCCGGTCAGGACCTGCGCTGCACCACGAGCCAGGACCACGGCCTCGCGAAGGCACTCGACAACGAGCTGATCCGGATCGCGGCGCCGGCCCTGGAGCGCGGGGAGCCGGTCCGCGCCCACCTCACCGTGCGCAACGTCAACCGCACGGTCGGCACCATGCTCGGCCACGAGGTGACCAAGCGCTACACGGGTGCAGGGCTGGCCGACGACACGATCGACCTGACGATGGTGGGCTCGGCCGGCCAGTCGTTCGGGGCGTTCCTGCCGCGCGGCATCACGCTCCGCCTCGAGGGCGACGCCAACGACTACGTCGGGAAGGGACTCTCCGGCGGCCGGATCCTGATCCGTCCCGACCGGTCGGCGACCTTCGCCGCCCACGAGCAGATCATCGCCGGCAACGTCATCGGCTACGGCGCGACCTCGGGCGAGGTGTTCATCCGAGGCGGCGTGGGCGAGCGTTTCTGCGTCCGCAACTCCGGTGCCACCGCGGTCGTCGAGGGTGTGGGCGACCATGCCTGCGAGTACATGACCGGGGGCCGGGTGCTCGTCCTGGGCAAGACCGGCCGGAACTTCGCCGCCGGCATGAGCGGCGGCAGGGCGTACGTCCTCGACCTGAAGGCCCATCGGGTCAACCCGGAGCTGGTCGACCTCGGCCCCCTGTCGGCCGAGGTCGCGGACGAGCTCCACACACTGGTCACCCGCCATCACGAGGAGACCGGCTCGACGGTGGCCGAGGAGCTCCTGGCCGACTGGCCGGGCACCGTGGCCCGGCTCACCGAGGTGATGCCGCGCGACTACCGCCGCGTCCTGGAGGCACGGGCCGACGCCCTGCGCGACGGTCTGGACGACGACGAGGCCGACCGCCGGATCATGGAGGTGCTGCATGGCTGACCCCCGAGGCTTCCTCAAGTACGGCCGCGAGGTCGCCGAGCGGCGTCCGGTCGAGGAGCGAGTCCACGACTGGAAGGAGGTCTACCCCGGTGGCCCGGGGCGGGCTCTCCTGCCGATCATCTCGACCCAGGCGTCGCGCTGCATGGACTGCGGCATCCCCTTCTGCCACCAGGGCTGCCCGCTGGGCAACCTGATCCCCGAGTGGAACGACCTGGTCTGGCGCGACGACTGGGACGGCGCGATGGACCGGCTGCACGCGACCAACAACTTCCCCGAGTTCACCGGCCGGCTGTGCCCGGCGCCTTGTGAGACGGCGTGCGTGCTGGGCATCAACCAGGACCCGGTCACGATCAAGAACGTCGAGGTGGCGATCATCGACCGCGCCTGGTCGTCGGGCTACGTCCGCCCACGCCCTCCTGAGTGGCTGTCGGGCCGCACGGTGGCCGTGGTCGGCTCCGGCCCGGCCGGGCTCGCGGCCGCCCAGCAGCTCACCCGGGCCGGCCACACCGTCGCGGTCTACGAGCGGGCCGACAAGATCGGCGGCCTCCTGCGCTACGGCATCCCCGAGTTCAAGATGGAGAAGGCGGTCCTCGACCGCCGGCTGGACCAGATGCGACGTGAGGGCACGGTGTTCCGCGCCGGTGTGGACGTCGGAGCCGAGCTACCCGGGGACAAGCTGCTCGAGCGGTACGACGCGGTCGTGCTCGCCGTCGGGTCGACGCTCGGCCGCGACCTGCCGGTGCCGGGCCGCGACCTCGACGGCATCCACCAGGCCATGGACTACCTCCCGCAGTCCAACCGCGCTTCGCTCGGTCAGGACGTGCCCGGCCAGATCACGGCCACCGGCCACGACGTGGTGATCATCGGCGGTGGCGACACGGGCGCCGACTGCCTCGGCACCGCGATCCGGCAGGGGGCGGCCTCGGTGACCCAGCTCGAGATCCTGGCCCAGCCCCCGGTCGAACGTCCCGCAGGCCAGCCCTGGCCCACCTACCCGATGACGTTCCGCGTCTCGTCGGCCCACGAGGAGGCCGGCGACCGCGTGTACGCCGTCTCGACCCAGGAGTTCCTCGACGACGGGTCGGGCCGGGTGCGGGCGCTGCGCCTGGTCGAGGTCGACGCGTCGTTCCAGCCCGTCGAGGGCACCGAGCGCGAGATCCCGGCCGGGCTCGTCCTGCTGGCGATGGGCTTCACCGGCCCGGAGCGGTCCGGACTGCTCGAGCAGCTCGGGGTCGCGCTCGACGAGCGCGGCAACGTGGCCCGGGACGCGTCGTACGCCTCGAGCGTGGACGGCGTGTTCGTCGCGGGTGACGCGGGCCGCGGCCAGTCGCTGATCGTGTGGGCGATCGCGGAAGGCCGCGCCGCCGCAGCCGCGGTCGACGCCTACCTCACCGGCGCCACCAGCCTGCCCAGCCCGATCCCGCCGACGGCACGACCGCTGGTGGTCTGAGTCTCGAGCCGCGGTCAGGTGGCCGTCAGGAAACGCCAAATAGCGTCCGAGGTGGCCCCTGACGGCGATCTGAGGAGTGTGGACGCGCGTGTCCTGGCATCGGCGTGTCCGCGTGGCCGGGTCGCTCGCGGCCACACTGGCGCTGGCTGCGTGCGGGGGCGGGTCGTCGTCGACACCCGCCGCCGGCGGGACCCACTCCGCCACGCCGACCGCGGCGCCCGCGCCGCACCACCCCTCCGTCGCTCGACAGTTCCGGCACCGAATCCCCGGCATGCCACCGGTGATCGGCAACGACGTCTACTCACAGGACCGCGCCGGGATGCTCGCTCCCCAGGTGCGGCACGACCCGGCGTACCTCTACGTGCCGGACTCGCAGGGCTCGACGGTCACGGTCATCGACCAGCGCACCCGCAAGGTCGTCCGGGTCATCCCTGCCGGCTACCTCAGCCAGCACGTGGTGCCGGCGTACGACCTCTCAACGCTCTACACGAACTCCAGCGTCGCCAACGAGCTGGTCAGCATCAACCCACGCAAGGCGGTCAGGGAAGGGACGATCCCGATGCCGCGGCCCTACAACCTCTACTTCACCCCGGACGGCAAGACGGCGGTGGTGATGATCGAGCAGTACGACACGATCCGGTTCGCCGACGCGCACACCTTCCGCACCGTCAAGGACCTGAGGTACCCGGGCTGCCGTGGGCCCAACCACGCCGACTTCTCGGGCAACGGCCGGTTCTTCGTGGTGACCTGCGAGTTCTCCGGTGAGCTGCTCAAGGTCTCGACGCTGGGTCACCGGGTGCTGGGGTCCCTCCATCTCGACCCGAGGCCGACCGCGCCGCACGCCGACCCGATGACGATGGGCAGGAGCGTGCCGCAGGACGTGCGGATCTCACCCGACGGCACGACCTTCTACGTGGCCGACATGGGCACCAACGAGCTCCGGCTCATCGACGCGCGGACGTTCCGCCAGGTCGGCGTGATCGGGATGCCCCGGATGCCGCACGGGATCTACCCCAGCCGGGACGGGAAGCGGCTCTACGTCTCCGACCGTGGCGCCGGCGAGGTGAGCGTGATCGACCCCGCGACGAACCGGATCGTCGACACCTGGTCCATCCCTGGTGGCGGCAGCCCGGACATGGGTGGGGTGTCTGCCAACGGTCGGATGCTCTGGCTGTCGGGCCGCAACGACGGGGTGGTCTACGGGTTCGACACCCGCAGTGGTCGGCTGGTCGCGAAGATCCCGGTCGGCGGCAGCCCACACGGACTGGCCGTGTGGCCGCAGCCCGGGCGCTACTCGCTGGGTCATACCGGGAACATGCGATGAGGCGCGTGCTGACGGTCCTCGCGGTCGCGCCCCTGCTGGCCGGATGTGCCGCGTTCACGTCGTCGGAGTCCGCGTCCCCTGGCTCAGCTGCTCCGACAGGCACGCCGTCGTCCCCGGGCAGCTCGTCGCCGGCGCCCGTCACGCCGTTCGTCCCTCGTGTGGCGAGCGTGTCGGTCGCCCGCTGGCGGTTGCCGGTGGCGGTCGGCCGGCAGGCTGTCGTACCGGTCGGCCGTACCGCCGTGGTGATGGCCGGGGGCCTCGTGGCGGGTGACCAGTCCACCGACGTGGCCGTGCGGATCGACCTGGCGACCGGGCTGACTGCGCGCCTCCCGCCGCTCGCGGTGCCGGTGCACGACGTCGCCGGAGGGCTGCTCGGCCGGAGGCCCGTAGTCGTCGGGGGAGGCAACGCCACCGAGCAGGACGTCGTGCAGACCCTCAGCGGCGCCGCCTGGCACGTGACCGGTCATCTGCCGACGTCCCGCTCCGACCTGAACGTCGTGCAGCGCGGGCCGCAGCCGGTGGTGATCGGCGGGTACGACGGTGCGAACGTCCCCACCGAGGTCCTGGCGCTGGCGGGTGACGGGTCCAGCCGGACCGTCGGGCACCTGGTGCACGGGGTCCGGTACGCCGCTACGGCGGTCAGCCACCACACGGCGTACGCCTTCGGCGGGGAGGTCCTCGGCCGTGAGCTGGGCACCGTGCAGGCGGTCGACCTCACGACCGGACGCACCCGGGTGGTGGCCACGCTGCCGGTCCCGCTGGGGCACGCGATGGCGGTGACGGTCGGCAGTCGGATCCTGCTGATGGGGGGTCGGGTCACGCCGGACCGGCAGACGGCCGCGATGTGGTGGTTCGATCCGGCGACGGGCCGGTTCACCCGCGCGGGGCGGCTGCCGAGGGCGCTCAGCGACGCCGGCGTCGCGGCGAGCGGGCACCGGATCTGGCTGCTCGGGGGAGAGGATCCAGCGGTCACCGACGGGGTCCTGACAATCTCGGTCCGGTGAAGGTTTGCTTGGAACGATCCAATGCTTGCTAGGTTGAGCGCCGTGCGTAGAGCCAAGATCGTGTGCACCCTCGGCCCAGCCGTCAGCACGCCCGAGAAGATCCGCGAGCTCGTCGACGCCGGCATGGACGTCGCCCGGCTGAACATGAGCCACGGCAGCCACGAGGAGCATCGGCTCCAGTACGACATGGTGCGGGCGGCCTCGGACGCCACCGGCCACGGGGTCGGGATCATCGCCGACCTGCAGGGCCCCAAGATCCGGCTCGAGACGTTCACCGACGGGAAGGTGAAGCTCGCCAAGGGCGCGGAGTTCGTGATCACCACCCGCGACGTCGAGGGCGACGCCACCCTCTGCGGTACGACGTACAAGGGTCTGCCCGGCGACGTGACGGAGGGCGACCCGATCCTGGTCGACGACGGCAAGCTCCGGCTCCGGGTGGTCAAGGTGGGCGACACCGACGTCACCACGCGCGTCGAGGTCGCCGGCAAGGTCAGCGACCACAAGGGCCTCAACCTGCCCGGCGTGGCAGTCAGCGTGCCCGCGCTCTCGGAGAAGGACAAGGACGACCTGCGCTGGGCGCTGCGGACGTCCGTCGACTTCATCGCACTGTCCTTCGTACGCTCCGCGGCCGATGCCGATGACGTCCGCGCGATCATGCGCGAGGAGGGCGTGGAGCTTCCGATCATCGCCAAGATCGAGAAGCCGCAGGCGATCGACAACCTCGACGAGATCGTCGAGGCGTTCGACGCGTTCATGGTCGCCCGTGGCGACCTGGGGGTGGAGTGCCCCCTGGAGGACGTGCCGTTCCTGCAGAAGCGGGTCATCGACAAGGCCCGCCGCAACGCCAAGCCGGTGATCGTGGCGACCCAGATGCTGGAGTCGATGATCACCAACCCACGACCGACCCGCGCGGAGGCGTCCGACGTCGCCAACGCCGTGCTCGACGGTGCGGACGCGGTGATGCTCTCCGGGGAGACGAGCGTGGGGGAGTACCCCATCGAGACGGTGGAGACGATGGCCCGGATCATCGCGTCCACCGAGGACCACGAGCTGGCCAAGATGGCGGCGATCGACTGGCAGCCCAGGACCCGCGGCGGGGTGATCGCGAAGGCGGCCGCCGAGGTCGCGGACCGCGTCGGTGCGTCCTACACCGTGGCCTTCACGCAGTCCGGCGACTCCGCGAAGCGTCTGGCGCGCTACCGCGGGCGGGTGCCGGTGCTGGCGTTCACGCCCGTGGCGAAGGTGCGCTCGCAGCTGTCGTTGACCTGGGGCGTCGAGACGTTCCTGATCACCGACGTGGAGCACACCGACGAGATGGTGCGGCAGGTGGACGAGGCGCTGCTGAAGATCGGCCGCGTCTCCGAGGGCGACCAGGTGGTCATCATCGCCGGCTCGCCCCCCGGCATCCCGGGGTCCACGAACGCGCTGCGCATCCACCGCATGGGTGACGCCCTCCACGAGGTCACCCCGGCCTACCGTCGCCGCAGCTGACCGCGCGAAGGGCCGGCCCGTGGCTGGTCGACGAGGTTCCGGACCACCCGTCTGGTGCGGTGTTGTTGCCACATCGGCGGTGTTGTGCGGGGACTTCGGCGGTGATAACCCCGCGTTACTGCGGGTCGGAGCGTGCCGGGTGTGGGACTTGAACCCACACGTCCTTTCGGACAATGGTGTTTGAGACCATCGCGTCTGCCGATTCCGCCAACCCGGCTGGGCCGCGCCAAACCTACCGGATCAGCTGGATCGGACCGGCCCGGATAGCCTGACCCGGTGACCACCCCAGAGCCTCGCCGCGTCGTGATCGCGGAGGACGAGGCGCTGATCCGGATGGACCTCGCCGAGATGCTCGCCGAGGAGGGGTACGACGTCGTCGGACAGGCCGCGGACGGTGCCCGGGCGATCGAGCTGGCCGAGGAGCACCGGCCCGACCTGGTGATCCTCGACGTGAAGATGCCGGTGCTCGACGGCATCGCCGCAGCCGAGCGGATCGCCCGCGACCGGATCGCCCCTGTCGTCATCCTCACCGCCTTCTCCCAGCGCGAGCTGGTCGAGCGGGCGCGGGACGCCGGCGCCATGGCCTACCTGGTCAAGCCCTTCTCGCGCACCGACCTCGTGCCCGCGATCGAGATCGCGGTCGGGCGGTTCGCCGAGCTCGGCGCGCTCGAGACCGAGGTAGCCGATCTCGGCGAGCAGCTGGCGGCGCGCAAGGCCGTCGACCGGGCCAAGGCCGTGCTCCAGAAGGAGCTCGGGCTCAGCGAGCCCGAGGCGTTCCGTTGGATCCAGAAGACCGCGATGGATCTGCGCCGCTCGATGCGCGAGGTCGCCGAGGGTGTCGTCGAGCACGGCGTCTCAGGCCCCTGAGGCACGTGACGAACCCCTGGCAGCCCCGTTGCAGCGACGTTCCGGCAACGTCACAATCGTGAAACTGTGCAACATTCCGGGGCCGAGGGGCGAGACGGACCCCCCTGAGGTGCTAACTTGCCGCAATCTCGAAAGCGCCGCCCACCGCGGCAGAAGCACCGACGGAGGACTCTTACATGGGCACCAAGCACAACCTGCGGATTCTCGGCGCAGTGGCGGCTGCCGGCCTGGCACTCTCGGCCTGTGGCTCGACCACGTCGTCGAGCGCCAGTGCGGGCTCGTCATCGAACTGCACCTCTGGCCAGAATCTGGCCTTCCTCGGCGCCACCACCGGCGACTACGGCGCGCTCGGCCAGAACATGGTCGGCGGCATCAAGCTCGCCCTCGACGACTACAACACGAAGAACCCCGACTGCAAGGTCGGCGTGAAGGTCTTCGACTCGCAGGGCGACCCCGACAAGGCGACCCCGCTGGCCACCCAGATCGTGGGCGACAGCTCGATCGTCGGCCTGGTCGGACCGGGCTTCTCCGGTGAGTCCCTGGCGACCGGCAAGACGTTCGAAGCAGCCGGGCTGCCGGTGATCTCCCCGTCGGCCACCAACGTCACGATCACTCAGCAGGGCTGGACCACCTGGCACCGCGTCATCGGTAACGACTCGGCCCAGGGTGCGGCAGCGGCGTCCTACATCCTCGGCACCGTCAAGTCGACCAAGCCGTTCGTGATCGACGACGGCTCCGACTACGGCAAGGGCCTGGCCAGCTACGTCAAGAAGGGCCTCGGCTCGAAGTTCGACAGCGCCAACTCCGACACGGTGCAGACGGGTCAGACCGACTTCTCCGCGACCGTCACCAAGGTCACCGCCTCGAAGGCCGACGCGGTCTTCTACGGCGGCTACTACGCCGAGGCCGGTCTGCTGGTCAAGCAGCTGCGTCAGGCCGGCTACAAGGGCCTGTTCATGTCCGGTGACGGCTCCGAGGACCCGGCGTTCGTCAAGGCTGCCGGTGCGCAGGCCGCCAACGGGGCGATCCTCACGGCCCCGGCCGGTCCCGCACCCGCGGACTTCGACAGCAAGTACCAGTCGGTGAACAACAGCCCCTCGGGTCTGTACTCCACCCAGGCGTACGACGCGGCGAACATCTTCCTGGCAGGTCTCGACGCCGGGAAGTCGAGCCACGCGGACATGAACACGTTCGTCGGCGCCTACTCCGGCGACGGTGTGAGCGGCCCGATCGCGTTCGACAAGTTCGGCGACATCAAGGAGTCGGTGATCTTCGCTTACACGGTGAAGAACGGGAAGCTGGACACGGCCAACCCGACGCCCATCTCGTGACCCTGTCCCGCTAGGACCACCGCACGGTTGCGGCCGGGGGGCTCTCCCCGGCCGCAACCGGGCTGCCATGAAGGGAATGCCGTGAACTTCGCGTTCCTGTTCGACAACTTCTTCCAGCTGACCATCACCGGCCTCGCGCTCGGCGCCATCTACGGACTGGTCGCCCTCGGGTACACGATGGTGTACGGCGTCCTCCAGCTGATCAACTTCGCCCACTCCGAGGTCTTCATGTTCGGGACCTTCGCCGTGGTCTGGGTCGTGGTCTTCATCCACGGCACCACCTCGGCCAACCAGAGCCTGGGCAGCTCCTTGGGTCTCCTGGCGCTCGCCCTGATCGCGGCGATGCTCACGTCGGCTGCGATAGCCATGCTCCTCGAACGCGTGGCCTACAGACCGATGATCAGACGCGGCGCGTCCAAGCTGATGATCCTGATCGCGGCTATCGGTGCGTCGTTCTCGCTGGCCGAGATCATGGGTCTGCGCGACCGGATCGCCGGGTGGTTCGGCCTCGAGGACAAGCTGGCCAACTACGTCTCCCAGGCTCGCAACGTCTACTCGAGCCCCGTCACCATCGAGCCCCACGGCGTGTTCACCTTCGTCAACTACAAGGTCACCGACATCGACCTGCTCGTGATCGGCGCGGCCCTGCTGATGATGTTCGCGCTCGACACCTTCGTCCGTCGTACCCGGCTCGGACGGGGCATCCGAGCGGTCGCCCAGGACCCGGAGTCCGCGGCCCTGATGGGCGTCAACTCCACCCGGATCATCCAGGCGACCTTCCTGATCGGCGGTCTGATGGCCGGGGTGGCGGCCACCCTCTACATGGTCCGGATCGGGTCGACCCGCCAGAACGCCGGCTTCATCCTCGGCGTCAAGGCCTTCACCGCAGCAGTCATGGGCGGTATCGGCAACCTGCGCGGCGCACTCCTCGGCGGGCTCGTGCTGGGCGTCGCCCAGAACTGGGGCGCGGCGCTGTTCGGCGCCAACTGGCAGGACGTGGTCGCGTTCGTCCTCCTGATCCTCATCCTGCTCGTCCGACCTACCGGCATCCTCGGTGAGTCGATCGCAAAGGCACGCGTATGAACACCCCACGACGCATCGAGCTCCCGTGGCTGCGCCTGCGCTGGGTACGGATGCTGATGATCGGCGGCGGCATCCTCCTGGCCTATGCCCTGCCGCTGCTGCGCCCGCCGGTGCTCACCACGACCGGTTCTGACTTCGGCGGCGTGCTGGTCGCCATGACGTCCTACGCCCTGGTCGCGGTCGGTCTCAACATCGTGATCGGGTACGCCGGCCTCCTCGACCTCGGCTACGTCGGGTTCTACGCCACGGGCGCCTACACGACCGGCGTGCTCACCTCGGAGCACGCGCACTGGCCCTTCCTGCTGGTGCTCCCCATCGCGGTCGCCGTCACCATGGTCACCGGCGTGATCCTCGGCGCGCCCACCCTGCGCGTCCGGGGCGACTACCTCGCCATCGTCACGCTCGGCTTCGGCGAGATCATCCGGATCGTCATCCTCAACACCGGCTGGCTGGGCGCCTCCGCGGGCATCAAGGACATCCCGTCTCCGCCCAGCCTCGGGCCCGACAAGGTCGGGACCGATCAGGACGGCCTGTTCCAGATCCCTCACATCGCCTGGCGCGGGCTCACGCCGTTGATCGACAACGAGCACAAGACGCCGTTCCTGGTCTTCGGCGTGCTGGACGCGGTCCCCTACTACTGGCTGCTGCTGACCGTTCTCCTGATCGTGCTGGTCGCCGACTACCTGATCAAGGAGAGCCGGGTCGGCCGGGCCTGGGAGGCCACCCGCGAGGATGAGGACGCCGCCGAGGTGATGGGGGTGCCGACGTTCCGCTACAAGCTGCTGGCCTTCGCGCTCGGGGCCGCGATCGGTGGCTTGGCCGGGTCCATGCTGGCATCCGGCCAAGGCGGTTACATCAACCCCAACAGCTTCCTGATCCTGCTGTCCATGCTGTTCGTGGCCGCGGTGATCATCGGCGGCGCCGGCAACCGCTGGGGGGCGATCGTCGGTGGCGCGCTGGTGGCCTACCTGCCCGAGCGCTTCCGCGCCCTGAGTGACTGGCGGCTGCTGATCTTCGGCCTGGCGCTGATGCTGATCGTGAACGTGCGGCCGCAGGGTCTGCTGCCACCACGGCGTACGCGACGTGCATTGCGAGCCAAGGCCGAGATCGAGGAGCTCGAAGGGGAGGCCGTCGATGCCTGAGGTGGCAGACGCGAGCAACCAACCGCAAGGCGACGCCCGTACGGCGCTGCTCGAGGTCGACGACGTCACCATCCGCTTCGGTGGTGTCACGGCGCTCGACCAGGTCAGCTTCGACATCAAGCAGGGAGAGATCCTCGGGCTGATCGGCCCCAACGGTGCCGGCAAGACCACGTGCTTCAACGTGATGACCGGCGTCTACCAGGCGACCAGCGGTGAGATCCGGTTCGACGGCACCGTACTGGCGAAGATGAAGCGCTACCAGATCACCCGACTGGGCATCGCGCGCACCTTCCAGAACATCCGGCTCTTCAAGGCGATGACCGCCCTGGAGAACGTCATGGTCGGCGCCGACGCCCGGAGCAAGGTCGGGCTGCTCAACGCGTTGTTCCGCACGCCCCTGCACCGCCGTACCGAGGCGGCTGCGGAGGAGGCGGCGTACGAGCTGCTCGAGTTCGTCGGCGTCGCGGGCCGCGCGGACGAGCTGGCCGAGAACCTCTCGTACGGCGACCAGCGCCGGCTCGAGATCGCCCGGGCGATGGCCACCAAGCCGAAGCTGCTGTGTCTCGACGAGCCCGCCGCGGGCTTCAACCCGGCCGAGAAGGCCAGGCTGATGGACCTGATCCGCAAGGTCCGCGACCAGGGCTACACCGTGCTGCTGATCGAGCACGACATGCGGCTGGTCATGGGCGTCACCGACCGGATCGTGGTCCTCGAGTTCGGTCGCAAGATCGCCGAGGGCACGCCCGCCGAGATCCGCGACAACCCCGCGGTGATCGCGGCCTACCTGGGAGTGGACGACGAAGATGCTTCTTGAGGTCGACGGCCTGTGCGTCAACTACGGCCACATCGAGGCGATCCGAGACATCACGTTCGGCGTCGAGGAAGGCGAGATCACCACCCTGATCGGTGCCAACGGGGCGGGCAAGACCACAACGCTCAAGACCCTCTCCGGGCTGCGCAAGGTCCGCCAGGGCAAGGTCCTCTTCGACGGCAAGGACATCACCCACCTGCCGTCGTTCGAGCGGGTCAGGCTGGGCATCAGCCAGTCGCCCGAGGGCCGCGGCTGCTTCCCGGGCATGACGGTCAGCGAGAACCTCGACATGGGCGCCTACGTCCGCAAGGACCGCAAGACCGCGGCCTACCGGGAGGACATCGAGCGCGTCTTCGAGCTGTTCCCGCGGCTGAAGGAGCGCATGAACCAGAGCGCCGGCACGCTGTCGGGTGGTGAGCAGCAGATGCTCGCCATCGGCCGGGCCTTGATGGCGCGGCCGCGGCTGGTGCTGCTCGACGAGCCGTCGATGGGACTCGCGCCGAAGCTGATCCAGCAGATCTTCTCGATCATCGGCGAGATCAACCAGCAGGGCACCACCGTGCTGCTCGTGGAGCAGAACGCCGCCCAGGCGCTGCGCCGGGCCGACCAGGCCCACGTCCTCGAGACCGGCGAGATCGTCCGGTCCGGGACCGGTGCCGAGCTCGCCGGTGACGCGTCCGTGAAGGCGGCCTACCTGGGCGGCGACGTCTGAGCCGTCGTACGACGGTCCGGACGTCGGCTCGCCCCGCGGGTCAGGCCAGGGCGTTCAGCCGCGCCAGCTCCTCCTCGGAGAGCTCCAGCGTCGCCGCGCCGAGGTTCTCACGCAGGTGGTCCACCGACCTGGTGCCGGGGATCGGCAGGACGACCGGCGAGATCTGGAGCAGCCAGGCCAGGGCGACTTGCGACGGCGATGCGTCGAGCTCACGCGCGATGTCGGCCACCGGGCTGTCGGGGGCGGCCAGGTCGCCGGTCGCGATCGGGAACCACGGGATGAACGCGATGCCTTCGCGGGTCGCATGGTCCAGGACGTCCTGCGACTGGCGGTTGGTCAGGTTGTAGAGGTTCTGGACGCTGGCGATCTCGGTGACCGTGCGTGCCTGCTCGAGCTGATCGACCGACACCTCGGACAGACCGATGTGTCGCACCTTGCCCTGCTCCCGGAGCTCGGCGAACGCGCCGACCTGGTCCTCGAGCGGGACCTCGGGGTCCACCCGGTGCAGCTGGATCAGGTCGATCCGGTCGACCCGCAGGTTGCGGAGGCTGAGCTCGACCTGCTGCTTGAGGTACGCCGGCCGGCCCACCGCGGTCCACTCACCGGGACCGGGGCGGGTGAAGCCCGCCTTGGTGGCGACGACCAGGCCGTCGGGGTACGGGTGCAGCGCCTCGGCGATCAGCTGCTCGCTGACGACCGGGCCGTAGCTGTCGGCGGTGTCGATGAAGTCGACGCCACCCGCCACGGCGGCCCTGAGCACGACCAGGGCACCCTCACGGTCCTGGGGTAGGCCCCAGACGCCGTCGCCGGTGATCTGCATGGCGCCGTAGCCGAGGCGGTGCACCTCGAGGTCGCCGCCCAGTCGGAAGGTGTCGGAACGTCGGACTGTGGTCGGAGGGGTCATATCGAGCCCAACCGGGCCGACCCCTGGCCTGTTCCGGTCAGAGGTTGTGAGGGATCAGACAGGTGTGCCGTGTGTGGGGGGAGAGGGAAAACGCGGAACGGATCCGCGCCGCGCCGAGTCGTCGTCGTACCTGTTCCGCGTCTTCTGCTCCGGCGTTGCCCAGCCCGGAGTTTCGGGGACGGGGAGGGGAGAGCGGGCTCAGCGGAAGGCTGCCACGGCCGACACCAGGAGCGGGGCCACGACCA
>Ga0302263_10000069_pt1 | contig 42990 bp, 42 predicted proteins | sample II_Fen_N1_4_FD_194564 | JGI IMG/M metagenome (GOLD analysis project Ga0302263, IMG submission 194564) | Peat permafrost microbial communities from Stordalen Mire near Abisko, Sweden - II_Fen_N1_4 | ecosystem: Environmental > Terrestrial > Soil > Wetlands > Permafrost | place: Sweden: Abisko... | reverse complement strand
CTTGACGAGGCCGCGCTTCTCGGCGTCGGCGCGGTTGGTCAGCTTGACGCGCGAGTTGCCGATCGGCGAGCCGCCGAACCGGTGCAGCACCCCCGCGTGCGCGCGCACCTCGTCGGACACGACGATCTTCTCCCCCAGCAGCAACCCGTGGTATCCGTGCTGGTAGGCGATGATCTCGATGTCCGGCGCGATCTCCGTGTACCGCTCGATCAGCCCGCCGACGGCGCTGGACAGGCACGGGGCGAAGCCGCCCGCGGTGAGCAGGGCGACGCGGCGGACGGACATGGGACACACCTCTCGGTCGAGCCCGGGGCGCCCTGCACAGGGCGGACGGGCACGGGACGGGACGGAACGGGAGCCCGGGACCGACCGGAGGACGGGCTCGGAGCGGGACCACCGGCGCGGCGGGCGCGCCGCACATCCTACCGATCGGCCTCGTCGTCCGACGGGGCGACCGGCACCTGGACGTGCGGTGCCTGGCGACCGCCGGGTGCCGCGTGCTCCCCCGGCGCCGGCGGGCCGGCCGGGTGACCGCCGGCGATCCGCGCCTTGGCGGACGAGGCGTACATGTCGGCGTACTCCTGCCCGGACAGGCTCATGATCGCGTACATGATCTCGTCCGTGACCGACCGCAGGATGAAGCGGTCGTCGGCCATCCCGGCGTACCGGCTGAAGTCCAGCGGCTCGCCGAGCACCATGCCCATCCGCACCAGCTTGGGGATGCGACGCCCGTGCGGCTGCGCGACATCGGTGCCGATCATCGCCACCGGCACCACGGGGGCGCCGGACTCCAGCGCAAGCCGCGCGATCCCGGTCTTGCCGCGGTAGAGCCGCCCGTCGGGGCTGCGGGTGCCCTCGGGGTAGATGCCGAGCACCCCGTCGCCCTCGAGCTGACGCAGCCCGGTGCGCAGCGCGGCGGCGCTGGCGCTGCCGCCGCCGCGGTCGACCGGGATGATGCCGACCCCCCGCACGAAGCCCGACACCACGCGGCCCTTGATGCCACGGCCGGTGAAGTACTCCTGCTTGCCGAGGAACACCACCGGGCGGTTGATCATCATCGCGAGGAAGAACGAGTCGATGACCGCCAGGTGGTTGCTCGCCAGCACCCCCGGGCCCTGCGCAGGCAGGTGCTGCGCGCCACGCACCCACGGCCGGTACACCAGACGCAGCGGCGGCCCGACGAAGACGTACTTCATCAACCAGTAGAACAAGCGAACCTCTCCTCGCGCGGGGCGGCGAGCACGCGGGCGACGCCGACTGCTCGGTCCGACTCTAGAGTGCTTCCATGCCACCCCGCCCCGAGGGTCCGTCCGGGCCACCGGCCGACGACGACCGCACCGGGACGCCGGACGAGGGTGCCCGGCCGGCGGACGAGGGTGTTCAGCCGGACGACGACGGCGCTGTGGCGCCGGACGACGGTGTCCGGCCGAAGGACGACGACGGCATCGAGACCACGGACGCGACCATCGGGTCGCAGGACGACGGATCGGGCGCCGGCGACGACGAGCAGTGGGCGCAGATCGTCGACCAGCTGCGCGACGTGGACGGTGCCGGCGACGGCTGGACCGTCGGCCCGAACGCCCCACCCGCGCGACGTCGGCAGCCCGGACGCGTCGTGCGCGCGGCGCAGCCGCCGTCCGACACGCCGCCGGGCGGCCCACCGGCATCCGGGGGGCGCGACTGGGACGGCACGGCGCAGTACGACGAGGCGGAGGACGCCGTCGACGCGCTGGACCACTTCGTCCCGCCCGACCCCGCACCCGTGCTGGGCGGCAACCCGCTGCTGACGCTGGCGTGGACCCTGGTGGTGGGGGTGCCGGTCCTGTACGTCGTCATGCTCGTCGCGTGGCGGAACCCGCCCGGCTGGTTGGCGCCGGTCGCCGGCGTCGCCTTCCTCGCCGGGCTGGCCGTGCTGCTCTGGCACATGCCGCACCGTCGCGACGACGCCGACGACGACTCCGGAGCCGTCGTCTAGCCCTAGGCGCAGTGCTGGAGGAAGTCGGTCGCGCCCTCCCTCGGACGAGATCAGCGCCGGGCGAGGTCCGCGGCGCCGACGATGCCCGCGTCGTTGCCCATCGCCGCCACCGCGAACGCGGCCTCGGGGTGGTAGCCACGCGCGGACAGGTTCTCCGAGAACGCGGCCCGCGCCGGGTCGAGCACCAGGTCACCGGCCGCCGACAGCCCGCCGCCCACCACGTAGAGGGCCGGGTCCAGCAGCGCGGACACCGTCGCCGCGCCCAGGCCGACCCAGTGACCCAGGGTGGCGATCAGCTCGAGGGCCAGCTCGTCGCCCTCGCGGGCCGCCTTCGTCACGTGCTTGCCGCGGACGGACTGCCAGCCGTGGCCGGCGATCTCGAGGAGTCGCCGCGCCCGGGTCGGCTGGCTCTGCGCCGCCTCGCGCGCATCGCGCTCCAGGGCGCTGCCCGACACGTACTGCTCCCAGCACCCCGACTGGCCGCAGCCGCAGGGGTGCCCGCCCGGCACCACGCGCATGTGCCCGATCTCCGCGGCGACGCCCCAGGCGCCGCGCACCAGCGCGCCGCCGGACACCACCGCGCCGCCCAGGCCGGTGCCGAGCGTCAGCGTGACCATGTCCTGCACATCGCGGGCCACCCCGAACTGGAACTCGGCCCAGCCGGCAGCATTCGCGTCGTTCTCCACGACGATGCGCAGGCCCGGGGGCAGCGCCGCCGCGACGACGTCGCGCAGCGGGTGGTCGCGCCAGGGCAGGTTGGGGGTGAAGCCGACCGTGGCGCGGTCCGCGCTGACGAATCCCGGCGCGGCCAGGCCGATCGCCTCGACCGGCCAGTCGGCGATCAGCCGCCGGCAGGCCTCGACGACGCCGGCGTCGACGCCGTCACCGTGGCTGGAGTCGGTCTCCAGCCGGGTCTTGGCGAGGATCACCCCGTCCTCGTCGACAACACCGGCCGCAATCTTCGTCCCGCCGATGTCCACCCCGATGGCGTGCATCCGGTGCTGCTCCCTCGCGCCTCACCCCGCGCGGTGCGGGGAACGACCTACGCTAGCGAACCGTCGGTGAGGCGATGACACATCGGGCTCCGGGGCGGGCCGTCGCCGCCGACCACACCCGTACCGCCGTCCCGCCCTGCCGACGTCCACTCCTGAGGGTGGGCCCAAAGTCCCGTATCCTCGCCTCACACGTCATCGCCTGACACTGGAGCCAGCATGGACGAGTCCGCCACCCCTCTCATCGTCGAGATCGATCGGGCGAAGAACCTCAACCATCTGCTCGCCGAGCAGGTGGTCAACCACCCGGACACTCCCCTGATCGAGCGCAGGACGAGCCCGGAGGGGCCGTGGGTGCCGCTGTCCGCGCGGGAGTACGACGCGCACATCGTCGCCGTGGCGAAGGGGTTGGTGGCCCGGGGGGTCGAGCCCGGTGACCGGGTGGCCATCATGGCGCGCACCCGGTACGAGTGGTCGCTGCTCGACTGGGCGATCTGGGCCGCCGGCGCGGTGCCGGTGCCGGTGTACGAGACGTCGTCCGCCGAGCAGGTCGCGTGGATCTGCTCCGACTCCGACGTCAGCCTCCTGGTGGCCGAGCGCGACGACCATGCGGCGGTGGTCGCCCTGGTCGCCGCCCAGCTGCCCACGCTGCGCGAGGTGCTGGTGATCGACAACGGCGCGATCGACGCGCTGCAGGCGGGCGGCATGGGCGTCCCCGACGAGGAGATCGTCCGGCGCCGGTCCCTGGCCCACCTCGACGACCTGGCGACGATCATCTACACGTCCGGCACCACCGGCCGCCCGAAGGGCGCCGAGCTGACGCACGGCAACTTCTACGAGCTGACGGTCAACACCGTCGCCCGGCTCCAGGTGGTGGTCGGCGAAGGCAGCCGCACGCTGCTGTTCATGCCGCTGGCCCACGTGTTCGCGCGGTTCGTGCACGTGCTCACCGTGGCGTCCGGCTCCACCCTCGGTCACACGCCCGATCCCAAGACGCTGCTGGCCGACCTGGCGTCGTTCCGGCCGACCTTCATCCTCTCCGTACCACGGGTGTTCGAGAAGGTGTACAACTCGGCCGAGCAGAAGGCGGCCACCGGCGGCAAGCGCGGCATCTTCCAGCGCGCGGCCAAGACGGCGATCGTCTACTCCCGCGCCCTGGACACCCCCGGCGGACCGAACCTCTGGCTGCGGGTGCAGCACCGCATCGCGGACGTGCTGGTGCTGCACAAGCTGCGGGCGGCGCTCGGCGGGCAGGCGCAGTGGGCGATCTCGGGCGGCGCACCGCTCGGGGAGCGCCTCGGGCACTTCTTCCGTGGCGTCGGGCTGCACGTGCTCGAGGGATACGGCCTGACGGAGACCACGGCGCCGGCGACCGTCAACCTGCCGGACCTCACGAGGATCGGCTCGGTGGGCCCCGCGCTGCCCGGCATGTCGCTGCGGATCGCCGAGGACGGCGAGATCGAGATCAAGGGCATCGGGGTGTTCCGGGGCTACCACGCCAACCCCGAGGCCACCGCCGAGGCCTTCCACGACGGCTGGTTCCGCTCCGGTGACCTCGGCAGCCTCGACGACGAGGGGGTGCTGCGCATCACCGGCCGCAAGAAGGAGATCATCGTCACCGCGGGCGGCAAGAACGTCGCGCCGGCCGTCCTCGAGGACCGGCTGCGCGGCCACCCACTGGTCAGCCAGGTGGTGGTGGTCGGTGACCAGCGCCCGTTCATCGGCGCGCTGATCACTCTCGACGCCGACGGGGTCCCGGGGTGGCTCGCGTCGCACGGCAAGCCGGCGATGACGCTGGCCGAGGCCGCGAAGGACCCGGACGTGCTCGCCTCGCTGGACAAGGCGGTGGCCCGCACCAACCAGGCGGTCTCGCGCGCCGAGTCCATCCGCAAGTTCCGGATCCTCGACCGCGACCTGACCATCGCCGACGGGTACCTGACGCCCAAGCTCAGCGTGCGGCGCGCCGAGGTGCTCAAGGACTTCGCGTCCGACGTGGACGCGCTCTACGACGCAGAGCCGCCTGCCGCCTAGGTCGGTGTTCGGGCCCGGACCGTCAGCCGAGTGCACCTGGGCCTGGGCCGTCGTCCGGGGCGGTCGGGATCAGCCGGCGCGTTCCATCCGCAGCGGCGGCACCAGCCCGTGCTCGGCGAGCACGCCCAGGGCACGCTCCTCCGCGAGGTCCAGCTCGACCGTCGCCGCCGGCGTGTCCACGCCCGGTGGACCGACGCCGATCGTCAGGAAGCTCACCAGGCAGTCCGTGCACGCCCCGGGCCCGGCGGTGCAGGAGTCGCAGTCGATGACCATGGGTCGCACGCTAGGCGCGGCCACCGACACGACCCCGGCCGCCGCCGTGCACCGCAGCCCTGCCACCCTCCGGGCCACCGGCCGGCCCGGGGCGGTCGGCGCGTCCGCCGCCGGGCTGTCGGAGGGCATGGCTAGCGTGCGGGCCATGCCGCCGATGCGCCGACTGCGCCCCCTGTGGGCCGACGCGGCGCCCGTGACCACGGGGGTGGCGACGCAGCTCACGCTCGACGAGGTCGGCACGCCGCTGTCGGAGGTGACGTTCGTCGTCGTCGACCTGGAGACGACCGGCGGCCGGCCGTCCGACTGCGCGATCACCGAGATCGGCGCGGTCAAGGTGCGCGGTGGCGAGGTGCTGGGCGAGTTCGGCACCCTCGTCGACCCGGGCGGTCCGGTGCCCCCGTTCATCCAGGTGCTCACCGGCATCACCACGTCGATGCTGGTCGGCGCCCCCCGCATCGACGAGGTGCTGCCGGCCTTCCTCGAGTTCGCCCACGGTGCGGTGCTCGTCGCGCACAACGCCCCCTTCGACGTGGGCTTCCTGCGCGCCGCCACGGCGAGCACCGGCCGCACCTGGCCCGGCTTCCGGGTGGTGGACACGGTGCGCCTGGCGCGTCGGGTCGTCACGCGCGACGAAGCCCCCAACCACAAGCTGTCCAGCCTGGCCACCCTGTTCGCGGCGACGACCACGCCGAACCACCGCGCGCTGGACGACGCGCGCGCCACCGTGGACGTGCTGCACGCGCTGCTCGGCCGGTTGGCCCCGCTCGGCGTCACCCACCTGGAGGACCTGGCCTCCGCCGCCGACCCGGTACCCGACGACGTGCGGCGCAAGCGCGGCCTGGCCGACCACCTGCCGGACACGCCGGGCGTGTACCTGTTCCGCGGGCCGGGCGACGAGGTGCTCTACGTCGGCACGTCGACCACGTCGGTGCGCCGCCGGGTGCGCACGTACTTCACCTCCGCCGAGAAGCGGTCGCGCATGACGGAGATGGTCCGGGTCGCCGAACGCGTCGACGGGGTGGCGTGCGCGACGCCGCTCGAGGCGCGGGTGCGCGAGCTGCGCCTCATCGCCGCCCACTCCCCCCGGTACAACCGACGTTCCCGGTTCCCGGAGCGGATGCCGTGGGTGCGGCTGACCAGTGAGCCGTTCCCCCGGCTGACCGTGGTCCGTGAGGTGCGCGACGAGCCGGGCGCGGCCTGGCTGGGCCCGTTCTCCTCGACCGCCGCAGCCCGCTCTGCGGTCGAGGCCCTGCACGAGGCGCTGCCGGTTCGCGAGTGCACCCGCCGCCTGCCGCTGCGCCCCGCACCGGACGCCGCGGCCTGCCTGCTGCTCGGGCTGGGCCGGTGCGGTGCACCGTGCACCGGCGCCGTCTCCCTCGACGAGTACGCCCAGGTCGCCCAGGCCGTGCGCGCGGCGATGCAGGAGGACCCGACGCCCGTCGTCGACGCGCTGGCGGCGCGGATCCGGGTGCTCGTCGGGCAGGAGCGGTTCGAGGAGGCGGCCGACGTGCGCGACCGGCTCCAGGCTTTCCTGCGCGGTGCGGTGCGGGCGCAGCGCTGCGGGCCGCTCGCGCGCTGCCCCGAGCTGGTCGCCGCCCGCCGGCTCGACGACGGCGGGTGGGAGGTGGTCCTCGTCCGGCACGGACGCCTGGCCGGCACCGCGCGGGTGGACCGCCACCTCGACCCCCGGCCCGTCGTCGAGACCCTGCGGGCCACCGCCGAGCACGTGCCGGCACCCGTGGCGCCCGCGGGCGCGGCGCACCCCGAGGAGACCGACCTGGTGCTGACCTGGCTGGAGCAGCCCGGTGTGCGCCTGGTGGAGGTGGCCGGCGAGTGGACGTGCCCGGTGCGCTCGGCGCAACGCGTGGACGCCGTCACGGCGGTGGCGATCGAGCTGGCCGCGCCGCGCGCCGGTGACGCCCGGCCGGTGGGCGGCATGCCGGCCGGCGTCGTCCCGGTGGGCCGTGTCAGGGCCGACGACGGGACGCGCCGCACGGCATGATGGCGCCATGCTCACCGCCATCGTGCACATCGACACCGACGCCGCCCGCATCCCCGAGGTGGCCGCGCAGATCGCCGACATCCCCGGCGTGAGCGAGGTCTACTCGGTCACCGGCGAGGTGGACCTCATCGCGCTCGTGCGGGTCCGCGAGCACGAGGAGCTGGCCGACGTCATCGCCGACCACCTCAGCAAGATCGAGGGCGTGCTGCACACGCAGACGTACATCGCCTTCCGCACCTACTCCCGGCACGACCTCGACCAGGCGTTCGCCATCGGCCTGGAGGACTGACCGCCCGTTCGCCGGCGCCGGCGGGGCCGGCGAGGGCGGCGGGGCCGGCAGGGCGGGTCGCGGGAGCCGACGTCAGGGAGCGGCGCGCCAGCGGGTCAGCACGTCGTGGGCCGCGCCGGAGTCGACGGACGCCGTCGCGTGCGTGATGCCGGCCGCCAGCCGCTCCAGCAGCGTGCCGTCGGTCGTGCCGGGCAGCGTCGCATCGGCGACGAGCGCCGCCGCGGCGTTGAGCAGCACGGTCTCGCGGACCGGGCCCTGCTCGCCCCCGAGCACCGCCAGCGCGACGCCGGCGTTGTAGGCGGCGTCCGCGCCGCGCAGGTCGGCCACCGTCACCGGGGCCACGTCCAGGTCGGCCCAGTGGACCACCGTCTCGGTCACCCGACCCCCGCGCACCTCCCAGATGTGGGACGGCCCGGTGGCGGCGAGCTCGTCGAGCCCGTCGTCCTCGCCGCGGAACACCAGGGCGTCGATGCCGCGGCCGGCCAGCACGCCCGCGACGAGACCGGCGATCCGCGCGTCGGCGACGCCGATCGCGGCCGCCTGCGGCTGCGCCGGGTTGGTCAAGGGGCCGAGCACGTTGAACACGGTCGGCACGCCCAGCTCGCTGCGGGTGGCGCCGACGAACCGCATCGCCGGGTGGAACACCCGCGCGAAGCAGAACGTGATGCCGATCTCGGTCGCCAGCTCGGCCACCCGCGCGGGCGACCGGTCGAGGTCGATGCCGAGGGCCTCGAGCACGTCGGCCGCACCCGACGCCGACGAGGCCGCGCGGTTCCCGTGCTTGACCACCGTCAGCCCCGCGCCGGCCACGACGAGCGAGGCCATCGTGGAGATGTTCACCGTGCGGGCGCGGTCACCGCCGGTGCCGACGATGTCCACCGAGCGCACCGGCACGCTGAACCGCTCGGCGTGCGCCAGCATCTCGTCAGCGAGCCCCGTCAGCTCCTCGACGGTCTCCCCCTTGGAGCGCAGCGCGACGAGGAAGCCCGCGATCCGCGCCGGCGAGGCCTCGCCGCGCATGATCTCGCCCATCGCCCACGCCGCCTGCTCACGCGTGAGGTCGCGCCGGGCGATCAGCGGCGTCAGCACGTCCGGCCAGGTCAGCTCCATGACGCTCACGCGCCGGCACCCCCGGGGCCGTCGAGCAGGGCGACGACGGCGTCGTGCAGCACCGCGGGGTCGAGCGGCCGGGACACCACGCCCTCGGCGTCCGACCACGACGCGAGCCACGCATCGGCCGGCCGCCCGGTGAGCAGCAGCATCGGCGGGCAGTCGTAGATCTCGTCCTTGAGCTGGCGGGCCAGGCCCATGCCGCCGACCTTGCCGGCCTCACCGTCGAGGATCAGGAGGTCCGGTGCGTCCGCCTCCACCTCGGCGATCACCTGCGCGGCGGTCGCGGTCTCCACCCAGACGACGTCCGGCGCACCACGGCGCAGACGGGGCCCGACGGCGAGGCGCACCTGCTCGCGCACGTCGACGTCGTCGCTGTACAGCAGGATCGTCGGACCCTTGGCGTCGGTCCCGGCTCCGCTCATCGCACCCTCGTTCGTCTCGTCGCGTGGCAGCACGCATCTTGGCACGTCCGGGACGGCCCCGGTTCGTCACGATGTGACAGATCGTCCGAGATAGTCATAGGCCCTTAGGCCCATGAACGCCTCCCATCGGCCATAATGTCCACGTGTCGACCGCCACGGCCCCCGCTCGGGCCTCCGCCCATGTGACCGTCAACCGGCCCAACCCGGTCTCGGTCGGCACCATCGTGTGGCTGGCCAGCGAGCTGATGTTCTTCGCCGCGCTGTTCGCCATGTACTTCTCGACGAGGGCCGCGGTCCCGGAGGTCTGGGCCACCGAGACGGTGCACCTCAACGTGAAGTTCGCCGCGATCAACACCACCGTGCTGCTGCTGTCGTCCGTCACCTGTCAGCTCGGGGTGTGGGCGGCCGAGCGCTTCCAGCCGCGCCGCAGCGGAACGCTGTGGCAGGTGAACCGGTGGGGCCTCGTCGAGTGGATCACCCTGACGTACCTCATGGGCGCCTTCTTCATCGGCGGGCAGGTGTTCGAGTACGCCGAGCTGGTCAGCGCCGGCGTGACCATCTCGTCGACGCCGTACGGCTCGGTGTTCTTCCTGGCGACGGGCTTCCACGGGCTGCACGTCATCGGCGGCCTCATCGCGTTCACCTTCCTGCTGGGCCGGACGTTCGCGGCCAAGCGGTTCGGGCACCACGAGGCCACCACGGCGATCGTCACGTCCTACTACTGGCACTTCGTCGACGTGGTGTGGGTCGCCCTGTTCGTGACCGTCTACCTGGTGCAATGACCCCCGAGACCCCGAGACCCCGGAAGACGAGGCCCCGCCCGTGATGGCACTCGCGGCCCGTAGGCACCACCGGCGCGCGCCGGTGGTGGTTCTCGCGATGGCGCTGCTGCTCACCGGTTCGCTCTACGCAGCGCTGTCGGCATCGCCCGCCGGTGCCGCGGACCGGATGGGCACCGACGCGGTCGCCGCCGGCGAGAAGCTGTTCCAGGCGAACTGCGCCACCTGTCACGGCATGGGCGCCACGGGCACCGCCGACGCGCCCTCGCTGGTCGGGGTCGGTGCGGCCGCCGTGGACTTCCAGGTGGGCACGGGCCGGATGCCGATGGCGGCCAGCGGCCCGCAGGCGCCCGCCAAGCCGGTGCAGATGGACGCCGAGCAGATCGCCCAGCTCGCCGCCTACGTCGCCAGCCTCGGCGACGGTCCGGCGATCCCCTCCGCCGAGCAGGTGGACCCGAGCCGCGGCGACCCCGCGACCGGCATGGCGGTGTTCCGCACCAACTGCGCGATGTGCCACAACGCCGTCGGTGCGGGCGGGGCCCTCTCGGGCGGCGTCTCGGCGCCCAACCTGTGGAACACCTCCCCCACGCACCTGTACGAGGCGATGATCACCGGCCCCGGTCAGATGCCGGTGTTCAACGACATCAACATCACGCCGCAGGAGAAGCGCGACGTCATCGCGTTCATCGACCAGCAGGGTGGCACGCAGCCCGGCGGGCTCGACCTCGGCAGCCTCGGGCCGGTCAGCGAGGGGCTCTGGGCGTGGGTGCTCGGGCTCGGGCTGCTCATCGGTGCCGCCGTGTGGATCGGCGCGAGGTCGTCATGACGTCGATCGAGAAGCACCAGAGCCCCGTGCACACCGGAACCGGGGAGGGCCTCCCCGAACGGTTCGACGACCCCGGCCTGCCGCCGCACGAGCCGCGTCGCGGCGACCTCGACCCGGCGGCCGACAAGACGTCCGAGCGCATCGTGCTCGCCCTGTTCGGGCTCTCGACCCTCGGCACGATCGGCTTCCTCGTGGCGTACTTCGCGCTGCCGACCGGCCAGGACGCCGCCACGATCCAGCGCTCCAACATGGCGCTGGGCCTGGCGCTGGCGTGCGCCCTACTCGGCATCGGCGCCGCCGCCATCCACTGGGCGAAGTCGATCATGAACAACCACGAGCGGGTCGAGGACCGGCACTCGGTGGCGTCCAGCCCGGAGGTGCGCGAGGCCGCGGTGGCCAACCTCGTCGCCGGCGCGCAGGACTCGGGCATCAGCCGGCGCGGCCTGCTCAAGAGCGCCCTCGTCGGTTCGCTCGCGCTCTTCCCGCTGACGATCGTCGTCCCGCTGGTCGGCGAGGTCGGCGAGAACTGGGACGTCGCGTCCTTCAAGCGCACCCTCTGGCGCAAGGGGTTGCGGCTGACCACCGATCCGTCGGGGCGGCCGATCAAGGCCGCCGACGTCACCGTCGGCTCCATCTGGCACGTCATCCCCGAGGGCCTCGAGGAGGCGCCGCACCCGCTCGACGAGAAGGCCAAGGCGGTCGTCATCGTCATGCGCCTCGACCAGGCGGACCTCGTCGAGGCGCCGGAGCGCAGGGACTGGTCGCACGAGGGGATCGTCGCCTACTCGAAGATCTGCACCCACGTGGGCTGCCCGGTGGCGTTGTACGAGAAGGACTCGCACCACCTGCTGTGCCCCTGCCACCAGTCGACGTTCGACGTCGCGGACGGCTGCCGCGTGGTCTTCGGGCCGGCCAAGCGCCCGCTGCCGCAGCTGCCCATCACGGTGGACGACGAGGGCTACCTCGTCGCGCAGAGCGACTTCACGGAGCCCATCGGGCCGTCGTTCTGGGACCGGCTGCGATGACCGCCACGCCGACCTCCCGCCCCGGCACCCGCGCGCCCGCGCCGATGGTGCCGCCCACCCGCGCGGCGCGCGCCGCGGCGGGCACCGCGGACTACCTCGACCAGCGCACGGGCATCGGCCTGGCGGTCAAGGGCCTCGCGCGCAAGCTGTTCCCCGAGCACTGGTCGTTCATGCTCGGCGAGATCGCGCTGTACTCGTTCATCACGCTGCTGCTCTCGGGCGTGTTCCTCACCATGTTCTTCGTCCCGAGCATGAACGAGGTGCACTACACCGGGCCGTGGACGGCGTTGCAGGGCACCCAGATGTCCGAGGCCTACGCCTCGACGCTGCGGCTGTCCTTCGAGGTGCGTGGCGGCCTGCTGATGCGCCAGATCCACCACTGGGCCGCCCTGATCTTCATGGCGGCGATCATCACGCACATGATGCGGGTGTTCTTCACCGGCGCCTTCCGCAAGCCGCGCGAGATCAACTGGGTGATCGGGTTCACGCTGATGGTGCTCGGCCTCGCGGCCGGGTTCTCCGGGTACTCGCTGCCCGACGACGTGCTGTCCGGCAACGGCCTGCGGATCACCGACGGCCTGATGCGCGGCATCCCGATCATCGGCACGTACGCCTCGTACTTCCTCTTCGGCGGCGAGTTCCCGGGGCAGGACCTCATACCCCGGCTGTTCACCGTGCACGTGCTGCTCGTGCCGGGCCTGATCCTCGCGCTGGTGGGCCTGCACCTGGCCTTCGTCTTCCTGCACAAGCACACGCAGTTCCCGGGCTCCGGGCGGTCGAACACCAACGTCGTCGGGTTCCCGCTGTTCCCCGTGTACGTGGCCAAGGCCGGCGGCTTCTTCTTCGTCGTCTTCGGCGTCATCGCCCTGATGGCCGGCACGATGCAGATCAACCCGGTGTGGAACTACGGGCCGTACGACCCGTCGCCCGTGTCGGCGGGCTCGCAGCCCGACTGGTACATGCTGTTCCTCGACGGCGCCCTCCGGCTGATGCCCGGTCAGGTGGAGTGGGTGATCGGCACCTTCACCGTGCCGCTCAACGTCCTGATCCCCGGCATGGTGGTGCCCGGCGTGCTGCTCGGCGGCCTGGCGCTGTACCCGTTCATCGAGGCGTACGCCAGCGGCGACCGGCGTGAGCACCACGTGCTCGACCGACCTCGCAACGTGCCCTTCCGCACCGCGGTCGGCGTCTCCGTGCTCACCGCGTTCCTGGTGCTCGTCCTGGCCGGCTCGAACGACCTGGTCGCCACGCGGTTCCACCTGTCGATCAACTCGATCACCTGGGTGCTGCGCTTCGCCCTGTTCGTCGCCCCCGCCATCGCCTTCGTGCTGACCAAGCGCATCTGCCTGGCGCTCGCGCGCCGTGACCGCGAGATCGTCCTGCACGGGCACGAGTCCGCGCGCATCGTCCGGTTCGCGAGCGGCGAGTACCTCGAGGTGCACACCCCGCTCGACGAGCACGAGCGTTGGATCCGCGTGCAGCACGATCCGGTGCGGCCGCTCGAGATCGCCCCCGCGGAGGACTCGCGCGGCGTGCGTCGCCGGGGCTACGCGAAGGACCGTCGCCGGCAGCGGCTGTCGCGACTGTTCTTCGAGGACCGCGTCGAACCTGTCACCCCGGCCGAGCTGGCCGCCGCCCAGTCGCACGGTGCGCACGACGAGCTGCCGACCTCCCCCGGCCCGGATCAGCTGACCGGCGCCGTGACGGGCGGAGACTCGCCGCGCACGCTCGGCTTGGACGGGGCCACCGGCGCGCGCGAACGCTGAACCTTTGCCACAGTGGCACCAGGCCCGGACGCACGCCGTCGTCCCGCGTCCGCCGGGCCGGACCGAAGCCACCGCGGCGCCCGCCGCGGTCCGAACGAGGAGAGGCACGCATCGATGGCCGACTACACGCTCCCGGACCTGCCCTACGACTACGCGGCGCTCGAGCCGCACATCTCGGGCCGGATCATGGAGCTGCACCACGACAAGCACCACGCCGCGTACGTCGCCGGCGCGAACGCCGCGCTGGAGAAGCTGGCGGCGGCCCGCGACTCCGGTGACTTCGCCGCGGTGAACCTGCACGAGAAGAACCTGGCCTTCAACCTCGGTGGGCACGTCAACCACTCCGTGTTCTGGCAGAACCTGTCCCCGGCGGGTGGCGCTCGGCCCGAGGGCGAGCTGGCCGCGGCGATCGACGAGTTCTTCGGCTCGTTCGAGAAGTTCCAGGCCCACTTCGCGGCGAACGCCGTCGGCATCCAGGGCTCGGGGTGGTCGATCCTCGCCTGGGACACCCTCGGGTCGAAGCTCGTGACCTTCCAGCTCTACGACCAGCAGTCGAACATCCCGCTCGGCGTGGTGCCGATCGTCGTGCTCGACATGTGGGAGCACGCCTTCTACCTCGACTACGTGAACGTCAAGGCGGACTACGTCAAGGCGTGGTGGAACATCGTCAACTGGGCCGACGCCTCGGCCCGCCTCGTCCGGGCCCGCGCGACGAGCCTGATCCTGCCCGTGTGACGTTTGTCGTCTGACGTCCGTCGTCTGATGCCCGCCGTCTGATGCCCGTCATCTGACGTCCGTCATCTGACGTCCGTCATCTGACGCCTCGGCGCTCGTTCCGGCAACGGCCGGTCACCGCTCCCCTGCGGCCGACCGGCCGTTGTCGTCGGGAGGGCTGACCGGGAGGTGATGGTCGTCGGGCCGGCCGACCGGGCGTCATGGGTAGGGTCGGCGGGTGCCCGACTCCCCTCTCGACCCCGCCTCCTGCGATCCTGCCGTGCTGGACGACGAGGCCCGGCGGACGCTGCGCACCCGCGCCGTGGCCGATGCCGTGCGCGCGCGCCTCGGACCAGCCCGGCGTGGGCGTGCGATGGACGTCGGCGCCGGCGCCGGTGGGGTGAGCGTGCTGCTGGCGGACCTGTTCGACGAGGTGGTGCTGGTCGACGTCGACCCGGAGGCCCTCGCTGACGCGGCGGCCGCCCTCGCCGGCACGCCGGCCGCCGTCACTGGCGGGACCACCGTGCGCGGCGTGCTCGTCGACCTGTCCGCGGAGCACCCGGCGCCGGTCGCCGGCACGCTGGAGCCGGTCGACGTCGTCTACGCCGTGATGTCCGCGCACCACATCCGGGACCTCCCCCGGCTGCTGCGGGCCGTGCACGGGCTGCTGGTGCCCGGCGGGCGCCTGTTCATCGCCGACCTGGAGCCCGACGGTGGCGCCTTCCACCTCCACCTGGAGCGGTTCGACGGCCATGACGGGTTCGATGTGGGCACGCTCAGCGCGTGGCTGACGGCGGCGGGCTTCGTCGTCGACTCCTGCGAGCGGGTGCACGTGGTGCGCAAGGTCGTCGACGGCGCACCGCGGGACTTCCCGCTGTTCCTCGTCACGGCGACGCGCCGGGGATGACGACCCGCTCAGCCGGCGCGCCGACCGGCGCACGCGGACGCGGACGCGGACGCGATCAGGCTCTCAGTGGGCGATCAGCCGATCAGTGGGCGTGCTGGCCGCGGGAGAACTCGAAGACCCAGCCGATCAGGCCGATCACCCCGAGCGGAACCGCGATCACCAGCAGCCACCAGCCGATGGCCAGGCCGAGGAAGGCGACGGCAGCGGCCAGCGCGATCACCAGCGGCCACCAGCTCCACGGGCTGAACACGCCCTGGTCGCCGGCACCGTCGGCGATCTCCGCCAGCTCGTCGTCCTCCGGGCGCGGGTCGATGCGCCGGGCGAGCAGCGCGAAGTACGCGCCGATCATCCCGACGAGTCCCCCGACCAGCGGGATCGCCACGGTGCCGACCGGCTCGCCGCCGCTGAGCAGGGCGTAGATCAGGCCCACGGGGACGAAGAACAGCACCCCGATGCCGAACAACCGGGCCTCGAACCTCATGGCCGGTCCTCCGGCGTGCCCTCGGGCGCCTCACCCGACGTCCCGGTCGGCGGGTCGCCGACGACCTCGACGGCGGACTGCTCGGGCTCGGCGGTGCCCTCGGCCACCCGGCGGGACGCGTCGGAGGCGTTGCCCCGGCGCTGCGCCTCCCAGTCGAGGGGCCCGGGGTCGGGCTCGACGTGGTCCATGGCGGCCACCTCGGGATGGTGCAGGTCGAACGCCGGGCGCTCGGAGCGGATCCGCGGCAGCGAGGTGAAGTTGTGCCGCGGCGGCGGGCAGCTGGTGGCCCACTCGAGGGAGTTGCCGTAGCCCCAGGGGTCGTCGACCATCACCTTCGGCGCGCTGCGCCACGTGACGTACACGTTGTAGAAGAAGGGCAGGGTCGAGGCCGCGAGGATCACCGAGCCGACGGTGGACAGCTGGTTCATCCAGGTGAAGCCGTCCGCGGCCGCGTAGTCGGCGTACCGGCGCGGCATGCCGCGCACGCCGAGCCAGTGCTGCACCAGGAACGTGGTGTGGAAGCCGACGAAGGTCAGCCAGAAGTGCACCTTGCCGAGCCGCTCGTTGAGCATCCGGCCGGTGAACTTGGGCCACCAGAAGTAGAAGCCGGCGAACATCGCGAACACCACGGTGCCGAACACGACGTAGTGGAAGTGCGCGACGACGAAGTACGTGTCGGACAGGTGGAAGTCCAGCGCCGGGCTGGACAGGATCACGCCGGTCAGCCCGCCGAAGAGGAAGGTGACCAGGAACCCGATCGTCCACAGCATGGGTGTCTCGAACGTGATGCGGCCCCGCCACATCGTGCCGATCCAGTTGAAGAACTTCACCCCGGTCGGCACCGCGATGAGCATCGTCATGAAGGCGAAGAACGGCAGCAGCACGGCCCCGGTGACGTACATGTGGTGCGCCCACACGGTCACCGACAGCGCGGCGATCGCGATGGTCGCGTACACCAGGCCCTTGTAGCCGAAGATCGGCTTGCGGGAGAACACCGGGATGATCTCGGAGACGATGCCGAAGAACGGCAGCGCGATGATGTAGACCTCGGGATGCCCGAAGAACCAGAACAGGTGCTGCCAGAGGATCGCTCCGCCGTTGTCCGGGTTGAACACCTGGGCGCCGAGCCGGCGGTCCGCGCCCAGCGCGAACAGCGCGGCGGCCAGCGGCGGGAACGCCATCAGCACGAGCATCGACGTGACGAGCGTGTTCCAGGTGAAGATCGGCATCCGGAACATCGTCATGCCCGGCGCCCGCATGGTGACGATCGTCGTGATGAAGTTCACGGCGCCGAGGATGGTGCCGAAACCGGTCAGGGCGAGCCCGAAGACCCACAGGTCGCCGCCGACCCCCGGCGAGTACACGGTGTCGGACAGCGGCGCGTACGCGAACCAGCCGAACGACGCCGCGCCCCCCGGCGTGAGGAAGCCGGCGGCCGCGATGAGCCCGCCGAACAGGTACAGCCAGTACGCGAACATGTTCAGCCGCGGGAACGCGACGTCGGGGGCGCCGATCTGCAACGGCATGATGACGTTGGCGAACCCCGCGAACAACGGCGTCGCGAACAGCAGCAACATGATCGTGCCGTGCATGGTGAACGCCTGGTTGTACTGCTCGGCGGTCTGGAACACCTGCATCCCGGGGCTGAACAGCTCCGAGCGGATGAGCAGGGCCAGCACGCCGCCGACGACGAACCACATCACCGCGGTGACGAGGTACAGATAGCCGATCACCTTGTGGTCGGTGGACGTCAGCGTCCTGACGATCGTGCGGCCCCACGTCGAGCGCGCCGGTTTCAGTCCCGGGATCACGTCGGCGGCCATCAGCCCTGACCCCCCGGCGTCGGGATGACCTGATGACGGGACAGGTCCAGGCCCAGCGCGCCGTCCTGACCCGCGGCCCGCAGCTCGGCCATGTGCGCGTCGTACTCCGCGCGCGTGACGACCTTGACGTTGAAGAGCATCGCGGAGTGGTACTCGCCGCACAGCTCCGCGCACTTGCCGCGGTACTCGCCCACCGCCGTCGGCGTCACCTGGAAGGTGTTCGTCCGGCCCGGGATCACGTCCATCTTGAACAGGAAGGCCGGCACCCAGAACGAGTGGATGACGTCACGCGAGTTCAGGGTGAACTCCACCCGCTCGTCGACCGGCAGCCACAGCGTCACCTGATTGTCCAACGCGCCGGGCTGGTCGAGGCCCTGGGCGTGCTCGCCCGTGTCGTAGACGTCGTCGTCCAGATAGTTGAAGTCCCAGCTCCACTGCTTGCCGATCACCTGGACGTGCACGTCGGCGGGGGCGTCGGTGGCCATGATCGCCGTGGTGTCCCGGTTGGTGAAGAAGAACAGCACGCCGACCATGACGATCGGCAGCACGACGTACATCACCTCGAGCGGCACGTGGTAGCGCAGCTGGACCGGCAGCGTGTCGTCGGACTTGCGCTTGCGGTAGACCGCCACGCACCACAGGATCAGGCCCCAGGTCAGCAGACCCACCAGCAGCGCGGCCACCCAGGATCCGCGCCACAGGCTGGCGATCCGCCCGGTCTGGTCGGTGACCTCGTGGGCGGAGCTGCCCGGCAGGAAGCCGCGGTAGACGGTGTCGGAGCAGCCGCTCACCAGCAGGGCCAGACCGAGCGCGGCGGAGCCGACCAGGGCGCGACGACGGCCCGCGCGGCGGGGGTGGTCCGGGGGCACAGCCTGCCTCTCACTCACGGTTCGAGCCCCAAAGACCTGCTAAGGGGCCAATTCCGGGACCTTCGTCCTGACCAGCAGAGCCTAGCGCCACGGGACGCCGAACGTCGTGCACCGTGACGTCACTTCACGGCGATCCGTCAGCACGACCGCCACCGCCGCCCGGCGGCGGTGGCGATCCGGCGGCTAGGTTGCCGCTATGGGCGGGACGCGACGGGTGGTGCTGGACGCGGGCGGTCACGCACCCCTGCTGCCCCGCGCGCGCGAGGCGTTCGCCGCCGCACTCGACGAGGGCTGGGCCGACCCGCGGCGGCTGCACGCCGAGGGCCGCCGCGCCCGCGCGCTGCTCGACGGGGCGCGGGAGGCCATCGCCGCCGAGCTGGGCGCGCGCACCGAGGAGGTCGACCTCGCGCCGTCGCACACCGCGGCGCTGCATGCGGCGGTGCGCACGGTGGCGCTGGGCCGGCGCCGTGCCGGCGCGGACGTGGTCGTGGGTGCCGTGGAGCGCGCGGCGGTGCTGCACGCGGCCGACTTCGTGGCGGCACGTGGCGGGGGGCGGCGGGTCGTGGTGCCGGTGGCCCGGGACGGCCGGGTGGATGCGGACGCGATGCTGGCCGCGCTGGCGCAGCCCGGCGTGGCGATGGTGGCGCTCCAGCACGCGAACGGCGAGACCGGCACGCGTCAACCGGTTGGCCACGTGCATGCGGCGGCCCGCGCCGCGGGCGTGCCGCTGCTGGTCGACGCGGGTGCCAGCGTCGGTCACGTCGCCGTGGGCGACGACTGGGACGTGCTGGCCGCCGGCGCGGCGGACTGGGGCGGGCCCGCCGGTCTGGGCGTGCTGGTGACGCGGGCCGGTGTGCGGCGGACACCGGACGGGCCTTCCGACGACGACCGCTGGTTCCCCGGCGGCGTCGCGGTGCCGGCGGCGCTCGCCGCGGCCGTCGCGCTGCAGGAGGCGGTCGCCGACCTCGCGGCGGCGGACGCGGCGCGGCGCGCGCTCGTCGCCCGGGTGCGGGACCGGGTCGCCCGCGAGGTCCCGGATGTCGAGGTGGTGGGCGACCCCCTGGACCGGCTCCCCCACGTGGTGACGTTCTCCTGCCTCTACGTGGACGGTGAGGCGCTGACCTCGGCGCTCGACGAGGCCGGCTTCGCCGTCGGCTCGGGCTCGGCGTGCACGTCCGACACCCTGGAGCCCAGCCACGTGCTCGCGGCGATGGGCGTGCTCACGCACGGGAACGTGCGCCTGGCCCTGCCGCGCGGTACCCGGGCCGACGACGTGGAGCGGTTCTGCGACGTGCTGCCGGGGATCGTCGCGGACGTGCGCGGCCGGCTCGGGGTGAGCGACCTGTGATCCCGGTCACCGGCCCCGACGGCGACCCCCAGCCCCCGCCGCACGGAGAGGCGGCGAGCGACGAGGTCGTGGTCGACGCCCGGGGCCTGCGCTGCCCGGCCCCGATCGTCGCGCTGGCCCGCGCTGCGCGCAGCCTGCCGCCGGGCACCCGGGTCACCGTGCTGGCCACCGACCCGGCGGCGGCGACCGACGTGCCGGCGTGGGCCCGGATGCGCGGGCACCGGCACCTGGCCACCGCCCGCGGCGAGGACGACGTGCTGCGCCTCACCGTGGAGCTGCAAGCCCCGAAGCCCGCCCAGGCGTGACGAAGGGCCCGGCACCGCACGGCGCCAGGCCCTCCGGGGGTCAGATCAGCTGAACGAGCCGCCGCAGGCGCACGAGCTGCCGGCGTTCGGGTTGTCGATGGTGAAGCCCTGCTTCTCGATGGTGTCGGCGAAGTCGATCGTCGCGCCGTCGAGGTAGGGGACGCTCATCTTGTCGACGACGACCTCGACCCCGCCGAAGTCCTTGAGCGCATCGCCGTCGAGCGTCCGCTCGTCGAAGTACAGCTGGTAGATCAGGCCGGAGCAGCCGCCGGGCTGCACGGCCACGCGCAGGCGCAGGTCGTCACGACCCTCCTGCTCGAGCAGGCTGCGCACCTTGTCCGCAGCCACGTCGGTGAGCAGGACGCCGTGCGTGGCGGTCTGGGTGGTCTCGGTCATCGGTGTCTCCCCGCGTGGTCAGTGCCGTCCCCGTCGCAACGCCGCCGGGAGGCCAGGTGTTCCCGTCAGGGTACGACGAGTCCGGGCGACCACGTGCGCGCGACCGACGCCACGCGCGCGGCCAGGGACCCCGCCGGGTCGGCCAGCGCCTGCCGCACACCGTCGGGGGTGTCCGCGACCGCGTACGCCCCGGCGAGCCCTGCGGCCGCCTGCTCGCGCCGACCCAGCAGCACCTCGCCGGCCACCACGACGGCCGGCACCGCGAGCGGCAGCGCGCGGGCCGCCACCTCGGAGACCACCTTGCCGTGCAGGGACTGCCAGTCGAAGCGCCCCTCGCCGGTGACGACCAGATCGCTGGCCGCGATCCGTGCGTCCAGTCCGACGACGTCGGCGACCAGCGTCGCGCCCGGCACCAGCCGGCCGCCGAGCAGTGTCAGTCCGAAGCCAAGGCCGCCGGCCGCGCCGGCGCCCGGTGCCGCGGTCCACCGGGCCTCGGCGGTGCGTCCCGTGAGCAGGTCCGGGCGCGCCGCGTCGCCGAGGGCTGCCACCGCGAGGCGGGCGAACCGCGCCAGCGCGCCCTCCAGCCGTTGCGCCTGCTCCGGCGTGGCGCCCTTCTGTGGGGCGAACCCGGCGCTGGCGCCCTGCAGGCCCAGCAGCGGCACGTCGACGTCGCACGCGACCACCAGCTCGATGCCGGCCCACTGGGCGCGCAGGTCGGCGAGGCCGATGAGGTCGTCCGCCGTCGCCGCCGTCAGGGCGTCGCCACCCGCGGCCAGGCGGCCAGACGGATCGGCCAGACCCAGCCCGACCAGCGCACCGGCGCCGGCGTCGTTCGTCGCCGAACCGCCGAGGCCGACGACGACCCGGCTCGCCCCGGTGGCGCGCGCGGCGGCCAGCAGCACGCCCAGCCCCACCGAGGTGGTCACGCCCGGGTCGCGGCGCTCCGGCGCCACCAGGGCCAGGCCGACGGCCTGCGCCGCCTCGACGTACGCCGTCGCCGGGCCGCCGCCGGTGCCCCCGACGAGCAGCACCGTGGCCGGCACCGGGTCGCCGAGCGGTCCCGGTACGACCACCGGCAGCCGCTCGCCACCGAGCGCGGCGTGCACGGTCTCGAGGAACCCCGGGCCGCCGTCGGCAAGCGGGCACACGTCCAGCTCGTCGTGCGGGGCGCCGGTCCGCCAGCCCGCGGCCATCGCCGCCGCCGCGGCCGCCGGGGACAGGGAGGACCCGAAGCTGTCGGGGGCCAGCAGGACGCGCACGTCCAGCATGGTGGCACGTCCCGCCGCCGGGCCGGGGTGCGAGCCGTGCGGTGCGCAGCTGCCCCTCGCCGCGTCGCCTCGCCCCTCGCCGCGTCGCCTCGCCCCTCGCCGCGTCGCCTCGCCCCTCGCCGCGTCGCCTCGCCCCTCGCCGCGCCGACTCGCCCCTCGCTGCGTCGCCTCGCCCCTCGCCGCGTCGACCCCGGCCGCGGTCGTCCGGGACCCGTGTGGGAAGATCGGCCCGTGAGCGCGTTGACCTCCGCACCAGGCTTCGTCGAACCCGGCTCCTCCGCGCTGCTGCTGCTCGGCCGTGGCGTCGACCTGACGTCCGAACGCGGCGTGGAGTGCGCCGGCGCGTTGCCGGCGCCCAGCGATCCCGACCTCGTCGAGCGCGCCACCGCCGCCCGCGCCGCCCTGGGCGACCGGGCGTTCGTCCTCGGCCACCACTACCAGCGTGACGAGGTCATCGCGTTCGCCGACGTCACCGGCGACTCGTTCAAGCTGGCCCGGGAGGCCGCCGCGCGCCCGGACGCCGAGTTCATCGTGTTCTGCGGCGTGCACTTCATGGCAGAGTCGGCCGACATCCTCACCGCCGACCACCAGCAGGTCATCCTGCCGGACCTCGCCGCGGGCTGCTCGATGGCCGACATGGCCGCGATCGACCAGGTGGAGGACGCCTGGGACGTGCTCACCGACGTCGGCGTCGCCGACCGCACGGTCCCGGTGACGTACATGAACTCCACCGCGGCCATCAAGGGGTTCACCGGCCGGCACGGCGGCACCGTGTGCACGTCGTCGAACGCGGAGACCGCGCTGCGCTGGGCCTTCGACCGCACCGGCGGCGCGTCCGGCGACGGGAAGGTCCTCTTCCTGCCCGACCAGCACCTCGGGCGGAACACCGCCGTGCGCTCGCTCGGCCTCTCGCTGGACGACTGCGTGGTGTTCGACCCGCGCAAGCCCGGCGGCGGGCTGACCCCGGAGCAGCTGCGGGCGGCGCGGATGATCCTGTGGCGCGGGCACTGCTCCGTGCACGGCCGGTTCTCGGCGGACAACGTCGCCGCGATCCGCGCCGCCGACCCGGACGTCACGGTGATCGTGCACCCCGAGTGCCGGCACGAGGTGGTGACGGCGGCGGACCTCGTCGGCTCCACCGAGCGGATCGTCGCCGCGCTGGACGCCGCGCCCGCCGGGTCGAGCTGGGCCATCGGCACCGAGCTGAACCTCGTCCGACGGCTTGCGCTGCAGCACCCGGACAAGCGGGTGCACTACCTGGACTCGACGGTGTGCTTCTGCTCGACGATGAACCGGATCGACCTGCCGCACCTCACCTGGGTGCTGGAGTCGCTCGTCGCGGGGCGGGTGCCCAACCGGATCGCGGTGGACCGCGAGGTCGCCCACTGGGCGCGCGTCGCGCTCGACCAGATGCTCGCTCTGCCGGGGCGCTGACGTGGGCACCGGGCACCCGCTGCGCGTCGGACTGTTCGTGTTCGACGGCGCCGAGGAGCTGGACGTCGTCGGCCCGTACGAGGTGCTGACGGCATGGGCCGAGCACTCCGCGCTGCGCCCGCAGGTGGTGACCTTCTCCCGCGACGGCGCCGGGGTGCGCTGCGCCAAGGGCCTGTCCCTCGTGCCGGACCTGGCCATGTCCGACGTCGGTCCGCTGCACGTGCTCGTCTACCCCGGCGGTCGTGGCACCCGGCCGCTGGCGGCCGACCCCGCGCACCTCGCGTGGCTGCGCGGCATGCGGGCCACCACCCCGCTGGTGGCCAGCGTGTGCACCGGCGCCCTGGTGCTCGCCGCCGCCGGGCTGCTGTCCGGCCGACCGGCCACCACGCACTGGGCGGCCTTCGACGAGCTCGTCGCCCTCGACCCGACCGTGCTGGCCGACACCGAGGCGCGATTCGTCGACGACGGCGACGTGATCACCTCCGCCGGCGTCTCGGCCGGCATCGACATGGCCCTGCACCTGGTCGCCCGGCTGGAGTCGGCGGACGTGGCGCGCGCGGTGCGCCGCGCGATCCAGTACGACCCGGCCCCGCCCGTCTGACCTCGATCCAGCACACGTCGTGCCTCGACTACCCTGAGCGGGTGATCGGACGAAGCAAGAAGGCCGACGACGCGGTCGTCGCCCCCGTCGAGGACGCACCTGCTCAGGCCCCCGGCAAGGGGCGCCCCACCCCGACGCGCAAAGAGGCCGAGGCGGCCAACAAGCGGCCGCTCGTCGTCGACGACCGGCGCAGCGCCGCCAAGCGCGATCGCAGCCAGGTGAAGGCCCAGCGTGACCTCGAGTACCAGGCGATGCTCAGCGGCGACGACCGGCACATGCCGGCGCGCGACCGCGGCCCGGTCAAGCGGTTCGCCCGCGACTACGTCGACTCGCGGCTGAACATCGGCTCGTACTTCCTGCCTGTCGCGCTCGTCTTCATCCTGACGTCGCTGTTCACGGCGAGGATCCAGACGACGCTCTTCTTCGTCTTCACCGCGGCGCTGTACCTCTACGTCCTCGCCGTCGTCCTCGACTCGGTCCTGCTGTGGTTCGGGCTGCGGAAGGCGCTCGTCGCCAAGTTCGGGCCGGCCGCCGCGCAGGGCTCGGTGTTCTACGGCGTGCTGCGGGCCACCCAGCTACGCCGCACCCGGCTGCCGCGGGCCCAGGTCAAGCACGGCGAGCTCAAGAAGGGGAAGCGTCCGGCCTGAGCCGGTCGTCCGGCCTGAGCCGGTCGAGCGGGAGCACCAGCGCCGGCCCGACCGCGACGCCCGCGTGCTCCAGGCGCGCCACCCGGACGCCCTGGGCCGCCAGCACCCGCCAGTGCGCGCCGAGCCACTCCTCGGCCTCGAACCGCGACGTGAACACCGGGCTGGCCGGCCGGTCCGCACGTCGGCCGGGCGCGTCCTCCAGCACCCACTCCCAGAGCCGGTGCATCAGGTGCGCCCGTCCGCTGCCGCCGCATCGTCCGCCAGGCCGCGCGTGATGCGCCGCGCGAAGAACAGCCCCTCGTAGATCAGGCCCGTGTAGGCCTGCACGAGCGTCGCGCCCACCGCCACGTACTCCCGCGCGTCGGCCGCCGTGGTGATGCCGCCGCAGCCGATGATCACCGGCTCCGGGCCGAGTCGGCGGCGCAGCCGCGCGACGACGTCGAGGCCGCGCTGCAGCAGCGGCGGACCGGACAGCCCACCAGGGCCGAGGTCGTGCGCGATCGTCGTGTTCACCGCGACCACGCCGTCCAGCGCCAGCTCGGCGACGAGGTCCGCGACGGCGTCCACATCCGCGTCGGACAGGTCCGGCGCGATCTTGACCAGCAGCGGGACCGGCGCGCGTCCCGCTGCGGTCGTCGCCCGGTCGGCCGCGACCCGCGTCGCCTCGAGCACCGGCCGCAGCGCGGCGACGGCCTGCAGGTCGCGCAGGCCGGGGGTGTTCGGGGACGACACGTTGACCACGAGGTAGTCGGCGTAGGGCGCCAGGCGGCCGGCGCTGGTGGCGTAGTCGTCGGCCGCCTGCTCGACCGGCGTGACGCGGGACTTGCCGATGTTCACGCCGATCACCGCCGCGCGGCCGCGGCGTGTCGCCCGCAGCCGGCGCAGCCGGTGCGCGACCTCCTGGGACCCGGCGTTGTTGAACCCCATCCGGTTGCGCAACGCGTGCTGGTCCAGCACCCGCCAGAGGCGTGGCTTGTCGTTGCCCGGCTGGGCGAGAGCCGTCACGGTGCCCACCTCGACGTGACCGAAGCCCATCATCGTCATGCCGAGGACCCCGACGCCCTCCTTGTCGAAGCCGGCCGCCAGCCCCAGCCGCGACGGCAGGCGCCGACCCCACAGCTGGACCGCGCCGGCCGGCGGCGCACCGAGCACGCGTGCGACCAGCCAGCGCAGCCCCGGGACGTCCGCCGCGAGCCGGATCGCCACGAAGACGAGGGTGTGCGCCCGCTCGGGGTCGATCCGGCGGAAGACGAGGTTGAAGAGCAGGCGGTACACGGCGCCCAACCTACTGGGCGCGCGGCCGACCGGTGCGTCGCAGCCAGAGCAGGCCGAGCACCGGCAGCACCAGCGGGACCCAGCCGTAGCCCTGCCCGAACCGCGACCACACGGTCTCGTCGGGGAACCGGTCCGGCGCCACGAGGGAGGCGGCGCCCACGGTGAGCACGCCGACCAGCTCGGTCAGCACGGCGGCCCAGGCCAGCGTCCTGCGGTCCGTCGCCAGCGCGAACGTCGCGACAAGGTAGACCACCCCCGAGGCCACGGACAGCGCGTAGGCCAGCGGCGCCTCCGAGCCGTGGTCCACCAGCTGGTAGACGCCGCGGGCGGTGGCCGCGAGCGCGAGCAGGCCGTACGCCGCGACCACCAGCCGGCCGGGCCCGGCGTACGTCGGTCGGGTCTCGCTCATCGGCCCCCCCAGATCTGCACCAGTCGGTACTCGAGGAACGCCACCGTCAGTGCGGCCACGGCCAGCACCACCGAGCTCCACCGGGTGCGTTCTGCGAACGCCCACAGGCCGGCCAGCGGCAGCACCAGCGCCTGGGTCACGACGTAGCCCCAGAACAGCCCGCCGCTCACCGACCCGTCCCCGCGGGCCAGCAGCAGGCCCGCGACGACCGCCTGCACCAGCAGCAGCGCGACGACCCCGGCCGCCGCACCCAGCTGACGCAGCACCACCGCGCGGTCCGCGACGACGAACCAGGTGGCCCAGCCGGCCAGGGCCACGCAGGCGGCCACGACGAGCACGACGAGGGGCACGGTCACGGCGGTCACCGTACCGCCGGAGCGTGCGGCCCGCCGGGCTACCATCGATGGATGATCGCGCTGACCAGCAAGGACCCGGCACACCTGTCCACCGACGCCATCGTCGTCGGCACCGCACCGCACGACGGCGGCATCCGCCTCGTCGATGCGGACTGGCTGCCCGCCGACCTGCGCACCGCGCTGGTCCGGGACGCCCGTGCGCTCGGCGTCACCGGTGCCGCCGACGAGGTGCGTCGGGTGCCCGCGCCCGGCATCTCGGCCGCGGTGCTCGTGCTCGTCGGGCTCGGCGAGGGCGACGTGACCGCCGAGACCCTGCGCCGTGCCGCGGGCGCGGCCACCCGTGAGCTGGCCGGCGTCGGCTCGCTCGCCCTGGCGCTGCCCGCCGACGAGGTCGCGCAGGCCGTCGCGGTGGCCGAGGGCGCCCTGTTCGGCGCCTACGCGTACACCCGGTACCGCACCGCAGGCCCGGGCGCGCCCGCCGTGCCGGTCGCCTCCCTCTCGGTGGTGACGAGGGGCGCCAAGGACCGCGCGGCGGTGGACGGGCTCGCGCGCGCCGAGGTGCTGGCCGCCGCGGTGCACGCCACCCGGGACCTGGTCAACACCCCGCCGAACGACCTGTACCCCGCCGCCTTCGTCACGGCGGCGCAGGCCGCCGCCCGTGGCCTGCGCGGCGTGAAGATCACCGTGCTGGACGAGAAGGCGCTGGTCGCCGGGGGCTACGGCGGCCTCGTCGGGGTCGGCCAGGGGTCGTCGCGCCCGCCGCGGCTGGTCAAGGTCGCCTACGCGCCGGCCCGGGCGCGCTCACGCGTGGCCCTCGTCGGGAAGGGGATCACGTTCGACTCCGGCGGCCTGTCGCTCAAGCCGTCGCAGGCGATGGAGACGATGAAGTCCGACATGGCCGGCGCCGCAGCCGTGCTGCACACCGTGCTCGCGGCCGCCCGGCTCGGCGTGCCGGTGGCCGTCACCGGGTGGCTCTGCCTGGCCGAGAACATGCCCTCCGGGACCGCGCAGCGGCCCTCCGACGTGATCACCCTCCGCGGCGGGACCACCGTGGAGGTGCTGAACACCGACGCCGAGGGCCGCCTGGTGCTGGCCGACGGCCTGGTGGCCGCCGTCGAGGAGAAGCCGGACCTCGTCGTCGACATCGCTACGCTGACCGGCGCCCAGATCGTCGCGCTCGGCGACCGCGTCGCGGGCGTCATGGGGACCGACGCCGCGCGCGCCGAGGTGGTCGCCGCGGCGCAGGCCTGCGGCGAGGGGTTCTGGCCGATGCCGCTCCCCGAGGAGCTCGAGGCGGGCCTGAAGTCCAAGGTGGCGGACCTGGCGAACGTCGCGGCCGACCGCGCGGGGGGCATGCTCACCGCGGCGATCTTCCTGCGCCGGTTCGCCGGTGACGTGCCCTGGGCGCACCTGGACATCGCCGGGCCGTCGTTCAATGAGCGTGCCGAGCACGGCTACACGCCGAAGGGTGGCACCGGGGTCGGTGTCCGCACCCTGCTCGCCCTCGTCGAGGCCCGCGCGCACTGACCCCTCTCCCCCGCCCCGGCGCACGTAGCGCGTCGGAACCGTGCCGAGTGCGCCGGAAACACGCCGAGTGCGCCAGTAACACGCTGAGTGCGCCAGTAACGAATGGCGCACTCGGCGTGGATGGGTCGCGCTCAGCGCGACAGGGGGTGCCGTCACGCGAGGAGGGCACGGTCGTGTGGACATCGGCGCGGTCGGAGGGTGCGCTCGACGTGAAGGGAGCGCGGCGCCAGTCAGGTGCGGTCGGGGTCGGGGCGGAGCTCGGCGCGGCGGCGCGCGTTCCACTCCCGGTAGCGCTGCGGGTAGCCGGTGCGCTGCACGTCGTACACCGGGATGCCGAGCTCGCGGGCCAGCGCCCCCGCCGCCTTGGCGTCGGGCACCTTGCGCCGCGTCCACTCCCCGTCCGTCGCGACGAGCATGATCGTCGTCGGCGTCACGTTGGTCCGGGGCTCCACGTAGGCCTCGACGCCGACGCGGGTCGTGACGAAGTCGCGCAGGTACGCCACCGTGGCCTCCCGGGACTGCCGGTCGGTCGGTGCATCCGTCGGTGCCGGCCGACGCCGGCGCAACCACGCCATGCCCGCAGGCTACCGGCGCAACCCGGGCGGCCGGTTCGTGCAGGCCAGATGGGAATGACAAGATGAACCCAGGACTTTGATCCTCTGTCCCCCAGATGAGGAGTAGCTAGTGGCCGACGCGTTCGACATCGTGGTCCTGGGCGGAGGCAGCGGGGGCTACGCCGCGGCGCTGCGCGCCGCCGAGCTGGGGAAGTCCGTCGCCCTGGTGGAGGCCGACAAGGTCGGCGGTACCTGTCTGCACCGCGGCTGCATCCCCACCAAGGCGCTGCTGCACGCGGCCGAGCTGGCCGACGACGCACGCGAGTCGTCGAAGTTCGGCGTGCACACCACGCTCGACGGCATCGACATGGCCGGCGTGAACGCCTACAAGGACGGTGTGATCGGCCGGCTCTACAAGGGCCTGCAAGGGCTGGTCGCCAGCCGCAAGGTCGAGCTGGTCACCGGCTGGGGCACGCTGACCGGCCCCCGCACGGTGCAGGTCGGCGACCGCACCCTGACCGGCGAGAACGTCGTCCTCGCGTCCGGCTCCTACGCCCGCACGCTGCCGGGCCTGGAGATCGGCGGCCGCGTCATCACCTCCGACCAGGCGCTGCAGCTGGACTGGATCCCCCGGCGCGCCGTGATCCTCGGCGGCGGCGTCATCGGCTCGGAGTTCGCCAGCGTGTGGCGCTCGTTCGGCGCCGAGGTCACCATCGTCGAGGCGCTGCCGCACCTGGTGCCCAACGAGGACGAGGCGGTGTGCAAGGCCTTCGAGCGGGCGTTCCGCAAGCGGGGCATCGCGTTCAACGTCGGCGTGCGGTTCGCGGGTGTCACGCAGAGCGACGAGGGCGTGCACGTCTGGCTCGAGGACGGCACTGCCTTCGACGCGGACCTGCTGCTCGTCGCCGTCGGACGCGGTCCGGCCACGTCCGGCCTGGGCTTCGAGGAGCAGGGCGTGCGGATGGATCGAGGGTTCGTCCTCACGGACGAGCGGCTGGCGACGTCCGTGCCCGGCATCTACGCCGTCGGCGACATCGTGCCGGGACTGCAGCTGGCGCACCGCGGCTTCGCCCAGGGCATCTTCGTCGCCGAGGAGATCGCCGGCCTCGCGCCGGCGGCGATCGTCGAGTCGGGCATCCCGCGCGTCACCTACTCCATGCCCGAGGTCGCCTCCGTCGGGCTCAACGAGTCCCGGGCACGCGAGGTCTACGGCGCAGACGCCATCGAGACCGTCGAGTACAACCTCGGCGGCAACGGCAAGAGCCAGATCCTTGGCACGCAGGGCTTCGTCAAGCTGGTGCGGCAGACCGGCGGACCGGTGGTCGGCGTGCACATGATCGGCGCCCGGGTGGGCGAGCTGGTCGGCGAGGCGCAGCTCGTCGTCAACTGGGAGGCCTACCCGGACGACGTGGCCAGCCTGATCCATGCGCACCCCACGCAGAACGAAGCCTTCGGCGAGGCCTTCCTCGCGCTGGCCGGCAAGCCGCTGCACGCGCACCACTGAGTGTCGAAGGAGATCAGAGCCGTCATGTCCCACAACGTGCAGCTTCCTGCGCTCGGCGAGTCCGTCACCGAGGGCACCGTCACCCGCTGGCTCAAGGCCGTCGGCGACGAGGTCGCGATGGACGAGCCCCTGCTCGAGATCTCCACCGACAAGGTGGACACCGAGATCCCGTCCCCGGTGGCCGGTGTGCTCGAGCAGATCCTGGTCGCGGAGGACGAGACCGTGCAGGTCGGTGCGGTGCTCGCGGTCGTCGGCGACGGCACCGGAGCCGGCGCGCCGGCCGCGGAGCCCGACGAGGCCCCCGCCACCGAGCCGCAGCCCGCGCAGGAGGCCGCCCCTGAGTCGACGCCGGAGGCCGCACAGGAGTCCGCGCAGGACGTCGCGCCGGACGAGGTCCCCGCAGCGGTGGACGAGGAGCAGCCGGCACCGCCCGAGCCCGTCGCGCAGCAGCAGCCCGAGCAGCCGGAGGGCGGCGACCAGGGCGTCCCCGCGCACGACTCCCCGACGAGCGGCGCCGCGCAGGCCGGCACCGAGGTGCGCCTGCCCGCCCTCGGCGAGTCCGTCACCGAGGGCACCGTCACGCGCTGGCTCAAGGCGGTCGGAGACCACGTCGACGTCGACGAGCCCTTGCTGGAGATCTCCACCGACAAGGTCGACACGGAGATCCCGTCGCCGGTCGCCGGCACGGTGCAGCGCATCGTCGTCGGCGAGGACGAGACCGTCGGGGTCGGCGCGGTGCTCGCGGTCATCGGGGCCGGCGCCGCCGCTCCCGAGGAGCCCGTCGTACAGCAGGCTCCGGCCGAGCCGGCCGCCGCTGCGGTACAGAGCGAGCCCGAACCCGTGGCGGCAGACGCTCAGCCCATCCCGGCTGCGCCCACACCGGCCCCCGTCCCCGCGGTGCCGGCGCCAGTACCGGCGGCGGACGCCGCAGCTGGCGAGTCTCCCGCCGGTCAGCGCACACCGTCCGTCGGGGGCGTCTACCTGACGCCCCTGGTGCGCAAGCTCGCCGCCGACCAGGGCGTGGACGTCGCCGCCCTGCACGGCACCGGCATCGGCGGCCGCATCCGCAAGGAGGATGTGCTCGAGGCCGCCGAAAGCGCCCGGGCCGCCCGCGCCGAGGCCGAGCGCCTCGCCGCCGAGCAGGCCGCGACCCGCGCCACGGCGGAACCGTCCGTCGCGCAGCCGGCTGCGGCGACCACTGCCCCGTCCGGCTCGACGTCCCGGCCGACCCACCCGCCGGTGCCCCCGGTCTCGCCGCTGCGTGGCACCACCGAGAAGGCGAGCCGACTGCGCAAGATCATCGCCGAGCGGATGGTCGAGGCGCTGCACACGCAGGCGCAGCTCACCACCGTGGTCGAGGTGGACGTCACGAAGATCGCCCGGCTTCGCGCCCGCGCCAAGGACGGGTTCAAGGCCCGGGAGGGCGTCAACCTGACGTTCCTGCCGTTCTTCGTCCTGTCCGCGATCGAGTCGCTCAAGGCATACCCCAAGGTCAACGCGGTGCTCGAGGGCGACCTCATCACCTACCACGCGTCGGAGAACGTCGGCATCGCGGTGGACACCGACCGCGGGCTCGTCGTCCCGGTGATCCGCGACGCGGGTGACCTCAACCTCGCCGGCGTCGCCCGCAAGATCGCCGACCTCGCCGGCCGCACGCGGGCCAACAAGGTCTCCCCCGACGAGCTGTCCGGGGCGACGTTCACCGTCACCAACACCGGCTCCGGCGGCGCCGTGATCGACACGCCGATCGTGCCGGGCGGCACCTCGGCGATCCTCGCGACCGGCACGATCGTCAAGCGCCCCGTCGTCGTCACGGACGAGGACGGCGCCGACGTCATCGCGATCCGGTCGATGTGCTACCTCGCGCTGTCCTACGACCACCGGCTGGTCGACGGGGCGGACGCCTCGCGCTACCTCATGGCGCTCAAGCGCCGCCTCGAGGAGGGCGCGTTCGAGTCGGAGCTCGGCCTCTGACCGTTCCCGCGCGATCGCGCCGATCCACACCGCCCGCCGGGCGCGGATCGGCGCGATCCGCCTAGGGTGGACGATGCGCATCGTCGTCGCTGGATCGCACGGATTGATCGGGAGCGCCCTGGTGGCGCGCCTCACCGAGCAGGGGCATGACGTCGTCCGGCTGGTGCGCCGTGCGCCGTCGGCCGACGACGAGGTCGCCTGGGACCCCGACGAGGGCCGGCTGGACGGCGGCGCACTGGTCGGCGCCGACGCGGTGGTCAACGTCACCGGCGTCAGCGCCGCGTCCCGGCCCCTGACGCCCGCGCGCAAGCAGGAGGTGGTGCGCTCCCGGCTGCGCACCACCGCGCTGCTGGCGCGCACCCTGGCCGCCCGCACCGACGGTCCGCGCACGTTGCTGCAGGGCTCCGCGATCGGCGCCTACGGCGACCGTGGCGACGCCGTGCTCACCGAGGGCGAGCCCCGTGGCGCCGGCACGTTCTTCGCGGAGCTCGTGCGCCGATGGGAGGGCGCGACGGCGCCCGCGGAGGCGGCGGGCGTGCGGGTGGTGCACCTGCGCACCGGAATCGTGCTCAGTCCCCGCGGCGGCGCGCTCGGCCGCATGCTGCCGCTGGTGCGGCTGGGACTGGCCGGGCCCTTCGGGTCCGGCCGCCAGTTCTGGAGCTGGATCACGCTGGACGACGAGGTCCGCGCCATCGAGCACCTGCTCACCGCCGACGTGCGCGGCCCGGTGAACCTCGTGGCGGAACCCGCGCGCAACGCCGACGTGGTGGCGGCGCTCGCCGAGCAGTGGCACCGTCCCGCGTTCGTCCGGGTGCCGGCGTGGGCGCTGCGCCTCGTGCTCGGCGACTTCTCGCAGGAGGTGCTCGGGTCCGTCCGCGCCATCCCGGCGGCGCTGGCGGCGACGGGCTTCGAGCACGAGCACCCCGAGATCGAGACCGCCGCGGCCTGGCTCAGGTCCCAGCTGCGCTCTCGCTGACGGACCACACCCGCCACCCCTGCGGGGTCCGGCGCACCTCCAGCACCACCGTGCGCGCCGCGGTGGGCGGCACCGTCTGCGGGCCGTCCGGGCCGTCCAGGGTGTAGCCGCTCATCGCGGCGGTGACGCTCACCCGGGCGACGTCCTGGTCCTCCTCGGACCTCGGTGCCAGGGCAGCGGCCACGACCTGCGCCGCCAGTCCGCGGGCGCCGGCTGCACCGAGCCCGGCCAGCAGAGCGGCGTCGGCCGTGTAGGCGGGCCCGTCAGGGACGTCGACACCGGTCAGCGCCGCAGGGTCACCGGCCGCGAGCGCCGACGCCCGCAGCCGGGTCAGCGCGGCGGCCGCCGTCACCGGGTCGGTGAGGTCACTCGCTGCGGCGACGTCGTCCGGCATGTCGCCGATGTCCTCGTCACCTGCCGAGCCGGTCGGGCCCGGCAGGCTCGGCGGCCTCGGCGACGACGACGGGCCCCCCGTGGTCGGCCCCGACGAGACGGCCACCGCCGGCCCGTCGTCGCTGCCGCCGACCGCGGAGGCCACCGCGCCGGCCCCGACCACCAGGAGCGCGCAGCCGACGGCGACGCCGACCAGGGTGGCCGGCCGGGGCCGATGCGCCGCGGTGCGCCGGGCCGCCCGGCGCCCGACGATCACGGGGTCCGCCCGGGGCGGCCTCCGGGTGGACGGGCGGGCGCGGGCGCCCTCGTCGACCGCCCCGGCCACCAACGCCCCGGCCAGCGTTCCCGGGTCGGGCAGCCGGACGGGCTCGGGCACCACGGTGGCGAAGCACCCGGCGCACACCTGCGCCCCGGTGACCTGCGGCGTCGCGAGCAGGTCGTCGAGCACCGGCCGCAGCCGCGGCCCGTCGTCGTCGGTCCACGCGAGCAGGTCCAGGTCGGCGCCAGGCATCGCGTCCAGCACGGTGGCCAGCAGCCGCGGAAAGTCGTCGTCGGGGTCGGCGCCACCCAGCAGGCACGGGCGCACCCCGACGAGCACCGGTCGCCCGTCGGCGGTGAGCACCACGTCGTCGCCGGTCAGCACGCCCTGCGCGAGGCCCAGCGCGTGCAGGGCGTCGAGCGCCTGTGCGATCGGGATCGCGACCGTCGCGGCCTCGGCGTCGGACAGTGGCACACGGGCACGCATCAGGCCGGCGAAGGTGGATCCGGCGACGTGGTCGACCAGCAGGCCGAGCCGACCGGTGGCCAGCTCGACGAGCTCGTGAACCCCGACCACGTGCTCATGGCGCAGCGCGCACAGCTGGGCCGCCCGGATGGCGAGCGCATCGTCGAGCACCGCCCCGACCACCACCAGCTCGAACGCGGCACCGTCAGCGCGTCGTCCTACCCAGCCGCGTGCGGCGCCGGTGTGCCCGGTCGGCGTCAGCCCCCGTGCGGTGAGCGCCTGCATCACGTCGGCGGGGACGGCGAGGACGGACATGCGCCCATCGAACCCCGGCCGTCGGCGGCGCGGCGGCGCTCGTCCACAGGCCCTTCGTCCGGACCGTCGCCGGGCCACCCGTCAGGTCAGGTGGACAGCGCGGCCTTCCTTCGCGGACACGCGCGCCGCATCGAGCACGCGCGCGACGCGGATCGAGTCCCGGGGGTCCACCGGAGGTCGCCCGCCGTCCGTCACCCATCGGATGATCGCGCGGTACAGGTCGAGGTGGTCCCCCGGCGCCGACGGCACCGGCACCCGCTCCGAGCCGCGTACCAGCCAGCCCTGGTGCGCCGGCGTGCCGCGGCGGTGGTCGAGCGCCTCGAACGGCGTCGGCTCCTCCTCGAACTCCGTGACGAGATAGGCCGCCTTGTCGCCGAGCACGCGCGTGCGCGGCCCGGGCGCGCCGACCAGGCCGCCCGCCTGCAGGTGGCTGATGACGGCGGGGCCGTCCGCCGGCGCGGCGTGCGTCAGGGCGAGGAACACGTCGTCCAGCGCGGGGGTGGTCAGCGTGCGCAGCTCGGCGTACACCGAGGTCACCGGCCCGAAAAGCTGCATCGCGGAGTCGACGAGGTGCGATCCGAGGTCCTGCAGCAGTCCGCCCGCCGCCGGGTCCAGCTCCTTCCAGCGGTGCAGGGGCACCGGCCGGAACCGTTCCCAGCGCCGCTCGAAACGGTGCACCCGACCCAGCTCGCCGCGCTCCAGCAGGCCGGCCAGCGTCAGCTGCTCGGGATCCCAGCGCCGGTCGAGGAACACCGTCAGCCGCCCGCCGTGCTGGGTCGCCAGCCGGACGAGGTCCGTCGCCGCGTGCTCGGTGGTTGCCAACGGCTTGTCCACCACGGCCGGGACGCCGGCACTCAGCACCTGGGCGGTGTGCTCGGCGTGCTTCGTCGTCGGGCTCGCGACGACGACGAGGTCCAGCGACGCGGCCGTGGCCAGCATCGACGCCACGTCCGGCACGACGCGTGCACGGGGCCAGTCCTCGCGCACCGCCGCGCCGTGCTCGGCGGTCACCACGCAGGTGACGCGCTGTCCGAGCGCACGCAGCATGCGCGCGTGCTGACCGCGTCCGGACGCTCCGTACCCGATGAGGCCGACCCGCAGCGTGTCCATACCCTCACCCTATTGACGTAGAGCCACCCCGCGGGAGAGCCGGCTCGGCCACCAGACCCGGGCGTCCAGGTCGTGGACCAGTGCGGGCACCAGCAGGGTGCGCACGATGAGGGTGTCCAGCAGCACACCGAACGCGACGACGAACGCCAGCTGCTGCAGGAACAGCAGCGGGATCACGGAGAGGGCCGCGAACGTCGCGGCGAGCACGATGCCCGCCGAGGTGATCACGCCACCGGTCACCGTGAGACCCACCACCACCCCGGTGCGGGTGTCGCTGCGGATCGCCTCCTCCCGCACCCTCGTCATGAGGAAGATCGAGTAGTCGACGCCGAGCGCGACGAGGAAGACGAACGCGTACAACGGCACCACCGGATCGGCCGCCGGCAGGTGCAGCACGTGGTTGAACACCAGCGCGGCAGTGCCGAGCGCGGTGCCGAACGACAGCACCGTGGCGGCGACCAGCACGACGGCCGAGGTCACGGACCTCAGCAGCAGCATGAGGATCACCGAGATCACCAGCAGCACCAGGGGGACGATCACCCGCAGGTCGCGCTGCGCGGCCAGCTCGGTGTCCAGGGTCTGCGCGGCGGCGCCGCCGACCAACGCGTCGGGGGTGGCGGCGTGCACCGCGGCCCGCAGGTCGCGGACCTGTTCCACGCCCTGCTGCGAGTCGGCCGACGCGGCGGTCACCACGTCGATGCGCACCCGGTCGTCCACCACCAGCGGCGGCGCCTGGTCGGCGCCCGGCACACCGGCGGGAACGCCCGTGTAGAGCGTCGCCTGCTGCACGGTGTCCAGGGCGCGGATCGCGGCGAGGGTGACGTCGGCCTCGCCCTGCGGGACGACCACCACGGCCGGCTGCACGGCGCCCACCGGGAAGTGCTCGGCGAGCACCTCCTGGCCCGCCACGGAGTCGACCGGCGTGCGGAACACGTCCACCTGGTTGCTGCCGCCGGCCTGCAGGGTCGGCACGAACGCGGCGCCGATCGCGAGGGCCACGGCGGTGGCGATCCACACCGGCCGCGCGTGCCGGCTGACCAGAGCGGCGATCCGCGCCCACCAGCCCGCGGAGACGCCCGCCTGGGCGTCGGCAGCGCCCTCCTCGGCCGTTGGCCGCGGCGCCCGGGGCCAGAACAGCACGCGGGCGTGCCGGCCCGGCGCCAGCAGCAGGGCCGGCAGCAGCGTGAACGCGGCGACGAGGGCCGACAGGATGCCGATCGCCGCGACGGGTCCGAGGCTGCGGTTGGACGCGAGGTCGGACAGCAGCAGGCACAGCAGCCCGGCGATCACCGTGCCGGCGCTGGCGACGATGGGCTCGAAGGATCGACGCAGCGCATACCCGGCCGCGACGGCGGGCACGTCGTGGCGGCCCAGCTCCTCGCGGTAGCGCGCCACCAGCAGCAGCGCGTAGTCCACGCTCGCGCCCACCACGAGGATCGACAGGATGCCCTGGGCCTGCCCGTTGAGCACCAGCACGCCGGAGCGGGCGAGCCAGTAGACGACGAGGCCCGCGAGGCTGAGCGCGAACACGGCGTTGAGGATGACGACGAACGGCAGGAACGGCGAGCGGTACACCAGCACCAGGATGAGCAGCACCGCACCGAGCGCCACGCCGAGCAGCACGCCGTCGATGCCGCCGAAGGCGTTCACCAGGTCGACGACGAACCCGGCCGGACCGGTCACCCAGGCGTTCAGCCCGAGCGGCCCGGCGGAGTCGGCGGTCGCGCCGAGCGTGTCCGCCAGACCCGTCCGCAGGTCGTTGACCAGCACCTGGACCAGTCGGTCCTCGCCGACGCGCTCGTCGGCGCGGGCGGCGTCCGGTGCGAGCACCAGCAGCAGCGCCTGGCCGTCCTCCGACGGGGCGACCACCGGGTCCGAGACCAGGACGTCCCCCCAGGTCTCGCCACCCGCGATCACGGGTCGCGAGGACAGGTCGGCCGCGAACGCCTGCACGGCGGCAGTCTGCTCGGCGCTGACCTGTCCCCCGGCGGCCGGCTGCAGCACCACGAGCGTCGGCAACGTGGGCGACGTGACGAACTCGTCCGCGAGCTTCCCGGCGAGCGTCGACTCGGCCGACGACGGCAGGAACGCCGCGGCGTCGTTCTGCTGGACCTCGGAGAGCTTGCCCTGGGCCTGTCCCCCGACCCCGGCGACTCCCAGCCAGACGACGAGGGAGAGCACGACCGCGGCGATCCTGATGCGTGGATTCCTCAGCATGCTGAGTATTATGAGGAGGTGACGCCCGGTCAGCAAATCGAACGGCCCGTGCCCACCGGGTCCGAGCTGTGGCCGGTGGGCCGGCTGCTGTCGGCGGCCGCGCGACGGGTGGAACGGGAGTGGGACGCCCACCTCGCCACGTGGGGCCTGACGCATGCGAGCCTGCCGGTGCTGATCCACCTGCTCGGTGGGCCGCTGTCCCAGCGCGAGGTGGCCGAGCGCTGCGGAGTCCGCGAGCAGACCATGAGCCGGGTGGTGGAACGGGCCGAGCGGATGGGATTCCTCAGCCGCCACCAGCACGAGATCGACCGACGCCAGCACGTGCTCGCGCTGACGGACGCGGGCCGCAGCGCCTGCTTCGCCGCCACCGACCCCGCCGTCTCCGCGCACATCGTCACCCGGGGACTGACCGACCAGCAGGCCGCCGACCTGGCCAGGCTGCTCGCGCTCGTCGTCCGGCCCGACGACGAACCGGATGGCGACGGGGAGCCGAGGCGCGACGGGGAGCCGAGGCGCGACCAAGAGCCGGGCACCGACGAGGAGCCGGGTTAGCCTGACGGCATGCAGGTGGAGGTGCTCGGAGTCGGCACGCGGCTGGCGCCGTACGTCGACACGTGGGACCTGCAGCGGCAGGTGCACGCCCAGGTGGTCGCCGGAGAGCGCGAGGACACCCTGCTGCTCGTCGAGCACGAGAGCGTGTACACCGCCGGTCGGCGCACGTCACCCCGCGATCGACCGGTCGACGGCACGCCGGTGGTGGACGTCGACCGTGGTGGCCGGATCACCTGGCACGGCCCCGGACAGCTGGTGGGCTATCCCATCGTGCGGCTCGCGGAGCCCTTGGACGTCGTCCGCTACGTGCGCGCGCTCGAGGAGGCGCTCATCGGCGTGTGCGCGGCGCTGGGCCTGGCGGCGGGTCGCGTCGCGGGCCGCAGCGGCGTGTGGTTCCCCGCCGACGACCAGCCGCCGCGACCCGAACGCAAGGTGGCGGCCATCGGGGTGCGGGTGTCACGCGGCGTGACGATGCACGGTTTCGCGCTGAACTGCACGTGCGACCTCGCCGCGTTCGGACGCATCGTGCCGTGCGGCATCCCCGACGCCGGCGTGACCTCGCTGTCCGCGGAGCTGGGCACACCGGTGCCGGTGAGCGCGGCGCTACCGCTCGTCGTCGAGCATGTGCGGTCCGCGCTGATCGGCTCGCGGCGCGGCGACTAGCGTCCCCGGGTCAGCTCCTTGGCGATGGTGCCGGCCCACTCGGCGACGACCTCCATGTCCCGGTAGTCGCCAGGCTTGGCCCGCACGAGTGCGACCAGGGCCCGCTCGGAGATGTTGAGCTCGGCACGCTCCAGACGACCCAGGAACATCTGCACGCCCCGGACGTCGATCGTCTTCGCCACGTCCGCCACGTCGTCGGGCGCCGCGGGCGGTGTGGCCTGCTCCCCCACCGGACCCGACCAGAACAGCCATGCGGGCAGGTCCCGCAGCTGTCCGGCCTGCCGGTCCACCAGGTCGCGCAGCCCGAGGGCGAGCCGCCCGACGTACACGGCCGAGCCGAGCACCACCGCGTCGTATGCCGAGACCTGCTCCACCTCGTCCGGCTCGACCTCGTCGACATCGAACCCGGCGTCGCGCAGCGTGGCCGCGATCACCTCGCCCATCTCGCGCGTGCCACCGTGGCGCGAAGCCACCGACACCAGTACCCGCATGCTGCTCCCCCCCGAACCGACCGGGACCGCCGGCGACGATGCCGCCCGCGACCAGCGTGGCCCCAGGTCCCCGCCGGGGCGCGGGACGGAGGTCCCCGCCGTGGGCCGGAGGTCCCCGCCGGGGCGCGGGACGGAGGTCCCCGCCGTGGGCCGGAGGTCCCCGCCGCGGGCCGCCAGGAGGACCGCCGGGCCGTCGCAGCACCGCCCCGGTTACCCTGACGCGATGACGAGCGGACCGGACGGCCGGCGGATGCTGCGGATCGAGGCGCGCAACGCCGCCACGCCCATCGAGAAGAAGCCGGAGTGGATCCGCACCCGGGCCATCACCGGCCCGCAGTACACCGAGCTGCGGTCCCTGGTGCAGCGCGAGGGCCTGCACACGGTCTGCCAGGAGGCGGGCTGCCCCAACATCTTCGAGTGCTGGGAGGACCGCGAGGCGACCTTCCTCATCGGCGGGGACCAGTGCACCCGTCGCTGCGACTTCTGCCAGATCGACACCGGCAAACCCGCCGCACTCGACACCGACGAGCCGCGCCGGGTCGCCGCGTCCGTCGAGGCGATGGGCCTGCGGTACGCGACGGTGACGGGCGTCGCGCGCGACGACCTGCCCGACGGCGGCGCCTGGCTGTACGCGGAGACGGTCCGCGCCATCCATGCCGTCAACCCGGCCACGGGCGTGGAGCTGCTGGTGCCGGACTTCGACGCGGTACCGGCCCGGCTGGACGAGGTGTTCGGCTCGGCGCCGCAGGTGCTGGCGCACAACCTCGAGACCGTGCCCCGGATCTTCAGGCAGATCCGCCCCGGGTTCCGTTACGAGCGCTCCCTCGCGGTGCTCACCGCTGCCCGCGACGCCGGGCTGGTCACCAAGTCGAACCTCATCCTCGGCATGGGCGAGACCACGCAGGAGGCCGCCGCGGCCCTCGCCGACCTGCACGACGCCGGCTGCGACCTCGTCACCCTCACCCAGTACCTGCGCCCGTCGGTCCGGCACCGCCCGGTGGACCGCTGGGTGCGCCCCGAGGAGTTCGTCGAGCTGGCGGCGCAGGCCGACGCACTCGGCTTCGCCGGCGTGCTGGCCGGGCCGCTGGTGCGCTCGTCGTACCGCGCCGGGCGGCTCTGGGCGCAGGCGATGGTGCGCCGCGGACAGCCCCTTCCCGACCATCTGTCGCACCTCGCCGCGGCGGGCACCGCCCGCCAGGAGGCCGCGGCCGTGCTGGCGCGGGCGGTGAGCCGGGAGCCGGCACCTCGCTAGACTCGCGTGCCATGGCCCGCTCCGACAGCACCCCCTCGACCCCCGCCCGCCAGGGTTCGGGCAAGAACGACCCCGCACCGAAGAAGGTCCGCTGGTACAAGCAGGTGTGGTCCGTCTACCAGATGGCCCGCACCAGCGATCCCGCGGTCACGTGGTGGATCCTCGGGGTGTTCGTGGGGATCGTCGTCGTGGGGGTCGGCATCGGGCTGCTGCTCCACAACGTCGTCTACATGCTGCTGCTGTCCCTGCCGTTCGGCTTCGTCGGCGCCCTGTACATGCTGACCACCCGCGCCGAGAAGGCTGCGTACACCCAGATCGAGGGCAAGCCCGGGGCGTCCCGGTCGGTCCTGGGCACCATCCGCCGCGGCTGGGTGTTCGCCGACGAGCCGGTGGCGATCGACCCCCGGACCACCGACCTCGTGTTCCGTGGCGTCGGCCGTGCCGGCATCGTGCTGGTCAGCGAGGGTCCGGCCCACCGCGTGGGGAAGATGCTCGCCGCCGAGCGCAAGCGCACCGAGCGCGTCGTCTCCGGCGCACCGGTGACCGTCATCCAGATGGGCAACGACGAGGGCCAGGTGCCGCTGCGCAAGCTGCCGCGCGCCGTGCAGAAGCTCAAGCCCACCCTGACCAAGGCCGAGGTGGCCGAGGTGACGAAGCGGCTCACCGCCCTCGGCGGCGTCCGGCTGCCCGTGCCGAAGGGCATCGACCCCCTGCGCGCCCGGCCCGACCATCGCCAGTCGCGCGGCCGCTGACCCCTCGACCGACCCACCAGACCCGCGTCGGCGCCCTCAGCGCGGTCAGCGCGCTCAGCTCCGTCAGCGCGGTCAGCGCCGGACGATGGCCGTGCCTGCCGCGCGGTCGTGCAGGGCGCGACCGTTCTCGTCCTGCACCACCGCTGGCACGATGAGCAGCAGCAGCCCGGTGCGGACGGCCGCCCGGAGCAGACCGGGCGGGCGGCCGTCGTCGGGCAGCGCGTGGCCGTCGTCGGCCACCGGCAACGGACGTACCCGTAGGCCCGCCACCCGATGACCGAGGGTGTGGCCGAGAGTGGCCACCAGCAGCACGTTCTCCGCGACGAACACCGCCAGCGTGACCACCGGGTCACCGCGCAGCAGCCCCACCACGGCGTCCGGCGTGGGGGCGAAGGCCGCCGAGATCAGCAGGCAGGCGAACCAGTCCACCGCCAGGGCGAGCAGCCGCCGGCCGAAGGGCGCCGCCGCACCCCGGCCTGCGCCGGGCAGTCCGAGCCCGCCGCGGTCGCCGGTCGCACCGGTCCCCTCCAGCCACGACCCGAGGTCCTCGCGCGCCACCACGCCCCCAGCGTAGGTGCGACCAGCACCCGGACGGGTGGCCGCGGCCTGACGTCCGCCGCATCCCCCGGCGGCGGTCGTGCCTCCGGCCGGTAACCGGGCCGCCCGCCGGTCGGGCGATCCTGTCCCACGATGCGGACGAAGGTCCCGTCTGCCACGCAATCGACCCATCGTGGCGCCGGTCGTAACACGCCTGAAACGACGACGGCACCCCGGCGTCATCACGTCGGCCTAGCGTGCCCTGTGGTCGATCCCATCGGCCCTTCCCAACCGAGGAGCAGCGGATGTTCAGCAAGCCAGAGGAAGTCCTGGCGTTCATCAAGAGCGAGGACGTCAAGTTCGTCGACGTCCGGTTCTGTGACCTGCCCGGTGTCATGCAGCACTTCAACGTCCCGGCGTCCACCGTCGACGCGGACTTCTTCGTCAACGGCCAGATGTTCGACGGCTCGTCGATCCGCGGCTTCCAGGCGATCAACGAGTCCGACATGAAGCTCATCCCCGACGTGTCGACGGCCTACGTCGACCCGTTCCGGGTGGAGAAGACGCTCGCGCTGAACTTCCACATCGTCGACCCGTACACCGACGAGCCCTACAGCCGCGACCCGCGCCAGGTCGCCGCCAAGGCCGAGGCGTACATGCGGTCCACCGGCATCGCGGACACCGCGATGTTCGCCCCCGAGGCGGAGTTCTACATCTTCGACGACGTCCGCTTCGAGACGAAGCAGAACCAGTCGTACGTCTACATCGACTCGATCGAGGGCGCCTGGAACACGGGCCGCGAGGAAGAGGGTGGCAACCTCGGCCACAAGACCCCCTACAAGGGCGGCTACTTCCCGGTCTCCCCCGTCGACCACTTCGCGGACCTGCGCGACGAGATCTCGCTGCTGCTGGACGAGCTCGGTCTGCAGGTCGAGCGCGCCCACCACGAGGTCGGCACCGGCGGCCAGGCGGAGATCAACTACCGCTTCGACGAGCTGGGCAAGTCGGCCGACAAGGTGCAGCTGTTCAAGTACGTGGTGAAGAACGTCGCGCACCAGGCGGGTCGCACCGCCACCTTCATGCCGAAGCCCCTGTTCGGTGACAACGGCTCGGGCATGCACGT
>Ga0302263_10000066_pt1 | contig 44277 bp, 38 predicted proteins | sample II_Fen_N1_4_FD_194564 | JGI IMG/M metagenome (GOLD analysis project Ga0302263, IMG submission 194564) | Peat permafrost microbial communities from Stordalen Mire near Abisko, Sweden - II_Fen_N1_4 | ecosystem: Environmental > Terrestrial > Soil > Wetlands > Permafrost | place: Sweden: Abisko... | reverse complement strand
TCGTGCTGAGCATCGACGCCGCGTTCGGCACCCCGCTGCACCGCGGCAGCCCGCTGGGCCCGGCGGTGACCTCGGGTGGCCGCTACTACGGCTTCGGCAACCCGACGTACTCCGTGTACGTGGTCGCCGCACTGGTGCTGGCCGCCGCTCTCGGCACGGCGTTGCTGCGGGCCGGGCGCCGGGGCCCCGCGATCGCCGCCAGCGCCCTGGTGGGGGTGGTCGCGCTCGCGGTCGACCTGCTGCCCTCGCTCGGCGCCGACATCGGCGGCGGTCTGGTGCTGGTGCCATCGACCGCGGTCGTCGTGCTGGCCGTCGCCGGGGTGCGGGTCACGTGGCGGCGGCTGCTGGGGCTCGGTGCCGCGGGCGTCGCCGTGGTCGCCGTGATCGGGCTGGCGGACTGGTTGCGGCCCGTCGAGCAGCGCACCCACCTCGGCACCTTCGTCCAGCAGGTGCTGGACGGCACCGCCTGGGAGACCGTCTCCCGCAAGGCCGGTTACGCGGCAGGGACGCTGACCAGCGGCCCGGTGGCGTGGCTGACGCTGGCGGTGCTGGTGGCCACCGGGGTGGTCGTCTGGCGCGCCGGCCGCGGCCACGTGGGACGGCTGACCGCGGTGGAGCGGGAGTGGCCGCTGGTCCGCCCGCTGCTGGTCGCGCTGCTGGTCGCCGCGGTGGGCGGCGCGCTGCTCAACGACTACGGGCTGCGCATCGTCACGGTCATGCTGTTCGCGGCGGTGCCGCTGGCCGGCCTGGTGCTGCTGCGCCTGGCGCCCGGCCCGGAGCCGCTGCCCGCGCCCGAGCCGCTACCCTGCGACGAGATCGCCGCACCGGCGGCCCCCCAGGAGGAGCGATGAGCGACCGTCCCCGGTACGCCTACCTCGGGCCCGCCGGCACGTTCACCGAGGAGGCGCTGCTCCAGGTCGTCTCCCCCGACGAGGTGGACCTCGCCCCCCAGGTCGACGTGGGCTCGGCGCTGGCCGCGGTGCGCTCTGGCGCGGCCGACTACGCGGTGGTCGCCATCGAGAGCACGGCCGAGGGCGGCGTCACCGCCACGCTCGACTCCCTGGCGAGCGGCCGGCCGCTGGTGCTGCTGCGCGAGATGCTGGTGCCGGTGCAGTTCGCCCTGGTGGCGGCGCCGGGAACGGCGCTCGCCGACGTGCGCCGGGTCAGTGCGCACCCCCACGCGTGGGTGCAGTGCCGGCGCTGGCTCGCCGAGCACCTGCCGGGCGCGGTGCACGTGCCCGCGACCTCGAACACCGCTCCGGCGGCGCTTCTCGCGGAGCGCGCCGCCGACCCGACGCTGCCCGCGCCCGCCTTCGACGCCGCGCTGGTGCCGTCGGCGGCCGTCCGGACCTACGGCCTGGTGGCCCTCGCGCGTGACGTCGCCGACAACCCGGAGGCGATGACGAGGTTCGTCCTCGTCGGGCACCCGGGGCAGGTGCCGGCGCCCACCGGGCGGGACAAGACGACGCTCGTGGTGCACCTGCCGGACAACGAGGCCGGCGCGCTGCTGGTGATGCTCGAGCAGTTCTCGGTCCGCGGCGTGAACCTGTCCCGCATCGAGTCGCGGCCCATCGGCGACGGCATCGGCCGCTACTCCTTCTCCATCGACGTGGAGGGCCACATCGCCGACGAGCGCGTCGGCGAAGCCCTGATGGGCCTGCACCGACGCTGCCCGTACGTGCGATTCCTCGGCTCGTACCCGCGCGCGGACCGCGTCGCACCGACGATGCACGCCGGGGCGTCGGACGACGAGTACGTCGGAGCCCGGGGTTGGCTGGCCGCCGTCCGCGACGGCGTCGCCACCTGACGCTGTCGGTTGCGGCGTGCCTCCGACGCCTGCCGTCTGCCGTCTGGCGTCTGGCGTCTGGCGTCTGGCGTCTGGCGTCTGCCGTCTGGCGCTTGCCGTCTGGCGCTTGCCGTCTGGCCCCCGCCCGGAGCTCCTCCCCGCGCAGGTGCCGGAGGGCCCGCCGCTCCGCATCATGGGGGTATGACGACCACCAGCGACCGCGGCCCCGCGCGCCCGGCCCGACCTCTCGCCGCATCCACCCCGGACGCGCCGCCCACCGGCGCCGACCGTGTCCGCCAGGGCGTCGTGCTCGTCGGGGCCCTGCTGGCCGTGCTCGGCGCGGCCTGGGGCTCCGGTGCGTTCGGCGGCACGACGATGCCGGAGGTGGCCGACGGCGCCTTCGCCCCGTCGTCCAGCCCGCTGACGCCGGCCACCGGCGCGTTCTCCATCTGGTCGGTCATCTACCTCGGGCTGGTGGCCCTGGCGGTGTACCAGGCGTTGCCCCGGTCTGCGGCCGCCCCGCGGCTGCGCGCCACCTCGTGGTGGGTGCTCGCCTCGCTGGTGCTCAACGCGGTGTGGATCGCCGTGGTGCAGGCGGAGTGGTTGTGGGCGAGCGTGGCGGTGCTGGCCGGGCTGCTCGCAGTGCTCGCCGTGATCACGGTGCGCCTGGTGCGCACCCCGTCCCGGTCGGCGACGCAGTCCGTGCTGCTCGACGCCACGCTGGGCCTGTACACCGGCTGGGCGTCGGTGGCGACGCTGGCCAACGTCGTCGCCGTGCTGGTGCACGAGCGGGTGGTCGACCTGCCGCCGGTGGGCGGCACAGCGACCGTGGCCGCGGTCGTCGTGCTCGTCGCGGGCGTGGCCCTGGCGTGGGCGTGGGCGGCGCTGACGCGGGGCCGGCCGCTGCCCGCCTGGACGATCGCGGCCGCGATGGCCTGGGGGTTCGCGTGGATCGCGGTCGCGCGCACGACGACCGAGCTGACCTCGACGCCGCTCGCGGTGGTCGCGGGCGCCGCCGCGGTGCTCACCCTGGCCGCGCCGCTCGTGGTGCCCCGCCGGTCCGTGGTTCCCCGCTGACCTGCCGGAGCGTCGTCCCCCGGTGACCCCGCCGCTCTGACCGAAACCCGGCCGGCCGGCGGGCCCGGGGTCCGTCGTCCCCGGCCCGTCCGGGCTGCGTTGGTCAGGCGACCCGCACCACGAGCGCGTCGGGGTCCACCCGCGCCGACAGCCGGTCCACCCGCCCGAGGATGTCGCCGTCCACCTGCACGTGCTGGCCACCGGCGATCCGCACCTGGATCTGCCGGGCGCGGATGTGGTCGATCCGGCCGATCTTCGCCGGCAGCTCGGTGTGCACCCCGACGCCCTGCAGCAGCACCTCACCGAGCAGCTGCGCCCAGCCTGCGACGCCGCCGCGGGTGTCGATCGCCGCGACGTCCAGCCACCCGTCGTCCAGCACCGCGTCCGGCAGCAGGGTGATCCCGCCCGGCAACCGTCCGCAGTTGCCCACCATCAGGCTGCGCAGCCGCACCTCGGTCCACGGCCGGTCGTCCACCTTGACCTTCACCCGCAGCCGACGCCCGTGCAGGTGCCGCACGCCCGCGACGAAGTAGGCCAGCCACCCGACCCTCGCCTTGAGCTGCTCATCGGCGCCGGCCACCATCGCCGCGTCGAAGCCGACGCCACCGATCACCAGGAAGATGTGGTCGCTCGGCTCGTCGGGAAGCTCCGGGCCGGCCTCCCGGCCGTCGGCTGCCGATGCCGTGGTCGGCGACGACGCCGTCGCGTCGTCCTCCTCCGCCACCCGGCGCTCCACCCGCAGCCAGCCGACGTCGATGGTGCGGTTCCGACCCTCCAGCGCGATCGCGAGCGCCGCGGGCGTGTTGTTCAGCGGCAGGTCGAGGTTGCGCGCCAGGAGGTTGCCGGTGCCCAACGGCAGCAGCCCCATCGGCACCCCGGTGTGTGCCATGGCCTCGCTGACGGCGCGCACCGTGCCGTCGCCGCCCACCGCGACCACCACGTCCGCGCCGCGGGCCAACGCCGCCCGCGCCTGGCCGATCCCGGGGTCCGCCACCGTCGTCTCCAGCCACAGCGGCTCCGGCAGGTAGCGCTCGGCGCACGCGCGGCGCGCCTCCGTGCGCACGGCGACGACGTCCGGCTTCGAGGGGTTCGCAACGAAGGCGATCAGCGGGCCGCGCCTCACCGGCTCCGGCGCCGGCTCCCCGACGCCGACCGGTCCGGGGTCGTCGAGCCCCAGCCGCGCCACGATCCGGGCCTGCTCGCGGGCCAGCCGCAGCGCGACGACCACCGCGATGATGGCGAGAATCGCGGCGAGGACGGCGACCCACTCCTGCCACGTCATGTCCGGCAATCTACGCACCCACCTGCAGGGGTGCGCATCCACCTGACGGTGGACAACCTGTCCGCCGCGCGACCGGCCCTTGCCCGCCCCCCGCCCGAGGGCAACCGGCCCGTGCCCGGCCCCCGCCCGAGGGCGATCGGCCCGTGCCCGGCCCCTCCGCCCGAGCGCGATCGACCCGCGCCTGGCCCGCGCCTGAGAACGATCGGCCGCCGCCCGAGCATGGGCGGCACGCGCCCCAGGACGGGCGGCTCGATAGGCTCGAACCGTGATCGACCTCAAGCTCCTGCGGGAGGACCCCGACGTCGTGCGCGCCAGTCAGGCTGCGCGCGGCGACGACATCGACCTCGTCGACGCGGTGCTGGACGCCGACGCCCGCCGCCGCGCGGCGCTCACCCAGTTCGAGACGCTGCGTGCGGAGCAGAAGCTGCTGGGCAAGGAGGTGGCGCGCGCCACCGGCGAGAGCAAGCAGCACCTGCTGTCCCGCGCCCGGCACCTGTCGGACGAGGTCAAGGCCCGCCAGCTCGAGGCCGACGAGGCCGAGCGCACCGCGGACGAGCTCGTCCGGCGCATCGGCAACGTCGTCGAGCCGGGCGTGCCGGCCGGCGGCGAGGACGACTACGTGGTGCTCGAGCACGTCGGGACCCCGCGCGACCTGGCGGCCGAGTACGGCCCCGACTTCGTGGTCAAGGATCACCTGGAGCTCGGCGAGCACCTGCGCGCCATCGACACCGAGCGCGGCGCCAAGGTGTCCGGTGCGCGGTTCTACTACCTGACCGGGCTCGGCGCCCGGCTCGAGCTGGCGCTGCTCACCGCGGCGATGGACCGTGCGATGGCCGCCGGGTTCACGCCGGTGATCACCCCGACGCTGGTCAAGCCGGAGATCATGGCCGGCACCGGCTTCCTCGGCGCGCACGCCGACGAGATCTACCGCCTCGAGGCGGACGACCTGTACCTCGTCGGGACCAGCGAGGTCGCCCTGGCCGGCTACCACAGCGGCGAGATCCTCGACCTGTCCGGCGGCCCGCTCCGCTACGCCGGCTGGAGCGCCTGCTACCGGCGGGAGGCCGGCTCGTACGGCAAGGACACCCGCGGCATCATCCGCGTGCACCAGTTCCACAAGGTCGAGGCCTTCAGCTACACCACCGTGGAGGACGCGGCCGACGAGCACCGCCGCATCCTGGGGTTCGAGAAGGAGATGCTCGCGCTCGTCGACCTGCCCTACCGGGTGATCGACACCGCCGCGGGGGACCTCGGCTCGTCGGCGGCCCGCAAGTTCGACTGCGAGGCGTGGCTGCCCAGCCAGGGCCGCTGGCTCGAGCTGTCGTCCACGTCGAACTGCACCACCTACCAGGCCCGCCGGCTGGGCATCCGCGAGCGCACCGCCGACGGGTCGCCGCGCGCGGTGGCCACGCTGAACGGCACGCTGGCGACCACGCGGTGGATCGTCGCGATCCTGGAGAACCACCAGCAGGCCGACGGGTCGGTACGGGTGCCCGAGGGGCTACGCCCGTACCTCGGCGGCCTGGACATGCTGCGGCCCCCGGAGGGGTCATGAGTCGCATCCGGCTGGTCGCACTCGATGTGGACGGCACCCTGCTCGACTACGACGGAGTCGTCTCGGTGCCGGCGCGGGACGCGGTGGCTGCGCTGGTGGCAGCCGGGATCCACGTCGTCCTCGCCACCGGGCGGTCGCTGCCCGCCGCCGTGGAGGCGGCGGACCTCATCGGGCTGACGGACGCCTGGATGGTGTGCTCGAACGGCGCCGTCGTCGCGCGGCTCGACCCCGACCTGGACGGCGGCTACGAGCTGGTCTCGGTGACCACGTTCGACCCCGCGCCGGCGGTCCGGGCGATCGCCCTGGAGATGCCGCACGCCCTGTTCGCGGTGGAGAAGCTCGGTGTCGGCTTCCTGGTCAGCGGGGACTTCCCGGCCGGCGAGCTGGCGGGCGAGGTCGAGGTGGTCCCGTTCGACGACCTGCTGGCGTCCCCGGTCACGCGTGTCGTCATCCGGAGCCCGAAGTCCACGCCGGAGGAGTTCGACGAGCTCGTCGAGCGGGTCGGCCTGCACGAGGTCAACTACTCGGTGGGCTGGAGCGCCTGGCTCGACCTGACGCCGGGCGGCGTCTCGAAGGCCAGCGCGCTGGAGGAGGTGCGCCGCCGGCTCGGCGTCGAACCGTTCGAGACGCTGGCGGTCGGGGACGGCGGCAACGACGCCGAGATGCTCGCGTGGGCGGCACGCGGCGTGGCGATGGGCCACGCCCCGGCGGCACTGCGCGCGGTGGCCGACGAGGTCACCGGGACCATCGACGACGACGGCGTCGTCGCGGTGCTGCGCTCCGTCCTGGCCTGACCGGCAGGTCCCAGCAGGGGCCGATCTGACCCGGCAGCGACTGCGTGAGGGCGTCGCGTGGCGCCGGTGCGTCCGCCGCGGCGACGCCCGCCGACCCGGGGCGCAGATCTCGTGTCGCGGAGGGGTGATGCGCGGTCGGACCGCGACGATGGCGGCATGGATGCTGCGGTGCGGGCGACCCGACGAGCCGTCTACCAGAAGCGGTCGGCGCTTCCGGTCTTCCTGCTCGGGTCGCTGTTCCTCGTCGGTCTGGTCGAGGTCGTCATGCACTCGGGCGACACGCGCGCCGGCCAAGTGCTCATGGTCGTCACCTGGATCGGCTTCGTGATCGACCTGGTCGTCAACTGGGCTCTCGACGACGACCCGCGCACCTACCCGCGCCGGCACTGGTACGCCATCGTCGCGGTGCTCGTGCCCGTGTTCCGCGCCCTGCTCGTCTTCTACATCTTCATCCGCCTCGCACGGGGCCGCACCCGGCTGCAGTCGAAGATCCAGTACTACGCCGCCTATCTCACGATCCTCGTCGTCACGTTCGGCGCCGCGCTCGTCCTCGGCGCCGAGCGCACCTACCCCGGCTCCACCATCCGCACCTACGGCGAGGCCGTCTGGTGGGCCTGCGTCACCGTCACGACCGTGGGCTACGGCGACTACGCGCCTGTCTCGCCGACCGGTCGCGGCATCGCCGCGCTCATGCTCTTCAATGGCGTCGCCATCATCTCGGTCATCACGGCGACGATCTCGTCGCGCTTCGTCTCCGACCCCGACAAGGGCGAGCCGCCCGTCACGCTCGACCTCGTCGATGTTCGGCTCGAGCGCATCGAGCAGGCGCTGGCCGCCCTCGCGCCGCAGGGCGTGCGACTGCCCGAGACGCCCGCGCCGTCAGGCGACGGCCAGGACGAGGGCGGCCCGGGCCCGAGGTCGTAGCGGCCGGTCGGGCACGACGCCAAGCTTCCTACGGTCAGCGCGTCGGACAAGGCTCCTGACGGGACCACCGCGGCGACGAACACCACGCTTTCGCTGATGCCGGGCGTGTCGGACGTCACCTGCGACGCCCCTGGGCGTCGGGGCGGGAAGGGCGGTGGCGTCGCGGTGCTGCGCAGCGTCCTGGCCTGACCGGCAGGTCCCGGTCACCGGCGGTCGGCGACCAGCTCGAGCAGCCGCCCAGGTGGTCCGTCGGCCTCCGTGGGCGGCGGCGCGCCACCGTAGCGGCGCCCGTCGGGATGACGGTGATCGAAGGACCCGTCGGCTCTGCGGGTGATGCGGAGGTCCAGTCGATGGACCTCGTGGTGATGGAAGCTGCACTCCGGTGCGCAGTGCTCCGGATCGGTCGGCCCGTGATCTCGGCCCCACCACGTCATGTGGTGCAGCTCGGTGAATCTCAGCGGCATCTCGCACCCGTCCACGGCACAGGTGCGCCGGCCGGAGGCGTAGAGCGCCAGCCAGTGCGCCCGGGTGAACAGGCGGCTGTCCCGGCCCACGTCCAGCGGTTGTCCGGCGCCGCCGAGGACGGCTCGGGTCAGGACGCAGTCGCACAGCGCCCGGGCGATCTCCGACGCGGGCCAGGCGGAACCGCTCTCGTCGACCACGGGCGCCGAGCCCCGCAGCGCGGCGACGACATCGGCCGCAGAACCGGCGGACGGGGCCGCGCCGTCGTCACGGCGGGGATCGCGCAGCGCGGCCCAGGTCGACTCGTCGAACGTGATGAGCGCCTGCACCGGCGCCAGCACGCCCGCTGTACCGGCCCGGTCAGCCAGTCCGCGTTCCACCACGACCATGAGCGCGTCGGCCTGCCGCTGGCCGTGGTCTCGCTCATCGTCCGCCGCGGGGCGCGGGGTGAACGCCTCGAGGGCCTTGGCGAGCTTGTGCCCCGCCACGGCGTCCAGCTGGCCCCGGAGCAGGGTCCCGCCTGGGGTGTGCGCCAGGTGCAGGTATCGGGTGGCGCGCTGCTCGTCGTGCGACCGCTGCCGGGCTGCCGGGTCCAGGCCGGCGCTCATCCGCGCGAGCTGCTTGCCGAACTGCGAGCCGTCCAGGTGGTGGGCCATCCCCACCACCTGGGCCTGGCCCTCGCGCGTCGCGAGGTGTGCGGCGAGCGCAGGGGAGGCCGCGGCGGCCCGCGTGATCTCGGTGACGTGGCTGGTGGTCAACGGACCCGCCGCCAGCGCCTCGGCCACGGCGGGCATCGCGCTCAGCGTCGCCGCCCGGCCCACGGCCGCGAACCCGGCCCCCCGCCCCTCGTGCGAGACGCGCCCCGCGAACGCGGCCAGGTCGCGGTCGCCCTTGAGCGCCCACGTCCCGGCCTCGCGCTCGGCGGTCAGCACGAGCCCCTCGACGAGCGACACCCGGTCCCGAAGCTTGGCGGTCCAGGCCAAGACCGCCGCGCGCGTCGACGCGTCCCACGCGTCTGCCTGCCCCGCGGCCGCCAGTGCGGAGCGTATGGCGGCCTCCAGGGCGACGAACGCCTCCGGCAGCGGTGCCCGCGCAGAGTGCGAGGCGGGCTGCAGGGCGACGCTCTCCTCCAGTCCTGGTGCACGCGTGGAGCACGAGGCGGGCTGCAGCGCGACGACCTCGTCCGGCAGCGGTGCCGGCGCGAGGGGGCGCTGTGGCTCGGCGGTCATCGCACCCGTCCCTCCCGTTCGCCTCTGCTGCGTGAGTCGTACATCTGTTCGAAGCATACCGCAGGCGCGGCGTCGTTGCAAGGCAAAATGTGCCTCTGACCTGCGACGATGTCTGTGCAAAGGGATGCGCGGACCGAGGCTGTGGGCGGCTCGCCGAGCACCCTGGACCAGGAGCGCAGTCCCACCGCCCACGGCGTCCGCGCTGCGCACCGACGCCATGAGGCGCCGCACGTGTGCGCTGACGCTCCGGCTTCGTAACCCAATCGTGACCGCTTTGCACGGTTCCTCCGGTTGCGGGCCCTCGTCGGCGGGCGTCCGATCGGACCAGGTGCAGCGATGTTGCCGCTCCTGCCGGTGCCCGCGGGCGCCGACCATCGCGACGTGGAGGTCAAGATGAGGCGTACGGGCGCACGAAGGTGGACCGCAACGGCGGCAGCGACGATGGGCCTGGCCCTGGTCCTGGCGGCGTGCTCGGGCTCCGGCGGCACCACCCCGACGACGGGCGGTACCGCCGCCGGCACGGGCAGTGCGGAGTGCGCCGACTACGCGAAGTACGGCGACCTGACCGGCAAGACGATCACCATCTACGCGGGCATCGTCACGCCGGAGGACACGCCGTACATCGAGTCGTTCAAGCCGTTCGAGAAGTGCACCGGCGCGAAGGTCGACTACCAGGCCGACAAGCAGTTCGAGCAGCAGATCCTGGTGCGCGCGCAGGCGGGCAACCCGCCGGACATCGCGATCATCCCGCAGCCCGGCCTGCTGGCCCAGCTCGTGGCCACCGGCAAGGTCGTCAAGGCGCCGGACGCCGTCGGCGCGAACGTCGACAACTTCTGGGGGGCGTCGTGGAAGGCGCTCGGCACCGTGGACGGCACCTTCTACGCGGCGCCGTCCGGCGCGAGCGTGAAGTCGCTGGTCTGGTACTCGCCGAAGACCTTCGCCGACAACGGGTGGAAGGTCCCGACCACCATGGCCGAGCTGACCAAGCTCACGCAGACGATCGCCGACGCCGGGAAGATGAAGCCGTGGTGCGTGGGCATCGCCTCCGGTGAGGCGACCGGCTGGCCGCTGACCGACTGGGTGGAGGACTTCGTCCTGCGCACCGGCGGACCGGACGTGTACGACCAGTGGGTCTCGCACAAGATCCCGTTCAACGACCCGAAGATCGCCAAGGCGCTCGACGCGGTCGGCGCGATCATCAAGGACCCGGCCAACGTCAACGGTGGCTTCGGCGACGTGTCGACCATCGCGACGACGGCGTTCCAGGACGGCGGACTGCCGATCCTCGACGGCACCTGCGCGATGCACCGGCAGGCCTCGTTCTACGCGGCCAACTTCCCGTCCGGCACGCAGATCGGCCCTGACGGCGCCGTCTACGCGTTCTACCTGCCGGCCGAGTCGGCCACGGACAAGCCCGTGCTCGGCGCCGGCGAGTTCGTGACCGCGTTCGCCGACCGGCCCGAGGTCCAGGCCCTGCAGGAGTTCTGGTCCACCGACACGTGGGCGAACCTCAAGGCCAAGGCCAGCTCGGACATCACCAACGGTGGCTGGATCACCGCCAACAAGGGCCTCGACCCGGCCAACCTCGTCAACCCGATCGACAAGCTGTCGGCGGAGATCCTGCTGGACCCGAAGTCGGAGTTCCGCTTCGACGGCTCGGACCAGATGCCGGCGGCCGTGGGTTCGGGCGCCTTCTGGAAGGGGATGACGGACTGGGTGCTCGGTGCGTCCACCTCGAGCACGCTGGACAAGATCGAGGCGGCGTGGCCGACCTCGTGACGGCCTCCTCCTCGACCTGACGCACGACGCCCCCGGGACGGGCACGACCCGTCCCGGGGGCGTCGCGCCGCCGCGAAGTCCCTCGTCGACACCCCGGGAGGGTGCATGAACGTCGCCGACAAGCTCCTCGTGATGGTCGCCGCGCTGCTGATCTTCGCCGTGATCATCGGGCTCGTGCTTTTCGTCGTCGCGCTGCTGGAGAAGCGTGGCGCCCGCTCGGTCGGCTGGTTCTTCGTCGGGCCGACCGTGCTGCTGCTCGTGGTCGGGCTGGCGTACCCCGCGGTCCGCACGGTGGTGCGCTCCCTGTACAACGCGGCCGGGACCGCCTTCATCGGGATCTCGAACTACACGACGATCTTCACGTCGGGCGACATGCTCGTCGTGCTGCGCAACACCGTGCTGTGGGTGGTCATCGCCCCGTTCGTCGCTACCGCGGTGGGCCTGCTGTACGCCCTCGTCGTGGACGGCGCGCGGGGCGAGGCGGCCGCGAAGTCGCTGATCTTCCTGCCGATGGCCATCTCGTTCGTGGGCGCGGGCATCATCTGGAAGTTCATGTACGAGTACAAGTACTTCGACCCCACGTTGGCCAACAACCCGCGACAGATCGGCCTGCTCAACCAGGTGCTGGTGTGGCTCGGGCTGCCGCCCCAGCAGTTCCTGCTCAATCAGCCCTGGAACAACATGTTCCTCATCATGGTGATGATCTGGATCCAGGCCGGATTCGCGATGACGATCCTCTCGGCCGCGATCAAGGCGATCCCGCTGGAGACCACCGAGGCGGCGCGGCTCGACGGCGTGAACGCGGTGCAGCTGTTCCGCTTCATCACCGTGCCGAGCATCCGGCCGACCCTGGTGGTGGTGCTCACCACCATCGCCATCGGCTGCCTGAAGGTGTTCGACATCGTCCGGACCATGACCGGCGGCCTGTACGGCACGTCGGTGGTGGCCAACGAGTTCTACACGCAGAGCTTCACCGCCGGGAACCAGGGGCTGGGCGCCGCACTGGCCGTGATCCTGTTCGTGCTCGTCATCCCGATCATCGTCTACAACATCCGACAGCTGCGACGGGCGGAGGCGCGATGACCGTCATCGGACAACCCCTGGACATCTCCGGGGTGCAGCCCGCACCGGGTGCGGGCGGATCGGGCGGATCGGGCGGCTCGCCGCGTCGGGAGCCGGTGGCGGCCGCCGCACGCCGGCGACTGTCCCGGCCGTGGGCCACCCTGACCGCCATCGTGCTGGCGGCGCTGTGGACCCTGCCGACCTTCGGGCTGCTGGTCACCTCGTTCCGGGACAGCCAGGCGATCAACACCAGCGGGTGGTGGACCGCCCTCACCGGGCCGTTCACTCTCGACAACTACCGGCAGGTGCTCGACACGTCGAACACGCAGTCGCTGGCCCCGTTCGTCGTGAACTCGCTGGTGATCACCGTCCCGTCGGTGGTGCTGCCGGTGTTCCTGGCGACGCTCGCGGCGTACGCCTTCGCCTGGATGCGGTTCCGCGGCCGGGACATCCTGTTCGTCGCGGTGTTCGCGCTCCAGGTGGTGCCGATCCAGGTGACCCTCATCCCGCTGCTGCAGCTGTTCGTGGGGCTGAAGGTGGCGGGCTCGTTCTGGGCGGTGTGGCTGGCGCACACGGCGTTCGGCCTGCCGCTGGCGGTGTTCCTGCTGCACAACTTCATGCGGGAGATCCCCGGCGACATCATCGAGGCCGCGCGCGTCGACGGCGCCGGGCACGTGACGATCTTCTTCCGGCTGATGCTGCCGATGCTCAAGCCCGCGCTCGCGGCCTTCGGCATCTACCAGTTCCTCTGGGTGTGGAACGACCTGCTGGTCGCGCTGACCTTCGCGGGCTCGTCCAACTCGGTCGCGCCCATGACGGTCGCGCTGTACAACATGACCGGCACCCGGGGCTCCCAGTGGTACCTGCTGTCGGCGGGTGCGTTCGTCTCGATCCTGGTGCCGATGGTCGTCTTCCTGTCCCTGCAGAAGTACTTCGTGCGTGGGTTGCTGGCCGGCTCGATCAAGGGGTGACAAGGGGTGAGGGGCGGCCTCGCTAGCCTGGTGCGGTGCCGGCGCCCCTGCTGTTCGTCCTGTCGGGGCTGACGCAGTACGCCGGTGCCGCGATCGCGGTGGGGCTGTTCGGCACGCTGGACCCGACGGCTGTCGCCTGGCTGCGGATCGCCCTGGCGGCGGTGGTGCTGGTGGCCTGGGCGCGCCCGTGGCGCGGCGCCTGGGACCGGCGCCGGTGGGTGACCACCGCGGCGTTCGGGCTGGTGCTGGCGGCGATGAACGTCTGCTTCTACGTGGCGATCGCGCACCTACCGCTGGGGACGGCCGTCGCCCTCGAGTTCTCCGGGCCGGTGGCGGTGGGCGCGCTGACCGGCCGGGGCTGGCGGGAGCGGTCGGCGATCGCGGTCGCCGCGCCGGGGGTGGCCCTGCTGGCCGGGGTCAGCCTGCGACTCGGCCCCTCGGCCCGCATCGGCCTCGTTGCGATCGGCCTGGCCGCCTGCTTCTGGGCCGCCTACATCCTGCTCGGCCGGCGGGTGGCCACCGGCACCCAGGGGCTGTCCGGGCTCGCGGTGGGCATGGCGGTCGGCGCGCTGGCGTTCGCGCCGTTCCTGGCCGGCGGCGCCCGGCCCGTGCTGGGCGACTGGCGGCTGGCGCTCGCGGTGGTGGGCGTCGCGGTGCTCTCGTCGGTGGTGCCGTACGCCATCGAGCAGGTGGTGCTGCGACGGGTGAGCGCCGCGACGTTCGCGGTGCTGCTGGCGCTGCTGCCGGCCACTGCGGCGGTGGTCGGCGCGGTGGCCCTACGGCAGGTGCCGCACGGGCTCGAGCTGGTGGGCCTCGCGCTGGTGTGCGGCGCGATCGCGCTGACCGCACGCCGTGCGGAGGCAGGCGTCGAGGCGCCCCCGCCCGCCTGAGCGCTACAGGTACTGGCCGGTGCTGCGGCGCGGGTCGGTCTCGTCGTCGGTAGCGCCCTGGACGACGAGTGTGCCGCCGCCCCCGGTCGACATCCCGGGAGGTAGAGCTCGGCGCATCCCGGTCAGCTGGGCCTGCGCGGCCATCTGCTGTGCGACGAGCGCGGTCTGGATGCCGTGGAACAGGCCCTCCAGCCAGCCGACCAGCTGCGCCTGGGCGATCCGCAGCTCGGCGTCGGACGGCGCGTCGTCGGTGAACGGCAGCGTGATCCGGTGCAGCTCGGCCACCAGCTCCGGGGACAGCCCGGCCTCCAGCTCGCGAAGGGATCGCTCGTGGATCTCGGCCAGGCGGGCGCGGGCGGCGTCGTCGAGCGGCGCGCTGCGCACCTCGTCGAGCAGCTGCTTGATCATGGTGCCGATCCGCATCACCTTGGCCGGCTGCTCGACGAGCGAGCCGATGCCCTCGTCCGCCGCCTCCGCCGTGTCGGCCGCGTCTGCCGCCTCGGCCGGGTCGCTGCCGTCCCCGGGGCCTGCTGGCTCGGCGGGCTCCGCGGCTCCGGCGGACGTGGTGGGCTCGGCGGCGTCAGCACCGTCGCGCACGTCGGCGGGGTCCGCGGGGGTCTCGTGGCTCACCCGCGGCATTCTGCCGTCCCGACGTGGGCCGGCGCATCCGGTCAGGGCTCGAGCAGCAGCTTGCCGAACACCTCGCCGCCGGCCAGCATCCGGTGTGCGCGTGCGGCCTGGTCGAGCGGGAGCCGGGCGTGCACCACCGGGCGCACCCGCCCGTCGGCCACCAGGGGCCACAGGTTGGCGCGCACGTCGGCGAGGATCGCCAGCTTCTCGACGAGCGGCCGCGAGCGCAGCGTGGTGCCCAGTACCGCCGCGCGCCGTTCCAGCAGCAGGCCGAGGTCGAGGTCACCGTGCCGGCCGCGCTGCAGGCCGATCACCGCGAGCCGGCCGCCGGTGGCGAGCACGGCGAGGTTCTCGGCCAACCCGCCGGCGCCGAGCACGTCGAGCACCACGTCCACCCCGGCGCCACCGGTCGCCGCGAGCACCGCCTGGGCCACGCCCGGCTCACTGTGGTCGACCACCACGTCAGCGCCGAGCGCCCGCACGCGGCCGCAGCGCGCCGGGCCGCCGGCGGTGGCCAGCACGCGCGCGCCCAACGCCCGGCCGATCTGCACCGCCACCGTGCCGACTCCGCCGGAACCACCGCGCACCAGCAACGTCTCGTCGGGGGTGAACCGCGCCGCCCGCAGCGTGGACCACACCGTGGCGAGCGCCTCCGGCAGCGCGGCGGCGTCGGAGGGGTGCAGCGAGTCGGGGACGCGCAGCGCGAGCCCCGCCGGCACGGTCACCAACTCCGCATAGCCCCCGCCGGGCAGCAGGGCCGCCACCCGGTCCCCGACGCGCCACGACCTGCCGTCCCGCGGGTCGGGCCCCGCGGCGAGGTCGGGGCCCATCCCCACCACCGTGCCGGAGACCTCCAGGCCGGGCCACGCGGGCGCACCCGGCGGAGGCGGGTACTGGCCCGCCACCTGCAGCAGATCCGCGCGGTTCACGCCCGCGGCCGTGACCTCCACCAGCAGCTCGCCGGGCCCGGCGACCGGAGCCGGCACCTGCGCGACACGCAGGGTGGACGGACCTCCGGGATCGGTGAGGACGACGGCGCGCACGCCACGAATCTAGGCCTCCGGCGCCGAGGCGGCGGGTGAATCGTCCGTTGCGCGCCGTTTCGGGCCGGCGGGGGTCCGTGGCAAACTCACCCCGGGGCTCATGGTCACCCGCCCGACAGCCGATAGCACCCGAACGAGGGCCTCGTGGTCACGTGCGGCCACGGCGGCAAGGGCAGGAAGGGAACGACATGCTGAGACGACTTGGCGTCCGCGGCAAGATCCTTGCGGTCCTTGCCGTGCCCATGCTCGTCATCCTCGCGGCGGGCGGATTCATCTCCCTGGAGTCGCTGCGCGACCTGCGGTCCGCGCGCGCCACCGCGAGCGTGGTCGACGTGCTGCAGGCCTACCTCCCGATGGCCCGCGCGCTGGAGACCGAGGCGGCGGCGTCGATGACGGGCGCCACGGCGGAGCAGATCGCCGCGGCCCGGACGGCGACCGACGAGGCGCTGGAGGCAGTGCGCCCCGTCACGGCGCGCGTCGACCTGGCCGAGTTCCCGACCGCCGTGGTCGCGCAGTTCACCGAGGCGCAGCGCGCGCTCAACAACGACCTCACCTCGATCCGTCACAACGTCGACATCCAGGCCCGGCCACAGGTCATCCAGTCCGGCTACGCCCGCCTGGTGGACAACCAGTTCCTCGTGGTCGACGGCGTGGCACAGAACGTCACCAACCGTGAGCTCGCCTCCTACCTGTCGGCCTACCTGCTCGCCGCGCGGACCTCCCACAACCTCGTCACCGAGCTGATCGACGGCCACAACATCATGGCCTCGGCGACCGACTCGCCGGCCTCCGGCGCGTCGTTCACCCAGACGGTGACGCAGACCGAGCTGTATCGCACCAGCGCCACCAACGCGATCGGTGCCCTGAACATCCCGGGCGTCGCCCTGACCTACCGCGACCCGACGACCGCCTACACCCGTGCCCGCACCCTGCTCGGCCAGGGCACGCTCACCGCAGTGGCGCAGGTCGACCCCGTCGAGTTCCAGACCCAGGTCACCGCGCAGAACGACCGGCTCGACGCCGCCATCAGCGGGGTGCTCGCCGGAGCGGCAACGGTCGCCCAGGAGGCGATCACCGCCCAGGAGCAGCGCACCTACCTCACCATCGCCCTGGCCGCCCTGGGCGCCCTGCTGTCCATCCTGCTCGCGCTGCTGGTCGCCCGGACCATCGTCGTCCCGCTGCGGCGGCTGACGGCTGCCGCCGCCGACGTGCGCGACGAGCTGCCCCGGCTGGTCGAGCAGGTCTCCGTGCCCGGCGAGGGCCCGGAGATGGAGCTGCCGCACATCCCCGTGACATCGAACGACGAGGTCGGCCGCCTGGCCGCCGCGTTCAACGCGGTGAACACCCAGACCATCAAGGTCGCCCAGGAGCAGGCCATCCTGCGTGGGTCGATCGCCGAGATGTTCGTCAACGTCGCCCGCCGCGACCAGGTGCTGCTCAACCGGCAGCTGTCGTTCATCGACTCCCTGGAGCGTTCCGAGGAGGACCCGCAGGCCCTGGCGAACCTCTTCCGCCTGGACCACCTCGCCACCCGGATGCGTCGTAACGCCGAGTCCCTGCTGGTGCTCGCCGGCATCGACTCGGGCCGTCGCCTGCGCGACTCGCTGCCGCTGTCCGACGTGGTCCGCACCGCGTCGTCCGAGATCGAGCAGTACGACCGCGTCCAGCTCGACCTGCAGGCCGACCCGCACATGCTGGGCTTCAACGCCCTGCCGGCGGCCCACCTGCTCGCCGAGCTGCTGGAGAACGCCACGGTGTTCTCCGAGCCGGAGACGGCCGTGATGGTGACCACCGGGGTGGTCGGCGACCACGTGGTGGTCCGGATCATCGACCAGGGCCTGGGCATGTCCGAGGCCGAGCTGGCCGCCGCGAACCTCAAGATCGCGTCCGCCACCGCGGGCGAGGCCCTGGGCGCCCAGCGCCTGGGCCTGTACGTGGTCGGTCGCATCGCCCAGCGCCTGGGCGCCGAGGTCAAGATGAGCAAGAGCTCCCTCGGCTCCACAGGCACCGAGACGATCGTGCGGTTCCCCTCCGGGCTGTTCCAGTCCACCGAGGTCTCCCCTCTCGGCGGCTACGGCGCTCCGCTGTCCATGGACGCGGAGACCGGCGCCTTCGAGGCACCGGTCGTGGCCGAGGTCGACCTCGCGGCCCTCACCGACGGCCAGACGCAGCAGGGCCTGCCGCGCCGTCGTTCCGTGGACGCGCCCGCCGGACTCGTCGAGCCGCCGCCGGCCGTGACCGGCGCCGGCCTGCCGGCCCGGGCACGCAAGACGTTCGACGCGGACAACCTGGTGCTGCCGGAGACCCCGGCAGGCACCCTGTCACCCGAGGTGCAGGCGGGTCGCGCGGACTGGGCCCCGGCTCAGATGTCGGACGCCGGCAACGATCTGCCGAGCCGCGCTCGCGCGACGTCGGCCTGGGCGAACCCGGCCTCCCCGGGTGTGCCTCCCGCGCCGATCCGGCCCGTGGACACGAGTGGGCGGCCCACCACCGGCATGGACCCGGCCGCCCGTGCCGGGATGTTCGCCGGCTTCCGCGGTCGGTCCGCCATCCCGTCCGTGCCGCCGGCGCCCGCCGACGTGCCGCAGGTGCCGCAGATGGTGGTGCCCGGGCTGGCTCCCGACGAGCCCGACCAGGTCGACCAGCCGGACCAGGGCGTCGCGCCTGTTGCCGACGAGGCGAACCTTTCCCAGGTCGCCCTGTCCTCGATGAGCTTCCCCGCGCTGGCCGACGACGAGTCGCTCGCACCGGAAGCCCACGAGTGGGTGGCAGCCGACACCCGCACGGCCCCCGCATGGTCCGCGCCGGACATGCCGCAGTGGTCCGCCCCGGAGGAGCCGCTCTGGACGCCCACGCCGGACCTGCCGGTGGCGGCCGAGCCCGCCGCGTGGACGGAGCCCGTGGCGGCCGAGCCCGCCGCCTGGGCCCAGCCGGTCGCCGAGCCGGTCGCCGCGCCCATCGAGCCCGTGGCCGAGCCCGCCGCCTGGGCCGAGCCTGTCGCCGAGCCGGCGACTGTGCCCGCCGTCGTCGTGGTGTCCCACGCCGACGTGCTCGCCGCGCCGCTCAGCGAGTCGTGGCATGCCCCCGCGGTCGACGTCGAGCAGTGGGCGACGGCGGCGGAGCAGCCCCCGGTGTTCGAGCCGATGGCCCCCGCGGCGCTGGTCGAGGCGCCCGCGCCCTGGTCCGCGCCCGCAGCGGACGTGGTCAGCGCCCCGGAGCCGTACGTGCCCTTCGAGCGCTCCGCCGACGAGGCCCGCGCCTGGGTCACCGGTTCGATGCCCGTCGTCGACGAGCCCGCGGGCTTCCCCGCCGCGGTCGCCGAGCAGGCGCCCCCCGACGACTGGGCCGCACCCGCCTGGCAGCCGCCCTCCTGGTCCACCCCGACGTGGCTGCAGCAGGCCGACGCCACCGCGGTCGCACCCGCCACCCCGGACGTCGAGCCGGTCACCCCGGACCCCTTCGGTGCCCCGCAGCTGGCGGCCGAACCGCTGACGGTCGAGCAGCTTCCTGCCGGCCAGGGCGGCGCCACCTCGTGGTCGGCCACGCCGTGGACCGCCGCCGCCGAGCCGGTCGCCGAGACGGCGCCGGTCGTCGGGCAGGCGTGGGCAGCGGTCGAGCAGTTCGACACCCCCTGGACGCCGTCCGTCGCCCCTGACCAGGGCGTCCAGCTCGAGCCGGACTTCGTGCCCGAGCCCGAGCCCGTCGCGGTGGCGCCCGTCGTCGAGGCCGAACCCGAGCCCCTGCCTGAGGTGGCACAGCCGGCCGCAGCGCAGGCGCGTCCGGCGTGGGCGCCCCAGGGCGTCCCCAGCAGCCTCCCGGCGACGGACTTCGCCGCCCTGGTGAACCCTGTCGAGCCCGTCGAGAAGCCTCGTCGCGGCCTGTTCGGGCGCAAGAAGCGCGCGGTCGTGCCGCTGGAGCAGCTCGCGGCGGTTCCCGGGGTGACTCCCGTCGCCGGGCCTGCTGCAGCTCCGCAGGTCGCGGCACCGCCGGTCCGTACCCCGGTGTGGTCGTCGGGCGCAGCCGTGATCCTGCCCGAACCGGAGCCGGCGGGCGCGCCGGCCCCCGCGCAGCCCTCGTGGGGGCCGCGCAAGACGTGGTCGGTCGCGTCGCTCTCCGACGACGAGTCCGCCGCGCCCACCGTGTCCGCGCCCCCGCCCCCGCCGCCGCCCGCTGTCGTCGAGACCCCGGTCCCGACCGCTCCGGTCCGGTCCCAGGACCCGTCGTGGTCGATGTCCGAGTGGACGCCGCGGGCGGTGCCGTCGCAGTCGTCCAGCTCGTCGCAGTCGGTCCCGACGCCGAGCGTCGCTCCACGGGTGGGCACGCTGGATGACGAGGTCGCCGCGATGCTCGCGCTGCGCTCCGACATCCAGGAGCAGGCACTCTCCGAGCTGAGCCAGCTGTCGGCCTACCGGCCGCGCGTGGTCAACGGCAACGAGCCCGAGCGGCTCGTCAAGCGGGTGCCCACGGCCATCCCCGACGCGCCGGAGTTCACCGACGTCGCCAAGGGCGGCGACCGCGACGCCGACAAGCTGCGCTCGCGGCTGTCGAGCTTCCAGTCCGGCACGGCCCGGGGTCGGCGCGACGCCGGCCAGGATGCGGAGCCGTCATGACCCACCCTCTCGTCGTCGGCCTCGCCCTGCGCGAGGCGGCCGCCCGTCCCGCAGCTCGCCACTGCTGCACCCTGAAGGAGGAAGAGTGACCGCACTCAGCACCGAGGCAGCCAATTTCGGCTGGCTCCTGGACAACTTCGTCCGCACCGTTCCGGGCACCCGGCACACGCTCGTCGTGTCGGCCGACGGCTTGCTGATGGCGATGTCCGAGCTGCTCGACCGCACCAGCGGCGACCAGCTCGCGGCGATCGTCTCAGGGATGTCGAGCCTGACCAGGGGCGCAGCGCGCCAGCTGCAGGCGGGGGAGGTGCGCCAGGCCATCGTCGAGATGGACGCCATGTTCCTTTTCCTGATGAGCGTGTCCAACGGATCGGTCCTGGCCGTGGTGGCAGACTCCACCTGCGACGTCGGCCTGATCGGGTACGAGATGGCCATGCTCGTCGCACGCACGGAGGCCACTCTGACGCCGCAGCTGATCTCCGAGATGCGAGGCCAGCTTCCGGTCGACGGGGCCACCCGGGCGCCGGTGGCCTGAGCGGAGCCCGAGATGGCAGAGCACATCGAGTTCGAGGCCAGGACGGTGCGGCCGTATGCCGTCACCGGCGGCCGCGTGAAGTCGCGGTCGGACCTCCCCCTGGAGGCTCTGATCGAGCTCATGCCTGGTGCGGTGGCGAGCACCGGGCTGCCTCCGGAGCGGAAGGCGATCCTGCACCACGCAGCGGCCGGCTTCATCTCCATCGCCGAGCTTTCGGCACTGCTCCACCTTCCGATCGGCGTGATCCGGATCCTCGTGTCCGACCTCGCCGACCAACAGTTCATCCGTGTGCACTCCTCACAACCCGTCGAGGTCCACACCGGTGAGTCCCCCGCCCTGTCCCTGAGCGTGCTGGAGAGTGTTCTCAATGGCATTTCCGCCCTCTGACGCCGCGGTTGCCGCTCCGACGGGGCACGCGGGGTCTGTCGCACCCACAGTCGTGAAGATCGTCGTCGCAGGCGGCTTCGCCGTCGGCAAGACGACCTTCATCGGCTCCATCTCGGACATCGAGCCTCTGAACACCGAGGCCGCGATGACCGAGCACTCGGTCGGCGTCGACGACGCCGGCCTGGTCTCCGACCGCAAGACGACCACCACGGTCGCCATGGACTTCGGCCGCATCGCGCTGCCGGGCTCCCTGTGGCTCTACCTGTTCGGCACCCCGGGCCAGGACCGCTTCCTCTTCATGTGGGACGACCTGGTGCGCGGCGCGATCGGGGCCGTCGTGCTCGTCGACACGGACCGTCTGGACCAGTGCTTCCCCGCTGTCGACTACTTCGAGAGCCGCAGCATCCCGTTCGTCGTCGGGGTGAACTGCTTCGACGGCATCGCCAAGCACAGCCTGGACGACGTCCGCGACGCTCTCGCGATCCCGCCGCACGTGCCGGTCCTGTACACCGACGCCCGGTCCCGTGCGGCGACGAAGCAGGCGCTCATCTCGCTCGTCCAGCTGGCCATGGCCCGGCTGCGCGCGGGCGCGACCACCGCACGCTGACCCGCGACGCCTCGGCGGCCGGCCTCCCTCACGGGGGGCCGGCCGCCGTCGTGTCGCCGGGCCATGGCCTGGTCCGCCCGGCGCCCGGGATGATGTCACCGTGACCACGCAGCCGCCCGACTCGACCCCGGTCGAGGGCACGCTGGTCTATGCCGACGGGTCGGCGCTGAGTCGCTACCTGGACGGGGCCCCCGGCCACGCGGAGTGGCTCGCGTGGGTGTCCGGGCACGAGGGCCGGCTGGTCACCTCGGCGCTCGGTGCCGGCGAGCTGCGCCGGATCGCGGCGCGCCGCGGCCGCAGCGCCAGGGACACCGCGGCGCACGTGCTGGACGGGGTCGACGTGCTCCGGGTGTCGGACCAGTCGCTCAAGGTGGCGGCCCACGTGGCGGTCGTGCTGCCGTCCTTCGTCGCCCTGCAGCTCGGCATCGCCGTGGCCCACCCGGACATCGACACCGTCGCCACCTACGACGTCGACCTGGCCCGGGTCAGCGCGCTGTACCGGCTGGCCGTGGTCTCGCCCGGCTGGCCGGACCGGTGGTGGGAGCTGGCACCCTGACGGGTCGCTGACCGGCCCGGCCGCACACCTGCGAGTGCCCGCGGACGGGACCGCGCCGCGGCCGCTGGGGCAGTGGCGACCGGGCGCGCTGTGGCACACTCGTCGCGCCGGGAGGGCTGGCTGAGCGGCCTAAGGCGACGGTCTTGAAAACCGTTGTGGGGCAACCCACCGGGGGTTCGAATCCCTCGCCCTCCGCCCCGCCGTCCCTCACGCCTCCCGTGTTGTGCGCGCGATCGACCGTTTCACGGGCCGTGAACCCGTCATACGCGCGCAGTCCGCGGCCCGGCGGGGGGGCAGGCGTGCGCCGCGGCTACCGGGAGTCGCGCTTGGCCTGCCGGCGGGCGCCCTGGGCGAGGGTCGAGGCGTCGCGCTTGGCGCCGCCCGTCGTCGTGCGCCGGCCGGCAGTCTGGCTCGAGGCCGTCCCCGTGGGCCCGACGGCCGTCGAGGCCGGGCCCGTCGAGCGGCCTGCCCGGGCCTGGGCCAGCCGCTGGTCCTTCAGGGCCTCGGCCTCCTCGTGGGCCACCACTGCGAGGCGGGCGCTGACCTGCGACAACAGCTCCTCGAACGCGGCGGCGCGGTGGCGTGCCTTGGCGTTGGCGGGGCCGGCCTGGCCGCGGCTGCCCTGCTCCTCCACGCGGTTCGCCGCGCGGCGGCGGTACTGGCCCTGGTGCTTCTTGCGGGCGCGGCGCACCCGTCGGTGCAGGTCGATCAGGCCGTCCTCGTCGAGCTCGGCCATCGCCTCGACCTCGCGCACGAGGTCGAGGTCCTTGTTCTTCAGCACCGAGAGGTACTCGTCCATGACCGCTCCTTCGCAGGTCCGCCGCGGGTCGATGCCCACCGGGCCAACGCTGCCACACCGGGGCGTCCCGGTCTCGCCCGAACGGACGCCGGTTCGGGGGGTCCGCCGGTCTAGCATGCCGATGTGGTGCGCCTGAGGTCCGCGCTGACCCGGTGGGGCTGGGTCGCGCTCGTCGTCGCACTGGGCGCGAACGCCGGATGTGCGCCCCACGACGACGACCCTGCGGCCACGGGGGCGGCCCTGCCTGCGGGCGTGGACACGCTCCGGACGATCACCGACGAGCCGGCCGTGGCCGTCCCCCTGACCGTGGGCGAGCGGGTGGTCACCGAGGGCGTCAACCTGCGCCGGTACGCGATCAGCTACCCGAGCGGCGACCTGACGATCACCGGACTGCTGGCGCTGCCGGACGGCGACGGCCCGCACCCGGCGCTCGTCGTGCTGCACGGCTACGAACGCACCTCCTACGACCCCGAGCGGTCGATGACCCAGTTCGAGGAGGCGCTGGTGGCCGCCGGGTACGTCGTGCTGCACCCGGACCTGCGCAACTACGGCGGGTCGGGCGACGACCCCGAGGCCTGGGAAGACCTGGAGGTCGGCGCGACCCGGGACGCCGTCGCCGCGCTGCGGGCCCTGGCCGGCGCCGGGCTGCCGTCCGTCGACCCGGCGCGGATCGGACTCGTCGGGCTGTCGCAGGGCGGCCGGATCGCCCTGTGCGCGACGGCCGTGGCGCCGGACCTGGTCCAGGCGACGGTGGCGATGTCGCCGATGAGCTCCGATGCGTGGGACAACGTGGGGCGGTTCGACGCCTCCCTGGTCGACCCGGTCGCCGGCTACCTGGACCGTGGCACGCCGCAGACGCAGCCGGCCTACTGGGCGGACGTGAACCCGACGACGTTCGTCGGGCCGGCCACGCCACCGGTGCTCGTGGTGCAGGGCGATGCGGACGTGGTCGTCGACCCGGCCTGGTCGGATGCCACGGTGGCGGCGTGGCAGGCCGCGGGGGGCGACGCGACGCTGGCCGTGGTACCGGGGGCCGACCACGTGTACAGCGCGCACCTGGCCCCGGCGATGGCCCTGGTGATCGCCTTCCTCGACGAGCACCTGGCCCCGGCCTCGGCCTAGCGTTCGCACCCGTCGGCCGTTCGTCCCGGCGCGGGGAGCCGACGACTTGTCATCATGAGGGGTGCCCATGCAGCCCGACGACGAAGAGCTCGACCTGATCCAGCGGTCGGGGGTGGTGCTGCGCGTCGGCAAGCTCAGCCTGTCGGCCGGCACCGGGTCCTACCGGGTGAAGGCCTCGATGGCGCGCGTCGCCACCGCGCTGGGCATTGAACGCCACGAGGCGCACGTCACCCTGACCGAGATCACGACGACCTCGCACCGCGGCCGCTCGTTCCGCACGGAGGTGGCCGAGGTGCGGTCCGTCGGCGTCAACACCGACCGGCTGGCCGAGCTGGAGTGGCTGGCGCAGCGCGTCGAGGCCCGCGACGGCTGGACGGTCGACGAGGTGACGGCCGAGGTCGACGCCATCGCGACGAAGCCGCCGCTGTACCCCGTGCCGCTCAACGCGCTGTGGGCCGCGCTCGCGTGCGCCGCGTTCGCCTTCCTCAACAACGCGGGGCCGGTGGAGATCGTCGGGGCCTTCGTCGGGGCCGGCCTTGGCCAGGCGCTGCGCCGCGTGCTGCTGCACCGCGGCCTCAACCAGTTCGGTGTGACGATGCTCGCGGCGTCGCTGTCCAGCCTGAGCTACCTCGGCTTCGTCCAGGTGCTGCACCTGCTCGGCGTCGTCGGGGGAGTGCACGAGGCCGGTTACGTCGCCGCCGCACTGTTCCTGGTGCCGGGGTTCCCGCTGGTCACCGGGTCGCTCGACATGGCGCGGCTGGACTTCTCCGCCGGCGTGGCGCGGCTGACCTGGGCGCTGATGATCTTCATCTCGGCGGCGTTCGCGGTGTGGGGCATCTCGGTGATCGTCGGGCTGTCGCCCGACCCGCCGCAGCCGCTGCCGCTGGACGCCGGGACGCTGGCCGCCCTGCGGCTGCTCGCCTCGGCCGTCGGCGTGCTGGGCTTCGCGCTGATGTTCAACAGCCCGTGGCGGATGGCGACCACCGCCGCGCTCATCGCCGCCGTGCCGAACACGCTGCGGATCAGCGCGGTGCAGCTGGCGCACTGGCCGCCGCAGGCCGCCGCCGCGTGCGCCGCCTTGCTCGTCGGCCTGCTGGCCGCGTGGATCGCGCCACGGCTGAACGTGCCGCGGATCACGGTGTACGTGCCGGCGGTGACGATCATGGTGCCCGGCGTGCCCGCCTACCGGGCGGTGTACTACCTGAGCAACGGCGACATCACGCAGGCGATGACGTACGGGGTGTCCGCGGCACTGATCGTCGCGGCGCTGGCGATCGGCCTGGCCGTGGCCCGGATGCTCACCGACCGGGAGTGGGGCTACGAGCACTGACCGGCGGTGCGCAAGGCTTTGGCTCGCGGCGCGGCGCACCTGTAGCCTGTCCCACGTCTTGGAGACGTCGCACAGCCAGGCCTAGTGCGCGGCCCTGCTAAGGCCGTGAAGGGGTCAACCCTTCCGTGGGTTCAAATCCCACCGTCTCCGCTCTACGGGTGCCGACCAGCCTGGGCACCTTCGCGACGAAGCCCCTCGTGTGCGGCCCCCACCGGCCCCGAACGAGGGGCTTCGTCGTCCCCGGCTCTGCGAGGGGCTGCTGGCTCCGGTCGCCATTCCGGTTTGGGCCCGCGGCGCGGCGACCTGTATCGTCTCCGGTGGTCCGCGTGCGGACCGGGCGCCCGTAGCTCAATGGATAGAGCATCTGACTACGGATCAGAAGGTTGGGGGTTCGAGTCCCTTCGGGCGCACTCGTTGAGACAGCGACGTCGACGGCCCTTGTCCGCTCCGGTGGACGGGGGCCGTCGTCGTGCCGGACCGAGGAGGCCTCGGACCGAGGAGGCTCAGGACCTCAAGGAGGGTGGCGTGTCCTCGGGGGTCGTGAGTCGGATCCCGTCGAGGCGTCGCCGGATGTCGCCGAGACTGGCCATCCGCTGCAGCACTCCGGGGATCTGGTCGAACCCGCCGATGTAGGCCCACACGTAGGCGATGGTGGCGAAGATCGTGCCGACGTCGGCCCCACCGTCGGTGGTCCGGATGAGGGCGAAGACGGCAAGCCCGGTAGCGATGACCTCGACCACGCTCCAGCTGGCCGCCTCGACGTCGGACAGGCGCACCCATTGACGGCCGACGATCCCGAAGTGCCGCCGCACCTCATCCCGGGTGCCGGTGCCGATGACGGCCACCTCGACCTCGGCCTGGTCGTTGAGATGGCGATAGATGCCGCGGGATCGGCGCATGAGCCGACGATTGAGCAGCGCCACGGGGAGGGCGACAGCCGCTGCGACCGCCCCGAGCACCGGGTCGTAGATGAACAGCATGACCAGCGACCCGAACACGGCGAAGACCGCCGTGATCGCCAACGGCACGTCACGCTCGAGGAACCCGACGTACTCAGCGGCGAGCTGGGTACGGCCGACGATCGTGGTCGTGGCGATGCCCTCGTCCCGCTGGTGCGCCACGAGGTCGGTGGCGATCTCCTGGGAGAAGGTGGCGAACGCGCGGGCGTCGTGCCGCTGGCGGACGAAGCTCACCGCAGTGTGGGACAGCGCGATCGAGGCGAAGACGATCACGCCCGACCAGACGCCGTCGAGCAGGGTGTCCACGGCCAGCCCGATCGCGAAGGGGTAGAGCAGCTCCAGCGTGTTCTCGACGACCACGAGGCCGTAGGTGACGGCCAACGACCACCGCCGCCGTCGGATGTGCGTGGACACGATGGTCATGCGCAGCTGCTCGGGGTTGGCGCGTCGTTGGCGGCCCGGGTCGCCCTGGTTGCCTCGTTCATGGGATGACCTCACACGCAGATGGGTGTCGTCAACCGACCGGGTACGTTGACCTAGCCAAGACCACAACGCGCCGGGGCGCATCGTGATCCTGCCTCACCCCACGACGAGGATGCGCATGCTGAGCCTGGCCACGCTGTTCAACGCAGCACTGATCACCTTCATCGTGTCCACGATGCTGGCTGCGGGCCTGACCACCTCAATCGGCGACCTGCTCACGGTGCTGCGTCGCGGGTGGCTGCTGGTGCTGGTGCTGATCGCCAACCTGGTGGTCGTCCCCTTGCTCGGCCTGGGGGTCGCCCAGGCGTTCGGGCTGACCTCAGCGGCCTCGGTGGCCCTGATCCTGGTCGCGTCCTCCCCGGGTGCCCCGTTCGGGGCCAAGGTGGCGATGATCCAGCGGGGCGACGTGCTGACCGGCTCGACCGTGCAGGTGCTGCTCGCCGCCATCGGCTCGGTGACGTTCCCGGTGACGGCGAACGTCCTGCTCGGCCTGGCCGGTGACGGCGGGGACCTGGCCCTTCCGGTGGCCGACCTGCTGCTCAGCGTGGCCGTGCTCCAGCTGGTCCCGTTCGCCATCGGATTGGCCCTGCGGCACTGGGCCGCGCAGACGAGCGCGGACTGGGTGCCGCTCACGCAGCGGATCTCCTCGATCGCGTTCCTGGGCGTGCTGATCCTGGGCATCTCCAGCTCCTGGGAGCAGATCGTGTCCCTGATCGGCAGCCGCACGTTGATCGCGGCCGCAGTCTTCACCGTCCTGGCCGGTCTGGCCGGGGGGCTGCTGGCACCCGGGCCGATGCGCACCCGGACCACGCTGGCCGGGATCGCCCCCCTGCGTAACGCCGGCCCGGCCTTCGCCGCAGTCGCGATCGGCCTGGACAACGACCCCGCCGTCCTGGCTGCGCTGTCCGGCATCCTGCTCGTCGGACTGGCTGTCGCCCTGCCGGTGGCGGCCCGGTTGGCCGGCACCCGCGCCGCCGACGGTGAACCGGCCGCGACCACCTGAACCGACAGACCCGAACGGACCCGCCCGTGGGTGATGAGGGTGGACCATGGTCACTCCTTACGCGCCTCCCGCCCCACCGGCGCCGCGACGAGGACCGCCACCGCCACGGGGCGAGGATCGCGGAGCCGGCGTCCTCGAGCCGCCGCTGACCCGAGCGGTGCCGGGAGTGGCGGTCCGCAGCTCGATCAGGGTGGCGCCGATGTCACGCAAGCCGGTGAGCACGCCGTGCAGCTGCGTCTGGTCGGCGACCGGGCAGGTGAGGGTCGTCGTCCCGTCGGCGTCGCGCACGAGGGTGAGGCCGTCCAGCAGGGTGGACCAGTGGTCGTCGAGGTGGCCGTCGACCCGGATCACGTAGGTCGTCGGGCGGGCGGGGTTCACGGGGCGCCGCCGGGCTGGAGCGTCCGGGTCGGAGCCGAACGGTGCCGACGTGTCCGTCGGGACGCGGCCGGGCGGCGGATGATCCACTCGGCGACGGCCAGGTTGATCGCCCAGCCGGCCGCCTTCGCCAGATCGCCGCTCAGCGGGCTGGTGCCGAACAGGGCCCCGCCGATGCCTCCGGTGAAGGCCTGCGTGCCGGCGGCCAGGCCGATGGCGTAGGCCCGGACCATCCAGGCCCGGTGCGCGGCGATGTCGCGCCGCCGGATGGCGCTGATGCCGAGCACCAGGGCCGCGGCCATCGCCGAGGCGAACACCAGCCGGAGCACGTAGAGCAGGTCCCCGGTGCCGGGCTTCTCGGCGTAGGTGAGCGTCATCCACAGCGCCGAGACGGCGACCAGCAGGCCGGCGGCGGCGACGACCCGGCCGGCTCGCCGGTGCCACACCAGGTGGCCGCGGCGGAAGCGCGGCAGGAACTGGAACGCCCCGACGAGCACGTACACCGCGACGCCGACGAGGTGCATGACGAGCGGCGCGACCTGTCCGGCGAACCGGGGGTCCGCGGGCATCACCGCGGGGCCACCGGCGAGCTGGACCAGGCGCAACGTGCCGGCGGCCAGGGGGATGGCACTCAGTGCGATGAGGGACGCCGGGACCGGCCAACCAGCCGCCCTCCCGCCCGCGGTGCGCGCCGGGCGTGAAGGCTTGCTGGTGGGCCGGTCCGGGGCCGTGAGGTTGGTGATCATCAGAGCGCGGAGACGCTGACCGCAGGGGTGGACGCGACCGCGATGACGGGGGAGTCCTGGTGGTTGCGCCACAGCGAGACGCCGAGACCGACGAGGGCGAGGCCGACCGGGACGGCGATCGGCCGGTTGAACGACTCCGGGAGCACGGCGAGCGCAGCGGTGCTCAGGGCGCCCACCGCGAGGAGGGCGGCGGCCCAGCGGGCCAGGACGCCGGTGCGGAACAGGGCGATGCCGAAGATCAGGCCACCGACGATGTACCCGAGGCCCCCGAGGTTGAGCACGGTCTGCATGCCGCCGATGTCACCGGCCGGGGTCCCGCCGGCAGCGGCGACGATGACGTCGTTCACGTAGCCGGGCTGGAGCTTGGCCAACGTGGGCAGCACCGCGGCGGCGACCACCTCGGTGCCGAGCATGGCGAGGTACCCGGTGGCGAAGAGCAGGTAGCCGATCAGGCCGAGGAGGCCGGCGCGGCGGTGCTGACGCAGGTACATGCCCGTGATGCCGGCCAACGCCAGGGCCGACATGACGGCCTTGGCCGTGCTGCGGACCAGCCAGTCGGTGGTCTCTGCCGAAGCGCCCACCATCGCCGGGTGGTTGATCTGCACCGCGATGAAGATCGATCCCGCGACGACCGCTGCGGCGCCGGCGGCCTTGGTCAGGTTGCTGCTGGTGATGGTCATGTCGAGCTCCTGTGCGCTGGTGCCGGGCACGGTGTCCGGCGATGTCCAGGACGCTAGGAGCCGAGGTGGTGAGCCCACATCACACGGTGATGTGACCTCGGTGGTGACCCGGGGGCTACCGGCCCGGCGCAGGGGCTAGAGCAGACCCGCGTCGGTGGCTCGTCTGACGGCGCCGCGCCGGGTGTTGACGTCCAGCTTGCTGAAGATGTGCTTGGTGTGGGTGCGCAGGGTGTTGATGGTCACGAAGAGCCGGCGGGCGATCTCCGGGCCCGTCAGCTCGGTGGCCAGCAGCCGCAGCACCTCGAGCTCGCGGTCGCTCAACCCTTCCCCCGGAGCCGCCGCGGCCGCGGACGATCCCGGGGGGAGCGACGGGCCGGACGCGGTCGTCCGCGAGGGCGCGCGGAGCAGCTCGCTCGCGAATCCAGCGGTGGTGGTGTCCGGCCCCTGCGAGGCCGCCACCAGCAGCTCCGTCATCGGCGCACCCTCGTCGAGGAACAGCCGCCGGTAGCCGGCGGGCACCCCGAGGACGAGGGCACGGCCGAGGTCGTCGAGCGCCGGGCCGAGGTCGCCGCGCTCATGCTGGACGAGGGCCCGCACGACCAGCGCCTCCACCAGGCTGCCGGCGCGCTCGCAGGCGTCGGCGGTTGCCACGATCCGGTCGAGCAGCCCGATGACGTCCGGGAGCGTCGCGCGGTCGCCGCCCACCCGGCGCTCGGCCAGGTGGAGGCGGGCGAGGGTGAGGTGGTCGTCCTCGGCGAGGAAGGACGGCTGGTCCGCCACCCCGACGCCGCGGCCGTCGGCCCAGCGCCAGGCGTCGGGCAGAGCGCCCTGGGCGATCCGGACGCGGGCTCGGGCGGCCGCCGCGGGTCGGACGTCGGGGAAGTAGCCGGGCAGGAACGCTGCCTCGGCCTCGTCGAGCATCTCGACCGCAGCGTCGAGGTCGCCGCGGGCACGCTGGACGCCGGCCATCGTGGTGAACCAGCGGTGCCGGTTCTCCAGCAGCGAGGCACGCTCCCCCAGCTCCTGGGCCGCCTGCAGGTGAGCCTGCGCCGCGTCGAGGTCATCCATCTCCCGCAGCACGTCGGCCAGGCCGACGTGCAGGTCGGCGGTCGTCGACAGCGGCGGCCCCGCGTGGGCCTGCGCGGTCGTCAGTGCCCGTTCGCACAGCCGGCGGGCCGTGTCCGGCCTGCCCTGCGCGAGCCACATGGCGGCCAGCACCACGGTCGCTCCGAGCGCGTCGGTCACCTTGCCGGCGGCGTCGAGGCTCCGGACCGCCTGGCCGAACGTGTCGAGGGCGGTCGGGAGGTCACCGGCGGCCCACGCGGCCAGCCCCAGGTAGCCGGCGGCCGCACCCCTCGACAGGTGGTCGTCCGGGCCGGCCATCTCCAGCGCGCGCCGGGCGTGCTCCACGGTCCCGGCCACGTCGCCGCGGGCCTGGGCCACCGCCGCGCGGTAGACCGCGATCATCGCCGGGAGGGAGCGCAGCTCCTCGTCCCGGGCTCGCGTCACCGCGGGCGGCGCCGCCACCGTCATCGGCGGCGTCCCTGCGTCGAGTGCGACCTGCGCGGCGTCCAGCCACGGCCCGACGCCGTCCAGGTCGCCCTCGGAGAGCCGCGTCCAGGCGAGGGCGGTGGCGAGCAGCGGACGGCGGCGGGCCACGTCCTGCCCCACCGCTCGGACCCGGTCCCGCAGGGCACGGTCCTCGCGGTGCCTGGTCAGCTCCGGCAGCACGAGCTCCACCAGGTCGGCCATGCTCGGCGTACCAGCCGGCCGCCCGTCGGTGCAGCAGCCGGACCCGGTCGGGGTCGTGCGCGGCGAGCCGGGAGCGCACGGCGTCGGCGAACAGGTGGTGATAGCGGTACCACTGGCGCTGGTCGTCGAGCGGGACGACGAAGAGGTTCGCGCGTTCCAGGGCGTCCAGCGCCTGCCGCCCGTCGTGGCGACCCGTGAGGGTGTCGCACAGGGGCCCGGTCAGCTGGTCGAGGACGCAGGTGTCGAGGAGGAACGCACGGACGTCGTCGCTCTGAGCGTCCAGGACCTCCTCGAGCAGGTAGTCCAGGATGAAGCGGCTGCTCCCGGAGAAGGCGTCCACGAAGTCGCCGATGTCCGCCCCGGCGTCGGCCGCCCGGCCCCGGACCGACAGGGCCGCGAGCTGCAGCCCGGCGACCCACCCCTCCGTCCGGGCCTCGAGCGCGGCGACATGCTCCGGGCCGAGGCGCAGGCCCATGACGTCGTTGAGGAAGGCGGCGGCCTCGTCCTGCGTGAACCGCAGGTCGGCGGCGCGCACCTCGCGCAGCTCGCCGCGGGCTCGCAGCCGGGACAGCGGCAGCGGCGGGTCCGCCCGGGTGGTCATCGCCACGGTGACCTGCGGGGGCAGGTTGTCGAGCAGGAACGTCACCGCGTCGTGCACGGTCGGCTCGTCGATGAGGTGGTAGTCGTCCAGGGCGAGCACCGTCGGCCCGGCCAGCGCGTCCAGGTCGTTCACCAGGCTGACCAGGACGTCCTCGGCCGGCGGTGGGCCGTCGGTGCCCAGCAGAGTCTGGGCCTCCGCACCGGCCTCCGGGACGGCGACCTGCACCGCGGCCACCAGGTGCGTGAGGAACCGGCGCAGGTCGGAGTCACCGGGGTCCAGCGAGAGCCAGGCCACCCGGAGCGTCCGGTCGGGGCCGGGCGCGCCCAGCCACTGGGACAGCAGGGTCGTCTTGCCGAACCCGGCAGGTGCCGCGACGAGCAGGAGCCGAGGCATCGACCCGGCACCGGCGCGCAGCGGGTCGACCAGCCGTGCTCGCGCGACGAGCTCGCGGCGCGGGGACGGGACCTGCAGCTTGGTGCCCAGGACCGGCATGGCGTCAGCGTAGGGCCGCCGCCGCCGGGCGCCTCCGGGGGAGGCGCTGCTCGCCGCTACGACGAGGTGAAGGTGTGCGACCAGATCAGCGACCCGTCGGCGTTGTAGTAGCCGTAGGTCACCTTCTGGGAGGCGACGAGGCCGGCGCTCTTCATGGCAGGGAACGCCTGCGTGTCGCAGGCCTCCTGGAGGGTCGGCACCATCTTGTCGAAGTACTCACCGAGGGCGACCGGGTCGAGCTGCTCCGCGTAGACGTAGCGGTACTCGACGGTGTCCGGGTACACGCTCTCGACGGTGACGTCGGAGAACATCCCGGGGTTCTGCTGCTCGATCGTGGGCAGCGACTTCCGCTCGGTCGCCACGAACGCGTCGAGCGCCTCGTTCTGCTGCGACACGTCGTGGAGCTGGGTGGCGGGCGGCGTACTTCCGTCCTGGGTCGCGGGTGAGCATCCGGCAAGAGCGAAGGCGAGGGCGAGCGCGCCCGCCACCGCGATCCTGGTCGCCACGGTGGTCATGGGCGTCGTCCTTCCTGGGGAGGTCGGCCGGGCTCTGGCGGTCGGTCGAACTCTGTGGGCCGAGTGAGAGGTTCCTGTGCCGGGCTCACCGTAGTCGCCTCCTCCTGGCCGCCGGCCGCCGCCGCCGGTTCGCCGCAGGCAAGGGAGGCGGGGCGCGCGCAAGGGCGCGCGCGGACGACGACCGTCAGCAGGACAGAGCGCGCCGCACGGCCGCGACGAGCTCGGCCACCGGGCGGGTGCCGTCCAGCCGTGCGCCGGCCTCGTAGTCGGCCAGAGGCTCCAGGGTGGCCAGCTGGGAGTCGAGCAGGGAGGGCGGCATGAAGTGCCCCTGCCGGGCCACCATCCGGGTGGCGAGCACGTCGCGCGGGACGTCGACCTCGAGGAACACGACGTCCGGTCCCGCGCCCCGCAGCACGTCGCGGTAGGCGCGGCGCAGCGCCGAGCAGGACAGCACACAGCCGGCAGGCTGGGCCGCGGCCCAGGTCCGCAGGGTCTCGAGCCAGGGCAGCCGGTCGGCGTCGGTCAGGGCGTGGCCGGCGGCCATCGCGGCCCGGTTCGCTGCGCTGTGGAAGTCGTCGCCCTCTGCGAACGGCACCCCGAGCGCCTGCGTGAGGGCGGCCCCGAGCGTGGACTTGCCCGACCCGCTGACGCCCATCACGACGATGCGAGGGTGCGGAGCGCCCCGCGGCGTGGGCCCTGCCGGGACGAGGGTGGCTGGCGGCACGAGCCGAGTATCACACCGCGGCCACGCCGGGAGAGGGCGGGCGGCGTGGGTGGAATCACTTGCGCAACTTCGTGCAAGCGATCTTCGCGGGATATCGTCGCCGCGTGACTGAGAACCTTCCCATCGCCCCGACCGCGGTGATCCAGCCGGAGCACAACGTGGAGAAGTTCACGCGCGAGTTCCTGCGCGAGCTGAACTTCGGCCAGGGCGTCACCCTGGCCCGATCCTCCGTCAACGACCAGTACCTCGCGCTGGCCCGCGCCGTGCGGCACTACCTGATGGCCCGGTGGATGGGCACGCTGACCAGGCAGTACAAGGCCCAGGCCAAGTCGGTCGCCTATCTGTCCGCGGAGTACCTGCTCGGCCGCCAGCTGGAGAACGCGCTGCTCGCGACGGACCTCGACGACATCGCCCGCGAGGCGCTGGCCGCGCTGGGCCTCGACCTCGACGTCATCGCGGAGGAGGAGGTCGAGCCCGGGCTGGGCAACGGCGGCCTCGGCCGGCTGGCCGCGTGCTTCGTCGACTCGCTGGCGACGATGAGCGTGCCGTGCATCGGCTACGGCATCCGCTACGAGTACGGCATCTTCCGCCAGGAGTTCGTCGACGGCTGGCAGGTGGAGCACTCCGACCGCTGGCTGGCGCTGGGCAACCCGTGGGAGTTCCCGCACCCGGAGAAGGCCGTCACCGTGCAGTTCGGTGGCAGCACGGAGCAGTACGTCGACGAGGCAGGTGTCGCTCGCACCCGGTGGAACCCCGAGTGGGAGGTGCAGGGCCTGCCCTACAACTACATGGTGCCCGGCTACCGCAACGGCCGCGTCAACACGCTGCGGCTGTGGAGCGCCCGCGCCACCCGGGCCTTCAAGCTCGACGCGTTCAACGAGGGCGACTACGCCGAGGCTGTGCAGAACCAGACGCGCGCGGCGAACATCTCCATGGTGCTGTACCCGGAGGACTCCACGCCGCAGGGCAAGGAGCTGCGCCTCCAGCAGCAGTACTTCTTCTGCGCCTGCTCCATCCGGGACTTCATCGACACCGTGCTGCCCGCGGACTTCGACCTGCACCGGCTGCCGGAGCGGGTGATCTTCCAGCTCAACGACACCCACCCGGTGATCGCGGTGCCCGAGCTGATGCGGGTGCTCGTCGACGACCGCGGCTGGGACTGGGACGAGGCCTGGGCCGTCACCCAGCAGTGCTTCGCCTACACCTGTCACACGCTGCTGCCGGAGGCGCTCGAGGTGTGGCCGGTGGAGCTGCTGGGCCGCCTGCTGCCCCGGCACCTGGAGATCATCTACCGCATCAACGACGACTTCCTCGACGAGGTCCGGGCCCGCTGGGGCGACGACCCGCTGCGCCTGCGCGGCATGTCGATCATCGCCGAGCACCCCGTGCGCGCGGTGCGGATGGCCTACCTGGCCACGATCGCCGGCTCCAAGGTCAACGGGGTCGCCGAGCTGCACTCCCAGCTGCTGCGCGACAAGGTGCTGCCGCAGTTCGCCGAGTACTGGCCGGAGAAGTTCACCAACATCACCAACGGCGTCACCCCCCGCCGATTCATCCGGCTGGCCAACCCCGGGCTGTCCGCGCTGATCACCGATGCGGTGGGCCCCGGCTGGGAGACGGACCTGGAGATGCTCCAGGGGCTGGAGACCTTCGCCGGCGACGAGGAGTTCCGCGAGCGGTTCCGCGCCGTGAAGAAGGCGAACAAGGCGCTGCTGGTGAGCACGCTGGCCGACCGGGACGGCATCGTGCTGCGCGAGGACGCGATGCTCGACGTGATGGTCAAGCGGTTGCACGAGTACAAGCGGCAGACCCTCAAGGTGCTGCACATCGTGCACCTGTACCGGCAGATCATCGCGGGCGAGCTGGACCCGGGCTCGATCGTGCCGCGGGCGTTCGCCTTCGGCGCCAAGGCCGCGCCGGGCTACCGGATGGCCAAGCAGACCATCGGCTTGATCAACCACGTCGGCGCGACCATCAACGCCGACCCGCGGGTGGCCGGCGCGCTCACCGTGGCGTTCCCGGCCAACTACAACGTCACGCTGGCCGAGGTGCTGATCCCGGCGGCGGACCTGTCCGAGCAGATCTCGCTCGCCGGCAAGGAGGCGTCCGGCACCGGCAACATGAAGTTCGCGCTCAACGGCGCGCTGACCATCGGCACCGAGGACGGCGCGAACGTGGAGATCCGGCGCCTGGTCGGCGACGACAACTTCTTCCTGTTCGGCATGCTCGAGCCCGAGGTCGAGGCGCTGATCGCGAAGGGCTACCACCCGGGCGAGTACTACGAGCGGGACCCGCGGCTGCGCGGGGCGCTGGACCTCATCGCGTCCGGCGCCTTCTCCGGCGGCGACCGGACGGTGTTCGAGCCCCTCGTCTCGAACCTGCTGCAGGAGGACCGGTTCTGCGCGCTCGCGGACTTCTCGTCCTACCTGGCGGCCCAGGACCGGGTCGACGAGGCCTACCGCGACGAGGAGGGCTGGACGCAGTCCGCGATCCTCAACGTGGCGCGGTCCGGCTACTTCTCCTCCGACCGGTCCATGCAGGACTACATCGACCGCATCTGGCACACCCCGCCGGTCCGCTCCGCCTGAGCGCGGCGGCTACCTGACGCGGCGGCTACCTGACGCGGCGGAAGACGAGGTCGCGGGACCCGCGGCCTGCGACGGCGGCCTTGCGCTCGAAGGCGGTCGTCGGGCGATGGGTCGGCCGCGGCGTGTAACCGTCCGCGGCGTCCACGTTGGCCAGGCCGGGGTCCGCGGTGAGCACCGCCAGCATCTGCGCGGCGTAGTCCGGCGCGTCCGTGGCCAGGTGCAGCAGGCCGCCGACGACGAGCCGGTCGCGCAGGAGCGCGACGGTGTCCGGGCGCGCCAGGCGCCGTCTGGCGTGCCGCTGCTTCGGCCACGGGTCGGGGAAGTACGCGCGTACCTCGTCGAACGAACCGGGGGGCAGGTCACGGACCAGCTCGAGCGCGTCGCCGTGCACGACGCGCACGTTCGTCAGGCCGTGGCGTTCGACGAGGCTCAGCAGCGCGGCGATGCCCGGCAGGTGGGCCTCGACGGCCAGCACGTCGCGGCCCGGGTCGGCCGCCGCCATCGCCACGGTCGCCGCACCCATGCCGGGGCCGATCTCCAGCACCAGGGGCGCGGTGCGGCCGAACAGCGCGGCGGTGTCGAGCAGGGCGCCGGGCGTGCGCGGGCCACGGCCGAGCGCCTCGTCGTGCACCGAGAGGCCGAACCGTGGCCAGAGCCGGGCCAGGTCGGCGGCGCGGTCCCGGCCGAGGCTCGCGCGGCGCGGGTGGAACGTGCGCTGTGGCTCGTCCGGCCTGCCGGGCCGGTGCCGGAAGTCGTCGGCGGACAGCGGACGACCCGTCGGGGTGCCGCTCTCGCCGCCGCCGTCCCGGTCCGTCGGGCCTCCGATGTCCACGGTGATCCAGGGTACGTGACCTGGAACGACACTGCTGGACAAGCGTCCGTATCGCCGATACCTTCGGTGCCGGTCACGGGGCGTCGATTGCCGGCGGCGTGGAGAGGGAATGGTGCCGACAATGGGCGCGAACGCGCAGCGCACGGGACGGTTCGGGGTCGGCGTGGCGGTGGTCGCCGGCGTCCTGCTCGTCGTCGGCGCGGGCGCCGCCGGTGCTGCGGCTGGGCCGGGCCCGGTGCCGAGGACCCAGGCCGCGTTCGACTCGTGGCCCTCTCCGGTGCCGGGCAACTACCCGAGCCTCGGCTACCAGGCCACCCGCACCGCGGAGTTCGGAGACCTCGTCGAGCTGGCACCCGGCACCGGACGCGTCGTCAGCGCGATCACCGTCGGCATGAGCAGCTGGGCGTGCCAGAGCGACCTGACCGACCCCTCCGGCCCGTGCGTGTCGGCGGCAGGCGCGACGTACCAGCACGACCTGACCCTGACCGTCTACGCGGTCGACACCACCGGCACCGCCCCAGCGCCGGGCGCGGTGCTGTGGACCGGGACGCTCGACGCCGCGGTGCCGTACCGGCCGTCGACGAGTCCGGAGTGCACCGCCCGCAGCTCGCGCGGCTGGTGGTCGGCGACCGAGTCCCGGTGCTACAGCGGGTACGCGTTCGAGGCGACCTTCACACCCGCCGCGCCGCTCACGCTGCCCGACGACGTCATCGTCACCGTGGCGTTCGCCACCCAGAGCAACGGGGGCGACGCGGGTCCCGGCCCCTGGGACTCGCTGAACTACGGCCTGGTCGCCGTGACGCCGAGCACGATGCTCGCCGCGGGGACCGATGTCGATCCGTCCGTTGCGTTCCTGCGGCCCGAGGGCGGCGCCCTCGCCGCGGCTGCGGACTGGACGTACACACCGATCATCAAGATCCGTACCAACGTCGACGCGCGCATCGCGCAGGTCGTCGCACCGGCGAGGATCGCGCTGGGCAGGCCGGTCGCCGCGAGCGCGACCGTCGAGGGGTCGGCGATCCCGGTCGGCTCGACGGTGGTGCTCGCCGCCTACCCGGCCTGCGCGGTCGAGCCGGTGTACGTCTCGGACCCGCTGCCCGTGTCCGCCGCCGGGACCGTGGGCCCGGTGACGTTCACGCCGACCACCACCGGTGCCGTGCAGTGGGTGGCGACGCTGGCGGACTCCCTCGGTGCGTTCGACGACTCGACCTGTGGCGACGTCACCACGCAGGTGCTCGCCGACGACCAGGAGTCTTCGCCCTCGCCGACACCGACACCGACGCCGGCACTGGCGGCCACCGGTGCGGGCTCGTCCACCACGGGCCTCGTGACGGCCCTGGCGGCGATCCTGCTCGGCAGCGTGCTCGTCCTCGTCAGCCGCCGACGCCCAGCCGGTCGCTGAGGAAGGCCACCACCTCGGCGAGGTAGCGCTCACGCGCCGGCCGGGGTGACAGCGCGAGGTCGTGCGCGCCGCCGGGCACCGTCACCAGCGTGACGTCGGGCCCGAGCCGGGGGGCGAGCGCCGCCATCTGATGCACGTCCAGCACCGAGTCGGTGGTCAGCAGCGCGTCGTGCCAGCTCTTGTCCGGCCCGTTGGCGTCCGAGGTCGCCACCAGCACCGGCACGTCGATGCCCAGCCCGTGGGCCACCCGGGCGTGGCCGCGGCGCACCGACCGGACGAAGCCCGCCCGTACCGGGAACCCGGCGGCCGGCTTCCACGCCAAGTCGTAGACCCACTCGCCGCCCGTGTCGACGTGCAGCGCGTAGCCGTAGTGCTCGGCCAGGTGGCTGGCGACGAACCGTGGCGCGACGGCGCCCACCACGTCGAGCACCCGGGTCAACACCTGCCGGTCGAACCACGATCCGCGCAGGTCCAGCCACGGGCTGTTCAGCACCACGGCGTCCACCAACCCCTGCCCGCCGCGGGCGTCGGCCCACAACGCGGCGACCAGGCCGCCGGTGGAGTGACCCAGCAGCACCACCCGCTCGTAGCGCGGGCGCAGCGTGCGCACGGCCGCGTCGATCTCCTCGGTGAACAGGGACAGGTCGGCGCAGTCGTTGGGGTCACGGCCGGGGCGGATCGAACGACCGTAGTCGCGCAGGTCCAGGCCGAACAGGTCGTAGCCGGCGGCGATCAGCGCGTCGGCGACGTGGGGGTGGAAGAAGTAGTCGACGAAGCCGTGCAGGTACAGCACGGCACGTCGGGCCGTCGCCGGCTCGCGGTGCACCAGCGTGGCGACGGGCGGCACGCCGGTGCGTGCGGTGACGGCGTCGTCGCGCAGGGTCAGGGTGCGGGCCATCCAGCCGTCGCCGAGCACGTCCGGGCGTGCTGCGGTCCAGGTGGCGACCGCAACGGGCGCCGCGTTGTCAGGGGGTGCCATGGCCGCATCGTCCCACCCGCCGGGCGTCCCGGCGCGGGGGCTCGGCGGGTGCGGTGTGCTGCGCGGTCAGGCCGAGGCGGGCACCCGGAGGTCAGCAGGCACCGGCCGGGCGGCGAGCAGACCGTGCCCGGCGACGTCCACGCCCACGGACACGACGCGCGCCGTGCCGTCCGCCTCGATCCGCACGGTGGACACCGACGCGTTCGGCAGCGCGACCAGGCCGCGCGCGTCGAGCGTGGACAGCCACGCGCCCAGGGTCAGGCCGTGCCCGACGACGAGCACCTCGCCCGAGGGGTGCGCGTCGACGATGCGCGCGAACGCGCGCCGGGTGCGGGCCATGAAGTCGGCGCCGTGCTCGCCACCGGGCAGGCCGGGATGGCGTCCCGCGAGCACCGCGGGCACCAGCTCGGACCAGGGCTCGACGGCCTCGAGCTCGCGCTCCGGCCGGCGTTCGAAGGTGCCGAAGTCGTACTCGTGCAGGTCCGGGTCGGTGTGCAGCCGGACGTCGGGGTGGTGCCGCAGGATCTCGACCGCGGTGGCGACCGCGCGTCCCGACGGGGACGAGTAGGCCGCCGCGAACGGCGCCGGTGCGAGGTGCCGCGCGGTGACCCGCACACCGTCCCGGCCGGTGCGGGTGAGGGGGGAGTCGCAGCTGCCCTGCAGCAGCTGGCGTGCGTTGAAGTGGGTCTGCCCGTGTCGGACGAGCGTCAGGGTCAGGGTCATCGGTGCCCTCCAGGTGGTGTCGTCACCGGCGACGCTAGTCGGCCGAGGTGTCCGCCCGGCGACGCTGGCGTGAGCGTCTGGTGACGGTCCGGCGTCAGTCGACGGTCGGCGCCTGCTGCGTGGGGGCGTCGTCGTGCACGTGCGGCGGGTCCGGCCGCAACGCCTGCTGCACCATGCTGACCAGGACGAACACCAGGAAGGCCGCAAAGAGCACCGCACCGGCGCGCGGCGGGACGGCGTGCGCCAGCCACGCCCCGAGCGGGCTGGTGATCACCGACGCGGCGCCGACGACCAGCCCGGCCCGCACGTCGACGTTGTGCCGACGCAGGTTCGCCACCAGGCCGCTCAGCACGCCGGGCAGCATCATCACCAGCGACGAGCCCTTGGCGACGATGTCGCTGGCGCCGAACGCCAGCATGAGCACCGGCACCACGATGCCGCCGCCGCCGACCCCGAGGATCGCCGAGAGCGCCCCGGCGACCAGCCCCAGCACGACGAGCCACACCCCCCGCCACGGGTCCACCGGGAAGTCCTGGCCGCGGTCCGGCACCACGAGCAGCAGCTGCACCACCGACACCGCAACGAAGACGATGAAGATCCACTGTGCGACGCGCCGGCTCAGCACCATGAGCAACCGCGTGCCGAGCTGCGCCCCCACGACGGCGCCGAGCGCCAGCAGCGCTGCGGCCACCGGCACCACACCGCCGCCAAACGCATACGACACGGCGCCGACGACGACCGCCGGCACGATCGCCAGCAGCGAGGTGCCGACCGCGCGACGCTGGTCCAGCCGCAGCACGAGGACCAGGCCCGGCACGACGATCAACCCGCCGCCGATGCCGAACAGCCCGGAGAAGAAGCCTGCGGTGAGGCCGATCGTGAGGAGCAGCAGGGTCCGGTGGCGGTCGGACGGCGTGACGGCCGTGGCCGCCATCAGTCGACCAACGACGGGTCCGTGGTCAGCTCGACATTCGCCCACACGTCGAAGCCCAGTGGTGCGAGGGCGGCGAGCACCCCGCGGCGCACGTCGTCCTCGTCGGAGACGTCCCAGTGGCCGGGCTGCACCACGAAGTCCACCTCGACGTAGAGCTTGCGACCGAGCTTGGTGGCCCGCACCGTCGGCGCGTCCAGGCCGTGCTCGGCGCGGACGGTCTCGACCGCCGCCAGGATCGCGGCAAGCACCGGTGTGGGCGGAGCACCCTCGGTGAGCTCGCGGCCGGCGTCGCGCAGCATCCGCACCGGCATCGGCGCCACCACCGCGCAGGCGACGATCACCAGCACCGGGTCGACGTACCGCGTGAAGCCGTCGCCCAGCGGCACCGCGAGCGCGATCGCCACGCCGGCCCCGACGGCGACGATCGCCGACAGCGCCGCGCTGGCACGCCACTGTGCCGCCTCCACCGTGACGAGCTCGGAGCCGGGCGCACGCCGGCCGATCCACCGGGCGACGACCGCGGCGCCCGCCCCCGCCACCACGCTGTAGACGAGCACCGACAGCGGGGTGCCCTCCGAACCGCCGGAGGTGAGCAGCACCACCGCGTCCGCGGCCGCGAACACCAGCGTCGCGCCGAGGGCGGCACCCTGCAGCGCGATGACCAGCGGCGTGAACGCCTCCCGGCCGAACGGGTGCCGGGCGGTGGCGCCGCCGGAGACGGCGGCGGACGCGCGCAGCGAGGTCCACGTCAGCAGCAGCCCGACCAAGGCGTACGCGCCGTCCAGCAGGATCACCCGCGCGCCGGACACGGTGCCCCAGACGATCGCGACGCCGGCCATCACCAGCGCGACCAGGACGGACACGCGCAGCGCACGGCGCTCGTCGTCCCCTGTGCGGCTCGCTGTCGGCACCTCCGCACGGTAGCAGCGCCACCCCCGCCGCCGCCCCGGGCCGCGAACCGCCGCGGGCCTCCCCGGACGTTCGCGCCGGCCCATCCGCGCCACCGCGCGGCCGGACCTCCGCCACCGCCGCCTCGTCGCGCGGGCGAAGAGTTGAGCGGAATACACTCAAGATTGGCTCGGTTGCGATCGTCAGATCCCCTCATCACGACGACGAATGTCGAACCACGAACGAACGACGGGCACGCTCAGCCCAGGGAGGCGCCACCCGTGGACGCGAAGTTCACCACCAAGGCTCAGGAGGCGCTCGGCGCCGCCATCCAGCACGCGACCGCCGCCGGCAACCCCCAGCTCGAGCCCGCGCACGTGCTCGCGGCCCTGCTGGAGCAGGAGGGCGGCGTGGCGAGCGGCCTGCTCGAGGCGGTCGGCGCCGACCGCGCGGCGGTCGGGCGTCAGGTCCGCGCGATGCTCGTCCGGCTCCCGGCCAGCAGTGGTTCGTCGGTCGCCCAGCCGACCGCGTCGCGGCAGACCTCCACCGCGCTGGCCGCCGCCGAGCAGGAGGCGCGCGCCCTGGGCGACGACTACGTGTCCACCGAGCACCTGCTGATCGGCCTGGCCACCGGCCACTCCGGCGTCGCCGAGGCGCTGACCGCCGCCGGCGCGTCCCGCGATGCGCTGGTCGCCGCGCTGCCCTCCGTCCGCGGCTCGGCCCGGGTGACGAGCCCCAACCCGGAGGGAACGTACAAGGCCCTGGAGCAGTACGGCAGCGACCTGACCCAGCGCGCCCGGGACGGCAAGCTCGACCCGGTGATCGGCCGGGACGCCGAGATCCGCCGCGTGGTGCAGGTGCTGTCCCGGCGCACCAAGAACAACCCCGTGCTCATCGGCGAGCCCGGCGTGGGCAAGACGGCCGTCGTCGAGGGCCTGGCACAGCGCATCGTCGCCGGCGACGTGCCCGAGTCGCTGCGCGGCAAGCGCCTCGTCGCGCTCGACCTGGCCTCGATGGTCGCGGGTGCGAAGTACCGCGGCGAGTTCGAGGAGCGGCTCAAGGCGGTGCTGGCGGAGATCACCGGCGCCGAGGGCGAGATCGTCACCTTCATCGACGAGCTGCACACGGTGGTCGGCGCGGGGGCGTCGGAGGGCTCGATGGACGCCGGCAACATGCTCAAGCCGCTGCTGGCCCGCGGCGAGCTGCGCCTGGTCGGCGCGACGACGCTCGACGAGTACCGCGAGCACATCGAGAAGGACCCGGCGCTCGAGCGGCGGTTCCAGCAGGTGTTCGTCGGGGAGCCGACCGTCGAGGACACCATCGCCATCCTGCGCGGCCTCAAGGAGCGCTACGAGGCGCACCACAAGGTGGCGATCTCCGACGCCGCGCTGGTGGCCGCCGCCACGCTGTCCGACCGGTACATCTCCGGGCGCCGGCTGCCGGACAAGGCGATCGACCTGGTGGACGAGGCGGCGTCCCGGCTGCGCATGGAGCTGGACTCCTCCCCGGTGGAGATCGACCAGCTGGCGCGCGCCGTGACGCGGCTGGAGATGGAGGAGGTCGTCCTATCCGAGGCGGACGACCCGGCCAGCACGGAGCGGCTGGGCCGGCTCCGCAAGGACCTCGCCGACCGTCGCGAGGAGCTGGCCGGCCTCACCGCCCGCTGGGAGACGGAGAAGGCGGGTCACAACCGCGTCGGCGACCTCAAGGCCCGGCTCGACGAGCTGCGTGGCCAGGCTGACCGGCTGCTGCGCGAGGGCGACCTGGCCGCCGCCGCCCGCATCCAGTACGGCGAGATCCCGGCCCTGGAGCGGGAGATCGCGCAGGCGGAGGCGACCGAGGCGTCGGCGGAAGCGACGCCGGCCGATCTCCCGCCGATGATCGCCGACAAGGTGGGCCCCGACGAGGTCGCCGAGGTCGTCGCGATGTGGACCGGCATCCCCGCCGGCCGGCTGCTCGAGGGCGAGACCTCGAAGCTGCTGCGGATGGAGCAGGTGATCGGGGAGCGGCTGATCGGCCAGCGTGCGGCGGTGGCGACGGTGTCCGACGCCGTGCGGCGCGCCCGGGCCGGCGTCTCCGACCCCGACCGGCCCACCGGCTCGTTCCTGTTCCTCGGCCCCACCGGCGTCGGCAAGACCGAGCTGGCCAAGGCGCTCGCGGACTTCCTGTTC
>Ga0302263_10000065_pt1 | contig 44481 bp, 48 predicted proteins | sample II_Fen_N1_4_FD_194564 | JGI IMG/M metagenome (GOLD analysis project Ga0302263, IMG submission 194564) | Peat permafrost microbial communities from Stordalen Mire near Abisko, Sweden - II_Fen_N1_4 | ecosystem: Environmental > Terrestrial > Soil > Wetlands > Permafrost | place: Sweden: Abisko... | reverse complement strand
AAGCCCGTTCAAGGCCCCGGCCGGCGCACCGACACCCTTCTCGTGGAAGTACTCACCAGCACCACTCTCGACCGCGCCCGCCAGATCGTCCAGCACGCGCATGCGATCAGCCCGTCGGCAAGCCTGCTCCGCCTGGAGCAGCAGCTCCGGCAGGGCGATTCGAACGCCCGCCAGCTGGCCAAGCTGATCGACGGCTCCCCTGCCCTCGCGGCCCGCGTATTGCGGATGGCCAACTCGGCTTTCTATGCGCCGACCGAACCCGTGACCACTCTCTCGCGGGCGGTCGCCCTGCTCGGCGACACGGTCCTGCGGCAGCTGGTCCTGACTTCGCTCATCGTCTCGCGCCGGGCCGGCAATCGCAGTCCGCGCGAGGCTCTGGCCGCCGCCCGCCTGACCGGCGATGCGGTCCGTTCTGCCGTCGTCGGCAAGATCCTGGCCCAGATGTCGCGGACCGCAGATCCCGACACCGCATTCGCCGCCGGCCTGCTCCACGACCTTGGCCATGTCTACCTGCTCGATGATGTCGGCGAGCGATATGCGAGCTATCTCCTCGACCCGCACGCCCACGACGCCCGCAACGCAGCCGGCCAGCTGGAGATGGAGATCGAGCTCGCAGGCACGACCCATCAGGACGTCGGAGCGGTCTTCGCCTACGAATGGAACCTCCCGCCGGTCATCGCTCGGGTCCTGTGGGACCACCACGTGCCCGCGGCGGGGTCGCTGGGCGCTCTCATCGCCGCGGCCGATGTTCTCGTCCGCGAGATCAGCTACCCGGCCGTCGTCGACGCGAGCGATCGGCAGGTCGAAGGCGACACCGCGCTGGCGGCGCTCGGCATCACCCGCGAGCGCTGGGACGAACGGGCGGCGAGCGTCCGCGACCAGTTCCAGGAACTGCTCTCCATCTTCGACGTCCAGGCCGTCTGACCGTTCCGGGCGTTGGACGCTTGAGAGTGGGGGCGCGGCAGCCGCTGTTTCCGGCCCGCGCCCCTCGGTCGCGCGGGGCCGGGGTGCCCGCCTCGTGGCTCCTGGCCGCCACGTAGCCGCTCAGCGCGCCGCCTTGAGCCGCTTGTCGTACCAGCGGACGATCAGCCAGTAGGCGATCAGGATCGCTAGCCCGACGGCGGCCGCGCCCTGGAAAGGCGGGTAGTTGACCACGTCCTTGGCCGTGTCCACGAACGTCCCGGTGGGGGGCGGCTTCTGCGTGACCAGTGCGCCGGGGGTGCCGACCGCGGGTGCCGACGAGTGCTGGGCGCCGTCGCCGAGGTAGAGCGAGGAGCCGGCGGGGACCGCCGCGAGGGCGACCGGTTCGCGGGTCGCGCCGAGCTCGAGCGTCCGCTGCAGCTTGCCCTTGTCATCGAAGACCTCGACGCTGCCCGACTCCGCGACATGGAGGAAGTGGCCGTCGTCGCTAGAGGCCATCGACACGACCGCTGCACGCGTCTTGGCCAATACCGTCGCCTTGGTCTGGCTCACAGCCCAGAGGCTGGAATCGCCGGCCACTACGGCGGTCGCGCCGAGCGCCGTCACGGCCGTCGGCGTGCCGGGCAGGGCCACGGTCCAGGTCGTCATGAGGGTCGTGAGATCGACGCGAACCAGCGCGTTCGGGTTGGCCGTGGCGACCAGAACGCCGCCGCGCTGACGATCGATCGCCAGGGCACGGATCCCGCCTTCTACGGCGGTCTTCTTGGCTGTGGAAGTGGCCGGATCCACGACCTCGAGCCAGGACTCGCCGGCCTCGGCGACGGCAACGCGCGGATCGCGTCGGTCGCCGGCGAGCAGGTTGCCCGAGCCGGGAAGTTCGGCACTTTCGACGACCGTGTTGCCGTGGACCGTGACGAAAGCCAGGGTCCGGCGCAGGGGCATTGTCCCGACGAGGATCTGGCCGGCGGGGAACGCCAGCGAGGTCACCAGGCCCGGTGTAGCGATTGGCGCGCCGACGCCCAGCGTTTCGATGTCGATCGGGGTGATGTGAGCGTCGCCGCTGCCGACGTACAGGGTCTTGCCGTCGGGTGTGAAGGCCAGCGACTCCGGCCCCGGCATGATGTCTATCGTGCTGACTACGGTCGCGGTCGAGACGCGGACCTCGAGCACGCCGGCCGGACTGGCGACGTACAGGTCGCCGACGCCGTTGGCCAGGGCCGTGCCCGCCAGGCTCGCCAGAAGGAGCGGAGCCAGTGTGCCGCTGGTTGCGATTGCCCTTGCGATCTTCCGCATGTCCCCGGTCTCTCCAGATGCACTAGTAGGTATCGGTGCGAATTGGGGGAGTAGAAGCGGCCGGGCCGGCGTCGGGCCGGCCCGGCCGCCAACTCATCAACGCTTGAGGTTCACGAGCTCCTGGAGCATTTCGTCGGAGGTGGTGATGACGCGGCTGTTCGCCTGGAAGCCGCGCTCGGCGGTGATCATCCCGGTGAACTGCGTGGCCAGGTCCACGTTCGACATTTCGAGCGCGCCCGTTGTCACGGAGCCTCGGCCACCCGTGGCGGCGGTGCCGATGTTGGCTGCGCCGGACGCCGAGGTAGCCGCGAAGTTGTTCTGGCCGGCTCGGAGGAGACCGGCCGAGTTGAGGAAGTTGGCGAGCGCGATCTGGCCTAGAACCTGGGTCTGGCCGTTGGAGTAGACCCCGGAGAGCTCACCTGCGTTGCCGACTGCGAAGGTGACCAGCGTGCCCGAGGTGAAACCGTCCGTCTGGCCGGACGGCTGGCTCGTGCCGCTGAACTGGGTCATCTGAGCGAGGCTGATCGCGGGTGTGGTCGAGGTCGCGCCGTCCGGGAATGCGAAGCTGAGAGTTCCGGTGGAGGCCGAGAAGACGCCGCCGCTGCTGTAGGTGAGAGTGCCCTGATTGACGCCCGCCGCCGCGGTGATCGTGATGCCGGCGTCGGCCGCGTCCTTGGTGGCGGCCCAGTCCCACTGGTTGGCTGCCGTCTTGGTGAACGTGACCTTGACCGAGTGGGCGATGCCCAGGCTGTCGAAGACGGTCATCGTGGTCGGGACCGAGGTGCCCACCGCCGCGCCGGCGTCGAGGTTGCCGCTCAGCGTCACGTTCGAAGTCGCGAGGGCGGTCGTGCGCTGGCCGATCGGGATGATGAGATTCGAAATCGGCTGGGTGATGTCGATCTTGCCGGCCGAGTCGGCCTGCCAGCCCTGGACCTTCATGCCGCTGGCCGGGTTGGCAAGCGAGCCGTCGAGGGCGATGTCGAAGGCGCCGTCACGAGTGTAGTAAGTGCCCGCGCCGTCGGACTCGACGAAGAAGCCGTCCCCCTGGATGGCCATGTCGGTCGTCTTGCCGGTCGACTGGAGGTTGCCCTGCGTCTGCAGGACGTCGATGCCGGCGACGGTCATGCCGAGGCCGATCTGGGCCGGGTTGATGCTGCCGAGGCCGCCCTGCGGAGCGGTGGCGCCGTGGAGTGTCTGGGAGAGGATGTCCTGGAAGTTGACCCGACCGGACTTGAAACCAACGGTGTTGACGTTGGCGATGTTGTTGCCGATGACGTCCATCATGATCTGATGGCCGCGCAGACCCGAGATCGCCGAGAACATTGAGCGAAGCATCGGATGTCTCCTGAGGTTTTCTGGTTCACGCTTTCGGCGCGAAGTGAATGGCGTCCGCGGCCAGGCCAGCTTCCTCAGAGAGGTCCGGCTATTAACCTGGCGCACACGGCGGACTGGATGAACTCGCGCGTTTTGGCTCCCGCCAAACCGCTTGGCTAGTCGCCCCTAGGCGATCAGCACGCTGTCTATCTGGGTGAAGACCCGCTCCTTGCTTTCGTCCGGCTGTACGGCCGTGACGACTGTGTGGCTGGGTACGTGAACGACGTAGGCAACCTGGTCGAGCATGACCAGCGACTGCCTGCTGCCCCGCTGGCTGAGGGTGTCCATGGCCCTCTGGAGCCTGTCCAGTTGATCCCCGGCGAGAGGGATCTGGCGCTGTTCGACGCGCTTGAGGGCGTGCTCCGAAAGCTGGAGCGAACGCTCGTCGGCGGCGGCGGTCAGGGCATTTCGGAAGTCCGAGCTTCCCTGACTTGGCGGCGCCCCTGAGCTGGGCGGCGGGGTGAGCGGGCTCGCGCCGGGCGTCCGGCTCAGGTCGTCGATGGGACTCTGAGCCAGTGGTGCCGGACCGGGTCCGATCCGATCTACCGTTTCGATCGCCTCCTATCTCGTGGTGGCGGTTTGTGCCGCCGGGCTTAAGTGGTGGGGTTGGTGGTCGAGCCGCCGCCGGTCACGACCGTGACGGCGTCGGGCTTGATGTACTGGCTGCCGACCTGGAGGACGAGCCCGGCGTCGGTCGATTGCGTGACGGAGCTCACGATGCCGTCGACCGCCGATCCGTTGACGTCCGTGCCGGTGACGTGCTTGCCGATGAGGGCGGACGACTGGGCCAGCTGGGAGCCGGTCAGCGTCTTCTGGAGGTTTTCGAAGGTCTGGATCATCGACATCTGTGACAGCTGGCTCAGCATCTGGGAGTCATCCATCGGCTTGGTCGGATCCTGGTTCTGGAGCTGTGCGAGGAACAGCTTCATGAAGTCGTCCGTGGTCAGGCCGTACAGGCTGGTCGAGCCGTCGCTCCCGATCGAGTCGACGCCTCCCGACCCGGAGGTTGCCGCGGCGCCGTAACCGGTCGCGGTAGTGCCGTATGCGCTCGAGAAAAGCTGGCTGGGATCGATTGACATGACTACGCTCCTGTCAGGCTCGGATGTCGAGCGACGAGCCGCCGCGGAACGGCAGCCGAGGTTTGGCTCGACCGGAATTGGCCGATGAGTCGTCGAATCGCGAGGGGTGAGGGCGGTTCGATCCGCGCGATCCGTCCGACGTGGCGCCCGAACCGGATCCGCCGCCGTTGCCCGAACCGGATCCGGCCTGGCTGCCGGGCTCGGTACCGTGGCTGCCCTGGCCGTTGGCGGAACGTGAGCCGGTGCCGCCGCCCCAGCCGCCGGCTGCCCAGGCCGCCGATTCGGAGTTGCCGTTTCGGCCGCCGGAGGTCCAACCGCCGCCGGTTTCGCTGCGCACCGTGACGTTCACTCCGGCGAGGGCGTCGCCGCCGGCGTGGGCGCGTGTGGCAGCAGCGGTCAGCGCGTCGGCCGTGGCTGCGTCCTTGACGATCAGCTGCGCCTGCACGATCTCGCCGGCACGGCCGGTCACCACGAGCCTCACCTCGCCGAGAGTCGGATCGCTGACCCGAGCCTCGAGGCTCGGCCCGGCGGAAGTCTGGTACGTGTGAATGGTCTGGACGACCTGGCCCATCAGCCTGTCGGCAGACTGCGCGAGGTCGGCTGAGGCGCGCCGGCTCGTGATCGAGTCGCTCGCCGCCGTCTGGGCTGTCGGCACGGCCCCCAGGGCGGACGCGGCCGAGGCCGCCGCCGCCGACTGCGCGCTCGCCGATTGGATGGAGGACGCAGCACCGGTCGAAGTCGAAGCGAGAGACGTCGAGGCCGGCTTGGCCGAGTCGTCAGTCCCATCGGCCGAGGACGAGGCGGCAAGCGGATGCCCCGAAGAGGCTGCCGGCGTCGGTTGCGCGGTCGGGACGCGGATCGGACCGCCGCTGCCGGCCGCGGCACCGACCCGGGCACCGAAGAGCGAGGCGCCGTCGGTTCGCGAGGCGAAGGGCGACTGCTCGGCGGCGCGGCGCCCGGTCCGCGGCTCGAGGTTGTCGGAATCGGTGGACGGAGGTGTCGAGTCTGGGTTCGTGGCCGTCGCCGGAGTGGCGACGAGCTGGCCCGACGCAGCAGCGGCGGACTCGACGACGGCAGCGGCCTGGGATTCAGGCGCCGCCGGGGACGTCCATGCCTCGGCCGGAACCGAAACGGCCGGCGCTGGAACGGCCGAAGCGACGGGGGTGGGCGCGGGCGTGCTCGCAAGCGGCGCGGTGCCGGTTGGAGTTGCCCGGGGCGCGAGCGGCCGGGCCTCCGGCGTCGCGGAAGTGGCGGCGGCGGTCGGAGCCGGGTTGTGGTCGACGGTCGCCGGTGATTGCGCAACCTCGACCGTGGACTGGGTCGACGCGGCGGGCGCGGCCGGAGAAGCCGGCCGGGGAGCGGCGTCGGACCGCGGCATCGCCGATCCTGACGGAGCGGGCGCCACTGGCGAGGACGGCGTGCGCGGCGCGTCGAGCGGATCGGGAGCGGCGTTCGCCGTCGCAGGAACCGTCGGCGCGGGGGCGGCGGGTGGCGGGACGGCTACCACTGGTGCGGCCGGCGGCGCAGGCACGGCCGGCGCGGAAGCGGGCGCGGCGGAAGCGACCGGGCCACTCGCGTAAGGCCTCGATTCGGACGCCGCGGCGCCGGCGGGCGGCGCGGCCGGGCCGGCCGGCGCGAGTGGTTCAGGCGAAGTTCCTGTCGGCGAGGCCTCCGTTGCCCCGTCGGGGGCGATCGGCGCCGCCCCGCGAGCAGCCGAGCCGACGGCGGGATGGGTGCCGGCCTGGCCGGCGAGGAGAACCGGTCCCCCGCCAATTGCCGCCTGCGGGGTTCGGGACTGGATGGCCGTTGCGTTGGCGGCGCCTGTCGAGGTCGCGGCAGGTTGCGCGATTCCTGCGGCGACAGGCGTGGCGCCGGCGGCGGCGGGAGCCGCGGGCGCCGCAGGCGCCAACGTGGCTGCGGGACCGGCGGCAATCGCCGTAGGAACCGGTGCGACGCTCAGTGAGCGGGGAGAGGCCGCGGCTACGGGGGCAGCGCCCGCGGCGGCGGAACTCGCGCTCGGAGCCGCCGCGGCGACGGCATCGACGGCAGGCGTGGTACCAGCCGCGGCATCGCCGGCACCGTCCGACCCACTCCCCTGCCCCGCGCCATCGGATCCGGCGATCGGCAGGACGGCGGCCGCGGCCAGCGCCCCTCCAAACGAATTCGCGTCGGCGGCGGCCGCGGCATCAGCGGTCGCATCGGTCGCGTCCGAAGCGTTTCCGGCGCCACGGGCCGATCGCGCGTCGTCGATCTTGGCTTTGCCGCTCTTGCCGAGCGGCCGGCGCTCCACCGAGCGAGCAACCGTGGAATCTGCGGCCGCAGCCTTGTCCGGGTCGGTCCGGTCGGCATCGCCCGGCCGAGGCCCTGAGTTCGCGCGGAGCGGCGTCGGAGCCGCGGCCGGCCGCTTCGACCCCGTCGCCGCGGCGGTCACGCTCGGCCGCACGTCATATCGAGTCGTCGCCACTCCGTCGCGGGCAACCGAAGCGCCCGCAGTGCCACGAGACGACGCCCGGCTCGAAGCCCTGGCCTCTTCGAATGCAGCGCCGAAACTCTGCTCGTCGGATTGAGAAGGCCCGGAGACGATGTCGCTCGGGACGAGTCCGACGTTGGTGCCGAGGGTCGCGCCGTGAAGGCCGAGACCGGACATCCTAATGCCCTCCAAGCACGGTGTAGATCTGGTCGAATTTGCCGGTGATGAGGCGCGAGACGGCCGAGTACTTGATCTGCGTCTCGGTCAGAGCCGTCATCTCCGTCTCGAGATCGACCGTGTTGCTGTCGTTGCGCAGGTTCTCGTTGGCGGTCGAGCTGTTCGCCCCCGTCGACGACGAGAAGTTGGAAGCGACCGACGAGTAGTGGCGGGGATCTGTCGTCCGCATTGCCATGTCGGCGCTCGGGCCGGCCGAAGGCGCTTCCGCTCCGCCGAACCCGGCGCCGAACGCCTGGACCTCGCGCTGCAAGGCCGTTTCGAAGTCGACCGTTTGGGCCTGGTATCCGGGCGTGTCGATGTTGGCCAGGTTCGAGGAGATGGCGGCTTGCCTGCTGCTCAGGCCGTCCAGCGCCTGTTCGAGGACCGAGGTGGTTGGATCGATCAGACCGCTCATGTCGCCGCCTTTTCGTAGCGCGCCCATTTGCCGAGAACGCGCGATACATACGCTTTTGCCGAGGTGGGCACGCCGCCGGCCCGCCACACCGTGCCAGGCCCCTTGCTGTAAGCCGCCAGAGCCTTGTCGACCCGGCCGAACCGCTTGAGCTGAAGGCCCAGGTACTTTGCCCCGCCGTCGAGGTTCTGCTGGGGATCGAACGGGTTGCTGACGCCCATGCCGCTGGCCGTCTTGGGCATGAGTTGCGTCAGGCCCTTCGCGCCGGCTCCAGATACGGAGTTCGCGTGGAAGTTCGACTCGTTGGAGACGAGCGCGGCGAGAAGCAGCGGATCGATGCCGTTGGCGATCGCAGCGGCGCGGATCTGGCCGGCGTACGGGATCTTCGAGGCGACCGCGTCGAAGCGGGCGAGGACGCTTGCGCTCGACTCCCACGAGGTCGACCCCGCATCGGAGACAGAAGAAGGGCTGGCGAGAGTCAGCGTGTCCGGCAGGCGTCCACTCTTGAGATACGGGGTCGGATCGACGGCCTTGCCCGCCTTCGTATACAGCCCGAAATGCAGGTGCGGGCCTGTGGATTTGCCGGTGCTCCCCTCTTTGCCGACTTCCTGACCGCGGCTCACGCGGTCGCCGACCTTGACGTCGAGATCGGGGTTCAGATGTCCGTACAGGGTCACGTAGCCGTCGTCGTGTCGGATCTTGACGACCACGGCCCCGTCGGACTGGCGGCCGGCGAAGATCACCGTGCCGTTGGCTGCGGCCAGGATCGGCGTCCCCGCCCTCATGGCCAGATCGATGCCGGCGTGGTAGTGGGCGTAGTGGACGCCGTCGACGGTCGCGGCCGGTTCCATCGCCAGGTTCGTGGCTCCGAACGACTGGGTCAGCCTGCCGCCCGGCATCGGGCTTCCGAACCCGATCCCACCGACGACCCGCGTCCCTGCGTAGATCGAGCTGCCGGAGACTCCCGCAGCGCCGCCGCTGGACGCCAGCGAGACATCCGCGAGGACCCCGGCGAATGGCGAGGTGGCGCTCAACGCCTGGCCGGCCGAGCCGACGAGCCCGCCCGTCGGGGATGTCTCCTGCCAGTTCGGATCGAAATTGCGAATCAGCGTGTCGAGCTGGGCGATGCGCGATACGAAGTCGCCGTAGCCGGCCATCAGCGGTTCCTCGCGGCGCGCACGGTGCGCTGGGACGAAGCGATCTCGGCCATCGTCAGGATGTCCAGGCGATCCCGGGCCCGTCTCTCTTCGGCCATGAACCGGTCGCGCAGACGCTCCACGACTTCACGCTGGCGAGTGGCTTCGGCCAGCGCCTGGCGCGCCTCGAAGAGCGCGCTGGTTGCGCGACCGAGCCGCTCCTGGGCGGCGACGATGGCACGTTGCGCCGAGGCGACGGCCAGGACCGCGCTCTGCAGCTGGCTCGCCTCCGCGCGGCTGCACTGCAAGTCCGAAAGCCAGCGCAGCTCCTCGCCGCCGCGCCCTTGCGCCGCCTGGACCACCGCAACCGCACGCTGGTGCGCGTCGACGGCATGGCCGAGATCGATGCGGGCCGATTCCTCGGCCATCTCTCGCAATCGCAGGACGATTCCGAGGCGGAAGCGATTGCTCATCGGGCGGCCTCACCGCGCAGGCTCACCGGTCCCGACCCTGCAAAGCCCGAGCTGCCGGTCGACCCCTGAGCCGCCGGTGCGGCCTGGGCTTCCACAGGTCGGGCAGCCGCCAGGCCCGCGCCGGGGCCGAGCAGCGCCCGGGCGCTGAGCACGCCCGTGTTCTCCATCATTCGCCGCGCCGTCGCGATGTCGGACTGCTCCTCCAGCTCCTGGCACAGGAATGCCTCAAGCGTCGGGCGGAGCGCGATCGCCTCGTCGATGGCGGGGTTCGAGCCGTGGGCATAGGCGCCGACCTCGATCAGGTCGCGGGCGCCCTCGAATTCGGCCAGGGCGGCACGGATCGCGCCTGCGACCCGCAGGTGTTCCTTCTCGACCACGGCCGGCATGGCCCGGGAAACCGAGGCCAGGATGTCGACCGCCGGGTAGTGGTTGCGCTCGGCAAGGGCGCGCGAGAGGACGATGTGACCGTCGAGGATCGAGCGGACCGTGTCGGCGACCGGCTCGGTCATGTCGTCGCCCTCGACCAGGACCGTGAAGAACCCGGTGATCGTGCCGTATTCGTTGTTGCCGGCACGCTCGAGCAAACGCGGCAGGAACGAGAAGACCGAAGGCGGGTAGCCGCGCAGGGCCGGTGGCTCCCCGGCGCCGAGGCCGATCTCTCGCTGAGCCATCGCCAGCCGGGTGACCGAATCCATCATGAAGAGAACGTCCTTGCCATCGTCGCGGAACGACTCGGCGATCGCCGTGGCGATCTCGGCGGCCTTGAGGCGGAGCAGCGCCGGCTGGTCGGACGTAGCCACGACGACGCACGACCGCGCCAGGCCCTCAGGCCCGAGCTGCTCGTCGATGAACTCCTGGACCTCGCGGCCGCGCTCACCGATCAGGGCGATCACGTTGACGTCCGATGAGGCGTGGCGGGCGATCATCGCCAGGAGCGTCGACTTGCCGACGCCGGAGCCCGCGAAGATGCCGAGCCGCTGGCCCTTGCCGGCCGAGAGAAGTCCGTCGAGGGAGCGCACGCCGGTCGATATCGGAGTCGAGATGCGGGCCCGGCCCAGCGGATGGGGTGCCGCGCCGGTCACGACCCGGTACTCGGCGCGGAGCGGGCCCCGGCCGTCGAGCGGCCGTCCGAAGCCGTCGAGCACGCGGCCCAGCACGGCCGGGCCGATCGGGACGCGGAACTGCTGCTCACGCAAGCGAACCGCCGACCCGGGCCGGACGCCCGAGAGGTCGCCGAACGGGACCAGCGTTATCAGTCCGTCACGGAAGCCGACGACCTCGGCGCTGACCATGCCCTCGGGCTCGAGATCGATCCAGCAGATCGACCCGAGCTGGAGAATCAGGCCCGCCGCCTCGACCGTGGTGCCGATCACCCGCACGACTTCGCCCGTGGCCTGGAATCTGGACGCGGCTTCCGCCGCTTCGATCAGATGGCGAAGCAGCGGCGTGACCGCCGCCCCGGCGCTGTCGAGCGGACCGCGGCCGTGCCTCGGGGCGAGCAGAGTCGCCAGGCCGCCGCGGGAGGGTTCGGTCATGCGACCTCCTCCTCGACGGCACTGCGGGCCAGGTTCGGGATCGCCCGATCGAGCGCGATGCCGATCTCCTCGAGCTGCGCCTCGAGACCCGCCTCGACGAAGCCGTGTTCGTATCGGAGCGTGCAGCCGCCGACGGGGAGCGTCGGGTCGCCCTCGAATGTCCACTTCTTGCCCAGGTATGCCCGGCCGTGGAGCGCCTCCCAGGCCTGGTGGACCGGCTCCACCGCGGTCGGGTTGAGGAGCACGTGGGCCTCGGGCGAGCCGTTGATGGTGCTTACCGCCGCTTCGAGCGCCGCGCACAGCAGGCTAGGCTCGACCCGGACCTCGTGCTGGACGACGCGCTTGGCCACGGAAAGGGCCAGTTCGGCGATGGCGTGGGCGATCTCGGACGTCCGCTCCGGCGCGATGCTCTGGATCCGCTCCACCAGCGCGCCGGCCGACTCGACGGAGGCTCGCAATTCGGCCTCGGCGCGATTGAAGCCGACCTGGTAGCCACGTTCCTCGCCCGCTTGCTCGGCGCGGAGGATCTCGTCTGAGAGCAGCTGGGCGTCGGCGCTGATCGCGGCCGCGGAATCGGCGGCGGCTCTGGCCGATCCCGACGACGACATCGAGCCGCGCGAAGCACCCTTGTTCATGCCACGCAGGACGCCCCGGCCGCCGCCTGCGGTCGACGTGTCGGACTCGGAGGCAAGGTCCGGGGACGACATCGCTGCCGGGCCGCTTTGCGGGGCCTCTCGGATCAGCCGCCAGCTAGACGAAGGCATCTTCGGTCGCTCCGCGGTTGACGACGATCTCGTCCGAGTCCTCGAGCTTCTTGACCGTATCGATGATCCGCTGCTGCGCTTCCTCGACCGCCTTCATGCGGACCTGGCCGGCCAGGCCCATCTCCTCACGAAGCATGTCGGCCGCGCGCTGGGACATGTTCTGGAAGAACTTGAGACGCAGCGGTTCCGTCGCCGGCCGCAGAGCCAGGGCCATGTCCTTGGCGTCGAGCTCGCGGATGACGCGCTGCATGGCCCGGTCGTCGAGGAGGACGATGTCGTCGAAGACGAACATGAAGCGGCGGACTTCGTCTGCCAGCTGCGAGTCCTGCTCCGAGAGGGCGGTGAGGATCAGCCGCTCGTTCGTCCGGCCGACCTGATTGAGCACGTGAGCGAGCGGCCGGGTCCCGCCGACCGATGTCACGTCGGTTACGACGGAGGAAAGCTTGCGGCGCAGCCCGTCCTCGACGATCTGGACCGCTTCGGGCGTGATCTGCTCGGTCAGCGCGATGCGCTTGGCGACCTCGACCTGCGTCGGCGCCTCGAACTGGGTCAGGATCTGGGCGGCGCTTCGGGGATCGATGTGCGCCAGCACGATTGCGATCGTCTGAGGGTGCTCCTCGGTGAGCAGCCCCGCGGCCTGCATCGGGTCGAGGTCCCGTATGAAGTCGAACGGGATGATCTGCTGAGCCTGGTGCACTCGGTCGAGCAGATCGCGGGCCTTGCCCGACCCGAAGGCCTGACCGAAGAGTTCCAGGGCGTAGTTCTCGCCGCCGGGCAGGACGCCGGCATGGGCGAAGAGGCCCGCATACGCCTCTTCGAGGATTGCGTCGCGCGTCATCGAGTCGACGGCGGGCATGCGCATCAGCTCCAGGGCGACGCGGTCGATCGCCTCCGGCGGCAGGCGGGCGAGCAGCTTGGCCGATGCCTCGGTGCCGAGCGTGATCAGCAGCGCGGCTGCCTTGCGCGGTCCGCTCAGGGTGAGAGACGCCGCTTCGGGGCTCATCGACGCCGGTCCTCTTCACGCAGCCAGCCGTGCATCAGGCCCACGAGCGCGTCCGGCCGCTCGTCGGCGACCATCTGGAGGCGCTCCTGAATGCGGGCCTGCGGAGTGGCTCCCGGCATCTCGGCCGGCGCCGCCTCCGGCGCGCCGATGGCCGGGGCGTTCGACCGCATCGGCGCCGGGAGGTACCCGCCACCGGACGGCACGGAGCCGAGGTCGAGGACGGTGTCGTCGGCGCGACGGCTCAGGGACCGGGTGTTCATCCAGAAGAGCAGGAGCATGATCAGGGCGAAGACGGAGCCCACGATCGTGCCGCTCATGTCGCCCACGGTCTTCATCATGTCCGGCGCCGCAGCGGCACCGGCTCCGGCACCCGCGGCGGCTGCGCCGGCAGCGCCGGCGGCCGCGGATGGCTGCGCGGCGAAGGCCATCGCATCGACGGCCACGACGTCGCCGCGGGTCGTGTCTGCACCTATCGCGGCCGCAATGCTGGCCTTGAGCGTGTCGGTCTTGACCGAGCCCAGCGACGCTTGATCGATCAGGACCGCGACCGAGAGGCGCTTCACAACGCCCGGCTGAGTGATGACGTGCTGGACGGTCTGGGAGATGCTGTAGTTGACCGTCGTCTCCTGGTGGACGTATCCACCGGAAGTCGTGGAAGCGGCCGCGGCAGTCGGCGCCGAGCTTGCGGCCGCGGAAGTTGAGGCGGCGGTCGGCGAGGCGGCAGGGCTGGAGGACGCCGCGGCAGACGGGGCGGCGGTCGGGGCGGCAGTTGCGGTCGCGCCGCTGTCGGTGCAAACGCCGGGGTACGACGGCAGACCCGGGACGTTCGAGTTGGTGCCGGGGATGCCGCAGCCAGCCGCGGAGGAGCCTGAGCCGTACTGCTCGTAGATGTTGTGGATGCTGACCGGCGGGTCGCTGCCGGCCGGGGCGTACGTCGTGATCTGCTGTTCGACCTTGCTCGAGTCGACGTCGGCGGAAACGGCCACAGAGGCGTGGCCCGATCCGACGACCGAGTCGATGAGGGCTTCGATCTTGGCCTTGGTCTGCTGCTCGACGAGATCCTTCGCCTGCGCGGCGGCCGTGTCGGCCGAGTCGGCGGCGCCCGCCAGAACGTGGCCGGCGTCGTCCGCGACCACGACGTTGTCGGCCGCGAGGCCGGAGACGGAACTGGCGACGGTGTTCACGATCGCCCGGACCAGGCCGGAGGACGGGGTCTTGCCGTTCGACATCGTCAGGACGACCGAGGAGCTGGCGGGCGTGTCGTCGGTCGAAAGGACGCCCTTCTGAGCGAGGACGATGGCCACGCGAGCGCTGCCCACGCCTTCCATCGCCTGGATGGTCTTGGTCAGCTCGCCTTCGAGAGCTCGCTGGTAGGTCACCTGCTGGTCGAACTGCGACGCGCCGAACTGCTGGTTGTTGAACAGATCCCAGCCTTTGGTGTCGTTGCCGCCGGTTGACACGCCGGAGTCGGCGGCGGCGATGCGGGCGTCACCGAGCTTCTCGACGGGAACCATGATCGTGGTCCCGGCATCGGCCACCTGGTAGGCGATGTTCGCCGTGCGGAGCGACCCTTCGATCGCGCTGGCGTCGGAGGCCGAAAGATTCGTGAAGGCCGGCGTGTAGTCGGCCTTGCTGGCGAACATCACCAGGACGGCGATCGCAGCCACCGAACCGAGGGCGGCGAATACGATCCCGATGCGCTGAGCGATTGAGAGCTGCTTGAGGACCGATTGAGCCTGCTCGTTCATCGATCTGCCACCATCACAGCTGCGTCCGCATGATTTCCTGGTAGGCCTCGAGGAGCTTGTCCCTGACGGACGTCGCCGCCTTGAGGCTGATGGAGGCCTCCTCCATCTGGAGCATCACCGTGTGGAGGTCGGCCGAACCGCCCGAGGCGAAGTCGGCCAGCGACGCGTCGGCCGAGGTCATCTGGGTGTTCAGGCTGCCGAAGGCGTCGCTCAGCGAGTTGAGGAACGAATTGCCCGACTCGGTTCCGCTCGCGGTTCCGTCGACGGCGCCGGTGCCACCGATGGAGTTGGGACCGGCGACCGAGCCGGTTCCGGAGGCCCCGCCGATCGAGCCGATGCTCGAAGTGCCGGAGATGCCGGTTACGGACGAGATGCCTGAGATCGGGGCGATGCCGCTCATCGACTACCCCTTGCCGAGGTCGAGCGCGTCGAGGGCCTGCTGCTTGGCAGCCTGGGCCACCGTGGCGTTGACCTGGTACGAGCGGGCCGCGCCCATCATGTCGGTCATCTCGGACGAGACGTCGACATTGGGGTAGCTGACGAAGCCTTCGGCGTCCGCGTCGGGGTTGCCGGGGTCGTAGGTGCGGACGTTCGGCCGGGCGGGGTTGACCATCGCGATCGCCGACACACCCTGGGACGAAGAGTCCAGGCCCATCTGCCGGGCCTGGAAGATGACCGCCTCCGCCTGATAAGGCTGCGTCGGGTCCGACTGGCTGCGGGTCGTCTGGGAGTTGGCGATGTTGCTGGCGGCGACGTCCATGCGCAGTCGCTCGGCGGTGAGACCGGAGGCGGCGATGCGGATTGTGTCGAAGACGCTCATGAGACTGCTTCCCTCGGCTTCCCGATTGGCGTCCTCCGGGGGTCTGCCCCGTTGGACTTCATCGGAACCGCCCGCATCTTCGGCTGGCCCGAGCGCTGCCGGTATCAGGGTCTGCCCTCGGATCGGGCGACCATTCGTCATGCCGAAGCCCTGCTTCTGGGACCTCCCCGGATGGACCCTCCGCCCGGGCCCCTCCACCGGCCCGAGTGATCTCGTGCATTCGCCCGTCCCCTCTCGGGCCGGCTGGTGGAGTGCCGCGCTGGGCCGTGGTACCGCGCCGGCCGGAGTGCCGCGCCGGGCGGCCCCGCACGGGCGTCGCCCCCTACACTGACGCCACGATGGAAGAACGAAGCGTCTCGCGCCACCTGGCCGGAGCCGAGCTCTGGGCTCGCGTCCGCGATGTCGACGACCGGCGCGGCGAGCCGGCCGAGGCGGGCGGCTCGGCCGGCGGCGAGGCCCGCGGCTTGGCCGGCGCCGCCTTCGCCGCCGAGCGCGCCGTGGCCGCCGGCGAACCCGCCCCCGCGGAGGTCGCCCTGATCTCGGGCTGGGAGGACGGCGAGCCGTTCTGCGCGACGATCTGCTCGACGGACGTCGGTCTGCAGTTCTGCCGGCGCTGCCCCGAAGAGCTCGCCGCCCGGGTCCTGGCCACGGGCCGGGCCGCGCAGGGAGCCTGCCGGGCGGGCGGCACTCTGCTCGGCTTTCCGGCTCCGCGCGGCTCGCGAACGACAGCGGCGATTCTGCGCGTCGGGCCCCCAACTCCACGCGACGCGGCGGCCGTCTCGGATCGGACGCGCGTGGCACCGGGCGCTCTCCGGCGGGCCGCTCGCAAGGCGCCGCCGCCGGACGGCCGGGCGGCTCTCGCTGCCGCGAGAGTGTTGCGCGATCCCGGCCGGCTCTTCGAGTGGCAAGTCCAGCAGCGCACCCGAGGCTCCGACCGCCGCCGGACGGCGACCGCGGCGCTGGCGCAGATGGTGGCCACGAGCGAGGAGTTCTACGAGCTGTACAGAGAATCCCAGCGCCAGCGCCGCGAACTCGAGCGGAGGCAGCGCCGGCTCGACCGTCTCGCCCGCCAGACGCTCCAGGCCAGCGACCTCGAGCGGGCCCGGATCGCGCACCAGATCCACGACACGGCCGCCCAGTCGATGGTCAGTGCCTTCCGATTCCTCGATGCGGCCCGGGCATACGCCCAGAGCCACCCCGGCGACTCGATCGACGAGTACCTCGAATCGGCCTCCGATCGGATGGTGACCGCGATCAAAGAGGTCAGGGCGGTGCTGGCGGATCTGATGCCGCCCGGTCTCGAAGAGCTCGGGCCCGCCCACGCCATCCGAGGCCGGATGAAGGCCCTCACGGCGGAGTCCGGCATCGAGATGACGCTGGAGGGCGATCTGCCACGCCTCGACGACTGGGTCGAGCAGGCGATCTACGGCATGACGGCCGAAGCTCTCACGAATGCCGTCCGCCACTCCCAAGCCACGACCGTTCGGATCGAACTTCGGGCCGCCAAGGACCGGGCGGTGCTCACCATCCAGGACGACGGCCACGGCTTCGACCCGGCCGCCGCGGAGCGGCGGCGAGCCGGCGGCGGCCTCGGCCTGCTCGGCATCGCCCGCCAGTCGCGCTGGCTCGGCGGCGCCGCGTCGGTTCGGAGCGTCCTCGGCTCGGGTACGCTTGTCAGGATTTCGATCCCGATCGCTCGACACACCGGGTCTCGGGCGGGCTACGCTGCAGCAGCCGGCGACGCTGCCCAAACAGGACGGAACGGAGAAGGTAAGTCGTGAACGAGCGCGCACGCGTACTGCTCATCGACGACCACGAGATGGCTCGCCGCGGCCTCCGCGCCATGCTCTCCGCGGCCGACTGGATCGAGGTCGTCGGCGAAGGCGACGCCTGCGAGAGCGGCCTCAGGCTCGCCGAGGAGCTGAAGCCGGACATGGTCCTGCTGGACATCCGGATGCCCGGTCTCGACGGGCTGGCCTGCCTCGAGAAGCTCAAGGCCCGATACCCCCAGATCGCCGTCGTGATCGTGACCCTGTACGACGATCGCCGCTACGTCCTGGAGGCAATCCGCCGCGGAGCCGCAGGCTACCTGCTCAAGGACGCGACCACCGCCGAGGTGATCCAGACCCTCCACAACGTCTCCAACGGCCAGCTCGCAGTGGAGCCGCAGCTCCTCCGAGAAGCGCTCGCAATTCGTGACGACGCGCCACCCGCCGGGGAAACCGCCCGCCAGAGAGCGGAGCAATACGCCCTCACTCCCCGCGAGCACGACGTCCTGTTGCTCGTCGCCGAGGGCATGACCAACAAGGAGATCGGCGGGAAGCTCTCGATCACCGAGGACACCGTGAAGAAGCACGTCCAGAACATCATCTGGAAGTTGCGGGCGGCGGATCGGACCCAGGCGGCCATCATGGCCCTCAAGCTCGGCCTACTGGAAAACCCTGCCTGACGGACCACGGTGTTGGCGCAAGTCAACGGGTTTATGCCACTGAGTGCTAGGGATCGCCCCTAAACGGTCAAGTTCGGACCGCCCAGCCCGATTCCTACGTTACTCCGATGACAACCAACGACCTGCTCCCAACGGCACTCGTAACCACCGGCACCGCGCCGGCGGCGGTACCTCAGCTGGCCCCCGCGCAGGTGGACGGCCAACGGGACCGCTTCTCCAAGCGGGCCGGTCCGGACGTGTCCTTCAAGGGGCCGGAAGGGGTGACGGAGGCGTACGCCGTCTTCCAGATCGATCCCGAGAGCAAGCAGCTCCTCGTGACCGTGGTCGACGGCCAGGGTCAAGTCTTGCGCGTGATCCCGCCTCGCACGGTCTCCCAGATGATGGAGTCGATGGGCCGCTACCGGCCTTAGGCCGGACTCGCCCCCCGACTTCTCTCGTTCCGGCGCTCTTGTTTCGATCTGCCCCCGGTCACCGGCCGGGAACCTCGTCTCGCCGGCGGCGCCAGTTCAAGTCCGCACCCGGCGCGGCCGATGCCCCGAAAGGACCACGAGCAGGTCCTGCCTGCCGCGGCAAGCGGCGCTGAGGACGTCAGTGGTGGTTGCTCCGACCAACGCCCAAGGAAACGGCACCCCATGACGCTGACCCTGTCCGAAGCCGGCCAGAACGTCGTCGCGGGCACATTCGGACGAGCCATGAAACGCGCCGGCGAAGCCCTCGGCTCGATGAGCGGCCAGATCATCGACGTCCAGACACCTGTGCTGCGACGCTGCACGGCGGCGGACGTCCTCGCCATGGCCGGCGGGGCGGAGTCTGTCGTGCTGGCCGTTTATGTCGGCATCACGGGCTCCCTCCAGGGTCACGCCCTGCTGCTCTTCTCCCCGTCCGACGCCCACCGTCTGGCCCAGATCCTGCTCGCGGGCCTGCTTGGCCCCGGCGATCTGCCGATCGAGTCGACCACCGATCCGTTGAGGTATGACGAGCTCGAGCTGTCGGCGCTCCAGGAGGCCGGCAACGTCACCATCTCGGCCTTCCTCAACGAGCTCGGGATGCATCTGCACGACCCCGTACAGCCGACCCCACCGCAGATCGCGATCGAAATGGCCGGGGCGATCCTCGACGCCGTGCTTCTCGATCTGGTGAGCGACGCCGACCAGGTCCTCGCGGCGAAGACGTCCTTCAGCGAGCACGGCCGGGCAATCGATGGAACTCTCTTCGTCCTGCCGCGGGCCGACAGCCTCCGGGTCCTCCTGGATGCTCTCGGAGCCATCGGCATATGACCCTGACCGCAACTTCGAGCCTGCTCGTGGCTGGCATCGGCGAGATGGTGCTGAGCGCCGACGCCGACGACCACCTGATCGCATACGGACTCGGCTCGTGCATCGCCCTGGCCGTCTGGGACCCGCGGGTCAGGGTCGGCGGGCTGGCCCACTTCATGCTGCCGAGCGGCCCGGCCAACTCCGGCAGCCCGGTCAAGTTCATCGACACCGGCCTCGACACGTTCCTTCGGGCGCTCGAGGCCCAGGGAGCAGTCCTCAACCGAAGCACGCTCAAAGCGGCCGGAGCGGCGGCAATGCTCACCGTCGGCGGCGGACTGGCCATCGGCAAGCGCAACGCCGAAACGATGCAGAGCAGCTTGACCGAGCGCGGCCTGAATTTGACTGCCTCCTCGCTCGGGGGAAATGTCGGCCGGACGGTTCAACTCGAAGTGGCCGACGGCCGATTTCTCATCAAGAGCCTGTCTTCTGTCACTGAGCTGTAGCAAGAACTTAGGAGCATCCCGCGATGGCAAAGATCCTCGTCGTCGACGACGCGGCGTTCATGCGTCTGCGGGCCGCGAAACTGCTCGTGGAGGCCGGCCACCAGGTCCTCGAAGCCGAGAACGGCCGCGTTGCAGTCGAGATCTATCTCCGGGAGCGACCCGATTGCGTCCTGATGGACATCACCATGCCCGAGATGGACGGCCTCGAGGCTCTCGCCGAGATACGGTCGAAGGATCCCCACGCCCGAATCGCCATGCTTACCGCAATGGGCCAGCAGGCCATCGTCATGGATGCGATCAAGCGCGGCGCCCGGGACTTCGTGGTGAAGCCGTTTGCGCCCGACCGGGTCATCGCGGCCGTCAACAAACTCCTGGCCGCCTAGCAGCCGCGGCCAACTCGAGAGCGCCATGGGCGAGATTCGCGTCCTGATCGTCGACGACTCGGCGTTCATGCGCCACGCACTCGGCCGCCTGCTGACCGAGGAGCCCGACATCGAGGTCGTCGGGGCGGCCTCCAACGGCGACGAGGGACTCCGGATGGCCGCCGAGCTTCGGCCGGACGTCATCACCCTGGACGTCGAGATGCCCGTTCTCGACGGCGTGGGAATGCTCCGGCGTCTCATGCTCGAGACGCCGACGCGCGTGGTGATGCTCTCGAGCCGGACCACCGAGAACGCCAGGATCACGCTCGAAGCTCTCGACTGCGGCGCGATCGACTTCGTCCCCAAGCCCTCGGGTTCGCTCTCCATCGACATCGGACGCGTCGGCGACGATCTCGTCGCGAGGATCCGCGCCGCCGCCGCCATGTCCGAAACCGCGTTCGTGCGCCACCGCCAGGTCGCGGCAATGAACCTGACGCTCATGAGCAGCCAGGCTCACCAGAACGCGGCAGCGATCCGGGCGGCCGAGGTCGCCGGCCGGCTCACGCCCGAACCAACGGCCGTGACGCCGCCCGCGCCGCATCCCGGCCCGCGGTTGGCGGCTCGCAAGCTCGTCGTGATCGCGTCCTCGACCGGCGGGCCCAGCGCCCTGAGTGCGGTGATCAAGTGCCTGCCGGCACAGCTCGGCGCGGCCGTGGCGATCGTCCAGCACATGCCTCCGGCCTTCACCACGTCGCTGGCGGCGCGTCTGGGGTCGATCGGTCTGCTGCCTTGCTCCGAGGCTGCCAACGAGGACGTCCTGGTCGAGAACGAGATCCTCGTGGCGCCCGGCGACTTCCACCTGATCTGCTCCAAGAGCGGCCACGTTCAACTCGTTCACCTCCCACCGGTAAACGGCGTGCGACCGGCCGCGGACGTCACGCTTCAGGCAATGGCACCGATCTGGCGCGAGCGATTGTTGTGCGTCGTCCTGACCGGAATGGGCTGCGACGCCCGCGAGGGAGCCCGCGCGGTGAAGCAGCACGGCGGCACGGTCATCGCCCAGGACGCCGCCACATCCACCATCTACGGAATGCCCGCGGCCGTGGCCCAGGCCGGCCTCACGGATCAGGTCCTGCCGCTCCACCAGATCGCCTCGGGCATCGTCTCCTGGTGCGACCTGGAGCGGTGGGCCGGCCGTGCAACGGAGCGTCCGGAGCGGTCCGCAATCGCAAAGTGATCCTCGCCCGGCCGTCGGGCAAGGCCTCACTCTCCCTCGTTCCCGGACCGATACCTACTTGAGAGTCCGCAGCCGGATCGTGTCCGGCGCCTCGACAAAGGAGACAAGCGCCGTGGCCGACAAGCCAACGTCCGGCGGCAGCGTTCGGACTGGGGAGCTGCAGATCGTGGTCTGCGAGCTCGCGGACGAGCACTACGGCCTGGACATCGCCAGGGTCTTCGAGATCATCCGCAATCAGCCGATCACGCCCGTGCCTCGGGCGCCGCTTTTCGTCAAGGGCGTCATCAACCTGCGCGGCCGCATCATCCCCGTGGTCGACCTCCGCGGCCGCTTCGGGATGCCCGAGGCCGAGCCGACGAAGGAAACCCGCATTGTCGTCGCCGAGAGCGCCTCGACTCGCGTCGGCCTGATCGTCGACAGCGTTTCCGAGGTCCTGCTCCTGCCGCTCGATTCTGTGGAACCCACGCCCGAGGTCGCGGCCGGAGACGACGCGGAGTACCTGCGCGGGATCGCCAAGCTGGGCGATCGGCTGGTGCTTCTGCTCGAGCTGGACGGCTTGTTCGGGCTCGACGAACAGAGCGCGCTTGCCGGCGCGGCCTGAGCCATGAGAGTCCAGATCGTGAACCGCTACGTCCAGGCCGCCGTCGACGTGATCTCCAGGGAGACCGGGGTTCCGGCGAAACGGGGCGGCCTTCTCCTGGAAGGCAACCCATACACCACGGAGGATGTCACCGCCGTGATCGGCATCAGCGGGTCTCTGACCGGCTCTCTGTACCTTTCGATGGCCGAGCCGACCGCCCTCAAGATCATCGGCGCGATCATCGGCCAGGAGACGACCGAGCTCGACGAGCTCGGCCAGAGCGGCATCGCGGAGATGGCAAACGTTATCGCGGGGAACGCCGGCATCGGCCTGGCCGCAGAAGGTCTCGGGACGACGATCAACCCGCCCCTGGTCCTCGTAGGCCGGGGGGCCCGCCTTTCCACCGTCGAGATCCAGCGCCTCGTGGTGCCGATCGCCACAATCCATGGCGAGGTCAAGCTCCACGTCGCGTTGCGAGAGGCCGCGTAACGTGCACGTGACCTTCGATCTGCAGCCCGGCGACGACCGTCTGTTCACGGACGAGTCTCTCGAGCAGATCGAACGCATCGAACAAGGCCTGCTCGAGCTCGAGCACGGCCTCGACGGCGGCGTCGTCAACGAGGTCTTCCGGGCGGCTCACACTCTCAAGGGTTCGGCTGCGACCATCGGGCACCGGCGCATGGCCGAGCTGACGCATGCGATGGAGGACCTCTTCGGGGCGTTCCGCAGCGGAACCCTGTCCGAGGTCAAACCCTTTGCCAACGTCCTGCTGGCGACAATCGACGTCCTGCGCGCGCTCGTGGCCGAGGTTCGGGCGGGCGAAACTCTCACCGACGCGCCCGAGGGCCTGACGGTCCGGCTCCGCGAGCTGCTCTCGAATGCTTCGGGAGCTGCGGCAGTGCCGGCGAAATTGGCGGCCGGAGCTGCCGCGGCGCCACCCGAGGCGACGCCACCCGAGGCGACGCCACCGCCGCGGCCCGGGCCGGCGGCAAACGATGTCGCCGAGGTCGCCGTCGCGCCGCTCATCCATCGTCTCCTGTGCGACGCGCCCGCCGGCAATGAGCCGCGCTCCTTGTTCGTCTGTCGAATCGATCCGGCGAGCGAATGGCAGGCCGTCCGGCTCCTCCAGCTAGTGCTCGAGGTCGAGGAGATGGGCGCCCTCATCGGATCGGCGCCCGACCGCCTGGAGATCGAGAGTTGCCTGAGTTCTACGCTCCTGGCCATGCTCGTGCGGGGCCGGCCCGGCGATCTCACGGAGCTGCGCCGTTCCCTCATGACGATCGACGACGTCACCAGCGTTGAGATGATCGCCGCGCCTGCAATCCTCGAGCAATCGGCCTCTTCCGAAGTCGCCCCGAGCGTCGAGGTCTACGGTCCCGGCGAAACCGCGCCGATGACTTCTACCCACGGCGAAACGGCCGACGGCGCGGGCCATCCGGACGACCACGAACGCCGGCAGGCCGACCTCGGCGCCGAAGCCCGCGGCTTACCCGCCGGCGAGCGGATGGCGGTGGCGGGCGATCGCCTCAAGGCCGCCCAGCAGACCATCCGCATCGACGTCACCCGCCTCGACGAGCTGATGAATCTCGTCGGCGAGTTGGTCGTCCACAAGACCCGGCTGCAGCGAAGCGCCCAGGAGCTGGCGCTGCGGCTCGGCGACGATCCCCTGGCCCGCCAGGCCGACGAAGATTCCCAGCAGTTCGCCCGAATCGCCGGCCAGCTTCAGGATCAGGTGACCGGCCTGCGCATGCTGCCGATCGAAACCGTCTTCAACCGCTTCCCGCGCGTCGTGCGGGACATTGCCGCCAAGCTCAACAAGGAAGTCCAGCTCGTCATCGAGGGCAAGGAGACCGAGCTCGACCGATCCGTCCTCGAAGAGGTCGGCGATCCGCTGGGCCACCTGGTCCGCAACGCCCTCGACCACGGCATTGAACCGCCCGAAGATCGCCTTGCCGCCGGCAAGTCCGTCACGGGCACTGTCCATCTGACCGCCCGGCACGCGGACGGCCGGATCCTGATCACGGTCGAGGACGACGGCCGCGGCATGGCGCCCGACGCCCTGCGCCGCGCCGTAGTGGAGAAGGGCCTGATGAGCCGCGAAAATGCGGAGTCCACGAGCGACGCCGACATGCTGCGCGTCATCTTCCTGCCGGGGTTCTCGACCGCCCGAGTGCTGACCGAAGTGTCAGGCCGCGGCGTGGGTATGGATGTCGTCCGCAACAACATCGAGCGACTCGGCGGCTGGGTAGACGTCTCGAGCGAGTCCGGCATCGGGACAAAGGTCTCGCTCTCGCTGCCGTTGACGCTGGCGATCATCGGCGCCCTGCTGGTCAAGTCGGGCTCGCGCGTCTGCGCCCTGCCGCTGACCGGCGTCGTCGAGACGCTTCGGGTTGAGCCCGGGTCGTTCGGCCGGATCCGCGGCCACAACGTTCTGACGCTCCGCAACCGCGTGATCCCGGTCGAGCAGCTCGACAACGCCCTGGGCGACCCGCCTCGACCGCTCGCCACGAACGACCGCGGCTTCGTCAACCTCGTCGTGGTTCGGTCGCGCGGAACGGAGATGGCGCTGGCGGTGGATGCCTTCGTCGGTCAGCAGGAGATCGTGCTCAAGTCCCTGAGCGACGTCGCGGGCGAGCGCAGGGGCCTGGCCGGCGCGACCATCATGGCCGACGGCAGCGTCGGCCTGGTCGTGGATATCGCCGCTCTGCTCGAGCAGACTGCAGCGGCTGGCGCAAAGGTCGCAGCAGCCGTCGCCCAGTCCAAAGTCGCCTGACGCGGGTCCTTCAGGGACCGCCCTCCAGGGCGTACGCCTTGTAGTCGTCGGGGCCGACGTGGAGCCAGATGACCGTGTAGTAGAACCCGTCCCGAGTCATCGGACAGCTGAAGAGTCCGAGGAGCGGGATCTTGCCGATCGTCGGCTCGAGGATCGGTGGCCCGTCGCCCGGAGTCGTCGGGCCACCGATGCGGGCCATGGTCCAATCGTCGCCCTGCCCGAGCAGATAGCTGCGCCCGCAAAGGGGGAAGTCGAGCCGTCCCGGCACTCCGAAGAACGAGCCGGTCGGTCTGAGCTCGTGTTCGATGAAGAAGGTGGTCGCGGTCACGAGAACGCAGAAGGCCACAAAGAGCACGACTGCCCCGGCCGACATGTCCCCCCTACGGGGCCTTCCCGGCCTCCGGATCCGCAGTCTTCCGGCCATCGCTCCCTCCCTCGACTGCATTGTCTCCGCGGACGAGCGGGTCGTCCAGCGAAACTAGCCGGCGACCTTGAGGGCGGGCAAGAGATCGGGGTTCGATGCCTCGCCAGAAACGCTGCCGCCGCTCAGGGCGTTCCACCCGCCCAGGAGCTTGATGAACTCGCGGAGCAACTCGTCGTTGAATTGGCCCCGCATTGCCACGCGCATCAGGTGGAGGGCGTCGAACGTGGTCGCGGCCGACTTGTACGGCCGGCGAGATGTCAGCGCGTCGAAGGCGTCGACTATCGCCACGACCTGGCTGTCGAGGGCGATCTGCGAGCCGGCGCGTGAAGCCGGATAGCCCGAACCGTCGCAGCGCTCGTGGTGCTCGGCGACTATGTGGGCGTAGGAAGGGGCGTAGCCGAGGGCGCGAACGATCATGTCGTGCCCTGATTTGGCGTGCCCGCGCATGAGCTGCCACTCGACGGCGTCGAGGGGCCCGGGCTTGTCCAGGATCACCTTGGGCACGCGGTTCTTGCCGATGTCGTGGAGGAGGGCGCCGCGGGCCACATCCCGGATCTCCTGCGGCCCACCGAAGCGCATGAAGCGGGCCAGGACGATGCCGTACACGGCCGAGTTGAGGGCATGCGTGTGGGTGGCCATGTGCTTCTGCATCGTCGCGACCATCGCCCACAACAGGTCGTCGTCTTCGAGCATCCGCATCGTGATTCCGTCGATCGCGGTCTGACTCAGGATCAGGCCGTCGTGGTCGAGCTGCCGGTCGCGCATGAAGATCGGGGCCAGAACCTTTGCGGCGATCGAATAGGCTGTCTTGCTGCGCTCGATCGGCGAGAGGCGCCGGTTGGCGAGCACCTTCGGCAGCGACGCGGCCAGAGCCCCGTGCAGCAGGTCGGCATCGATCTCGCGGACCAGAAACGACATGCCGCGCTCCGCCCGCGCGACGACGCGGCGCAGGTCCCCGCCGCGCATCGCGTACAGGATCGGCCGCGGCCCGCGCCAGATGTAGAGGTCGCAGGGCAGCGTCTCGATGTCGGTCAGGACTCGAGCCGGTACGGGCTCGAATCCGGGCGGTGCGACGCTGATGAGCGGTTGACCTGGCATGTCTGCCCCGATGTGAAGAGCGCTGAGTGTCACTTGAGGTGTCGGTGCCGCCTCCGGCCCCTTGAGATGGGCGGGCCGTCAGATCCGGGCCCGGACGGCCGATACCTCCGGTGATGGAGACCACGCCACGCCCGGAACGACCGGCATTTCTCACGACGTTCCCCCCGGCGCCCGAACTCGACGCGGCCGCCTATGACCGGCTGGCCCGCGAGGTCCGCGGCCTGCTCGGCATCGACCTGAGCCAGTACAAGCCGGCCCAGGTCTGGCGCAGGGTGAACGGCTTCGCCAGCGCCCGAGGACTCGCGGACTCGGATGCGCTGGTAGCAAGGGTTCGCCAGGACACGGCCTTCAGACAGGCGTTCCTGGACATGCTGACCATCAACGTTAGCGAGTTCTTCCGCAACCCCGAGGCCTGGGCCATGCTCGCGCAGCGGTATCTCACGCCGCTGCTGAACAGCCAGATGTCGGTGAGGATCTGGAGCGCGGGCTGTTCGCTCGGGTACGAACCGTTCAGCCTGGCGATGCTCGCTCGAGAGATCGCCCCCACCGCGACCGTCCGCATCATGGCGACGGACCTCGACGACACGACCCTTTCGCGGGCCAGGAAGGCGACTTACGCGGATGCGCAGATGGCGGGCGTTTCCGACGCTCGCCGAGCTCGCTTCTTCCGCCGCGACGGGGTCCACTGGGTGGTGAAGCCCGAACTGCAGGCCATGGTCAACTTTCGCCGCCACGACCTTCTCAGAGATGGCTGCGACCGGCCGTTCGATCTGATCTGCTGCCGCAACGTAGTGATCTACTTCACGGAGCCGGCCAAGGCGGAGCTGTACCGGCGCTTCTGCGACGCGCTCCGGCCGGGCGGAATCCTCTTCCTGGGTGCGACCGAATCGATCCCGAACTCCCGCGCGGTCGGCCTCGAACCGGCGGGGCTGACCTTCTACAAGCGACCCGGGTAAGTCCGCGACGTACGCGACGTAGACGGATCCGTCGGGCCTGAGCGCGTCCACCGGGCGAAAGTCCGCCTCAGGGTCTCTTGGGGTCCTGCCCAAGACCATGCAAACGCAGCATTCCCGGACTACCCGTTCGTCGGCTAATCTGCCCGGCAGATGACAACCCCCACACCGCTCCATCCAGGAAGCCACACGCCCTCCGTTCTGGTGGTGGACGACGACGAGTACGTCCACGGAGCGCTGGAAGCGGCTCTGCGCGGCCTTCGGGTCCATCTGCTGACCGCTCACACCGCGGCCGAGGGTGAGGCCCTTGCCCTGCAATACCGACCGCTGCTGGCGATCGTCGACGTGGGTCTACCGGATCGCGACGGCTATCGGCTGACCGCCGATCTGCGCCGTTCGCCGACCCTGGCCGGGATGCGGATCCTGATCCTGACCGGCCAGTCGCCGGACGAGGCCGCGACCCGCAGCTCGGGCGCCAACGGCCTGATCCTCAAGCCGTTCCGGCTGCATCACTTCCTCGACGTCGTCCGCGAGCAGCTCGGCTCGCGCGAGCGCCACGAGGAACGGCTGCCCGCGGTCCTGGCGCGCGGCGCTTAGCCCCGGCGCGCGGAGCGGCTCAGGCTGATCGGCGCGGCTCAGTGGCTGATCGGCGGATCGATCCCGCCCAGGGCGCTCACGATGCGCTCGTCGTTGAGGAGCCGTAGCTCCCGCCGGATCTGCTCGAGCTGGCATTGGAGCGAGATCAGCAGCTCTCGGTCGTCGAGGAGGATCCGCTCCAGGCGCCGCTGGATTGCTCGCACCGACAGCGGGCTGAGGGCGGCCGCCAGCGTTTCGGCGGCGACCTGCCGCTCCATCGTCGTGGGATGACCGCCCGGCATCATCGACGTGCGCCTCCTGCCGCGAACGAGCCAGCCCCTACGAGGGTGCCGGACGGCATCGGCGCCGCCACAGACGGATGGGGCGCGGGCTCGAACATCGCGTCGTTGAGGGCCGCGGTCGGGCGAGTCGCAAGCTCCTGCCAGGCCTCGAGGAGCCCGCGTAAGACCCGGAGCGCCTCTTCGGTCGGCTTGGGCTCCTTGGCGATGTTGCCCGCGGCGAGGCGCCGCTGCACGAAGTCGTACAGCTGATCGAGCTGGATCGCGATCGGCCCGGCCGACAGATCGAGAGAGCCGCGAAGGGAGGCCACGATCTCCTGGCATCGGATCGAGGCGCGATGCGCCTGCTCGATGTCGTTGCGCTCGAGCCAGGCCAGATGCTGCGTCCCGAACCGGATCGCGCCCTGGTATAGCAGGACGATCTGGCCGGCGCGACTGGCGCTGACGACCTGGGCCGTTCTGTAGGTTGCGGTCGGATCGAGCATGGATCGGGTGCCTCAGGTTCTCTGCGGGGAGGCCGTCCGGGTGGCGGCTCCACATTAGGTATCGGCTTTGGGAGGGTTCCGCTTGACCGTTCGGGGCCTCCGGTCACCACCCGGGAGCAACTGCCGGGCGGCGCCGAAGGGACGGAACTGGGCAGGCCGGGACGGTCGCGCGGTCACGCGACCGCGGTCATGCGAACGCGATCAGCCGTTCGTCGACGAGCTGCTCAGGCCGCTGCCGGAGGACGAGCTGGTCGAGTACCCGAGCGTGGCCGCGATCTGCGACGACTGGGACTGCAGCTGGGACAGAGTGGCCTCCATCGCCGCGTACTGCGCCTCGATCATGGTCTGGTAGTTGTCGATCATCTCCTGGCGGTCGATTTCCTCGCGCTGGAGCTGGGTGATCTCGCTGCCGAGTCCGGCCGTGTGCGCCTGGATGTAGGCGTTCTTGTTGGCCGGGTCCTCGAGATTCTTGAGCTTCGTCAGCAGGGCGGACATGGGACCCGTCGAGAGGTCCAGCAACGAGGCGACCTGGTTCGCATCGGCGTTCAATGCGGCGGTCAGCTTGTCGGTGTCCAGCTGGAGCCGGTCGGTCGAGCCGGCCGCGGCTCCGACTACGCCGGTGTTGAGGCCGATCGCGCCGAGCGAGTTGAAGTTGCCGGATCCAGACGCTCCGAAGAGGGTCTGCCGCAGGCTGAGCAGGAGCGAGCGAGCCGTCGAGTCCGACGCAAGCGGCCCCGAAGTTCCGGCCGTGCCGCCAACCTGCCCGGGGGTCGTCGCCGTCAGTTTGTCGAGCGTGTCGGCCAGCGAGTTGAAGCTCGTGATGAACGCGTTCAGGGCCGTAGTGACGGCCGCCTGATCGACGCCGACGGTGAGCGTCTGCGGCATGCCCAGCGGGCTCACCTTGACGAGGTTGAGAGTGACCCCGTCGAGGGCGCTCGAGACGCTGTTGCTGATGCTGGTGATCGAGCGGCCGTCGACGGTGACCTGGGCGGTGTCGCCGATCGTCTGGGCGTTCGTCGTCCCGGGGGCCAGCTTTAGGGCCGCGCCGAGGGTGCCGCTCGTGTCTTCGATGTCCATCGCGACCGCGCCGGTGTCCTTGCGAGTCAGGACGAGCCGGTCGTTGGTGCGGTCGATCGAAGCGATGACGCCGGCCGACGAATTGTTGATCCGGCTGATGATCGTTGAGAGTGAATCGGCCGTCGTGTCGTAGGCAACGGCCACGTTGTTGATCGTGAGGACGCCCGTCTTGGTGGAGGTGAGACCGCTCAGCGACGCGTTGTCCAGCGTGCCGATCATCCGCGCGACGCCCAGGCTGGCCGTCCCGGTGAGCGTGGGGTTCGTGGCGTTGGCCACCTTGGCGAAGGCAATCCCCAGGATACCCAGCGCATTGCTGCCGTCGCCGGCGGCTCCGAACGAGAGCGAATGCGTCTCGGTGTCGGCACCGGCGATGCTCAGTTGGAGCTTGTTGTTCACCAGCGAGAAGGTGGCCGTGGCGTCCGGTGAGGAGTTGGGGCCGGCCGCGCGCAGCTGATCCTGGATCGCCTGGCCGAAGCCGGCCATGACGTCGTCGAGGGTCGTTGTCGTGGGATTGCCGACCGTGTAGTGGACGATCACCCCGTCGACGATGGCGCTGATCTGGCCGGCGGTCACGGTTCCGGGCAGGTTGAGCGACTGGAGCGGGTTGCCGGCGTTGGCCTCTGTCACGGCGGCGCCGAGGCCGCCCGTCGAGGTCGCGCGAGTGGCGGTTGCCAGGCGGTCGACGGAGACCTGGTACTGGGAGACCGCGGCGCTGGCGGAGGCACTTGCCGTGAAGATCGAGGTGTCGGCGGAGGTCCCGACGCGGCTCGCGCCTGCGCTCGAGACGGTGAAGGCCTTGATCTTTGCGACCAGATCGTCGAGAGCCGTTCCGAGCTGACCGTACGCGGTCTTCTGGCTCGTGAGCGTGGCCTCTTTGTTCTGCATCTCGGTCAAAGGCTGCTTCTGCACGGACATCAGGGCATCGATGATGCCCTGAGTGTTCAGACCAGAAACGACGCCGCCAAACTGGATCGTCGACATCTAGCGTTCTCCCGGGAATGCCCGCCGGCTCGTCTCGTCATACGGAGTCGGCCACTCGGGGTATCGGCTTCGGGAGCCGCGAACTTGAACACGAATTTGAACGCGAAGTTGAGCCGCGTCCGCGAAGGGCGCCGGCGGGTTCACGCGGGTCGCCGCCCACTTCTTCGGCGCCATCAGCGGACGGGCCCGATCGCGCCGGTACGGGCACTTTGGGTACGCATCAGCTGGCGCGTGCCGGCAAGTCTTTCGCGGAGCGAGTCCATCTCGATCCGGAGCTGCTCGGCGGCTTCGCGGTCGCGGTCGAGGATCCGGCGAAGCCTGGCGTTGAGGTCGGGCGGGCGCGTGGACGCATCCGAGTGGACGAGGAATCGGAGGGCCGCCTCCCGGGCCTTGAGCGCCGCGGTCGCAGCTTCGAGGTCGGCGTCCGGCCGCCGCCCGAGAGCGATCATCAAGGCGTCCGTGGCAGCTTCCAGGGCACTTACCGTGGCGGCCTGGTGGGTGGCGTCCATTGTCACCTTAGGGGCGAAGGCAGAACGGAAGGGACCGGCGGAAAACCCGCCGGCCCCTTCATGACTCTCAGCCGGTGACCCGACCGAGTCGGGGGCTCAGCCGACGCTGAGCTTGCGAACCGAACTAGCGGAGCAGGGTGAGGATGCTTTGCGGAGCAGAGTTGGCCTGGGCGAGGATCGCCGTGCCGGCCTGCTGCAGGATCTGGGTCTTGGTGAAGTTCACCATCTCGGACGCGACGTCGAGGTCCCGGATGCGGGACTCGGAGGCGGTCAGGTTCTCGGCAGCGACGCCGAGGTTGGCGACGGTGTGCTCGAGCTGGTTCTGCGCCGCGCCGAAGGTGCCGCGCAGGGTGCTGATGTCGGCGATAGCGGTGTCGACAGTCGAGATGTCGGTGACTTTGGCAGCGCTGGTGTCGACGTCACCGAAGGTGACGGTCAGGGTCTGGCCCTTGTCGGCGCCGACCTGGAAGTCCACGTCGCCACCGCCGGTCAGGAGGGCCACGCCGTTGAACTTCGTGTTGGACGCGATGTCGCCGATGGCCGACTGAAGGGCGTCGACCTCGGCCTTGATGCTGGCCTGCGAGTCGGAGTCGTTCGTGCCGTTCGCGTACTGGACGGCGAGCTCGCGGATGCGCTGGAGCATGGAGTGGACTTCGTTCAGCGCGCCTTCAGCGGTCTGGACCATCGAAATGCCGTCCTGGGCGTTTCGCTGGGCCTGGTTGAGGCCGCGGACCTGGGCCCGAAGCTTCTCGCTGATGGCGAGGCCGGCCGCGTCGTCGGCGGCGCGGTTGATGCGGAGTCCGCTCGACAGCTTCTCGACGCTCTTCGAGAACGTCACGGCCGTGGAGCTCAGGTTTCGCTGTGCGTTCAACGCCTCGATGTTCGTGTTGATTCGGACAGACACGGAAGTAGGCCTCCTAGCCTTGTGTCGGTGCGGCGTCCTTGCCGCCGGCGGGCTACGTGCCCGCTGGAGGAGACGTCGGCTCCGAAGGCCGCAACTTGAGGCGTCCCGCTCCGAGGGTGTCGAGGCTCCGCAGTGCCGCGCGATCTGCCAGGTATCCGGCCGCGGACACCCCTGATATGGAGGTTAGGTCGATGGACTGGGTCGTTTTTGGCGCACAGTGACTACACGTCCTGCTCGGGATCATCTGGTTCGGGAATTCCTTGGTGGTGGCCACGATCCTGATTCCCAGCCTCAACCCGCTCCCCATCCCGATGCAGCGCGAAGTAGGCGCGCGCTATGGGGAGCGCGCCACCCGCCTCTTCGATGTGATCGTCCCCGCATTGGTCATCCTGGGCGTGATCCGCGGGACACTCCTGGGACCGATCAAGGACGTCGCGGCCGTGTTCGGCACGTCCTACGGCGTCACCTGGCTCATCGCTTTCGTCGCTGCGATCGTCACCTTCCTGTGGGGCAGGATCGTGATCAACGGAGCGATTCAGAAGATGAACGCAGCTCCACTCAATGCCGACGGCACCGCGACGGTCCAGCTCGAATCCGACACGGCCCGCGTGAAGCTTGTCGTAGTGCTCGAGCTGGTCGGGTTCATGGTGATCTTCAGCTGCATGATCTTGATGGGCCTCGACCGATAGCTCCGCAGGCTGTCGCCGTAACGAGCCAAGTTTTTCGCCGGCCGGCCCTCGGTTTCGGTCAGGCGATTCCCGGATCGTCCGACGAGGGTGCGGCGGGCGTGGCGCGATCGACGGCGTGCATGGGCTTGAGCATCACCCTCAGCCGGGCGCGAGTGTCGGCGGCTTCGCGAAGTTCGCCGGTGACCTGTTCGACCAGCTCGGATCGCACGACAGCGATGTGCCTCGGGGCTGCGATGCCCAGCACGACTCGATCGCCCTCGATCCGGACGACGCGCACCTCGACGTTCGCGCCGATGCGGATCGCCTGATTCGCTCGGCGGGTCAGGACGAGCATCAGCTCGGCTCCGCGACCGGCGCCTGCAGCGGGAACTCGGGATCCTCGAGGACCAGCTGACGGGCGGTCGCCTTGTCCATGTCCAGAACCAGCGGGCCGGCCAGGTTGGCCGTGACCGCCGGCGGTTCGCCGTGGACCGCGAGGATGGCCAGCACCCATTCGCCCTCGTTCACCAGGCCCCGCTTGCGCAGGAGGTCGGTCGTGCCGGGTCTGACGCTGTCGGCCGTGGTCGCGATGAAACCAATGGTCGGATCGTCGTCCGACGTGATCTCGAAGAAGTCGGTATCCGGGACCGTGGTGAGGCGGTGCCGGACGAGGTTCGGCAATCCGACCAGGCCGTCGGGAAAGACAATCGCGGATGCGGAGGCGGAGTGGCTCACGGGCTCTTCCTCTATGGCGGGCTCGGGTCCCGATGGCCTGCCCGCCGCGGCCACCGGTGCGATCTACCTCAAGTAATCGAGCAGACTCGTCTGAATCACCTTGGCTGTCACCGCCAGTGTCGCCTGATAAGTGGTCTGGCGCTTCGTCAGTTCCGTAATGGCGGACGCCATGTCGACGTCCTCGAGCTGGCTGAGCAGCGCCTTGTCGCTCGTCTGCAGCGCTTCCTGCGAACTCTGCGCCTGTTCAAGGCGGTTGGCCCGGGCGCCGATCTGGGCTCGCGTCGTCAGCAGGCTGTCCAGCGCCCCCTGGACCTTCGTGATCGTGCCGGCCTGAACCGGGTTCCCCGAATCGAGATCCGCCTTCAGCTGGGTCAGCGCGTCGAGGGCCGGCTGGAAGATCGCGTCGCCGGCGACGTTGATCTGCATCGTGCTGGCGGGCCCGATCCGGGCGATGGTGACGCCGTGGTCGCCCTGGTAGGCGCTGACCGCGCCCGGCCCGGTGACCGTATACGGCGCCCGATCGACACGGAAGCCGCTGAAGACGAACTCGTCGTTGACCTTCGCGCCGGCATCCTGCGCCATCGCCTCGATGAGCTGCGAGACCTCCTGCGAGATGGCCGCGCGGTCGCTTGCATCGAGCGTCCCGTTGGCGCCCTCGAGGGCAAGCTCGTTGGCTCGCTGGATCAGCTCGCCGGCGCTGGAGAGCGCCGTGTCCATGGCGCTCACCTTGCTCGTCGCGGCGTCGATGTTCCGCAGGAACTGGCCAATCTCCGAGAGCGTGTCGTGCAGCTGGACGGCCGACCGAACGTCCGCGGGATTGTCGGAAGGCCGATTGAGCTGCTTGGTCGAGCTGACCTTCTCGGTGGCCGTCTGCATCTCGGCCATGGTCGAGGAGACGCTCTGGTTGGTCGTGTTGTAGATCATCCCTTCGGTCACGCGCATCGCTCAGCCCTCCATTCAGCGGCCGACCTGACCGGTCCGGTTGATGAGCGTGTCCAGCATCTCGTCCATGGTCGTGATGACCCGGGCGGCGGCCTGATACGCGTGCTGGAAACGGACCATGTCGGTCGCCTCCTCGTCGAGTGAGACGCCGCTCGTCTCCTCCACCCGCTGCTGGAGCTGATCGACGACGAGCTGCTGGTTCTTGGCCATCTCGATCGACTGGCTGGACGCGGTTCCGATCTTTCCGACCAGCCCGGCGTAGAAGTCGGACGTGGTCTGCGGCGGCGTGAAGAGCGAGGCCGTGACCAGGGTGTTGTGGCCGCCGGTCGTGAGATCGGTGACGAGATCGGCGCCGGCCTTCGCGGTCGTGGGCGAGCTGATGTTCAGCTGGATCCCGAGCTGGTCGAAATTGAGCGTCGTCGTCGTGCCGGCCGCCATGTCGGCCACGTTGATGGTCTGCGTGGTGCCGTCGGCGCCGGTCAGGGTCAGGCTCGAGCCGGAGCCGCTGAAGGTCCACGTCTGCGCGGTCGCGCGCGACGACGAGATCGTCGTCAGGCGGGCGGTTCCGTTGGTGGTCAGGTCCGTGCCGCCCATCACGTTCGTGGCCGGGTCTCCGGAAACGTAGGTCGTCGCGTTGCGAAGATCGGCGATCAGGCCGGCGATGGAGCCATCGCCGGGGGTGTTCGGGGCGGCGGACGTGGCAACCCGCCTCGGGTCGGCGGCGATGGTCTGGTTGACGGCCATCGTCCCGGATTCGTTGCCGGCGTTATACGTGAACAGCGGCAGGCCGGCGGCGCCTGTGGCATCGAAGCCGCGCTGGTGGAGTGCGTTCGTGGCGTCGGCGATCCCCTTGGCCAGAGAGTCGAGCTGGGTTCGGTAGTTCGCCAGGTCCGTGTCGCGAACGCCCAGGAGCGACTTCAGCTCGCCCGACGGCAGGGTCAGCGCGCTGCCGTCGGACCAGATCGGATGGGCGTGGCCGGTCGAGTCGGTCTGGACGCTCACCTGGCGGGCGTACACGTTGGAGACGAGGTCCGTTCCGCCGACGAGCACCGTCATCGTGCCGTCCGCCCGGGTCAGGACGTTGAGCGGGACGATCTGGCTGAGCTGCTGGAGCAGCTGGTTGCGCTGATCCATGAGGTCGTTGGGGTTGTCGCCTGTGACCGCAACCCGCTGGATCTGGCCGTTGAGGCTCGCGATCTGTTTGGCCAGGTCGTTGATGGTCTGGACTTTCTGGGTCACCTGCGAGTCGATGCCGGAGGCGATCATGCCGAGCTGGGTCGAGTCGCGGTTGAACTCCATCGCCAGCGACGATGCCTGCTCCGTCAGGGCCGAGCGAGCCGCGGTCGAAGTCGGGTCGGAGGCGACATCCTGCCAGGCGTTCCAGAACTTGCCGATGGTCCCGCCCAGCCCGGAATCCGATGGCTCGGGGAAGAGGGCCTCGATCTTGGCGAGTTCCTGCTGGCGGGTGTCCCACTCGCCCTTCAGGCCGGTTTGCGCCTGGACCTGGAGATCGAGGAAGTTGTCGCGGACGCGGGTGATGGCGGCGACGTTGACGCCGGACCCGACCTGGCCCGGGAGGCCGCTCCGGTTGAAGGCCGGGAATGTGTACGGCGGCGCCGAGACCAGGGTCACTCGCTGGCGCGAGTAGCCGGCCGTGTTGGCGTTGGCGACGTTGTGGGCCGCGGTGTCGAGGAGCTGCTGTGCGGCTCGGAGCGCGGTGGCGCCGATGTCCAGGCCGAAGAACGGCGAGCTCACGGCTAGGCCTGCCGGTCCATGTAGGTCGGGGCGGGCGTGGACCCGTATCCCGACCCGGGTCCGTCCGGGCCGACTTTGCCGATGCCCACGAGCATCCGCATCAGGGCCGCATCGACCGCCCAGGCGTTCTCGATCAGATAGGCGTTCCGGCGCGCCGCGACGGCCAGCCGTTCGCACAGGACGGCGATGCCGGTTTCGCCGACGAGCGCGCGTGAGTCCGCGGTCAGCGACGTCGCGAGCTGCGTGACCTGGGCGACGACCGCCTCGGCTCGCGCGTTCTGCTCCTCGAGGGCGCGTCGATCGTGGCGCTGGACCGCCAGGGTGACCTGGTCGGAGATCTCAGCAAGAGATGTCAGCGCGACTGTAAGAGCGCTCAGCTCGGGCGATCCCAGTCCGACCCATTGGCCGGCGGGGTTTCTCGCGAGGTCGCGATCGCCCGGCGCGAACATTTAGGCCCGCTTGTCGAGGATCCCCCGAGCCACGACATCGGCGTTGACCGTGTACGTGCCCTGAGCGATCCGCTGCTTGGCTTCGGCCACCTTGTCGGCCCTGACGTCGGGAGCGGCATTGGCGGCGTCGAGCGCCTGATGCATCTCCCGGCTGCGCGTCGAAAGCTCGACGCGGGCGGCCGGCTGGCCGGCGGGGCTTGCCCCGTTCTGGGGTCGCTGGACATCCGGCTTGGCCGGCCCGGCATTTGCGGGCGGCGTCTGGCGGAGGAGCGGCGACGAGGTTACGGACCGCGGGTCTTCGATCTTCATGCTTGTCCTCTCTTGGGCGTCACACTAGGGATCGGCCGGTACCGAGAAGCCTTGACCCGCGGGAGGGGTACTTCTTCATCACTTCGACGTATTCGGTGCGCATGAGCGACGGTTCCGACAGGCCTGAGCGTCGGCGCAGCCTGCTGCCCGACCTGCCCGGCGAGCATGGCATCGCTCGCCCGAGCCGGTAAGGACCCTTTTAGGGGGCCTCCGAATGGCGTAGGACCGGCTTGCCCGGGGTTGGCCGTCGCCGAGCGCCGCATTTCTCTACCTCACCGAGAACTTGAAGACGGTGGTCGTGGCGTAGGTCTCGCCGCGCTCGAGCGTCACGCTCGGGAATCCAGGCTTGTTCGGGGAGTCGGGATAGTGCTGGGTCTCGAGGCAGAAGCCGCTGCGGTGGGTGTACGGCTTGCCGCTCTTGCCGACGAGACTGCCGTCGAGGAAGTTCCCGGAGTAGAACTGGACGCCGGGCTCGGTCGTGAGGACCTCGAGCAGACGCCCGCTGACGGGCTCGTACGCGCGGGCGGCCCACACGAGACCCATCTCCGAGCCGCGATCGATGACGAAGTTGTGGTCGTAGCCGTGGCCGTAGCCGAGCTGCTGGTCCTTCTGGCTGATCCTGGCGCCGATGGCCGTGGCCCGCCGGAAATCGAACGGCGTGCCTTCGACGCTGCGCAGTTCGCCGGTCGCAATGAGGTTCGCGTCCACCGGGGTGAACCGGCTGGCGTTGAGCTCGAGCTCGGTGCCGAGGATGTCGCCGTTGCCTTCGCCGGCGAGGTTGAAGTAGGTGTGCTGGGTCAGGTTCACGATGGTCGTCTTGTCGGTCGTGGCCGAGTAGTCGATCCGAAGGACGCCGCCCGATTGGAGGGTGTAGACGACCGTCGTCGAAAGCTTGCCGGGGAAGCCCTCCTCGCCGGCGGGGCTCACATATTCGAGCGTCAGCGCCGCGTCGTCGCCGACCGCCTCGTCCGCGCCGTCCCAGATCCGCTTGTCGAAGCCCTTGGGCCCGCCGTGAAGGTTGTTCGGCCCGTCGTTGGCCGCGAGCTGGTATTCGACCCCGTTCAGGCTGAATCTGGCGCCGCCGATCCGGTTCCCATACCGACCGATCAGGGCGCCGAAGTACGGGCCCGTCGCGAGGTATGCGGGGTTCGTGTAGCCCGCCAGGTTCTTGAACCCGAGCACAACGTCGGCCTGCTTGCCCGACCGGTCCGGAGCCGTCCAGGAAGTGATGATGCCGCCGTACGAGGAGATCTTGACCGTGGCCCCTTCGGTGCTGGTCAGGGTGTACAGGTCGACGGTCTTGCCATCGTGGCTGCCGAACGGTTCTTTGCCGATGCTCGTCATCTGGTCGCTCCTGTGAGGGGCCTGCGGCCCCGAGGGTCGTGGCGAGCGATCAGCATGACATCGATGCCGCCGCCTCGAAAGGCGGCGTTGGCCGGCCGGCGCGCGATGCGGGTCACCGCAGCCGGCCGAGCTGGGTGGCGTCGCCCAGGGTGTTGTCCTGGAGCGACAGGGCGCGGGCGCTGAGCTGGAACTGGCGCTGCTGGGAGATCAGCTCCGTCATCGCCATGGACATGTCGGTGTTGCTCGCCTCGAGCATTCGCTGCCGGATCTGCCCGCTTGCGGGCGGCACATTGCCCGCGGCGGCATAGAGATTCTCGCCCAGGCGGGTCGCTCCCCCTGCAGGCCACGCCACGAGGGCGATCCGCTGGCCGGTTTCCGCGATCGTGCCGTCGGCGGCCACGGTGAACTTGAGACCGGGCGAGATGGTGTGGCCGGCCACGTCGAGGACCGGGTATCCCTGCTCGGTCACGAGCATGCCGGTGGCGTCGGTCTGGAAGTTGCCGGCGCGTGTATAGGCGATGCCGTTGCCGGTCCGGACGACGAAGAGCCCGTCGCCCTCGACCGCGAGGTCGGTCTGGACGCCGGTCTCATACAAGGGCCCCTGGCTGATGTCGAGGCGGAGGCCGGCCGGGACCGTGCCGCTTCCCAGCAGACCGAGCTCGGGGCCGACGGCGTTCATGATGCTCAGCTCGTAGTCGGTCTGGAGGGTGCGGGATTGCTTGAAGCCGACGGTGTTGACGTTGGCGATGTTGTCGGCCACCACGGCCTGGCGGGTCATGGCCGCGACCACGCCGCTGAGGGCCGTGTAGAAGCCCCGGATCATCGCGCTCTCCTTCGCCCCAGCCGGGCGGCCACGTCGCTGTCGACGAGCCGGGTCCGGAGAGCCAGGATCGTTTCGGTATGGATCTGGCAGACGCGCGATTCGGTCACTCCCAGAACCTGCCCGATCTCCTTGAAGGTCATCTCGTCCTGGTAGTAGAGGGCGAGGACCATCTTGGGACGCTGGGGCAGACGGCCGATCTCGTGGATCAGCCCGGCTATGGCGTCGCGGCGCTCGGCTTCGTCGGCCGGGTCGACCGCGTTCGGGTCCGGGGCGTTGTCGGCCAGGACGATCGACTCGTCGTCATTGTCACGGGAGTCATGCTCGTCGAGCGAGATCGTGACCACCGATGCGGCCTGGAGGCGCTCGCGGTAGCGGGCGAGGGGCATGTTGAGTCGCGCCGCGATCTCCGTTTCGGTCGGCGACCGCGAAAGCTCGTGCTGGAGGTCGCGGATGGCGCCCTGGATTGCCCGGGCGGCCTCGCGGCCGGCGCGTCCGACGGTGTCGAGCGAGCGGACGGCGTCGAGGATGGAGCCCCTGATTCGAAGGATCGCGTACGACTCGAACGACGCTGCCGCGTCGGGCCGATAGGCGTCGATCGCACGCAGCAGCCCGAGCACGCCCGCCTGCATGGCGTCTTCGTGGTCGAAGAGCCCCGGCACTGAAACCCCGAGGCGGCCCACCACGTACTTGACCAGGTGCGCGTACTTCTGGACCAGCTCGTCGCGGCTGAGACTCGCGGCGGGCGACGGCGTGTTCCCGTAAGCGCTGTAGCCGCTCAGATCCGGGGACTCCCCGCTCGGGACGGCGCCGGACGGCACGGCGGCTTCGGCGGCGGCTGCCTCTTCGGCTGCGGCTGCGGCCAGGATATCGTCGGCGGCCGACTCCAGTTCCCCGAGCGGATCGGCCACGGCCTCGGAGCGGTCGCCGGAAGCGCCGCCGCGAGAGCCGCCGGGCGGACCTCCAGGCGGCCGGTCCCAGGAACCTTCGGAGCCGTGCCGGCCATCGCCGCCCACGGACCCGAACTGGGGCATGACCGGCGTGGCGTCGACCACGGCGTCGAGGTGAACCGCTGCCGGCAGGAGCCGGGTCGAAGGCTGGCGCACGAGCGGGCCCCGGATTCCGGCGCCGGAGTGAGGCGGGAGCGGTTGTCGGTTCAACATGACTGGCTCTCCTCAGCCTCAGGCGGTTCTACTGACGATGGACGGCGACTTGCTCTTGGCTGCGGCGCGAGCGGCGGTGTCAGGCTTGGATGCCTTGGCGCCCTTCGCTCGACGAGCCTCGCGCTTCTTTCTCATTCGCAACAGTCTCCGTTCGGGGGGCTCCAACCAGCCCGTAAGCCAGCGGCCCGCGAACGTGAACAGAACCGCCGCGGCCATGCCCCGGTCGACGGCTTCGACGACCGGCGTTCCGGCCGAGTAGGACGCGCCGCCGACGGCGAGGGCGGCCACGATTGCGACCCGGAGAGTCCAGGTGGCGACGAACAGTTCCATCTATCAGACCTCCACCTGGGCGTGGACCTGGACCGAGATGCTCGGCAGGATCTCTTCGTAGGAAAGGACCGCCATCTGCGGCATGTGGCGCTCGGTCAGGTTCCGCAGCGCCAGCCGGACGCGGGTGGTGCACAGCAGAATCGGCTGGTAGCGCTGGAGCGAGAGCTGCCGCAGCGATCGGTCGATCGATTCGACGAGGGCCCGGCTGTCGGAGCCGGACAGCTCCAGCCCCACGTATCCGGGCTGGACCATCACCGATGCTCCCAGCCGCGTATCAAGGTCCGGCGCCAGGGCGATGGCGTGGAGCGCGCCGTCGGGGGCGCGGTAGCGCATCGAGATGGCTCGGGCGAGGGCGTGGCGGACCGCCTCGGTCAGGAAGAGCGGTTCCTTGGTGCTGCGGGCCCCGTCGGCGACCGACTCGAGAATCGTCGAGAGATCGCGAATCGGGATGCGCTCGCGCAAGAGCCCCTGGAGGACCTTCTCGACGTCGCCCACGGCCACCAGGTTCGGCACGATCTCCTCGACCAGGCCGGGCTGATCGTGCTTGAGCCCCTCGAGCAGCTGGTTGGTCTCGGGCCGGCCCAGGATTTCGTGGGCGTGGCGGCGGATCGTCTCGGCCAGGTGAGTGGCCAGGACCGAAGCGGCATCCACGACCGTGTAGCCGAGGCTCTCGGCCCGCTCGCGTTCGGCGATGCTGACCCACGAAGCGGGCAGGCCGAAGACGGGCTCCGTGGTGGGGATGCCGCTGACGGCTATCTCGCCGCCGCCGGGATCCATGCACAGCATCTTGGTGGGATCGACGGCGCCGCGGGCAATCTCCGAGCCGCGCAGCTTGATGACATATGCGTTCTGGTCGAGGACCAGGTCGTCGCGGATGCGCACGGTCGGGACGATCAGGCCCAGCTCGCCCGCGATCTGGCGGCGTATCAGGCCGATCCGTTCGACCAGGCCGCCGCTGGCGCCGCCTTCCACGAGGCCGACCAGCCCGTATCCGACCTCGAGCTCCATAGTCTCGACCTTGAGGGCGTCGAGCGGGGTTTCCTGGCCGCTTCCGAGCGCGGGTAGCGCCGGCGCTGCGAGAGCGGCACTTGCCGTCGCCACGGCCGTCGCGGTGGCCGCCGATTGCGACAGGAACCAGCCGCCGCCGCCGACCAGAGCGCCGCCGGCGCAGAAGACGAGGGTCGGGAAGCCCGGCACGAGGCCGATGACGATCAGCACGCCGCCGACGACCATGAAGAGGCGCGGGCGGCTTAGGAGCTGCGTTCCGAGGTCGCTGCCGAGCCCGGCCTCCGAACCGCTGCGGGTGACCAGGACGCCGGTGGCGACCGACACGAGCAGGGCGCTGATCTCGTTGACCAGACCGTCCCCGACGGTGAGGACCGTGAACGTCGTGAGCGCGGTGCCGATGTCGAGGCCGTGCTGGAGGACGCCGACGGTCAGGCCGCCGACGATGTTGACGACGATGATCACCAGGGCCGCGACCGCGTCGCCTTTGACGAACTTCGAGGCGCCGTCCATGGCCCCGTAGAAGTCCGACTCGCGCTCGATGGAACGGCGCCGGATGCGGGCTTCGTCCGGAGTGATCAGACCGGCGTTGAGATCGGCGTCGATGCTCATCTGCTTGCCGGGCATGGCATCGAGGGTGAACCGGGCGGCCACCTCGCTGACCCGGCCGGCGCCGTTGGTGATGACCACGTACTGGATCACGACCAGGATCAGGAAGACCACGATGCCGACGACGGTGTTGCCGCCGACGACGACCTTGCCGAAGGCGCTGATGACGTCCCCGGCATGGGCGTTGAGGAGGATCAGCCGCGCGGCGGAGACGTTGAGTCCCAGCCGGAACAGGGTTGCGATCAGAAGCAATGGCGGGAAGGAGCTGAACTCGAGCGGCTCGCGGATGTTGAGGCTGACGAGCAGGATCGTGAGTGAGAACGTGATGTTGAGGACGATGAGGATATCCAGCAGCATTGGCGGCAGCGGGATGATCATCATCGCCACGATGCCTACGACGGCGCCGGCCAGGAGGGCGTCGCTGCGGCCCAGGACGCTTATGGGCGCCGGAGTCGACTGGGTCGTCATCGGTCAAGCTCCTCGTCGGGTTCGATCGATTGGTCGGCCTCCGAGCCGTTCATGCGTGCGGTGCCGTCCAGCTCGGCCTCGTAGTGGGCCAGCTCTTCGGGGGTGAGATCGGCGAGCTCGTCCTCGGCCATGGCGCGGGCCAGCGCTTCCTCGTCGACCTCTGTCGCAGGCTCGGGCTCGTTGCCGGTCTCCTCGAACCAGGCTTCGCCGTCGAGGTCGTCTGCGTCCGCTCCGACCTGGGCCGCATCTTCGTCCGGAGCGATCGGCCGGACCGGGGAGCCGGCCGCGCCGGCCCACCAGGGCCGTGTCGCGAGGCCCATCGCCGTTGCCGCCGGGCGCGCCCGTCCCGCGACCGGGCCTCGGTAGTCGTCGCCGCTGCCGCGGCCGTTGCCACGCCCGTCGCCGCGCCCGCCGAGCCCGAAACGGGCCTGGTGCACCAGGACCAACAGGCGAGCGACGGCCCGATAGAGATGAGCCGGAACCTCGGCCCCGACCGGCCTCGAGAAGAGGGCTCGCGCCAGGGGCTTGTCCTCGACGATCGCCACTTTGTGGTCACGGGCGATCTGCTTGATACGTTCCGCCATCAGGCGCTGACCCTTGGCCACGATCTTGGGCGCCCGCATCGTGAGCGAGTCGTATTTGAGGGCGACGGCCAGGGTGGTCGGGTTGGTGATCACGACGTCGGCCGTCGGGACGGCGTCCATCATCCGAGCGAAGGCCATCTGGCGGGCGCGCCGGCGGCGGGCGCCGCGGATCTGCGGGTCGCCTTCCTGCTCCTTGTATTCGCGCTTGACCTCGTCTTTGGTCATGCGGATCGACTGCATGGCTTTACGGCGCTGCACGACGAAGTCGACAAGAGCCACCACCGCGAGCAGGATCGTGATCGTCAGGCCCAGCTGGAAGATCGCGCTCAGGCAGCTGCCGGCGATCGCGCTGATGTCCGACCCTTCCGTCCCGACGATGGCCGGGATGCGGCTGCCGACCACCTGCCACGAGATGATCCCCAGGATCCCGAGCTTCGCGGACGCCAGCCCGAGCCTAACCATGGCCTGCCGGTCGGCCATCCGCTTCATGCCCGCCAGCGGGTTGATCCGGCTCATGTCGAACCGGATTGCCCGGTAGGAGAAGACCAGGCCGCCGGAAACCAGGTTGCCGGCCACGCCGGCGACCATCACCAGCACCGCCAGCGGCAGCGTCAGCATCATGACTGACACGATCGCGCCGCCGGTCTCCGCCAGAAGTCGCGAATCGCTCGCTCGCGGATCCATCGTCAGGATTGCGGCCTGGGTCCGGGACACGAGCGAGCTGGCCATGCCGGGCAGGAGGCTCGAGAGCGCGAGGGTGCCGACGCCGAGCGTCAGACCCATGGAGAACTCGTGGCTTCGCCCGATGCCCTGGCCCTTGGCGCGCGCTTCGTCGCGCCGTCGAGGGGTAGGTGCTTCGGTCTTCTCAGACATGCCCGCCCTACCCGGTGACCGCGCCGCCGGAGGCGGCCTGAAAGACGAACCTGTAGATCGCCTGTGCGCCCGAAACGAGAGCCGGCATGCCGAGTGCGAGGACCGCGAAACCGACCAGCATCTTCAGCGGCAGGCCCAGGATGAAGACGTTGATCTGGGGGATGGCGCGGGCGAGCAGGGCCACCGAAAGCTCGACCAGCAGCAACACGAGCGCGATCGGCATGGCGACGCGAACGCCCAGCTCCATCGCCATGGCGCAGGTTTGGGCGCCGGTCAGCGACAGATCGGCCGGCCACCCTGCCCCCACCGGATATGCCACGAACGAGTTGGCGAGAACCCGAATGATGGCCAGGTGGAGGCCCATCGCTAGGAACAGGAGACCGGCAAGGACCGAGAAGAACGGGTCGATGGCCGTGGAGGCCTGCTCCTGCGTGGGGCTGAAGACAGAGCCGAGCGAGAGGCCCAGCTGGATCGAGATGACCCGGCCGGCCAGCTCCACGGCCTGGAACGAGAGCGACAGGATGAACCCGAGCGAGAGGCCGATGACCAGCTCGATCGGGGCCGCAAGCACGAGTGGCAACGTCCCGGCCGTGCCTCCCGCGGGCACGGCCAGCGCGACCGTCAGGGCGGCCGCCAGACCGAACTTGAGCAGCGTCGGGATGGCATGGTGGCCGAAGAGCGGCGCGGCGAAGACGAGCCCTGAGCAGCGCATCATCA
>Ga0302263_10000062_pt1 | contig 45818 bp, 41 predicted proteins | sample II_Fen_N1_4_FD_194564 | JGI IMG/M metagenome (GOLD analysis project Ga0302263, IMG submission 194564) | Peat permafrost microbial communities from Stordalen Mire near Abisko, Sweden - II_Fen_N1_4 | ecosystem: Environmental > Terrestrial > Soil > Wetlands > Permafrost | place: Sweden: Abisko... | reverse complement strand
CGAGCAGGCCGAGGTGCCGCTCGCGCAGGACGACGTCGACGACGTGTGGCGCGTGATCGAGGTGAACGTGCGCGGCCCGTTGCTGATGACCCATGCCGTGCTGCCCGCGATGCTGGCGCGGGGCTCCGGACGCGTGCTCAACGTCAACTCCGGCTCCGGGTTCCGCCCGCCCGAGGTCTACACCGGCTACGGCATCAGCAAGGGCGCCCTCGCGCGGTTGACCACCGCCCTGCACCACCAGTACTACTCGGCCGGCCTCCGCAGCCTCGACCTCGCACCGGGCGTCGTCGTCACGGACATGACGCTCGCGATGCCGATGCACGACGGACGCACCCAGTGGAACGACCCCGACGAGGCGGCCGAGCTGGTCCGGGCGTTCGGCGACGGTGAGCTCGACGCGCTGTCGGGCCGGTTCGTACGCGCCGGCCTCGACACGGTGGCATCGCTGCGGGCGGCCACCGACCGGATCGTCGAGACGGACGCGCGGACGCTGCGCATCCCGACGTGGGGGCCTGACGACCCGCTGACCTGAGCCGGGCAGGTGGCGGGCCGACGCGGGTCGATGCGGTCGGGATGCCGGCGCACGCCGTCAGAGCGTGGCGGAGTCCAGCCGCGCCGGCACGTGCGCGCCGTGACCCGCGTCCCGGAGCGCGGTGCGCAGCCGCTCGGCGGCCTCGTCGAGCTGCTCGGCGGGAACGTCCGGGCGGGCGTGGGCGAAGCTGAGCGACCGCTCGTCCCAGGCGGGCAGCACGTGCAGGTGCAGGTGCTCCACCTCGAAACCTGCGACGAGCAGCGCCGCTCGCGGCGCCTGCCACGCGGCCTGCTGCGCCTGGCCGATCCGCTTCGCGACGAGGACGAGGTGGGTCAGCAGGTCGTCGGGCGCGGCCGTCAGCTCGACGACCTCCTGGCGCGGCACGACGAGCACGTGGCCGTCGGTGATCGGGGCGATGGTGGCGAACGCCACGGCGGTCTCATCGGCCCAGACGAACCGGCCCGGCAGCTCGCCGGCGATGATGCGGGTGAACACGGTGGGCATGGCCGTCACGGTATGCCCTGCGTCACCCCGGCGTCGGCGGGCGCCGCTCGTCCACCAGTGCGCCCAGTGCCTCCACGGTGCGCCAGTTGCGGGCCGTGCCGACCCGTCCCGCCGCCCGGGACAGCACGTCGAGGGTCAGCCGGGACCGCCCGATGCCGTGCGGGTAGTAGACGTAGGCCTCGTCGCCGCGCCAGGCCACCTCTTCCTCGCCGTACCGGGCGGGGTCGAACGCCGCCACCGCGTCCGCGTCCGGCGTGCCGTCCCAGCACACCAGCGCCAGCCGGGACGGGGCGTCGATCGCGTGATCCGGGAAGGGGAGGTCACTCACCAGCCGTGCCCAGGCCTCGCCGGAGCGGTGCAGCACGGTGACCGAGACCCCGGCCTGGCGGCCGAGGGCGCGCGAGAGCCGGGGCGCGATGGTGGCGCACTCGGCGTCCGGCGCCCGGACGAACACGGCGTTGCCACTGGCGGCGTAGGTGGCGACCCGGGTGTGCCCGAGCTCGGCCGCGGCAGCCCGCAGGTCGGCGCTGCGCACGGCCACGCCGCCGACGTTGACGGCCCGCAGCAGCGCGACCACCACGTCGTCGCCACCGGTCAACCGGGCGCCCCCTTCCGTCACGTCGTCACAGGTAGCGGGTCGGGTCGAACTCGTCGAGCGGGATGATGCGCAGCCTGGGCAGCTGCACGTTGAACGCGTCGACGTCCGTCTCGAGGTCGAACGTCTCCAGGCCACGGGGGATGAGGGCGGCCAACGTGCTGGACGTGAACTCCCGGAACCCCAGCAGGCCCACCCTGCGGCCGCCGTCGAGCAGCCGCGCCACCTCGGGCGCGAAGTCGCCGTCGTGGCTGGCCAGCAGCACGTCGCCGCCGTGCTCGGCCACGGCGTCGAGCATCCGCTTGATGCCCAGGTCGACGACCTTCTCGGTCGCCTCACCGGCCAGCGGGATCGGCTGGAAGCCGATCGCCACCAGCGCCTGGACGAACGACATCGGCAGCGTGCCGCTCGACGCGTTGAGGAAGAACAGGCCCTTGGCGTTCTGGCCCCAGCGATCGGCCGCGAATGCGAGCACGCGTTCCCAGCGTGGCCGCTGGTCGGGGGTCGGACGACCGCCGAGGATCGATGAGCCGAGCGTGGCGTCGATGTTCTCCCCGTCGACGACGAGGTACGTGGTGCTCACGCAGCCACTCTAGGGCGGGCCGCCGCCGCCGGCCGGGCGGTGGGCGCGTCCGGTTCGCGGGACCTCCGGCCCAGGCATCTGCGGCCCTGCGCTGGACGATGGAGTCTGGTCGTTCGCGCGAGCACGGGTCGGGGGGTGTGGTGATGAAGATCCTGCTTGCGGTCGCCTCCCGGCATGGGGGGACGCGGGGGATCGGCGAGTGGATCAGCGACACCTTCTGCGCCGCCGGCCACGACGTCGACCTGTTCGAGCCCGACGAGATCGACTCCCTGGACGGCTACGACGCCGTGGTGATCGGTTCCGCGGTGTACCTCGCCCACTGGATCCCCGCCGCGCGCGACCTCATCGACCGCGAGGGCCAGGCGCTGCGCCAGCGGCCGGTGTGGCTGTTCTCCTCGGGCCTGGCCACGCAGCCGGCGAGCGCGGCGAACTCGCCGAACGAGCTCGCGGACCTGCGCGAGCGCGCCGGCGCCCGGGGGCACCGCAGCTTCCGTGGCCGGCTGGACCGATCGGTGCTCACCTTCGCCGAGCGTGCGGCGATCGCCGGCGCGCGCTCCCGGGAGGGTGACCACCGCGACGAAGCAGCTGTGCGTGCCTGGGCGCTCGAGGTGCTCGCGGACCTCGCAGAGCGGCCGTACGTCCCTCACGGTGTCCTTCCCGCGTCGGGGCCCGGGCAGCACATCGCGGTCTGACCGCACGGCTGGCACGGACCGCAAGACGGTGCGACGCACTGCAGAAACTTGCAGCGAGGTGCAAGCGACTTGCAGTCGATCCCCTACGATGGTGGACATGTCGCGACGTCTCGCTGAGGTGGCCCGCAAGGTCGGCGTGTCCGAGGCGACCGTGAGCAGGGTGCTCAACGGCAAGCCCGGAGTGGCGGCGGCGACCCGCGAGGCCGTGCTGACGGCGCTCGACGTGCTCGGCTACGAGCGCCCGACGAAGCTGCGCGGCGAGCGCGCCCGGCTGGTCGGTCTGGTGCTGCCGGAGCTGACCAACCCGATCTTCCCGGCGTTCGCCGAGGTGATGGGCGGGGCGCTGGCCCAGCAGGGGTTCACGCCGGTGCTGTGCACCCAGACCGCGGGCGGCGTCACGGAGTCGGAGTACGTCGACCTGCTGCTCGGCCAGCAGGTCTCGGGCATCGTCTTCGCGGGCGGGCACTACGCCCAGCGCACCGCGTCGCACGAGCACTACGAGCGCCTGAGCAGCAGGAACCTTCCGGTGGTGCTCATCAACGCGTCGATCGAGGCGTTGCCCTTCCCGCGTGTGTCCTGCGACGACGACGTCGCGGTGGAGCAGGCGCTGGGCCACCTCGTGTCGCTGGGCCACAGCCGCATCGGGCTGCTGCTCGGTCCGCAGGACCATGTGCCGTCCGAGCGCAAGCTGGCGGCGGCCCGGGTCGTGGCGCGGCGGCTCGGCCTCGACCCTGCCCGGCTGCGCGTCGCGCGGTCCGCGTACTCCCTCGAGAGCGGGCAGGCGTCCGCGACCCGGCTGCTGCGGGAGAACGTCACCGGGATCATCTGCGCGTCCGACCCGCTGGCGCTGGGTGCGATCCGCGCCGCCCGCCGGGCCGGCCTGCGGGTGCCGGACGACGTGTCGGTCGTCGGGTACGACGACTCCGCCTTCATGAACTGCACCGATCCGCCGCTGACCACGGTGCGTCAGCCCATCGAGCCGATGGGCCGGGCAGCGGTCGACCTGCTCGTCTCGCAGATCGGGGGCGGTGTCGTGCCCAGCGACGAGCTGCTCTTCGAGCCCGAGCTCGTGGTGCGCGGCTCCACCGCGCCGGCGCCCGTCGGTGCGTCGCCCGCCGCCGACCAGGTGCTCCTCGACGCCTGAGCCGCGGTCGCCGGGTGCCCTGGTGGGCCTGCCGGCGGTGACGCGCGGCGGCGCGGCGGGTCGCTGAGCAGGCGCCGGAGCTGCCGGGCCACCTCGGTCGATCGCCCGAGTCGTCCGATGATTCCAGGCTCTTCATCACGTTTCGATAACTCACTGTCAAGTTCTTGCGTAGATCTGGTCGAGTCCTTTAGTCTCTAGCCCAGACGACGACGTCGACACCCGCGGTCCCGCGATCGCGGCGAGGAGAGAGAGGCCTTCGGTGACGCAGGCAGGACCGGCACCCGACCCGCGCTGGTGGCGGGACGCGGTGATCTACCAGGTCTATCCGCGCAGCTTCGCCGATGGCGACGGCGACGGAACCGGCGACATCGCCGGGATGCGCAGCCGGCTCGCCTACCTCGCCGAGCTGGGTGTCGACGCGATCTGGGTGACGCCCTGGTACGCCTCGCCACTCGCCGACGGCGGGTACGACGTCGCGGACTACCGGGCGATCGACCCGGCGTTCGGCACCCTGGCGGAGGCCGAGGCGCTCATCGCCGAGGCGCGCGCGCTCGGCATCCGCACGATCGTCGACGTGGTGCCCAACCACGTCTCCGACGCCCACGCGTGGTTCCGCGCGGCCCTCGCCGCCGGCCCAGGCTCGACCGAGCGGGCCCGGTTCTGGTTCCACCCCGGCAAGGGGCCGGACGGCTCGCAGATCCCCACGCACTGGCGCAGCGACTTCGCCGGGACCACCTGGACCCGCACGACCAACCCCGACGGCACGCCCGGCGAGTGGTACCTGCACCTGTTCACGCCGCAGCAGCCGGACCTCAACTGGAACCACCCCGACGTGGTCGCCGAGCACCTGGACATCCTCCGGTTCTGGTTCGATCGCGGCGCCGCCGGCATCCGCATCGATTCCGCGGCGCTGCTCGTCAAGGACGCCGACCTCCCGGAGGTGCCGGATCAGCCCGGCCCCGGCGAGCACCCGCACGTGGACCGCGACGAGCTGCATGACATCTATCGGGCCTGGCGCAGTGTCGCGGACTCCTACCCGGACTCGCGGGTGCTGGTCGGCGAGGTGTGGCTGGGGGACCGGGACCGGTTCGCCCGCTACCTGCGACCCGACGAGATGCACACGGCGTTCAACTTCGACTTCATGTCCCGACCCTGGCAGGCTGCGGCGCTGCGCGCGTCCATCGACTCGACCCTCGAGGCGCACCTGCCGAGCGGGGCGCCGCCCACCTGGGTGCTGTCGAACCACGACGTCACCCGTCCCGTCACGCGCTACGGCCGCGACGACTCGTCGTTCGCGTTCGCCGCCAAGCGCTTCGGCGTCCCGACCGACCTGGCGGTCGGCCGGCGCCGCGCCCGCGCCGCCGCCCTGCTCGTCGCCGCCCTGCCCGGCTGCTGGTACGTGTACCAGGGCGAGGAGCTGGGCTTGCCGGAGGTCGAGGACCTGCCGCTGGACGTGCTGGAGGACCCGATGCACTTCCGGTCCGGGGGTCTTGACCCCGGGCGCGACGGGTGCCGGGTACCGCTGCCGTGGTCCGGGAGCGAGCCACCGTTCGGGTTCAGCCCGCCGAACGCGACCCATGACCCCTGGCTGCCCCAGCCGAAGGACTGGCAGTCGCTCACCGTCGAGGCGCAGGAGGACGACCCGGCCTCGATGCTCGCGCTGTACCGGGCAGTGGTCCGGGTCCGGCGCACCGAGGCGAGCCTCGGCGACGGCCCGATGACCTGGCTCGACCTGGGTCCGCAGGTGCTCGCGTTCGTCCGCGGCGACGTCACCTGCGTCGTCAACTTCGGGGCCGACCCGATCGACCTGCCTGCCCACACCGACGTCCTGCTGCTGAGCTCCCCGCTCGACGCAGGTCGGCTGCCCCGCGACTGTGCGGGGTGGCTGCGCACCACACCCTGAGCACCACCTCCCGGCAGCACGCACCACTTCACCAGCAACGACCGGCCGTCCCGAGATCCGGGATCGCCCCAAGAAGGAGTGACGATGAGGTCCTCACGCAACACCGCGCTCGCGATGGCGGGTGTTCTCAGCCTCGGTCTGCTCGCCGCGTGCGGGCAGGGCGACGGCCAGGGAGCGGCCGCCACCTCGGCGGCCCCGGGCGACGAGAAGGTGACCATCACGGTGGCCGGCCTGCTGCCGGGCGCCGAGCAGGACGCCGTCGACGCGCTCGACAAGCGGGTCACGGAGTTCGAGGCGAAGTACCCGAACATCACGGTCGAGCCCCAGGAGTACCAGTGGCTGGCCACCACCTTCGCGGCCAACCTCGCCGGCGGCACCCTGCCGACGGTCTTCGAGATCCCGGTGACGGACGGCAAGACGCTGATCGAGAACGGCCAGCTGGCCGACATCGACGCGCAGGTCAAGGCGCTGCCCTACGCCGACCAGTTCAACGACGCCGTGGTGGCGAACGCCAAGGGCGCGGACGGCAAGTTCTACGCCGTGCCGGCCAAGTCCTTCTACTCGGTGGCGCTGCACTACAACCGGAACCTGTTCACCCAGGCCGGGCTCGACCCCGACAAGCCGCCGACGACGTGGGACGAGGTCCGCAAGGACGCGAAGATCATCCACGACAAGACCGGCGTGTACGGCTACGGGATGATGGCGCTCGACAACGCCGGCGGCTGGCAGCTGACCGCTGCCGCCAACTCGCGGGGTGGCGTCGTCCAGAAGACCAACGCGGACGGCACCTACACCGCGACGCTCGACGACCCGGCCGTGGCCAAGCACCTCGAGTGGCTCAAGGCGCTGCGCTGGGAGGACAACTCCATCTACCCGGACGGCACGCTCGGCTGGGCGGAGATCAACCAGGCGTTCGGCGGCGGCCAGCTGGCCATGTACACCTCCGGCTCCGACGTCTACACGGCGCTGGTGCAGAACCAGGCCCTGAACGCGGACTGGGGCTACGGCCTCACCGCGATCCCCACCGAGAACGGTGGCGGCGCGCTCGGCGGCGGCACCCTGGCCGCCGTCAAGGTGCAGGCGACCGACGCGGAGAAGGACGCCGCGGTCAAGTGGATCGACTTCTGGTACCTGAGCAAGCTCCTCGACGAGGGACAGGCCGTCGCCGACGCAAAGATCAACTTCGACAGCGGCCAGGCCGTCGGCACCCCGGTGCTGCCGATCTTCAGCGAGGAGCAGTGGAACACGTCGATGGGCTGGATCAAGGACTACGTCAACGTCCCGCTCAAGGACATGACGGGCTACACCGACAAGATGTTCAGCCAGAAGCTCATCGGTGAGCCGAGCGCATCGACGCAGGACACCTACGCCCTGCTGTTCCCGATCGTCCAGGCCGTGCTGTCCGATCAGAACGCGGATGTCGACACGCTCCTTGCCGACGCCAACACACAGGGTCAGGCTCTGCTCGACCAGAGCTGACGCGCTCTGGTGCCCGGTCCAGGTCCCCCCACCCGGACCGGGCACCAGCCACGTCCCGTCGCCTCGGAAGGGGTTCGATGCACTCCGACGACGCCGCGGTCAGCGGCACCCGCCGGTCGGGCGGCCGACCGGTCCAGGTCGAGCTGGCCGACCCTGACGGCCCGGTCCGCGAGGCCCGACGAGTCGGCGAGGCGCCGGCTGCCCCGACCCGGCGACGCACGCCGGCGACGTGGGCGCGAGGCGGCGGCCTGTCCGCCCTGGTCTTCGCCCTGCCGGCGCTGTTCGCCTTCGGGCTGTTCGCCTGGCTGCCCATCGGCCGGGCGCTGGTGATGAGCTTCCAGAAGACGAACCTGTTCACCAGTACGTGGGTGGGCCTGGACAACTTCCAGCACGTGTTCGCCGACCCGGTGCTGCCCATCGCGGTGCGCAACACGTTGTGGTTCGCGCTGCTCGCGCTGGTGTTCGGGTACCCCGTGCCGCTGATCGGCGCCGTGCTGATGAACGAGGTCCGGCGGGCCAAGGGTCTCTACTCGGCGCTGGCGTACCTGCCGGTCGTCGTGCCGCCGGTCGTCGCCGTGCTGCTGTGGAAGTTCTTCTACGACCCGCGGCCCACCGGGGTGTTCAACACGATCCTGGGCTGGTTCGGGATCGGACCCGTGCTGTGGCTGCAGAACGCGCACATCGTCATGCCGTCCCTGGTGCTCGAGGCGACCTGGGCGGCGGCCGGTGGAACGGTGATCATCTACCTCGCCGCCCTCACCGGCGTGTCGGCGGAGCTGTACGACGCGGCTGAGGTGGACGGTGCGTCGATCTGGCGCAAGATCTGGCACGTCACGCTGCCCCAGCTGCGCGGCATCCTGTTCGTCACGCTGATCCTGCAGGTCATCGGCACGGCCCAGGTGTTCCTCGAGCCCTACCTGTTCACCGGCGGCGGTCCCAACAACGCCACGGTGACCGTGCTGCTGCTCATCTACCGGTACGCGTTCGGCAACAGCCTCGGTGGCAAGTACGGCGAGGCGACCGCCCTGTCGCTGATGCTCGCCGTGGTGCTCGCCATCCTGTCGGTCGTGTACTTCCGTCTCACCCGCCGTTGGAGCACCTCGTGACCTCCGCCACCGTCCCCGCCCGGATCGCGCGGCGGCGCCGCGCCGAACGCTCCACCCGGTCCGCCGTGAGCGACGTCGAGTGGCGGCGCCCCCGGGTCCGCCGGTTCTGGCGGGGCGTTCATGTCGGGCTCCTGGTGCTGCTCGTCGTCTGGTGCATCGGGCCGCTCCTGCTGCTGATGAAGTTCGCCGTCACCCCGACGCAGGACATCCTGTCCACGCCGCTCGCGGTGTTCCCGCACGGCATGGCCTGGGACAACCTGTCGGCGGCGTGGAACGACGTCCATGTCAGCCGCTACTTCATCAACTCGGTGATCCTGGCCGCCGGATCGTGGGTGGCCCAGATCGTCGTCGCGACGAGCGCGGCCTACGTGCTGTCCGTGCTGCGACCCGCGTGGGCGAAGTACCTCAACGCCGGCATCCTCATCACGCTGTTCGTGCCGGCGGTGGTGCTGCTGGTGCCGCTCTACCTCGTGATCGTCAACCCGCCGCTGATCGGCACCTCGTTGGTCGACACGTACTGGGGGGTGTGGCTGCCGGCGGGCGCCTCGGCGTTCAACGTGGTCATCGTCACCCGGTTCTTCGACAACCTGCCGCGCGAGGTGTTCGAGGCCGCCCGGGTGGACGGTGCCGGCCCCTTCCGGCTGTTCTGGTCGGTGGTGCTGCCGATGAGCAAGCCGATCCTCGGTGTCGTCTCGGTGTTCGCGGTCATCGCGTCCTGGAAGGACTTCCTCTGGCCGTTGCTCGTGCTGCACAACCCCGATCTGCAGCCGCTGTCGGTGCGCCTGCCCTCCCTGCAGGCCACCACCGACATGGGCGTGCTCATGGCGGCACTGGCCATCGCCACGCTGCTGCCGGTCGTGATGTTCCTCATCTTCCAGAAGACGTTCCTGTCCGGTGTCGGCCTCGGCGGTGCGGTCAAGGGCTGACACCCGCCCCGACGGGGTCACCGAGCCCGCCGCCGCCCCGGTCCGCCCGGGTGGCGGCGGGGTCGCATCCGGACCGGCCGTGCGCGAGGATCGGGCCATGATCGACCTGCGCGGTACCTGGCGGTTGGCGGACCTCGGTGGGCTGGCGCCCGCGACGGCGGGCGGTGGGCCGGTCGTCCTGACCTTCGACGGCGACGGCCAGGTGTACGGCATGGCCGGGGTCAACCGGGTGCGGGGGACCTTCGAGGTGGACGAGGACGGCACGCTGCGGCTCGGGCCGATGGCCTCGACCATGATGGCCGGACCGGACGACGCGATGGCCACCGAGCGCGCCGTGCTGGAGCTGCTGGCCGAGCCCCTGCGGATCGCTTCCGACGACGGCGCTCTGGTGCTCACGGCCCTCGACGGCGTGGTCGCGCGCCTGGTCCGCTACACCGAGCCGCCGATGGCCTGACCGGCCCCACGCCACCGCACCTGCAGGACCGTCCTGCTCAGGGGTACAGGCCGCGGATCTTGTGCGCCTCGGCCACCCGGCGAACCCCGATGACCAGGGCGGCGTCACGCAGGGGCAGGCCCTCGGCCCGCGCCACGGCGGACACCGAGGCGTAGGACTGGCGCATGCGGTGCTCGAGCCGTTCGGCGATCTCGGGCTCCGTCCACCAGTACGCCTGGTTCGCCTGCACCCACTCGAAGTACGAGACCACCACCCCGCCGGCGTTGGCGAGGATGTCCGGGACGACGACGATGCCGCGGTCGGCGAGCACCTGGTCACCGGCGGTCGTCGTCGGACCGTTGGCGGCCTCGACGACCCAGCGGGCCTTGACCCGCGCCGCGGTGTGCTCGTCGAGCGCGGCCTCCACCGCGGCCGGCACCAGCAGGTCTACGTCCAGCGCCAGCAGCTCGGCGTTGGACACCGGGTCTCCGCCCGCGAACCCCACCACCGTGCCGGTCCGCGCGACGTGCAGGGTGAGGGCGCCGACGTCGAGACCGTCCGCCCGCCGCACACCGCCGTTCTCGTCACTGACCGCCACCACGCGGGTACCCGCCTCGTGCAGCAGGCGCGCAAGGTGCGAGCCCACCTTGCCGAAGCCCTGCACGGCCGCGCTCACCTCGGCCAGGCCGACGCCCGCGTCGGCCAGCGTCGCCCGGGCGATGTGCACCACCCCGGCCGACGTGGCCGTCGCCCGCCCGAGCGAGCCCCCGACGGCCAGCGGCTTGCCGGTGGCCACCGCGGGGATCGTGTAGCCGCGGTTGACGGAGTAGGTGTCCATCACCCAGGCCATCACGCGCTCGTCGGTGCCGACATCGGGGGCCATGATGTCCCGCTCCGGTCCGATCATCGGCATGATCTCGCTGGTGTAGCGCCGCGTCAGCCGCTCCAGCTCGGCGCTCGAGCACGTGCGGGGGTCGATGTCCACGCCACCCTTGGCACCGCCGTAGGGCACGTCCACCACGGCGCACTTCCAGGTCATGAGCATCGCCAGGGCACGGATCTCGTCGATGTCCACCGACGCCGAGTACCGCAGGCCGCCCTTGCCGGGTCCGCGCGAGATGTTGTGCTGCACGCGATAGCCGTGCGCCAGCTCGACGTGGCCGTCGTCGCGGCGCAGCGGGACCGCGACGTGGATCTCGCGGCGGGGGGTGGCGAGCATGGCGTGCATGCCGTCGTCGTAGCCGAGGATGCCGATCGCTGTGGCCAGCTGCGCCCGCGCCGTGGCGAGCGGACCGGCGGTGGCGACGTCCGGTGCGGGGTCCGTGAGGTCGGTCATGGCCACCACCTTGCCACGGCCGGCACCGCATGGCCTCGTGGCCTGCCACAACGGGTGGGGGAGGGGCGCTACCAGGTGAGGTGGAAGGCGATCGCCGCGGCCGCGAGACCGAGCACGAGGGTCGCGAGCACGTCGAGCACCGCGCGGACCACGTGGCCGGTGCGGGCCAGCTCGACGACGTCGAGGGCGAAGGTGGAGAACGTCGTCAGGCCACCCGCGAGGCCCGCGCCGATCACGGCCTGCCAGGCGGGGTCGATCGTGGCGGAGTGCACCAGCCCCGCGACCAGGCCGATCAGCGCGGAACCGGCGACGTTCACCTCGAGGGTCGCCCACGGGAACACCGGCCGTCGCAGTCCTCGGCGCTCGCGGTACAGGGCGTGGGCGCGCTCGGCCGCGAAGCGCAGCTGGGCCCCGACGCCGGCGCCCACGCCGACGGCCAGGGCGAGGAGCAGGCCGCTAGGCATGCTCTGCTCCGGGGGTCCGCTCCCTGGTGGGCACCGGTCCCGGCGAGTCGGCAGACCCGCCGCGCGGGGCGTCGACTCCGTCGTCCTCGTCGTCCTCGTCGTCCTCGTCGTCCTCGTCGTCCTCGTCGTCCTCGTCGTCCTCGTCGTCCTCGTCGTCCTCGTCGTCCTCGTCGTCCTCGTCGACCGGGAGCCGGACCGGGAGCCGGGCCCCGAGCGCCAGCCCGAGCAGCGCGCCGACGACGGCGCCGATGAGCGTGCCCACCAGGTAGAGCGCGGCCGCGCCCACCAGGCCGTCGGTCACCAGCACGTCGAGCGCATGGCTCACCGCGGAGAACGTGGTGAAACCACCCAGCAGACCGGTGCCGAGTGCGGGGCGGACCCAGGTCGGCGCGGCGCGCCGCCCGACGATGCCGGCGACGAGGAAGCCCAGCAGGAACGAGCCCGCGAGGTTGATGCCCAACGTCGTCCACGGGAAGGTTCCCGGCTCGTCCGGCAGCGCCGTGGAGAGCCCGTACCGCAGCATCCCGCCGACGGCGCCGCCCAGCCCGACGACGGCGAAGGTGACGGGAGATCTCACGCGGACGAGCGTATGACCAGTTCAGGGGCGAAGATCATCGGCGGGCTGGGTGGCGCGCCGCGCAGCTGGTCGAGCAGGCGCAGGCCTGCGGCGCGTGCCATCGCGACGACGGGCTGGATGACGCTGGTCAGCGGCGGCTGCGTCGAGGCGGCGACCCCGAGGTTGTCGTACCCGACGATCGCGATGTCCCGCGGCACCTCGCGACCCAGCTCGGCCAGTGCGGACAGTGCGCCGGTGGCCATCAGGTCGGAGGCGACGAACACGGCGTCGAGGTCCGGGTGCGCCGCGAGCAGGCGTCGCACCGCGGTCGCCCCGGACGGGATGGTGAAGTCGCCGTGCTCCACCGCGTCGTCCGGCAGGCCGGCGCTGAGCATCGCCGCGCGCCACCCGATCAGGCGATCGATGCCGGCCGACATGTCGGCCGGCCCGGCGACGGTGCCGATCCGACGCCGCCCCCGGTCGATGAGGTGCTGGGTGGCCAGCCGGCCACCCTCGACGTTGTCGGTGTCCACGTACTGCAGCGGCGCGTCCGGCTCGTCGTTGGCCGACAGGGGCCGGCCGACGAACACGCTCGGCAGCCCCAGCTCCACCAGCGCCCGGTCCAGGGAGTCGTCACGGTGGTGCGAGACGACGATGGCGCCGTCCACGTGGCCGTTGCGCAGGTAGCGGATCGTGCGGTCGCTGTCGCCGGGACGCGCGATCACGAGGACGACCTGGATGTCGGAGTCGGCTAGTGACGCGGACAACCCGTTGAGGGTGCCGGCGAAGAACGGGTCGGACAGCACGCGCTCGTCCGGTTCCGGGACGACGAGCGCGATGGAGTCGGTGCGGCGCGTCACGAGCGAACGGGCCGCACGGTTGGGCGAGTAGCCCAGGTCGGACACCGCGGCTGCCACGGAGGCGAGCGCTTCGGGCGATACCCGCAGGCCGCCGTTGATCGCCCGCGAGGCGGTCGAGCGGGACACACCCGCCCGCTCCGCGACCTGCTCGAGCGTGGGCGCGACCGGCCGCTCGGCCATGCGGCCGGGGCTCAGCTGGTCGACCATCATCACTCCTTCGTCGGACCTGAGGTGCACCCCCGCGCGCGGCGGGGGTGCACCCACGGAGCAGTCTCAGCCCTTGACTGCACCCTGCATGATGCCGGACACCAGCTGCTTGCCGGCGACCAGGAACAGCAGGAGCAGCGGGACCACCGAGATGACCACGCCGGCCATGATGAGCGCGATGTCCTTGAAGAATCCTGCCTGCAACAGCTGCAGGGCGACGGGCAGGGTCGGGTTGATCGTGCCCAGCACGATGGATGGCCAGAAGTAGTTGGTCCAGGACCCGATGAACGAGAACAGCGCGAGCATCGCCGCGGCAGGCCGGGCGGCCGGCAACGCGATCGACCGGAACGTGCGGAACATCGACGCGCCGTCAACACGGGCCGCCTCGATGAGCTCGTAGGGCAGTGCCGAGTCCAGGTACTGCGTCATCCAGAAGACGCCGAACGCGGTCACGGCACCGGGCAGGATCACCGACCAGAGGTTGCCCACCAGGTGCAGGTTGCGCATGACGATGTACAGCGGGACGACGCCGAGCTGGGTCGGCACCGCCATCGTCGCGATGACGAACACCAGCAACGGGCCGCGTCCGCGGAACCGGAGCGTGGAGAACGCGAACCCGGCAAGGGTGGCGAAGAACACCACCGACGCCGCGGTGACGGACGCGACGATCACCGAGTTCATGATCGCCTTGGGCAGCGCGATGTCGGACTTCAGCACCCGGCCGATGTTGGTGAAGAACTCGCCGTGCGGGATCAACGACGGGATCGGGTTCTGCGCGATCTGCGCCGCGTTCGACGACGCCAGCAGGAAGGCGAAGTAGATCGGGTACGCCGAGATGAGGATGAACGCCCCGAGGATGACGTACGTCACCCAGCCGGGTCGCCGGTCAGACCCGCCCGCCAGGGCGAGCTTGTGTCCGCGGCGTCGGGCGGCGCGAGCGGCGCCCTTGCCGGCGGTCTGCTCGATGAAGGGGATCGACGGGGCGCTCATGGCTTCGTCCTCGTGTCATCGTCGTCGGCGCCGTGGTGTCCCGACGCCAGGACCTTCTGTGCGTCAGCTTCCCGCACCGCGTCCCGGACGCGCTTCTGTGCGGCGGCTGCGGCCTTGCGGTGCACACGCTTGGCCTCGCGCGTCATGTCGTCAGCCGAGGCGATGCGCCGGGTGAGCACCATGTTGATCACCGCGAAGATGATGATCAGCAGGAACAGCAGCCACGCGACCGCCGCCGCTCTGCCGAGCTTGCGGTTCACCCAGCCCTGTTCGTAGAGGTAGAGCGTGATGGTGGACCACTGCCTGCTGTTGCCGCCGCGGCCGAACTGGTCGTACATGCGGGGCTCGTCGTAGATCTGCAGGCCGCCGATGGTGGACGTGACGATGACGAACATCATCGTCGGGCGCACCATCGGCACGGTGATGGAGAAGAACTGGCGGATGCGGTTCGCGCCGTCGATCGTCGCGGCCTCGTAGAGGTCCCGCGGGATCGCCTGCATCGCGGCGAGGAAGATCAGGGCGTTGTAGCCGGTCCAGCGGAAGTTGACCATCGAGGCGATGGCGATGTGGCTGGGGAGCACGGCCTTGTGGAACCCGATCGGGTCGATCCCGATCAGGCCGAGGATCGTGTTGATCATGCCGCTCTCGTCGGCGAACATCTTGGAGAAGACGAGCGAGACGGCCACCGGCGCCACGATGTACGGGATGAGCACGCCCATCCGCCAGAACGTCCTGGCCCGCAGGTTCGCGTCGAGCAGGGCGGCGATCAGCAACGCTGCGATCACCTGCGGCACGCTCGACAGAAGGAAGATGGAGAGGGTGTTGCGCAGCGCGGTCCAGAAGAACGGCTGGCCCAGGACCCACCGGAAGTTGTCCAGGCCGACGGCCTCGCCCTGACCGCCGATGAGGTCCCAGTTGTGCACCGAGACGACGGCCGTGTACAGCAGCGGGAACAGACCCACGATGGCGAACAGGATGAAGAACGGGGAGATGTACAGGTAGGGCGCGATCTTCACGTCCCACCGGCTGAGCTTCTGGCTCATGCCGACCCGCCGGGGCGGACCTTCGGTGTGCGGCGCGCCGTTCACCGGCGCGATCTGGGTGGCCATGGGGATCCTTCGCTGCGGGTGACCGGGACGTGGCCAGGCCGGGCCGCCGGCGGAGATGCCGACGGCCCGGCCCGGAGTGGTGACGTCAGATGGCGGCGATAGCCGTCTCGAACGTGGCCCACGAGCTGTCAGGCGTGTCCGTCTTGTCGACGTCCACCCGGTTGATCGCCTGCGACAGAGCGTCGCGGACGGCGAAGAAGTTGGCGCCCTTGAACGGGACACCCGGAACGGCAGCGGCACGGTTCTTGAAGATCTCACCGGTCGGGGCGTTGTTGAAGAACTCGTTCTTCACCGCGGCGAGCGTGTCGGACGAGGCGGCCTCGACCTGGCTCGGGAAGTTACCCGTGGTGGCGAACGCGACGAGCTGCTGGTCCGGAGCGGTCAGCCAGTCGGCGAGAGCCTTGGCCTGCTCCGGGTACTTGGTGGTGGTGGGGACGGTGAGGAACGAGCCGCCCCAGTTGCCGCCGCCGCCGGGGAAGACGTCGGCGATGTCCCAGCCGGTGATGCCCTTGGCGTTGCCGGCGATGACGCCGGTCATCCAGGACGGGGCCAGCATGACGGCGAAGCCGTTGTTCTGGAAGGACGCGGTCCAGTCCTCGCTCCACTGGCCGTAGTGGGCCGAGAGAGCGGTGTTGTCGAGGATCTGGGTGTAGATGTCCTTGACCTCAGGCGCGATGGTGATCTTGCCGCTGGTCGGGTCCTCGAACGGGGCCTTGAGCTGGTTCAGCATGCCCTGGGCGATCGCGTCGGACGAGTCGTAGAACGGCACGCCGTTGCTCTTGGCCACGAAGTCCTGGCCGACCTTGAAGAACTGGTCCCAGCCGCCGCCGTTCGCCTCGAACAGCGCCTTCACGGCCTCGCGGTCCGTCGGCAGGCCAGCAGCGCCGAACAGGTCGGAGCGGTAGGCGATGGCCTCGGGGCCGATGTCGGTCGGGTAGCCGAGCAGCTTGCCGTCCAGGGTGGCCTGGTCGACGGTCCAGTTGTTCCAGCGGCCCGTGGTGGAGTCGGAGGTCAGGTCGAGGAAGGCGTCCGAGTTCTGCTTGATCTCGGGCATCCAGTCGACCTCGACGGCGACGACGTCGGCCAGGCCGGAGCCCGCACCGAGCGCGGTGGAGAACTGGTCGCGGGCCTCGTTGGAGGTGGCGAACTTGTTGTGCTTGATCGTGATGTTCGGGTGCTCCTTCTGGTACGTCTCCAGAAGGTCGGCGTAGCCGAACTCGTTGAACGTCGAGAGCGTGAGGGTGATCGGCTCGTCGTTCGTGGGGGCTGCGGTGGTCTCACCCGCGCCGGGGGTGCTGCTCGAGCACGCGGTGGCAACCATCGCGAGGCCCGAGATCCCGGCCGCGACGGCCCAGATCTTGCGCGTCTTACGCACTGTGACTCCCTTGTCGATCGGACGGCTTCTTCGCCGTACCTCGGTGACGCCGACACGTCGGGAACGCCTCGGCCTTGGCCCTGACGGACCTGGCGTGGTCACGTTCCCATGATCCGGGTCTCCCGAAGCGGGAGCGTTCCCACGCGCTGCATGAACAGTCGCGCGCGGCGCCGGGAGTGTCAAGGACGCGGGGCATGTCGAATTGGGGGTGGAAGCGGTCCCACAGTGCGTCGTCGCAGGTCAGGGGCGGTTTCAGGGGAGGCCGGTGTTACCGAATCGTTACGGCTCCTGGATCGCGTCGTGATGCGCGGCTGGTCTGAACGGGTGCGCGTCGGTCGGCGGCGGGCCCGCACCGCGGCCTACCCTGCTCGGGTGTCCACGATGAGCACGATCGCCGCCCGTCACGGGTCGCTGGACGAGGCCGACCTGGAGTGGCTGCACCTGCTGGTCGGCGACTGGCAGGTCGTCTCGGACCTGGCCTTCGCCGATCTGGTGCTCTGGCTGCCGACCAAGGACGGCGACTTCGTCGCGGTGGGCCAGGTGCGTCCGTCCACCGCGGCCACCGTGCACTACGACGACGTGGTCGGCTCCCGGGTACCCGAGGGGCAGCGCGAGCAGCTGCGGCGCGCGCTGGACGAGCGGTCGTCGCAGCGCTCCCGTGAGCCGCGCTGGTTCGGCTCGTACGCGGTGCGCGAGGAGGCCGTCCCGGTGGTCCGCAAGGGCCGCGCCATCGCGGTGATCGCCCGGCAGACCAACCTCGGCGGGGCGCGCACGCCGAGCCGGCTCGAGCTGAACTACGTCGAGGCCGCCGACGACCTGCTGGCGATGATGGCGCGCGGGGAGTACCCGATGCAGGACACGTCCGCGGGCCGGCAGCGGGGGGCGCCGCGTGTCGGTGACGGACTCATCCGGCTCAACGCCGAGGGCGAGGTGCTGTACGCCAGCCCCAACGCGCTGTCGGGCTTCCACCGGCTCGGTGCGATGGGTGACCTCGTCGGGCGCTCGCTGATCGAGGTCACCACCGAGCTGCTCGGCGACGACGGCGTGGTGGACGAGTCGATGCCGCTGGTGCTGACCGGCAAGGCGCCGTGGCGTGCGGACGTCGAGGCCCGCGGGGTGGCGCTGTCGCTGCGTGCACTGCCCCTGACGTCCGACGGCGCACGGGTCGGTGCCGTGCTGCTGTGCCGGGACGTCTCCGAGCTCCGCCGCCGCGAGCGCGAGCTGATCACCAAGAACGCGACGATCCGCGAGATCCACCACCGCGTGAAGAACAACCTGCAGACGGTCGCCGCGTTGTTGCGGCTCCAGTCGCGCCGGGTGAGCAGCACCGAAGCGCGCGCGGCCCTGGCCGAGGCAGAACGGCGGGTGGCGACGATCGCGCTGGTGCACGAGACGCTGTCGCAGACGCTCGACGAGACCATCCCGTTCGACGACCTCATCGGGCGCAGCCTGCGGCTCGCCGCCGACGTCGCGACGCATGACGGGGCGCAGGTGGGGACCCGGATGACGGGGTCGTTCGGGATGGTGCTGGCCGACGATGCGACGGCGCTGGCGCTGGTGCTCACCGAGCTGGTGACCAACGCCGTGGAGCACGGGTTCTCCGGCTCGGCCGGCGGCACGGTGCAGATCATCGTGGAGCGGACCGGGGACCAGTTGCGGGTCGTCGTCGCGGACGACGGCGCCGGCATGACCGGTGAGCACGGCGAGGGCAGCGGCCTGGGCACGCAGATCGTCTCCACGCTGGTGCAGAACGAGCTGCGCGGCACGATCACGTGGCGACCACGTGCGGGCGGCGGCACGGAGGTGGAGCTGCGGGTCAGGCTCCGGGTGCGGCGTGACCCGACGACGGTGGCCTGAGAGCGGGTCGGATCAGCTGGCGCGACGCTGGCGCTCGGATCAGCTGGCGCGACGCTGGCGCGCGGTGCGGCGCTTGAGGGCGCGACGCTCGTCCTCGGACAGGCCACCCCACACCCCGGCGTCCTGTCCGGTCTCGATCGCCCACTTGAGGCACGTGTCGACGACGTCGCAACGCCGGCACACGGCCTTGGCCTCCTCGATCTGCATCAGGGCGGGGCCCGTGTTGCCGATCGGGAAGAACAGCTCGGGGTCCTCGTCAAGACATGCTGCGCGGTGGCGCCAGTCCATCAGCTCTCCTGGGGGCGCACGTCGGGCGTCACCCGATCGGGGGCGCGCCACATGACGTGGAAGTAGGGGTGGGGTTCCTGCTGCATCAAGGGAAACACCCCCGGGGGCGTAGCACAAGGCCTACGAGAACGTTTCGACCCGGCCGTTAACGTGATGTTGGTCACAACTGTGGGCGTGCTGTGGGGCGCCCGAGGGCCACCGGGTGGGTCCTGATGGGCGTTTGTCCAGGTCAGGGGATGAATCGTCCGCGCGTGGCCCCTGACCTGCAGCGGGACTGCTTGCGAGAGGGCCGTGGGGACCTTGGTCCCGGATGCGGAGGGCAGAGGTGTGACGGCCGGCCGTGCCGGCGGCAGGGTCGCCGGTGGACGACGAGCGGGCGGTCGCCGGCGTGGCACCGTCGCGACCACCCCCCCGGATCTGGTAGAAGCACGGGCGGCACGCGTCGAACGGAGGACGCAAGCGCGGCGCGCACGGGCCTGGTGCGGGGGCACGGCCGGTCGCCCGCGCGCGGTGGTCCGCCGTATCGTCGGCCCGTGATGGAGGCCAGGTCAGCGCCGCCCGCCGTTCGGCTGGTCGTCGCGCTCGTCGCCCTGGAGGCGGGCGCCGCCCTGGCCGGCGCGGTGGCGGGCGTCGTCGTGCTGGTGCGCGGTGCGCAGCTACCCGGTGCGACCGCCGGTCTCGTCGTGCTGGCCCTCGGTCTGGCCGCCGCACTCGGCTGGGCCGGGCGGGCTCTGCTGCGGGGTGGCCGGCGGTGGGCGCGCAGCCCGGTGCTCAGCTGGCAGTTCATGCTGGGGGTGCTGGCGCTGGCCGGCTGGTCCACCACGCCGCAGCCGTGGCCGACGATCGTCGTGCTGGTGGCCGGCGTCGTCGTCGGCGGCATGGTGGCGCCGAGCACCGTCGTGTGGACCTCGGCGACCTCGGGGACGTCGGCGCCGGTGCCCGAGGACTGATCGCGACTGCCGGTTCACGGCGCGCCGGTGCGACCCGCCGTGGATTCGGGCGGCGACCACACCTGGACGGGGGTCACGTCCCGGCCGACGCGCAGGGCCCCGCGGCCCACCGGGCGACGACGGGGGTCCGCCAGCCACGCGCCCTCCGGACCGAGCAGATCGATGCTGCCGGGTTCGACGAGGTCGAGCACCAGCAGCCGACGGTCGCGCAGCAGAGCCGCCGCGGGGCCGCGGAAGGCCGCGACCGCGTGCGCGGTCGTCGTCGCGGCGAGCACCACCACGGCGGCGCCCGCCCGTCCGAGTGCCTCGACGATCGCGTCGGTGAGATCCGGGCGGCGGACCTCCAGCTCGTCGAGGTCGTCCACGACGAGCACCAGCGGCTCGGCGCTCGCGGCGCTGCCTGCTGATCCCCAGCCGCGGGCGGCATGGTGCAGCAGGCCCAGGGCGCTGTCGGCGAGGTCGGCGGCCCGGGGGCCGTCGGCGAGAACGTGGGCGACCTGGCAGCCGGCCTCGACCAGTCCGTGGGCCGCCGCGCGCACCGCCGTGGTGCGGCCCGAGCCTGGCGGTCCGACGACGAGCAGTCCGCGATCGACGTCCACCCAGCACGTCCCGGCGAGGTCGCCGCCCCGCCCGATCGGTAGCAGCAGCCTGCCGTGGCGATCCCGGCGCGGGTATGCCCCGGCAGGCCGCACGGCACGGTCGGGCAGCGGGACGACGAGCGGTGCCCCGGGGGTCCACCGTCGCGCGGCGCCGTCGTCCGGGAGGGCAACATGGCACAGCGCGGCACCCTCGCGGCCGATGTGCACCGCGCGGCCGGGCTGCGGTCGATGACCCGCCAGCGCCGAGGGGACGCCGGCGAGCGCGTCCGCGGACGGGTCCGGCGCGCCCAGCACCAGGCGGTCGGCGAAGCTGGCGAGCAGCCGGCCGGTCGCCGGGCCGACGCCAGCACCCGCGACGACGGCGACCGGGGAGCCAGCCGTCGTCCACAGCGACGTCAGGCGATCCGCGGCCGCCCCGCGGGCCAGCGCGCCGAGCTCGGAGAGCACCGCCTCGACGTCGTCGATCACCAGCAGCGGCCGGAGTGGTGCGAGGGCCGGCTGGGCGGTCGGACCGGGTCCCGGCGGCTCCGCCGCGCCTCGTGCGTCGGACCGCGGGCCCGCGATCGTGCGGGTCAGCCTGGCGATGCGCGTGATGTCGTCGCAGGTCAGGGACGGGCACCACGGTGCATCGGGAGAAGCCGGCAGGCCGATGGCGTGGACGTCGTGCCCGGCGACGGCCGCGGCATGTGCGACGGCGAGCAGGGTCGTCGTCCGGCCGGACCCGGGACCGCCGAGCACCAGCAGGTGCCCGGACCCAGGGTCCCAGCGCACGCCGCCCCGACGCAGCTCGTCGGGCAGGTCGGAGACCGCGAGCGGCAGGCCGGCGCCCGCGGGGACGTCCCGCACGCTCACCCGGCGAGGCAGCTCTGGCAACCAGGGTCCCGACGGCGGGCGACGGCCGACGGCGGCGGCGGCGAGGGCGTCCGCCCAGGCGCGGGCATCGGCCTGGCCACCCTCGGACGTGCGCGGGGTCCACGCCCGGTGGTCACCGCCCAGCAGGGCGACGGCAGGCGGCGCCCACCGCACCGGCGGCGTCGTCGGGCGCGGCGCGGCGCGCGCCACCTGGACGGCTCGCGGTGGCCCACCGGCCCCCCGCAGCACGGCGAGACCGGGCCGGTCGGACGGGATCCGGGCAGCGTCCGGGACGTCGACCACGTCGCTGGAGTCGACGCCGTCCGCGACCCGCAGGGCGATGCGCAGCGTGACGTTGGCCCGCAGGTCGGCCTGCACGGCTCCGGCCGGACGTTGCGTCGCCAGCAGCAGGTGCACGCCGAGCGATCGGCCCTGGGCGGCCAGTCGGCCCAGGCCCGGCACCAGCTCGGGAAGGTCGTCCACCAGCGCACGGAACTCGTCGACGACGACGACCAGGCGCGCCGGCGTGTCCGGGGAGTCGGGGTCCAGCTCGGCGAGGTCGCGCGCTCCGACGGCGGCCAGGAGGCCCTCCCGGCGGCGCAGCTCCGCCGACAACCCCCGCAGGGCGCGCCTCGCACCGGCGGCGTCCAGGTCCGACAGGTGGCCGACGACGTGCGGCAGGTCGGCGACGACGGGCAGCCCGGTGCCGCCCTTGAAGTCGACCAGCAGCACGGCGAGCCGCTCCGGCGGGCGGGACAGTGCCAGGCCCAGCACCAGCGTGGTGAGCAGCTCGGACTTGCCGGCACCCGTGGTCCCGGCGACGAGGGCGTGCGGCCCGTCGCGGGCCAGGTCGAGCACCACGGCGGCGCCGCCCGGGCCGCGCCCGAGGGGCAGCGGCAGGCCCGACCCGGGCCGCGCCCAGGCACGCAGCACCGAGCCGACGTCCGGCGCCGGGACGCCGGGGAGGGCGCCGAGCACCACCCCGGTCGGGCATGCGTCCAGGCCCGGGACGGCGGGGGCCGGTCCGGACTCATCGTGCCGCGGCGTGGGGCGTGGGGCGCCTGCGCACCAGCGCAGCTGGTCCTCCGCCACGTCCTCGTGCGCCGCGACCAGGCGGGTGTCGCGCCAGGGGCCGTCGGCGTCCCGCCGCCGGGCGCTGGTGGCCGTGACCTGCAGCACGGCCCTGCACCAGGCCGGCACGTGGCCCACCTGCCGCGCCAGCCACATGACGTGGTGCTGAGGCGCGGCGGTGCCGTACCAGCGGGCGACGGCCGCACCGGCCTTGGGGTCGTCCACCACGACGACGGCCGGGGCGTCGTCCGGGCCCGGCAACCCGGTCCCGCACGGTCGGCCCCAGACGAGCCACCGCCAGTCCTGCGGGGTCCCCGTCAGCAGCGCCACCGCCGGTTCGGCATGCGTGCCGAGGGCGCCGAGCAGGAGGCCACGCGCGGCGGCGAGCACGGCGGTGCGTTCGCCCACCACCGCGAGGCAGCCGCCCGGCCCCCACTCGACCGGGACGCGCACCGGGGGATCGGAGTCCGGGTGCCACCGGGTGGCGGCGGTGGCCAGCCGGAGCGCGGGGAGGTCACGGACCTCGGGTGGCGCCGGGGTACCCCGGGGTCCGCGGCGCCGGCCGTGCCCGTCGTGCCCGGCGCCGGGGTCAGGGTCCGCGCCCGCGCGGCCCGGCTCGTCGGTGCGTCGCGCGCCGAGCAGGAGCATGGGTGCGCTCACCAGCCCGGTGAGGAGCAGCACGGGCTGGTGCAGGGTCGCTGCAAGCAGCGCCCCGGTGAGCAGGGAGGTCAGGGGCGCGGCCAGCCGCAGCGCCGCGGCACGACGATCGGTGGGTGTCGTCACGGGACGTGGTCCCGTGGCCCGGCACGCTGCCGCGGGGTCACCGGCGCGCAGCACGACGACGCTCGCGCCGACCCGGATCTGGTCGCCGGGCCGCCAGCGGGTCCACCTCCTGGTCGGCACCGCGCGTGGTGCGCGAGCGTGGCGCCGGTCCCGGCGACCCGCCGGTACCAGGACGGCCCGGGCTGGCTGTGCCGGTGCCGGTGCCGGTGCCGGTGCCTGTGCCCGCGCCCGGGCCGGGTGGGGCGGTAGCCGCCCCGCCGCACGGACCAGCACCCGCGGCGCCGCCGAGGGCCGTGGGCGGCGCGCGAACCGAGCCCACGCCTCGGCGAGCCCACGCCTCGGCGACCGTCCCGACTCCCGGACCAGCAGCGGCCCGTCCCAGGCCGGGTCGCGGACGGCGAACAGCTGGTGCGGCCCGAGGGAGTGGATGCCGCGACCGGAGGGCACCAGCAGCGTGCCGGCATCCGATCCGGCCGTGACAGCCAGGTGCCACGGGGCCGCGGCGGCCACTGCCGCGACCGGCCGGGGCGCCGGGCCGGGGCGGACGTGCGCGCCGTGGCACAGCGGCGGTACCCCCGCCGGGTGGGCGTCGTCGACCGGTACGCCGTCGACGGTCAGCGTCGTGACCGCCCAGCCCGCCCACCCCGTCGCTCGCACCAGGTGCAGCCGCAGCCGCCCCACGGGCAGGCCCTCGTCGACCTCGAGGTCCAGCCGGCGGCGCGTCGGACCCGGAGCGCCGTCGACCCGAGCCCCGGCCGTCGGATCGGGGAAGGTCACCGTGACGCGCACCCCGCGAGGGTGCCGCGCGCTCCGGACCGCCGCCGGCCGACGACCCGGTGCCTGGGGACGCCCTCCACGTCCCCAGGCACCGGCGTCGGCTCACTCCACGGCGAGCGCCGCCACGGGAGACGTGCGGGCGGCAGCCCGGCCCGGCAGCACCGACGCGAGCAACCCCGCGCCCACCGCGACGACCAGCACCAGCCCCAGGTCGCGCCACGGCACGGCGACCGAGGTCTGGCCCAGCTGGCCGAACACGGTTGCGGCACCTGCCCACCCGTACAGCAGACCGAGGACGCTACCGAGCACGGCGCCCACGCTCGCGATGAGCACACCCTCCGCGGCCAGGGTGGCGCGCAGCCGGCGCCGCGACAGCCCGATGGCGCGCAGCGTCGCCGACTCCCGGCGCCGCTCGATCGTCGACAGCGAGAGCGTGTTCGCCACCCCGAGCAGCGAGATGAGCACCGCGACCCCGAGCAGACCGACGACGACTGCGAGCATCACGTCGATCACCTGGTCGTTCTGCGCACGCTCCGCCGCCGGGCCCGACACCCAGACGGGCTGGCCGCCCAATCGCTCCTGCACGTCTCGCAGCACGTCGACCGCGTCGGCGCCCGGCTCGAGCGCGACGAACAGGCCCGTCACCCGGGCGGCGGGGTCGATCTCGGCCGCTGTCGCCGGCGTGATCAGCGCCCGGCTGCCGGAGCCGGCGAGCACCCCGTGCACCTGAACGGGAGGCTCGGCCCCGGTCGGCAGACCGTCCCAGGACGCTGCCTCCAGCGTCGTCGCTCCGATCAGCGTGGAGTCGGCGTCCGGCACGAGCAGCACTCCGTCGGCCAGCTGTGCCGCCAACGCCGGGTCGCGCAACGTGAGCGCGGCGTCCCCGCGGTCCACGGCGCTGACGGTCAGCGTCGTGCCGTCGCCGGCCAGCACCGTCAGATCGGTGACCCGCGCCGTGCGGGCGACGCCGTCCACTGCCTGCACGCTCGCCTCGACGCCGGCCGGCAGCGCCTGCGCCCGGCCATCGGCCGTCACGTTCGAGGTCCCCACCTCGATGTCGAACGGGTACTTCTGGTCCAGCTCGTGGCCCAGCGAGGTGCGTGCGGTCGCGGCCCCCGTGCTCATCATGACGACGAGCGTCACGCCGATGAGCAGCGCGGTGGAGGTCGCCGCTGTCCGGCGAGGGTTCCGCACGGTGTTGGCCGCCGCCAGCCGTCCGACCGGGCCGGTCGCGGCCACCGCCCGTCCGGCGAGGCGCACGAGCGGTGGCAGCCAGTAGACGCCACCGAGCAGGATGCCGACGAACGAGGTGGCCCCCGCGAGCACACCGAGGCCCAGCGGCACCATCCCGGCGCCGACGTCCGGAGTGGACAGCGCCACCGCGCCGAGCAGCCCCACCAGGCCACCGGCGGCGAGCAGCACGGCGATGACCAGCCGCACCCGCCCCCCGGCGGACCCGGCCGGCGGTACGTCGAGCGGACGCAGCGCCTCCACCGGCGACACGCGGGTCGCGGCCCGGGCGGGCACCTGCGAGGCGAGCACGGTGACGAGCGTCCCGACGAGCAGCGGCACCACCACCACCGGCCACGTCAGGTGCACGGTCGCCGGCAACGGGACCCCCGTGGCACGCAGCTGCCGCAGCACGGTGAGCGCCAGCTGCGCCAGGGCGGAGCCGGTCAGCATCCCGAGGGCGGACGCCCCGGCGCCGAGCAGGGCCGCCTCGAGCAGCACCGAGCGACGCAGCTGGCCGCGGGTCGCCCCCACGCAGCGCAGCAGCGCCAGCCGCCGGGTGCGCTGCGCGACGAGCACGGTGAACGTGTTCGCGATGACGAGCGCGGCGACGAGCAGCGCGACGGCCGCGAAGGCCAGCACCACGGCGACCAGCACGTTGCCGTAGCCCGAGCCCATCTGCTCGTACGTCTGCCGGGCGGCCTGGTCGCGGGTGAGCACCTGCAGGTCGGACCCGACCACGGCGACGAGGGCGTCGTGCGTCGCGTCGAGCGTGCCGGGCTGCACGGCGACCAGCAGCGTCACGGGGGACTCGTCGGGGCTCGTCTGGCCCCACCGGAGCGTGGACGCCGCGGTGGCCAGTCCGGCTCCACCCCAGCTCGCCCAGGCGTGGGTCGGGTCGTCGGCGACGCCGACCACCGAGACCGTGTCGGTGATGGAGCCGTCCGCGTCCGTCACGGTCCCGTCCGGTCCGGCGGTGGCGGTCGCGTCGGCCGTCGGCGCGGTGGCGGCCGCGCTGTCGTCGGCGGTGCCGGTCTCGGTCACCAGCGGGTACCAGGTGACCTGCACCGTCCCGCCGACCTCGACCCCGAGCCGCTCGAGCGTGTCGGCGGGCAGCGCCACCTCGTCGTCGGCGGCAGGGGCCCGGCCCGCGGTCACCGTCAGCGCTGTCAGCCGCTCGTCGGAGGGCGTCGCGAGCACGAGCTGGCCCACCTGGGCGCCCTTCGGTCCGGTCAGCTGCGCCCACCCGTCGAGCATCGGGTCGGCGGCCTGCACGTCCTGGGTGGCGCGCACCTCGGCCAGCTGGGCGGCGCCGCCGGAGCTGCGCACGACGAGGTCGGCCTGCCCGAGGGTGGCCGTGACGGCGTCCCGGCCGGTGCGGTTCATGACGTCACCGGCCAGCAGCGTGGCGGCGACGAAGGCGGTGCCCAGCACGATGGCCAGGCCGGCGGCCGCGAGGCGGCCCAGGCTGGCACGCATCTGGGCGAGCGTGACGCGGATCATCGCTGCGCCGCCCCGACGGCGACCTCGCCGGCCGGCCCTTCGAGGGTCCGCAGCGCGTCCAGCCCGGCGAGCACCGACTCAGGGGTCGGATCCACGATGTCGCCCGCGATCCGCCCGTCGGCCAGCAGCACCACGCGGTCGGCGTAGGCGGCGGCCGTGGGGTCGTGGGTGACCATGATCACCGTGCGGCCCAGCTCGCGCACCGAACGGCGCAGGAAGCTCAGCACCTCGGCGCCGGCGCGCGAGTCGAGGTTGCCGGTGGGCTCGTCGGCGAACACGACGTCGGGCCGGGTGACCAGTGCGCGGGCGATCGCCACCCGCTGCTGCTGACCGCCGGACAGCTCTGCGGGGCGGTGCGTCAGCCGGTCGGTCAGGCCGAGCGTGTCGGTCAGCTGGTCCAGCCACACCCGGTCCACGCGAGCGCCGGCCAGGTCGAGCGGCAACGTGATGTTCTGCTCGGCGGTGAACATCGGCAGCAGGTTGAACGACTGGAAGACGAACCCCACCCGGTCGCGTCGCAGCATGGTCAGCGCGTCGTCGTCCAACGTCGTCAGATCCGTGGCCCCGAGTCGCACCGTGCCCGAGGTGACGGTGTCCAGCCCCGCCAGCAGGTGCATCAGCGTCGACTTGCCCGAGCCGGACGGGCCCATGATCGCGGTGAAGGCGCCGACGGCGAAGTCGACGTCGACGCCGTCCAGCGCGCGCACCGCGGCGGGGCCGCGGCCGTACACCTTGGTCAGCGCGCGTGCGCTCGACGCGGTCGTCGGATCGGGGGAGGGGAAGCTGGTCACGATGCTCCTTCAGTACCGGGGAGGCGTTGCGGTACCGACGCTAGGTGGCGCGGACGCGGCCGCCATCGGCCCGCGGTCGCCCGTCCGGGGGCGTGGCGTCATCCCTGGGTCGCACGCCTGGGCGGGTGGCGGAGGGGCGTCGCGCCCCGCGGCCGCACCCGGTCAGTCGCCGGGTCGGACGAGGCCGGCCTCGTAGGCGGCCACCACGGCCTGCACCCGGTCCCGGGCGCCGAGCTTGGCCAGGATGCGGCCGACGTGCGTCTTGACCGTCGCCTCGGCGACGAACAGGTCGCCGCCGATCTCGGTGTTCGACCGGCCGCGGGCCATCAGCACGAGCACCTCGCGCTCGCGGTCGGTCAGGTCGGCGATCGCGCGGCGCCCGGGGTCGTCGGCCCGCTCGTCCGCCGGTGCGGGCAGCACGGTGACCAGGTGCTCCAGCAGCCGCCGGGTCGACGACGGTGCGATCACCGCGTCGCCGCGGTGCACCGTGCGGATCGCCGCCAGCATCTCCTCGGGCGGGGCGTCCTTGAGCAGGAACCCGGAGGCGCCCGCGCGGATCGCGGCGAGCACGTACTCGTCGAGATCGAACGTGGTGAGCACGACGACCCGCGGGGCCCCGGCACGGGCGGTGATCGCGGCGGTGGCGGTCAGGCCGTCCATCGTCGGCATCCGCACGTCCATGAGCACCACGTCGACCGGCCCGGTCGCGGTGCGGGCCGCGGGGTCCAGCGCGCGCACCGCCTGCGCGCCGTCGCCGGCCTCGAGCACCACGTGCAGGTCGGCCTGGGAGTCGATCACCATGCGGAAACCGGCGCGCACCAGCTGCTGGTCGTCCACCAGGCCGACCCGGATCACCTCGTCGTCCACGGTTGTTCCCTTCATCGCTCCGGTCCCCTCGTCGGCGTGGGCAGCTGGGCGCGCACGCGGTAGCCACCGCCGGGGCGCGGGCCCGCCGTGACGGTCCCGCCGAACATCTCGGCGCGGTCGGACATGCCGCGCAGTCCCCGGCCCCGGCCGTCGCTGCCCGCCGCGGCGCCGCGGCCGTCGTCGGACACCTCGAGCACCACCGCGGCGCTCTGCCACGTCAGCGCGACGGTGACGGCAGGGTCCGGACCGGCGTGCTTGAGCACGTTGGTCAGCGACTCCTGGGCGATCCGGTACACGGTGAGGCCGGTGCCCGGCGGCAGCGTGCGCGGCGTCCCGACCCGCACCATGGAGACGCGCAGCCCCGCGGCGCGCACCTGATCGACGAGCGCGGCGAGGTCACCCTCGGCCGGCTGGGGGGCGGTGGCGCCGGGCCCGGTGCCGACAACGGTCGGTCCGGGCTCGTCGGTGGCATCCGCCCGCAGCACGCCGAGCAGCCGGCGCATGTCCGTCAGCGCCGCGCGGCCGGTGCCGGCGATGGTCTCCAGCGCCCGGGTGGCCGCCGCCGGCTCCGACGACGCGGCGTACCGTCCGCCGTCGGCCTGAGCGATCATCACCGTGAGCGAGTGCGCGACGATGTCGTGCATCTCGCGCGCGATGCGCGCCCGCTCCCCGGCGGCGCCCAGCTGGGCCTGCTGGTCACGCTCCACCTCGAGCCGCCGGGCGCGCTCGACCAGCGCCTCGAGGTGCTCGCGTCCGCTGCGCCGCACCAGGCCCAGGGCCCAGGCGGCGAGGAACATCGTCGCCGCGATCATGATCAGCCCCACCGCTTCCGCGCTGCCGACGGGGGAGCCCTGCGTCATCATCGCGCCCATCAGCAGGGAGCCGACCATCGCGCCACCGAGCGCCACCCGGTGCGCCCACCGGGGACCGTGCGTGGTCACCGAGTAGAGCACCAGCAGCAGCACGAGGTCGGCCGGCAGCAGCAGCGGGATGCCGAGCGGCACCAGGTGCAGCAGGGCCACGCTGTAGGAGACGGCCGCGGCCGCCGCCGGGGCGATCCGGCGCCACGCGAGCGGGGCGACGATGCCCAGCGCGCACAGCGCGTCCACCAGGTTCCGGGCGCCGGACAGGTCCGTCAGGCTGCGCACCGACGTGGACAGCGGCACCACGACGAGCGCGAGCAGCACGGTGCCCGCCACGTCGAGCGCGAGAGCGTGGCGGTCGCTCCAGCGCACCGTCCGCTCGGAGGTGTCCACCTGTGCAGCGTAGGTGGCGCACGCCCCCGGACAGGTGGCCCGCCGGGTGGACAGCCCACGCCCGGACGTCCCCCCAGGGACGGATGGCGACGTGGTGCGACAGCGACGGGGAGCAGACCCGGCCGTGACCTACCATGGGGCGATGACCCAGGTTCTGCTGGTCGAGGACGATCCTGCTATTGCCGAGCCTTTGGCCCGGGCCCTCGGGCGTGAAGGCTATGACGTGCGCGTGCAAGGAACCGGTCAAGGCGCGATCGACGGTGCGGGCGACGCTGACCTCGTCGTGCTCGACCTGGGCCTGCCGGACATGGACGGCCTCGACGTCGCCCGCGCCATCCGCAGCCAGGGGCTGACAACCCCGGTGCTGGTGCTCACTGCGCGGGCCGACGAGGTGGACCTCGTCGTCGGGCTGGACGCGGGTGCGGACGACTACGTCACCAAGCCGTTCCGGCTGGCCGAGCTGCTGGCGCGGGTGCGGGCCCTGCTGCGCCGCACCGGCACTGAGCCGTCCGAGGAGGACGAGCTGCAGGCCCAGGACGTGCGGGTGGCCGTCGCGGCGCACCGGGCGTTCCAGGGTGAACGTGAGCTGCACCTGACCGCCAAGGAGTTCGACCTGCTGCGGGTGCTTGTCGCGGCGGGTGGCGCCGTGGTGCCGCGCGAGGCGCTGATGCGCGACGTGTGGGGCTCCGACCCGACCGGCTCGACGAAGACCCTGGACATGCACGTCTCGTGGCTGCGCCGCAAGCTCGGCGACGACGCGAACTCGCCCCGGTACGTGACGACCGTGCGTGGCATGGGCTTCCGGTTCGAGACCTCCGGCCCGGGCGACCGGGCCTGACCCGTGCGCCGGCGCGTCCTGCAGGCGACGGTCGCGGCGGTCGTCGTCGCGGTGGTCCTGCTCGGGTTCCCGCTCGCCTTCCTCGGCGCCCAGCTGGTGCGGCAGAACGAGATGCGCGGCCTGGAGGCGCGCGCCACGTCCGCTGCCCGCGCGGTGGACTTCCGCATCGACCAGGGCGCCGAGCTGACCGATCGGATGCTCGAGCCGTACGCCGGCGGGGACGGCGACCTGACGGCGACCGTGCTGGTGCGCACGCCCGACGACCGGGTGTTCCGCACCGGGCCGGCGCTCACCGGTCGTCTGATCGACGTCCAGGTGACCACGGCCAACGGGGCCAACGTGCAGCTCTACGTCTCATGGTGGGACGTGTTCTGGCGGTCGGCGCAGGTGATCCTGCTGGTGGCGGCGGCGGCCGTGGTGGCCTTCGCGGCCGGCATCGCCATGGCCATCTGGCAGGCGAACCGGCTCGCGGCGCCGCTGGTGTACCTCGCGGCGTCGGCCGAGCAGCTCGGCTCCGGCCAGGTGCGCCCCCACCTCGGCCCGTCGGGGGTCGAGGAGATCGACCTGGTCGCGGCCGAGCTGGCCCGCAGCGCCGACCGGATGGCCGGCCGGCTGGCCGCCGAGCGGCAGTTCGCGTCGGATGCCTCGCACCAGCTGCGCACGCCGCTCACCGCGCTGAGCATGCGGCTGGAGGAGATCAAGGCCACCGCGGGGGAGCAGTCCGTGCGCGACGAGGCCCGGATCTCCCTGGAGCAGGTGGAGCGCCTGGTCACCGTGGTGGACGACCTGCTGAGCGCGTCCCGGCGCGCGAACGGCGGCACCACGGAGGCGGTGCTGCTCGCGGACGTCGTGCACCAGCAGCAGGAGGAGTGGGCGCCGACGTACGCCGCGGCGGGTCGGCGCCTCGTCATCGAGGTGGACCCCGGCACGCAGGTGCTGGCCACCCCGGGCGCCCTGGCCCAGGTGCTCGCCACCCTCATCGAGAACTCGCTCAAGCACGGCGCCGGCGTGACGACGGTACGCACCCGCACGGGCATACCGGCCGGGACCGTGGTGATCGAGGTCGCCGACGAGGGCGCCGGCGTGCCCGACGACCTGGCGCCGCGCATCTTCGACCGGGAGGTGACGTCCGGCTCCGGCACCGGGCTGGGGCTGTCGCTGGCGCGCGACCTGGCCAGCGCCGACGGCGGCCGGCTCGAGCTGGCGCAGCGCCGGCCGGCCGTGTTCGCCCTGTTCCTGTCGAGCGTGCCGGACTCGCTCCGCCCCGACGTCGTGCTGCCCCGGGGGGCTGCCGTGTCCAGCCGCGGTGGGCGACGGGACCGCTGACCGTTCCGGGTCAGCGGGCGGTGGGCGCTCCGGCGACGTCGTCGGCGGGCACGTCGGTTGCGGGCACCTCAGCAGGGGTCGCAGCCCCGGTGAACACCCAGAGCTTGTAGCCCACGTAGCGCAGCACGGTCGCCATGGCGATGCCGAGCACTGTCGCGGCGTTGTCCTCCAGTGGGCCGGCCACGTCCAGCACGTACCGGGAGAACGCCAGGGTGGCCACCGGTATCAGCGCGCCCACCACGTTGATCGCGCCGTAGACGGCGAGCTCGCGGCCGCGCTGCTCGGTGCGTCGGTGCGAGAAGGTCCAGTACCGGTTGCCGACCCACGAGACCACCGTCGCGAGGGTGAGCGAGATGAGCTTCGCGGTCAGCGGCTTCGCGCCGAGCACGTGACCAGGCCCGTAGAGGAGCAGGTTGAACAGCCCGAGGTCGAGGACGAACGCGACGGCGCCCACGGACAGGAACCGGGCCATCTCGCGCAGCCAGACCCGTAGCCGGGCGGCGTCCAGCGTGCGGGGCGCCGGCTGGGAGGCGCGGGGCAGCGTGTCGTCGACGGCGTTCACCCCTTGAGGATAAGCCGACACACCTGGAGGGTCCCTGGGAACTAAGGACCACGGCGTTGCGCGGCAGCGCCTGCGGGCGGACGCGTCCACCGATGACGAGTCCGGGTGGGCGCCTCGGCGCGGGTCCCTCCGAGCCCACGTGGGCCGGACGGGGCTCGGGGCTCCGGGGCCGATCGCCTAGGCTCGGCGCTCGTGAGCGATCCCCGCACCGGCGCACCGCTCGTCGCGGTCGTCGGCGGCGGTCAGCTCGCCCGGATGATGGCCCCGGCCGCGGGCGCCCTCGGCGTGCACCTGCGGGTGCTCGTGGAGGACGAGCACGCGTCCGCCGCGCAGGTGGTCACGGACGCCCCGGTGGGCGCCGCGCGCGACCCCGACGCGCTGGCCGGCCTCGTCCGGGACGCCGACGTCCTGACCTTCGAGCACGAGCACGTGAGCGGCGAGGTGCTCGACGATCTCGCGGCCCGCGGCACGCCGGTGCGCCCGTCGGCGGCCGCGCTGGTGCACGCCCAGGACAAGGTCGTCATGCGCACGCGCCTGGCCGAGCTCGGCGTGCCGTGCCCGGACTGGGCGCCGGTGGGGGACGAAGCCACGCTGGCCGCGTTCCTCGCGGCGCACGGCGGCGCCGGCATCCTCAAGACGAGCCGCGGCGGCTACGACGGCAAGGGCGTGCGCCGCGTCACCTCCGCGACCGACGCCGCCGACTGGCTGGCGGCCGCCGCCGACGGGTCGGGCGCCGCGCTGCTGGTGGAGGAGCAGGTGCCGTTCACCCGCGAGCTGGCCGCGCTCGTCGCGCGCCGCCCCGGCGGGGAGCTGCGTGCCTGGCCGGTGGTGGAGTCGGTGCAGCGCGACGGCGTGTGTGCGGAGGTGGTCGCGCCGGCACCCGGCCTCGACCCGCGCACGCGGGACGCGGCGCTGGCGATCGCGCGCACGGTGGCCGAGGGCCTGGACGTGGTCGGGGTGCTGGCCGTCGAGCTGTTCGAGGTGGCCGACCCGTCCGGCGGCGCGCCGCGCGTGCTGGTCAACGAGCTGGCGATGCGGCCGCACAACAGCGGGCACTGGACCATCGACGGAGCGGAGACGAGCCAGTTCGAGCAGCACCTGCGCGCGGTGCTCGACCTGCCGCTCGGTCCGAGCAAGGCTCGTGCCCGGTGGACCGTGATGGCCAACGTGCTCGGCTCGACGCTGCCCGACCCGACCGCGGCGCTGCCGGCCGTGCTGGCCGCCGATCCCGGCGCGCGCGTCCAGCTGTACGGCAAGCAGGTGCGCGCCGGGCGCAAGCTCGGTCACGTCACCGTCTGCGGGGACGACCTGACGGAGGTGCGGGCGCGGGCGTCGTCTGCTGCGGCACTGCTGCGCGGCGAGCGGCCCTGATCGCGGCGGACGACCTCTGGCGGGGTGCCCCGCACCGGGACGCGGACTCGACGCCTGGCGACGACGCGACGACGTCGCGTCGGTCAGCCGGGCAGCCCGCCCACGACGCCGGCCGGCAGGGCACCGTCGGCGATCTGGGCCCAGAAGGTCGCTGACGCTGCGGGGTCGAGCAGCACGGTCGAGCCGACCCCGCCGGGGCGGTAGTCGATGTTCGCGATGGGCGGGGTCCCGGTGATGCCACCGGCACCCTCGGCGGCCTTGAAGGCGAGGGCCAGCCGGGCGAGGTCGATGATGTCGGAGTCGGTGTCCACGGTGATCGCGGCGGTGCCGGCCTTGATGAGCGTCACCTGGCGGGACGGGTGCAGCACGAGGTCCCGCGGACTGACCGACGACATCAGCGCCTGGATGAGCTGGCGCTGCCGCTTGCCCCGCCCGATGTCCCCCTGCGGGTCCGACTTGCGCATCCGGACGAAGCTCAGTGCCGTCCGCCCGTCCGCCTGGTGGCAACCGGCGGTCCAGACCATCGACGACTCAGGGTCGTTGACGTCGGCGTCGTAGCACAGCTGGACGCCACCGACCGCGTCCACCACCTGAACGATGCCGACCATGCCGATCTCGGCGTAGTGGTCGACCGTCAGGCCGGTCAGCTGCTCCACGACCTGGACCAGCAGCGGTGCACCGCCGTAGGCGAACGCCGCGTTGAGCTTGCCGGGGCCGTGGCCGGGGATGTCCTCGATGTAGGTGTCGCGCGGCAGCGAGATCAACGCCGACGGACCGTGGGTGGGCACGTGCAGCAGGAGGATCGTGTCCGTCCGCGACCCCACGGTGCCGTCGTCGCCCGTCGCGGCGTCGCGGGTGTCCGCGCCGGTGAGCAGGTAGGTGGTGCCCGGCGTGGCGGCGGCGCCGGACAGGGCCGCGGTGTGCTGCACCTTGCCGTTCGCCCAGATCAGCAGGCCGATCGGCCAGGCGGCCAGGGCGACGAGCACCACGACCGCCACCGCGGCGAGCGCCTTCCACCGGCGGCGCTTGCGCGGGGCCGGGACACCGGTGCGCGGCGGGGACGCCGGCGTGCGGGCGGAGCCGCCCCCGACGGTCGCGGGGCGCGACGAGGCCGACCGTGGCTGCGCCGGGTGCGGCGCCGCGGCCGGGGCGGGCACCCGCCGGGCGGGGGCGGTCGGGGCCCGGGTCGGCGTGCTCGCCGCGGACCGGGTCGACGGACCTGCACCGGACCTGGTCGACGGACCCTCGACGGGCCGGCCGGTGGTGCGGCGGCTGCCCACCTCGACCGCGGGCGCGGCCGGGGGCCGGCGGGCCGTGGCCGGGGCGAACGAGGCCGGCGCGCCCGACGGGCGGGCCGGCGCGACGCTCTGCTCGACGGGCCGTGCGCTCGCACGAGGCCGATCGGCTGGGTGTCGCTGATCGACCGAGCGCGGTGGGTCGACCGGCCCGGATCGGTCGACGGGCCGAGGCGGCCCGGCGGTGGGCCGGACCGGTGGGGGGAGGACGTCGTCGGCTGCCGCCCGCGCCGTGCCCGCTGGACGCGGCGGGGTCGGGGGACGGGGCGCCGTCGTGCGCCCTGCCGCGCCGACGACGGTGGCGCCATCGGCACCGACGGGCCGTGGCCTCGTCGCGGGCGGGGTGAAGCTGGGCGGCATCGACGGGTCGCGGTCGCCACTCATCGAGCTCTCCCCCCGGGACCTGGGACGGCGGTCCGCCGCCGCACCGTCACCCGATCGTACGGATCGTCCGGCACGATCCCGGGCCGCCACACGGGTGCGGGCACCGCGTGGTCGGGGTTGCGCGCACCGCGAACGCGGCCCCGCGCGAGCCCTGCCAGGCGCCATGATGGCCCCCGAAGGAAGCCCTCGACCGGACCACCGGAGGACGCCATGGCTGGACCACTCGTCGGGATCGTCATGGGCTCCGACTCCGACTGGCCGGTGCTCGAGCCGGCGGCCACGGCGCTCGCCGAGTTCGATGTGCCGGTCGAGGTGGACGTCGTCTCCGCCCATCGCCAGCCGGACAAGATGGTCGAGTACGGCCGCTCCGCCGCGGAGCGGGGCCTGCGGGTGATCATCGCGGGAGCCGGTGGCGCCGCGCACCTGCCCGGGATGCTCGCCGCGGTGACGCCGCTGCCGGTGGTCGGGGTCCCCGTGCCGCTGGCGCACCTGGACGGCCTGGACTCGCTGCTGTCCATCGTGCAGATGCCGGCCGGGGTGCCGGTGGCCACGGTGTCGGTCGGAGGTGGCCGGAACGCCGGGCTGCTCGCGGTGCGGATCCTGGCCGCCGGGACGGACGACGAGGCCCGCCGGCTGCGCGCCGCGATGCTGGCCTTCCAGGACGGGCTGCGTGAGGAGGCCGACCGCAAGGGGGAGCGGCTGCGCCGACTGGCCACCGGTCGGCACCCCACCGGGTTCGGCGGCTGACCTCCCGCACCGGGGTGCGTCACGTCCGCACCGGGGTGCGTCACGTCCGCACCGGGATGCGTCACGCCCACGAGCCGCCGCGCGCGGCGGGCAGGTGTCAGGCGGTGCACACGGCGGTGACGTCGGCCGACGTGAACGCCTCACGGCCGGCGGTCTTCGTCTCCACCGGGGCAGGCGCGGCCGGCGCGGTCGTGGCCGGCGGGGCGGTGGTGCTCCCGGGCACCGGCGTCTGGACGACGGCGGGCTGCTCTGCCGCCACGATCGGCACGTCGGCGAGCATGTTCGCCCAGATCGTCGCCGCCTCGGAGGTCCACACCAGACGGTTCTTGTTGCTCGGCGCCGCGGCCGTCGGGATCGTCATGAAGGTGATGTCGTTCGCCCGGATGCTGCGCATCGAGTAGGCGAGGCCGGTCGCGGAGAGGGTGGACAGCCCCTCGTCACGCGTCAGCGAGGACGTCGCGGCGTCGAGGAAGCTCGTCAGCTTGGTGACACTCGTGAGGACGTCGGTGGAGAGCACCTGGTTGACCATCGCGGAGATCAGCCGCTGCTGGTTGCCGATCCGGTCGATGTCGCCACCGTTGCCGATGTTGCCGTGACGCGCGCGGGCGAGCTGGATGGCCTGGGTGCCGTTGAGCACCTGCTGGCCGGCCGTCAGGCTGAGCCCGGTGTAGTTGTCGTGGAGGTCGCGCGGGATGCACATGTTCACGCCGCCGATCGCGTCGACCATGTCCCGGAAGCCGATGAAGTCGACGACGACGAAGTGGTCGATCGTCAGCCCGGTGTTGTCCTGCACGGTGCGGCCGGTGCAGGCGGCCGCCGAGGCGAGGTCGCCGCCGGCCTGCCAGCCGATGGCGAAGGCCTCGTTGAACATCGCGCTCGACCGGGCACCGGTCGTCTTCCCGTTGCTGGCCAGGCACGAGGGGATCGGGACCAGGGAGTCGCGGGGGATCGAGACGAGCTCGACGCGGGAGCGGTCGGCCGAGATGTGCACGACGATCGTGGTGTCCGACGCCATGCTCGGGTCCTTGCCGGCGAGGATGGCGTTCGCACCGGTGCGCTGGTCCGAGCCCAGGACCAGGATGTTCACCGCTTCACCGGCGTTCGGGTCCACCGCGGTCGGGGTCGCCGTCGGCGTGGCCGTGACCGACGTCCGCACGGTCGGCTTGCCGAGCAGGGACGCGGTGTTGATCGTGGCCATGTTGGAGTCGAGCCGGTACGCGTAGGCCGCCACCGACGACGCGCCGAAGAGCAGCACCCCGCCGGTGACCAGGGCGACGCCCTTCAGCGCGCGGTGGCTGCGCAGCCGGCGGGCGTGACGCGGTGCGCGGCGGCTCGGGCTGGTCGCATGGCGGGGGATCACCGGCCCATCGTAGGAGGGGCCGCTCGGCGGGCGAGGGAGCGGCTGAGCGGGGACCGTGGAGAACCTGTGCAGATCAGCGCGGTGCGCCGAGGCGTGTGGGCCTGCGCCGCTTCACGGTTAGCGACCGAGCTGCGCGTACTTCGCCTCGGTGGCGTCCTTCTGCGGCCGCCACCACGCCTCGTTGGCCCGGTACCAGTCGATCGTCGCGGCCAGGCCGTCCCGGAACGTCGTGTACCGGGGCGCCCAGCCGAGCTCGTCGCGCAGCACGCTCGCGTCGATCGCGTACCGCATATCGTGGCCCGGGCGGTCGTTGACGTGCTCGTACGCGTCGGCCGGCCGGCCCATCAGCTCGAGGATCGTCTCGACGACCGTCTTGTTGTCCAGCTCGCCGTCGGCGCCGATCAGGTACGTCTCGCCGATGCGGCCGCGCTCGAGGATGGCCCACACCGCGGCGTTGTGGTCGTCGACGTGGATCCAGTCGCGCACGTTGAGGCCCGCGCCGTACAGCTTGGGACGGATCCCGTCGACGACGTTGGTGATCTGCCGCGGGATGAACTTCTCCACGTGCTGGTAGGGGCCGTAGTTGTTCGAGCAGTTCGAGATCGTCGCCTGCACGCCGAAGCTGCGCGCCCACGCACGCACCAGCAGGTCGCTGCTCGCCTTGGTCGCCGAGTACGGGCTGGACGGGTTGTACGGCGTCTGCGCGGTGAACTTCGCCGGGTCGTCCAGCTCGAGGTCGCCGTACACCTCGTCGGTGGAGATGTGGTGGTAGCGCACGCCGTGCCGGCGCACCGCCTCGAGCAGCGTGTACGTGCCGATGACGTTGGTCCGGACGAAAGGCCAGGGGTCGTGCAGCGAGTTGTCGTTGTGCGACTCGGCGGCGAAGTGCACGACGACGTCCACCTCCGCGACGAGCGCGTCGACGATGTCGGGATCGGCGACGTCGCCCTTGGCGAACGTCACCTGGCCTGCGACGGGGTCGAGGCTGCGCTCGTCACCCGCGTAGGTGAGCGCGTCGAGGACGGTCACCCGTACGTCGGGGTGCTCACGCACGGTGTGCTGGACGAAGTTGGAGCCGATGAAGCCGGCTCCGCCGGTGACGAGCAGGTGCATGGGGCCCCACTCTAGGTGGCGACCTCACCCGCGGGCCGCGGGGGCGTGAGACACGGCCGAGAGCCTGGCGGTAACATCGGCGCCGACTCACAGCGGTCGATGGTGCCCCGCGACGCGGGTAGCAGCAACGCTCACGGAACGAGGTTGCGTTGAAGGCAGTGCTCTTGGCGGGCGGTCTCGGAACCCGCATGCGGGAAGAGACCGAGTTCCGTCCCAAGCCCATGGTGGAGATCGGCGGCAAGCCGGTCCTGTGGCACCTGATGAAGACCTTCGCCGCACACGGTGTCACCGACTTCGTCATCTGCGCCGGGTACAAGGGCGAGCAGATCAAGGAGTACTTCCTCAACTACGCCGCCCTGACGAACGACTTCACGGTGCGGCTGGGTCGCGACGGGGGAGTGTCGTTCCACGGTGACCACCTGGAGCGGGACTGGACCGTGACGATCGTCGACACCGGTCAGGAGACGTTGACGGCCGGCCGGGTCGAGCGCGTCGAGGAGTACGTCGAGGGCGAGCGGTTCGTCGTGACGTACGGCGACGGGCTCGCCGACATCGACGTCACGGCCCTGATCGCGTTCCACGCGGGGCACGGTCTGCGCGCGACGATCACCACCGTGCGGCCGCTGTCGCGGTTCGGCCTCGTGGACGTGGACGACCAGCACCTGGTGACGCGGTTCCGGGAGAAGCCACAGATGGAGGACTGGGTCAGCGCCGGTTTCTTCGTCTTCGAGCCCGAGGTGTTCGACTACCTGCGTGACAGCGACGCCGTGATGCTGGAGCACGAGCCACTGGCCCGCCTGGCGGCGGAGCGCCAGCTCGCCGCGTACCGTCATGAGGGCTTCTGGCAGCCGATGGACACCTATCGCGAGTCGCAGCAGCTGAACCAGATGTGGGCGTCCGGTGCCGCTCCCTGGAAGGTGTGGTCGTGACCGACGCACGCAAGGTCATCTCGGTCGTCATCCCCGCGTACAACGAGTCCGAGTGCGTCGACGAGCTGGCGCGACGGCTGACCGCGGTGATGAACGCCGAAGAGGCCTACGACTGGCAGATCATCGTCGTGGAGAACGGCTCCACGGACGACACCTGGGACAAGCTGCAGAAGATCCGTGAGGCCGACGACCGCTTCAAGATCCTCCGGCTGGCCCGGAACTTCCGCATGGACGGTGGCCTGACCGCCGGCCTGGCCCACGCGACCGGGGACGCCGCGGTGGTGATGACGGCGGACCTGCAGGACCCGCCGGAGCTCATCCCGGAGTTCCTCCGCAAGTGGGAGCAGGGCTACGAGAACGTCTACATGGTGGTGTCCGAGCGCCAGGGCACCGGACCGCTGCGGCGGTTCAACTCCGTGATGTTCTACTGGATCGCGGGCAAGATGACCGGCGGCGCGATCCCCAGGAACGCGTCGGACTTCCGCCTGGTCGACCGTCGCGTGTACGAGACGGTCAACTCGATGCAGGAGCGCAACCGGTTCGTGCGCGGGCTGTTCGCGTGGGTCGGGTTCAAGTCCACCGGGATCGAGCACGAGCGGCCGCCGCGCTTCGGCGGCGAGTCCAAGGCGCACTCGCTCAAGGTGCTCGACCTGGCGTCCAAGGGCATCCTCGCGCACTCCTACCTCCCGCTGCGGGCCATCACGGCGACGGGTCTGGTGATCTCGGGCGTCTCGCTGCTCGCCCTGGTCGCGTTCACGGTGCGGTTCCTCGTCTCGGGTGTGCCGTTCCCGGGCTTCGGTTCCATCATCGGCACGATGCTGCTGATGTTCGGGCTGCTGTTCCTCTTCCTCGGGGTGATCAGCGAGTACGTCGGGCTGATCTACGAGGAGGTCAAGCACCGACCCAACTACGTCGTGAGCCAGCGGGTCGGTCTGTGAGCGACGGCGGGCAGGACCGCCCGGGCCTGGTCCGCCGGCTCCTCGGCCTCGAGATCGTCCGGTTCGGCCTCGTCGGCGTCGTCAACACCGCGTTCGGCTACGGGGTGTTCGTGGCGCTGCAGCTCACCCTCGGCACCGTGACGCACTACCTGGTGGTGCTCTCCGTCTCCACCGTCATCGGCATCGTCGAGGCGTACGTCCTGCAGCGGTGGCTGGTGTTCCGGTTCACGGGTGGCTGGTGGGCCGGCCTGTTGCGGTTCAGCACCGTCTACGCCGTGGCGTTCGGCGTCAACCTGGCGCTGCTGCCGCTCTTCGTCGAGGTGCTCTCGGTCCCGGTGATCCCGGCCCAGGGCATCGTGACGGCCATCCAGGCGTTCGGCACCTATGGCGCGCACAAGTGGTTCACGTTCCGGCATCGCACCGACGGCGTCGACCAGCCGCCGCCGGTCGCCGACGCCCCCGGCGGCTCCGCGACGCCCGGGGCCGTGCCCCGCGTCGCCTCGGAGGTGACGGCGTGAGCGGTGTGGAGCCTCGCACCGCCCTCGTCGTGGGCGGCTTCGGGGGGCTGGGCACGGCCATCGCCGCCGCCCTCTCCGGCCGCGGGGACCAGGTGCTGCGCGCGAGCCGACACCCTCGCCCCGACGACGGGGCGGTCGTGCTGGACGAGGCGCGGCTCGCTGACCTTCCGGAGCTGGACGTCGTCTGCTGGGCGCAGGGCGCGAACGTCAACGACTCGGTGACCGGCTTCACGGACGAGGACCTCGCGGCGCTGTGGGAGGCGAACGTCGCCTCGGTGGCGCGTCAGCTGCGCGGGCTGGTGGTGGCCGAGCGCCTGCGCGACGGCGCCGCGCTCGTCGTCGTCAGCTCGATCTGGCAGCGGGTCGCGCGCCCGGGGAAGTTCTCCTACACCGTGACGAAGGCGGCGCTCGGCGGGCTGGTGCGGGCGGCGGCGATGGACCTGGCCCCCCGCGGCATCCGGGTCAACGCCGTGCTCCCTGGCGTCGTCGACACCGCGATGACCCGCGCGGTCCTCTCGCCCGAGCAGATCGCCACGGTCGAGGCATCCACCGGGCACGGCCGCATGGTCGAGGCCTCCGACGTCGCCTCGGCGGTGCTCTCCCTGTCCGAGCCCACCGGTGGGGTCACCGGGCAGTCCGTCGTCGTCGATCTGGGGTTCTCCGATGGCCACATCTTCTGAGCTCACCGTGCGCACGTCGACCGGCAGCTACGCCGTGCGGATCGGCCACGGCGGGTTCACCGCGGCGCTGACCAGCGACGACGTCGTCGTGATCGACGCCGCGCTGCGGCATCTCGTGCCGCCGCGCGAGGGTCCGGTCCTCGTCGTCGAGGCGTCGGAGGACGCCAAGACCCTCGCCGGCTGCGAGCGCCTGATCCTCGCGCTGCGGGACGCCGGCGTGCGCCGGGGCGATCACGTGCTCGCCATCGGCGGCGGCGTCGTCCAGGATGTCGCCACCTTCGTCACCGACGTGTACATGCGCGGCCTGTCGTGGACCTACGTGCCCACCACGCTGATGGCGATGGCCGACTCGTGCATCGGCGGCAAGAGCTCCATCAACGTCGGCGACGTGAAGAACCTCGTGGGCGGCATCTACCCGCCGCAGGCCGTCATCGTGGACCCGGTCTTCCTGTCCACCCTCTCGCCGACCGCGATGTCGGCGGGCTTCGCCGAGGCGGCCAAGATCGCCTACTGCCGTGGCCCCGAGGCGTTCGCGGACTACCTCGACTGCTTCGCCCGGTTCGACGTGGAGCCGACCGCACTGATCGACCACGTGCTGCGGGCCAAGAAGTGGTTCATCGAGATCGACGAGCACGACCGCAAGGAACGCCGGCTGCTGAACTTCGGGCACACGTTCGGTCACGCCCTGGAGACCGCGGTCGACCACCGACTGAGCCACGGCCTGGCCGTCGCCGTCGGTGTGCTCTGCGCTGCCGGCCATCCACGGTCCGCGCGTGGCTCGTCCGTGGATGACCTGACGGCCCACTGTGAGACGCTCCTCGCGGCGGCACCCGGTGTCGCTGAGGCCCTGAGCGCGTTCGACGCCGCCCGCTTCGAGCACGCGTTCCGGGCCGACAAGAAGCATTCCGCGACGGCGTTCCGGCTGATCCTGCCGGCCGAGGGCGGTGGCGTCGTGGAGGTCGAGACGCCGAGCACCGATGACGAGTGGGCCACGATCGACCGGCTCACCCGCCAGACTGTCGACCGCCTGATCGGAAGGACCCCGTGAAGTACTCCGACCTCACCATGACCTGGCTCCGTGAGCTGGGCTACTCGCACTGCTTCTTCGTCGCCGGTGGCAACTCGATGCACCTGCTCGACGGTGCCCGCCAGACGATGACCTGCGTGCCCGTCGTCCACGAGGTGGCCGCCGGGATCGCCGTCGAGTACTTCAACGAGCGGTCCCGGGCCACCGGGAGCGGCGAGCGGGCCTTCGTGCTGGTCACCGCGGGTCCGGGGCTGACGAACGTGCTGACCGCGATGGCGGGCGCCTTCCTCGAGAGCCGCGAGCTGCTGGTCCTGGGTGGGCAGGTGAAGTCCACCGATCTCGCCGGACCGGGCCTGCGTCAACGGGGGATCCAGGAGGTCGACGGGCTGGCGCTGTCCCGGCCGGTCAGTGTCGTCGCGGAGCGCATCGAGGCTCCGATCGCCCGTCCCGAGTTCGTGGCGCTCGTGCAGCAGGGCTCGACCGGGCGCCCGGGCCCCGTGTTCCTGGAGCTCTGCCTCGATGCGCAGGGCACCCCGGTGGACCGGGCCGCGCTCGAGCCGGCCGACGCCGAGGTCGCGCCCGCGCGCACGGCGCAGGACGACGTGGTGGCGGACCAGGTGGTGGCAGGCCTGCGGGCGGCCAGCCGACCGGTGGTGCTGCTCGGCGGCGGGGTGAGCAGGGCCGGGGCGGCGGCGGTGCTCGAGCGCCTGCGCGAGCTCGAGCTGCCGGTGATGACGACGTGGAACGGCGCGGACCGCATCGGCGCGGACGATCCGGTGTACGCGGGGCGGCCGAACACCTGGGGCCAACGGGCCGCGAACGTGCTCATCCAGCAGAGCGACTTCGTGTTCGCGGTCGGCACCCGGCTCGGGCTCCAGCAGACGGGATTCAACTGGCAGCAGTTCGCGCCGCTGGCGACCGTGGCCCAGGTCGACGTGGACCCGGCGGAGCTGGCGAAGGGACACCCGCGGGTCGAGATCCCCTGGCTCGCCGATGCCGACACCGCGCTCGCCACCGTTCTTGGCGCGGAGCTGCCCGGCTGGGCGGGATGGCTCGCCGAGTGCCGTGAGGTGCGCAGCCTGCTGCCCTCGGCCGAGAGCGTGAACGTCACGGCCGAGGGCTTCGTCGACCCCTACCGGTTCGTCGTCGACCTGTCCCACCAGTGCGACGAGCGGGACGTCATCGTCCCGTGCAGCAGTGGCGGCGCCTTCACCGTCACGCTCCAGGCGTTCGAGCAGAAGCTCGGCCAGACGATCATCAGCGACCACGGGCTCGCCAGCATGGGGTACGGGCTGTCCGGGGCGATCGGGGCGGCGCTGGCGGCGCCGGGCCGGCGCACCGTCCTGCTCGAGGGTGACGGCGGCTTCATGCAGAACAGCCAGGAGCTAGCGACCGTGGCGGTGAACCAGCTGCCGGTGAAGATCTTCATCTTCAGCAACGAGGGCTACGCGTCCATCCGGATGACCCAGCGCGGGTACTTCGGCGGCGCCTACCTCGGGTGCGACACCAGCACCGGGCTGGGATTCCCCGACTGGGACCTGTTGCTGCGTGCCTACGGCATCCCGGTGCTCGAGCTGGGCGCCGAGGGCCTCGACACGGCCGGTTTCGACGCGATGTTCGCCGCGCCCGGCCCGGCGTGCTTCGTTGTACCGATCGATCCCGAGCAGACGTACTACCCCAAGATCACCTCCCGCGTCACCGAGTCCGGCAGCATGGAGTCCAACCCGCTCCACCTGATGAGTCCGGATCTCCCCGACGACGTGGCGAGGCGAGTGTTCACGCACCTTCCGCTCGACAAGAAGGAGTTCGCACGATGAACAAGACCGAACGCCTGATGACCGAACTCCTCCGCAAGGGGCGTGAAGAGTACGGCTACGTGTCGGTGAAGGCCGAGTTCGAGGCCGAGGGCACCCGGGTCGACGAGCTCCTGCGCCTGGTCGAGATGGCCCGGACCGCCGGCCTTCCCCTCACGGTCAAGATCGGCGGCTGCGAGGCGATCCGCGACCTGCTGGAGTCCAAGCAGATCGGTGTGCGCTACGTCGTGGCGCCCATGGTCGAGACGCCCTACGCGCTGACCAAGTACATCGAGGCGAAGGAGAAGATCTACAACGCCGACGAGGCGCTCGACACCGACTTCCTCTTCAACATGGAGACGATCACCGCGTTCGAGCACCGCGAGGAGATCACCGACCTGGCCGCGGCGAAGCCCGGGGTCAACGGCATCGTGTTCGGGCGGGTGGACTTCTCGGGCAGCATGAAGGTCGGCCGCGGCGGCATCGAGTCTCCTGAGGTCACCGAGAAGGTGCTCGAGATCTCCCGCCTGTGCCGGGAGAAGGGCCTCGACTTCGTCGTCGGCGGCGCGGTGTCGATCGACGCGCTCGACAACCTCCGGCTGTTCCGGGACTCGTACCTGACCCGCTTCGAGACCCGCAAGGTGGTCTTCGGTGCGTCGGCGCTCGACGCCGGCATGAACGTCCACGACGGCCTGCTCAACGCGGTCCACTTCGAGCTGCTGTGGCTGCTGAACAAGCGCGAGTACTACGGGACGATCCACCGCGAGGACGACAAGCGCATCGAGATGCTGGAGAGCCGGTGGCAGCTGCTCAACCAGCCGGTGTGACGCCTCTCGAGCTCGTCACCTCGCTGCTCGCCGACCGGGACGAGACGTTCGCCGTCACCGGGGCGACGGGCTGGTTCGGGGCCACCGCGATGGATCTCCTGTACGGCGCCCTGGGCGGGCGCGCGCCCGCCCAGGTGGTCGGCTACGCCAGCACGGCACGCCGGCTGACGCTCTCCGACGGACGGTCGGTGCCGGTGCGCCCGCTGTCGCAGCTCTCGGCGGACCCGCCCCCGTCGGTCCTCCTGCACTTCGCGTTCGCGACGAAGGACCGCGCCGCCGAGCTCGGGCTCGCCGACTACGTGCTGCGGAACGTGGCGATCACCACGGCGGTGCTCGGCGCCGTGCGCCGGCACCGCCCGGGACACGTCGTCGTGGCCAGCTCCGGGGCGGTCTATGCGCCAGGGCGCGAGCTGGTGGACGACGTGGCCGGCGAGCCGTACGGCGCCCTCAAGCGACTCGACGAGCTGGCCTTCCGGGCGGCGGAGAGCGTCA
>Ga0302263_10000059_pt1 | contig 46668 bp, 45 predicted proteins | sample II_Fen_N1_4_FD_194564 | JGI IMG/M metagenome (GOLD analysis project Ga0302263, IMG submission 194564) | Peat permafrost microbial communities from Stordalen Mire near Abisko, Sweden - II_Fen_N1_4 | ecosystem: Environmental > Terrestrial > Soil > Wetlands > Permafrost | place: Sweden: Abisko... | reverse complement strand
GCTCGGGTCGGCCCACGGCTTCAAGTTCGCCCCGACGTTCGGCCGGATCCTGGCCGATCTGGCCGTCAGCGGTACGACGACCTCCGATGTGTCGGCGTTCGGCTTCGACCGGCCGGGCCTCACCGACCCGGAGTTCGAGGCCAACTGGATGGTGTAGCCATCGCGCGGTGTTCGCGCTGACGGCCGCTCGAGGACAACCCGCTGGTGCCCCGCTCGCGGACGATGCAGACTCGGCGGATGGCCGTCGATCTCCGAGAGAGCTGGTTCCGCGCCCTGGCCGAGCTCCGTTACGCCACCACGCCGAAGCGGATCCGCGCCGACCTCGACGGGGCGACGGTGCTCGACACCCGCGACGCCTTGCTGGTGTGGGAGCCACGCAGAGTCGTGCCCTGGTACGCCGTTCCCGAGGCGGACCTCCACCTCGCCACGACGGAGCACGACCCTGGACCGCCACCGGAGTTCCGGGGCCCGGTCCTCGGCCCGCACCACCCAGGACACACGACTCCCGGCGTCGCCCTGCACGCCGACGGCCTCGGCGAGGTCGCCTTCCGCCCCGAGGACCCGGCGCTCGGCGGCCGGGTGATCGTGCGGTGGGCGCCGTTCGCCTGGCGCGAGGAGGACGAGCCCGTGATCAGCCATCCGCACGACCCGTTCGCCCGGATCGACGTCCTGCGCAGTGACCGGCACGTGCGGGTGACCGTCGGCGACACGGTCCTGGCCGAGTCGACGCGACCCGTTGCGCTGGTCGAGACCAGCCTGCCGGTGCGGTGGTACCTCCCGCGCGACGACGTCCGGATGGACCTCCTCACGCCGTCGGAGACCCGCACCCAGTGCGCCTACAAGGGGACGGCGTCGTACCTCAGCGCCGAGGACGCGCCCGACGTCGCGTGGTCCTATCCGGACCCGCTCCACGACGCGCTACCGGTGAAGGACCTGCTCTGCTTCTGGCGTGCCGCGACGGTCGAGGTGGACGGCGAGCCGGTGCCGACGGGCATGCCGGGGGAGTAGCCGCAGAAGACTCTGGTCCCGTCACCGAGTGTCCTTCGCCTCCGGCGTCCCCCGCGCCCCCGTGCCACTGTGGACGTGTCCGACGAGAGGATCGAAGAAGTGACAATCGCCATGTTCCGCGCCCTCGACGCAATGGCCACCGAGACACCTCACCACGATCACGAGTGCGCAGAGCACGACGACGTGTGTGACGACGAGTGCTGCATCGCGGCTGCCGTGCTCTCCGCCGAGGGCTGGGAGTAAGCCTTCCGTACCACCCCCGTCTGCTCGGACGGACGTGGGGGACCGAGCCCGTCCTGAGCCTGGCGCTGCCAGACTCGGCCCGTGGGGGCGGACACGGCTGGTGCGTATGCGGACGAGCAGGTCTCGCGGGTCGCCGACAACCCGCGAGCCCGGTTGGAGCTGCTGCGCGGGCTGTACCGCGTGCCCACGTCCGTGGACCGGGGCTACCTGCCGTTCCGACGAGCCGCGTCGGCCTTCATGGAATGGCAGCTCCGTCGGGGGCTGCTGAACCCGGAGCCGGGACCGGACCCGGGGAGTCCCTGGTGGCGGGCGGTGAACGACGCCTTGCTGCGGGACACCTGCGAAGCCTCGGCCATCGCGTTCGGCCGGCCAGGCAGTCCGCGGACAGCCAGTGTCTCGGCCGCCTTGGAGTTCATTCGCGCTCCTACGGCCCGGTCCTGGTATCGCGCGCACAACGTGGCGATCGTCTCGGCGTACCTGGCCAACGAGGAGCTGGCCCTCCGCGAGTCGCGGGTCGAGCGGTTCTTCATCAACCTGGTGCTCGTGCGCATGCTGTACGCCCACGCCCTGGTGGCCCGGCCGCAGCTGGCGCTCGGGTGGCTCGCGCACTCTGCTCGGCTGGTCGGTGACCCGCGACTGGGCATGACCGGCATGTTCCTGTCGCTGTCGCGCGTGCTTCCTGCTGCCTACCCGCTCGTCGACGACCTCGACAGGTATGTGCGTGCCGAGCGCGGTCTCGGTCATCTGCTCGACGTCGGCCTCATCGTCCCCCGACTGGACCTGCTCTTCGGCTGGTCGGCGCACGACCTGGAGCTGCCCGCTCTCGACGCGCTCCTGGACCGGTCGGGTCCGGCCCCGACCTACGCCTGGGACCCGGGCGACGCCGAGGTCTGGCGTCCCACGCCGACAGGACTGGCTCGAGCCGCTCGACGCGTGATACCTGTGGGGCGACCGTAGCGGTGGAGTGGGTCCGACGGGCATGCCGGCCGAGTGCCTGGCGATCGCATGCACGACCTGACAGCCTCCAGGCTGCGCGCGGGCCGAGGGGTGGGAGGGACGACGTGCAGCAGCGCGCGCGGACGGCGTACGTCGTGATCCTGCTGCTGACCGTCGGTCAGCTGGCGTTGGCGACGTTCGCGGGAGGGCTGCCGCAGTTCGAGGGCAAGGCGTTCGGGGCGCGGCTGGTCGCCTACCCGGTCGTGATGCTCCTGCCCCCTGTCATCTGGTGGCTCGTCGCGCGCCGCCGTAGCGACGACGGCCCGCTGCCATGGGCCGGGTTCGCGTTCATCGCCTCGCCGTTCCTGGTCGACGTCACCGGCAACACGCTCAACCTCTACGACACCCTCGAGTGGTGGGACGACGCCAACCACTACGTCAACTGGCTGTTGCTCTGCTTCGGCATCGGCCTGCTCCTCGAGCGCCAGGTGATCAGGCCGGTGTGGGTGCTCGTCGTGCTGGTCACCGGCATCGGTGCTGCGCTCGCGATCGGGTGGGAGCTCGCCGAGTGGTACACGTTCATCCGGCACGGCACCGAGCTGGACACGGCGTACACCGACACGCTCGGCGACGAGGCGCTCGGCACTCTGGGCGGGCTCTCGGCGGGCCTCCTGCTGGCTCGGCGTACCCGATCGGCCGGCTGACCTGTCCTCAGCGTGGGATCGACTCCTGCCAGGTGCGGTGGCTGATCTCCTCGCTGTTGTGCACCGCCATCACCCAGATCGACACGTCGTAGGTGTCCGGCGTGACCGTGACGGTCATCCCCGAGCGCACGTTGACCTCGATGCCGGGCCAGGTCAGGTCGAAGACCGTGTGTGCGTTGGCGCTCTGGGCGAAGGTCCGGGTGTCGACCGACACCTCGCCGAGATAGAGCTCGTGCGCGGTCCCGTCGTACGGCGTGGGGTAGCGGCTGTCGGACCGGGTCGTCGCCGTGGTCGTCCGGTGGAGGACGTCGTGCTGGAAGGCCCACCCGACCCCCTCGGTCGACTCCGAGGAGTGCTCGGCGCCCGGCCCGAAGACGGGGACGGCGAAGTCGGCCTCGTCGAGCAGCGGCAGTGTCAGGGACGCCGTGCGCAGGGTGATCGACACCGGCTCCGGGGGAGCGATCGTGTTCGGCCAGTCGGAACCGGCCACTGCCACCCGCAGGGTCTGGCCCGGCGTCCACTGGTAGGCACACGCGTCGAGGACGATCTCCACGTCGTACTCCCGGCCGGGCACCAGCGGCGACGGCGACCCGTGGACGCCGTCGCGATAGGCGAGGTCGAGGGTGCCACGGGTGACCAGGGCGGAGGTCCCGTCGGGGAAGACGTCGCAGATCTTCACCGAGAGCGATGCGGCGGGCTTCGTGGCCCAGACCTTGGCGCGCAGCACCGGGTGGCCGACGACCGGTCCGGGCGGCGGGTCGATCTCCCACGTCAGGGAGCGTTCGTCGTCGAGACGCTGGTCACCGGACAGGCCCCACGGCAAGTGGCCGGCGCAGTCGATCCAGGCGGCGGTGCCGACGTCGGGGACCACCTCGAGCGACACCGGGGCGGTCAGGTCGAGCGTCGCCGCGGTCACCGGCGGCACCGTCGGCAGCGTGACCCACCAACCCTCATGCAGGTCGAGGTCGATCTCGGGCCGGGTGGAGGTGCGGACGAAGACCTCGCAGCGGTCCTCGTGGGTGCCCGTCCCGCGCAGCCAGTGGTCGAACCACGCGGCCAGCTCGGCGTCGAAGTCGATCCGTGGCCCGGGCATCGCGGTCGCCGGGTCGGCGTGCGCCCAGGGGCCCGCCAGCAGGCGATGCGGCACGCCGTGCCGGCCCAGCTCGGCGACCGTGCGGAAGGAGTTGTTGCGGTAGCCGTCGGCCCAGCCCGCCACGATCATCACCGGGCACTCGATCCGCGCGTAGCCCTCGGTGGTGCCGCCCAGTCGCACCGACCCGTGGTCCCAGTAGGGGCCGTGCCGGTTCTCCCGGAGCCAGGTCAGGACCCACGGCTCGCACGTCTCCAGCCGCCGCACCCACTCGTCGTACCAGCCGTCGCCCCAGACCGCGGGCACGGGCGGCAGCACACACATCGGCGTCATGTAGTGGTCGTAGTCGACGAGGTCGACCAGCCGCAGGGCGCCGCCGCGCCAGTGCACGTCGTCGGTCCAGCGGTCGTCCGTGGCGTAGATGGCGCAGATCGCCTTGAGCGCCGGAGGGCGCTCACAGGCGATCTGGAGGGAGTTGAAGCCGGAGTACGACGTGCCCCACATCCCGACCTGGCCGTCGCACCACGGCTGGTCGGCCAGCCACGCGATCGCATCGGGCAGGTCGGCCTGCTCGGCCTCCTGGTACTCGTCGAGCGGGTCGCCCGGTGACGAGCCGGTGCCCCGCACGTCGACCCGGCACACGGCGTACCCGTACTGCTCGCAGAGCGCGCGGTAGCCGGAGGCGTACGACGACGTGAGGTCGTCCTTGCGATAGGGAAGCGCCTCCAGGAGGCAGGGCTGGGGACCGGCCGCCTCGTCGGGCAGGTAGAGGGTCGCGGCCAGATGGCTCCCGTCCCTGACCGGGATCCGGACCTCCTCGAGCCTCATCCGAGGAGTCCCATGATCTCCGCGGTGTGGATGCTCTCGCTGGTGTTGCCGTCGCGACCGACGACGGTCGGGGCGGCGAACATCGAGTTCAGCACCGCTTCCTCGGACGCCTCCACCACGGCCGCGAAGAGCGGGTCGAGCGCCCGCCCGGTCACCACCGGCGTGCCGTCGGGCTTCCCGTCCCGGTCGAGCCGCATCCCGGTACCGAACGCCATGAAGATCTCGCCGCTGCCGTGATGGGCCACGGAGCCGGCCCGGGCCAGGCCGAGCCCGATGCGGCGCGCGAGCCGCGAGCAGGACGCGCCGTCGACCGCCGCGTCGGTGACCACGATGCCGATGCAGGACCCGGCGGGCTTCGGGGGTCCGACCGCGGTCTCGGCGAGACGGCGTCCCAGGGGTACGCCGTTCACGATGCACTCCTCGCGCGAGCCGAAGTTGGTCATCAGCAGCACGGCCACGATGTGGTCCCCGACGATGCGGGACGCCGTCCCGATCCCGCCCTTGAAGTCGAAGCACGACATCCCGGTCCCGGACCCGACCGCGCCCTCGTCCGGTGGCGAGCCGGAGCCCCTGGACGCCATCGACGCCTCCCACGCAGCCACCACGTCCTCGTGCTCCACCTGCATCCGTCGGGCGTCGTTGAGCCACGAGTCGTCGCACTCGGCGACCACCGGGATGACGAAGTCGGTGGCGCACTCGGGGTTCACCGCGAGCTCGATCCGGCAGGCCGAGTCGTAGACCCGGCCCAGCTGAAGGGTCGAGGTCAGGTAGACAGGCGTCTCCGTCGAGCCCCACTCGGCGGCGGTGATGAAGCCCGTGCACTCGCCCGCGCCGTTGAGCACCGCGCCGCCGGCAGGCACCAGCCGGGAGAAGGCGTCTTCTGCGAGCACGAGGACGCTGACCCCGGTCCGCGCCACGCCGCGGCCCTCGGGCGGTGGCGGCTCGTCGCGGTGGATCGTCGTGTGGCCGAGGCCGACCCCGGCGACGTCGAGCACGGAGTTGGTGGGACCGGTGGGCAGGGACCCGATCACGATCCCCAGGTCGCGGGCGCGCGGCATGGACACATCCTGGCAGGTCCCCGACCCGGACCCGCCTGCCATGCTTCGGGCATGACGATCCCCGTGGTGTGGTCGCCGGAGACGCGGCGCCACGAGCCGATGCGCGAGGTCTGGGTCGGCGTGCCGACCGAAGGCACCGAGGTCCCCGCGCGGGTCGACCGGATCCTGGCGGCGCTCCACGCCCACGAGCCGGTCGCGGCAACGCCCCACGACGACGACGTCCTCACCCGCGTCCACGACCCGGCGTACGTCGAGCACCTCCGCACGATCCACGCGGAGTGGAGCGCGGGGCCGTACGACGAGCTGGTGGGGCAGGACCGGGTCGTGCCCTACGTCTTCCCGACGCCGGCCATGACCCAGGGCATGCCACCGACCCGGGCGGCGGCGACGCACGGCCGGGCGGGGGAGTACTGCTACGACACCATGACCCTCGTCGGCCCCGGCACCTGGGAGGCCGCGCGCGCCGCCGTCGACTGCGCGCTCACCGCGGTCGACCTGGTCACGTCCGGCCGCGGGAGCGGAGCCGACACCCGCGCGGCGTACGCGCTCTGCCGGCCGCCGGGCCACCACGTCACCAGCCAGGGCTACGGCGGCTCCTGCTACCTCAACAACGCCGCCGTCGCCGCGCAGGCGCTCCGCGACGCGGGTCACGCCCGGGTCGCGGTGGTCGACCTCGACGCGCACCACGGGAACGGCACCCAGGCGATCTTCTGGGACCGCTCCGACGTGGTCTACGCCTCGACGCATGTCGACCCGGCCGCGGGCTGGTTCCCCCACTACTTCGGTCATGCGCACGAGACCGGCAGTGGTGACGGCGAGGGCGCCACCCTCAACCTGCCGCTGGCCGAGGGCACCGGCGACGCGCCCTGGCTGGACGCGGTCCGCGCGCTCGCCGAGCTGGCCTCGCAGGCGGACGCGGTGGTGGTCTCCCTGGGGGTCGACGCAGCCGCCGACGACCCGGAGAGTCCGCTGCTCGTCACCGCCGACGGCTACGCCGCGGCCGGCCGCCTGCTCGGGTCGCTGTCTCTCCCGTCCGTGGTCGTCCAGGAGGGCGGCTACCACCTCCCCAGCCTCGGCGGTCTCGTGGCGGCGTACCTGGACGGACACGCGGGCACCTGACGGGTTCCCCCGCCGCCCGACGTGAGGGATGCTGACGCCCATGCGTCTGCGACTGCTCGTCCCGCTCGTCGTGGGGGCGCTCGCCCTGGGCCTCGGCCCGGCCGCCGTCGCGGCCCCGGATGGACCCACGCCGTACCAGCACAAGCTCACCGAGTCCCGGGTCCAGGCGGCGCGTGCGCCGATCACCGTGGGTGACCTCACGCTGCGTCCCTGCACCGTGGTGCCGCACGCCTGGTGCGGCCACCTCCGCCGTGCCTGGGAGCCGGGCAACGCCGCGGCCGGGACACTGCGGGTCGGCTTCGCCTTCGCACCGGCCCGCGACCGGAGCCGCCGCATCCTCGGTACCTATGTCCCGCACGAGGGCGGCCCCGGCTACTCCACGACCGGCACCGGCCCGTCGTACGCCGAGATGTACGGGCGGTTGCTCCGGCGGCACAACCTGCTCCTGGTCGACCAGCGTGGCACCGGCCGCTCCGCCGCCCTGGTGTGTCCGGACCTGCAGAACCTGACGACCGCCTACTCGATCGCCGCGCAGCGCTGCGGGCGGAGCCTCGGTGCCCGCAGCGACGACTACAGCAGCGCGCGGTCCGCCGGCGACCTCGCCGCGGTGATCCGGCGACTCGGCGTAGGCCCGGTGGACCTCTACGGCGACTCCTACGGCACGTTCTTCGCCCAGGTCTTCGCCGGGCGGCACGGCGACCTGCTCCGCAGCATCGTGCTCGACAGCGCCTACCCGACGTACGGCGAGACGGCGTGGTACCCGACCCAGGGGCCGGCGATGCGCTCGTCCTTCGCCAAGGTCTGCCGACGCTCCCCGGCCTGCCGTGGCCACGGGCCTGCCTTCGGCACCGCCCTGCGACGGGTGCTGCAACGGGTGCGACAGCACCCCTGGCACGGCGTCTCGCACGACGGTGACGGCCGGCGGATGCGCGTTACCGTGAGCGCGGAGACCCTCGCGACGACCGCCTTCGGCGCGACGTACGGGCCTTACGCCTACCGCGAGCTGACCGCTGCCCTGCGGGGGGCGCTGAGCGGAGACCGGGCACCCCTGCTCCGGCTGGTGGCCGAGGCGGAGGGTGGCGGCACGAACGCGGGTCCGGTGCGCGCGTACAGCGAAGGCCTGGACGCGGCCGTCGCCTGCCACGACTACCCCCAGCTCTACGACATGACCGCGTCGCCGCGGACCCGCCTGCGGCAGTACGACCGGGCCCTCACCCGGCGCACGACGTCGAGGCCCGCGACCTACGGGCCGTTCACGGTCCGCGAGTACGCCCGGTCCGACTGGCAGGAGCTCGACTGGTGCACCCGCTGGCCGAAGGCCGCAGCGGACAACCCCGCCCGACCGCCACGCCCCCGCGGCGGTCACTACCCCCGCGTGCCCACCCTGGTGCTGAGCGGCGAGCTGGACTCGATCACGACGCCGGCCGAGGGCTCGCTCGTCGCTCGGCAGTTCCCGCTGGCCAAGCAGATCCACGTCGCGAACAGCTTCCACGTCACTGCCGTCGGTGACACCGACGACTGTGCGGTGCGGATCCTGCGGCGCTTCCTGCGTACGCCGACCCAGTGGCCGCGACACCGGTGTGCCTCCCGGGTACCCCCGGTACGCGCCGTCGGTCATTTCCCACGGACCCTGGGCGCCGTCCCCGCGGGATCGGGTCACGGGTCGGTCCTCGTGCGCCGCGTCGCACCGACCGCGGCGGCGACCGTCGCCGACCTCCTCGACCGCTGGTGGAACAACTACTCCGGGCACGACGTGGGACTTCGCGGCGGCCACTGGAGCTACACCGGTGACCGGACCACGGTCTTCCACCTCCACGGCGTGCGTCTCACCTCCGACCTGGCAGTCAGCGGGACCGCCCGGTGGCGTCGTTTCGCCAGCCGGATCGAGGTGGCCCTGACCGTGGCCGGGCACGGCCGCCATGGCCGGCTGCACGGAGGCTGGGACACCCGGAAGCGAGGGGCGCGCGCCACGCTGCGCGGCTCGTTCGGCGGGCGGCCCCTGACCGTCTCCTTCCCCGCGCCGTGATGATGGTGGGGTGAGCAGCCGACGCATCGCCGCCGTGGTCCTCGTCGACGAGCGTGGCTGGCTGCTGCTCCAGGAGCGCGACGAGCACGCGCCGGTCAACGCCGATGAGTGGTCCCTGGTGGGCGGCGGCGTCGAACCCGGGGAGACCTTCGCCGAGGCGGCGGTCCGTGAGCTGGCGGAGGAGACCGAGGTGACCGGCGTCGACCTCACCTTCCTCGACACGCTCACCTACTACAGCGACGAGTGTGCCGAGTGGCACGAGGCCGAGCTCTTCCTCGGCTTCACCCGGCTCACCGACGCCGACGTCGTCTGCCACGAGGGACGGCAGATCGTCTTCGTCGACCCCGGCACGGTCCACACGCTCCGGTGGGGCCGCAACCTCGCGCACGGACTCCCGCGCGTCATGGACCACCCGGCGTACGTCGAGAGGTTCGGCCGGCGTGAGCCGCAGCGCTTCGGCTGCGTGGTCCTCGTCGACGCCGAGGGCCGGGTGCTGCTCCAGGAGCGCGACGAGCACGCCCCGATCGACCCCGACCGGTGGGGCCTGGCCGGTGGTCACCTGGAGCCCGGGGAGGACCCGGAGCAGGGCGCCTACCGCGAGGTCGAGGAGGAGACCGGGGTCCGTCTCCCGCCGGGCACGCTGCAGCCCTTCGGGACGCTCCGGGTCTTCCACCCGCACTACGGCTCGGTCGACCACGTGCATGTCTTCATCGCCCGCGTCGACCTCACCGACGACGACATCGAGTGCCACGAGGGCCGCCAGATCGTCTTCGTCGACCCCGAGCACGCCCGACGCCTCGATCTCACCATGACCGGTGTGCTCGTCGTGCCGGCCTTCCTCGACTCCCCGGAGTACGCCGGGCTGGTCGCGGCTCGCGGATAGCCGTCAGGCGCCGGCCCCGGAGACGGCGTGGGCAACGGGTTCCCCCATCCCGCCCGGACCGCAAGGATGCCCCCATGAGCATCGACGTGCTGCCCGTGCCCGGCCCGGGGGCCGAGGACGTCGTGGTGGCGAGCAGCGGCCCCGACGAGGGTGCGGTCTTCACCGGGACCGAGGACGGCGCGTTGTGGCGGGTCTCCCACGACGGCCGGAGGATCGACCTCGTCGCCACCACCGGTGGCCGGCCGCTGGGCCTCGAGATCGACCTCGACGGCCGGCTCCTCGTGTGCGACGCCACCAAGGGTCTCCTGCGCGTCGACACGCGCACCGGTGGGATCGAACCGGTCACGGACCGGGTGGCCGGCGTCCCCATGGTCTTCTGCAACAACGCGGCCATCGCCGGCGACGGCACCGTGTGGTTCTCCGACTCCTCGACGATCTACGGGATCGACCGCTGGAAGGACGACATCGTCCAGAACACCCGGACCGGGCGCCTGCTCCGGCTGTCGGAGGACGGCGACGTCGAGGTCGTCCTCGACGGTCTCGCGTTCGCCAACGGCGTCGCGCTCGCCGCCGACGAGTCCTTCGTCGCCGTGGCCGAGACCGCCGCGCGCACCGTCGTACGACGATGGCTCACCGGTCCCCACGCCGGAGCCCGTGACAACCTGGTCGCCGACCTCCCCGGCTATCCCGACAACATCGCCCGCGGCAGCGACGGGCTGATCTGGGTCAGCATCGCCTCGCCGCGCGACCCGGTGGTGGAGAGCCTGCAGTCGGCGCCGATGTGGATCCGCAAGGCGGTCACCCGGATCCCGGAGGCCGTCCAGCCCAAGCCGAAGCGCACGGTCCGGGTGCAGGCCTACGACGACAGGGGGACGCTGGTCCACGACGTCGACGTGAGCACCGACCGCTACCACATGGTGACCGGCGTGCGGGAGCACGACGGACGCGTCTGGCTCGGCTCGCTGCAAGAGCCGGCGATCGCGGTGGTCGACCTGTGAGGCACGGCGCCGATCCGGCCCGCCGTACCCCTGACGTCTAGACTCGGCGCACATCGACCGGTCGGACGAGAGGGCGTTGATGGGACTGCTGGAGCGGGTCACCGGGCCTGGCGACCTCCGCGACCTCACCGACGACCAGCTCACCACGCTGGCCAGTGAGATCCGCGACGAGCTGGTGCGCACCTGTGCCCCTCGCGGCGGCCATCTCGGCCCCAACCTGGGCGTGGTCGAGCTCACCCTCGCCATCCACCGGGTCTTCGACTCGCCGCGCGACCGGGTCGTCTGGGACACCGGCCACCAGGCTTACGTCCACAAGATGCTGACGGGTCGCGCCACGCAGTTCGACACGCTGCGCACCGAGGGTGGCCTGTCCGGCTACCCCAGCCAGCACGAGTCCGACCACGACGTCGTCGAGAACTCCCACGCCTCGACCTCGCTGTCCTACGCCGACGGGTTGGCCAAGGCCTTCGCCCTGCGCGGCGAGGACCGCTACGTCGTAGCCGTGATCGGTGACGGCGCTCTGACCGGCGGCATGGCCTGGGAGGCGCTCAACAACATCGCGGTCGGCAAGGACCGCAAGCTCGTGATGGTCGTCAACGACAACGGACGGTCCTACATGCCGACCGTCGGCGGTCTCGCGACCCACCTCGCCTCGTTGCGCACGAACCCCCGCTACGAGGAGGTGCTCGACGCCGTCAAGAGCCGCCTCAACAAGGTGCCGGGGGTCGGGCCGGCCGTCTACGACGCCCTCCATGCGATGAAGAAGGGCATGAAGGACGCCCTGGCCCCGCAGGGGATGTTCGAGGACCTCGGCCTGAAGTACGTCGGTCCGATCGACGGCCACGACCGCCATGCCGTCGAGCAGGCACTGGCCCAGGCCAAGCGGTTCGGCGGCCCGGTGATCGTCCACGTGATGACCCACAAGGGCTTCGGCTACGACCCGGCCGAGCGCAACGAGGCCGACCAGTTCCACCAGATCGGCGCCTTCGACGTGGAGACCGGCGAGGCCCGGCCGGGCGGTCGGATCTGGACCGACTTCTTCTCCGAGGAGATGGTCGCGCTCGGCGCCGAGCGTCCGGACATCGTGGGGGTCACGGCCGCGATGCTCTACCCCGTCGGCCTCGACCGCTTCGCCGCGGCGTACCCCGAGCGGATCTTCGATGTCGGCATCGCCGAGCAGCACGCCGTCACCAGCGCTGCCGGCCTGGCGATGGGCGGCATGCACCCGGTGGTCGCCATCTACGCGACGTTCCTCAACCGGGCGTTCGACCAGGTCCTGATGGACGTCGCGCTCCACCGCTGCGGCGTCACCCTCGTGCTCGACCGCGCCGGCGTCACCGGCACCGACGGCGCCAGCCACAACGGCATGTGGGACCTCTCGATCCTCCAGGTGGTGCCAGGGCTGCGGATCGCCGCTCCCCGTGACGGTGCCCGGGTCCGTGAGCTCCTGCGCGAGGCGGTGGCGATCAGCGACGCCCCCACCGTGGTCCGCCTGCCCAAGGGCGCGCCGCCCGACGACATCGAGGCCGTCGACCGGGCAGGGGTCTGTGACGTGCTCGTACGCCGCGGGGCCAAGGACGTGCTGGTCGTCGGCGTCGGCTCCATGGCCACGGTCGGGGTCGAGGTCGGAGAGCGGCTCGCCGCCCAGGGCATCGGTGTGACGGTCGTCGACCCCCGCTGGGCCAAGCCGCTCGACCCCGCGCTGGTGGGCCTCGCCCGCGACCACCGGCTGGTGGTGAGCATCGAGGACAACGGACGCGTCGGCGGCGTCGGCGCGGCGCTGCTCCAGCTGCTCAGCGACGAGTGCGTCACCACGCCGTTCTCCCTCCACGGGATCCCGCAGGAGTTCCTGCAGCACGCCGAGCGTCAGGCGATCCTCGACCGGATCGGCCTGAACGCCCAGACCATCGCCCGGGGCATCGTCGAGCGCCTCGCCGCCGACGAGTCCCTCTCCGCCGAACAGGTCCCGCAGCAGCACTGACGCCCCGTGGTCCGCGGTGCCATCCTGGGGGCGACCCCTGGGAGGTGCGGCATGAGCGAGGACCCGGTCTCCGACGTGATGTGGATGGTCCGGGGCGCTTGGGTCACGATGTCGATCCGTGCCGGCTGTCGGCTGGGCGTCTTCGACCACCTGGTCGAACCGCGGTCGGCCGCCTGGCTGGCCGAGGCGACAGCGTCGGACGTCGATGCGCTGACGCGGCTGCTGCGGGCCCTGACCGAGGCCGGGCTCCTGGAGGCCCGCGACGACGGCAGCTACGTCGACTCGGACCTCGGGACGACGCTGACCGAGGGCCACCCGAGCAGTCTCCGCAGCCTGGCGCTGATGCAGAGCTGGCTTCCGAACGTCGCGACGTGGAACCACCTCGACGACGCCGTCCGCACCGGCGCGAGCGTCTACGAGCGCGTCAACGGCTCGCCTCCCTGGGAGCACCTCAGTGCGCACCCCGAGCAGGAGGTCGAGTTCAACCGCGCCATGGCACGACGAGCCGACGGCCAGGTCGCTGCGATCGTGGCCGGGATCGACCTCGCGCAGACGGAGACCGTCGTCGACGTCGGCGGCGGGCGCGGCGCGATGCTGGCCGGCGTACTCAGAGCCTGGCCGCGTCTGACCGGCGTGGTCGCCGACCGTCCCGACGTGGCGGCGGAGGCCGACGCCGCGTTCGCCGAGGCCGGCCTGAGCGACCGGGCGCACGGCGTCGGTGGTGACTTCTTCCAGTCCGTCCCCTCCGGGGCCGACGTCTACTTCCTCGCCAACGTCCTGCACGACTGGGACGACGGCGACTGCCTGCGGATCCTGCGGACCGTGCGCAGCGCCATGGATGCGGAGAGCCGGCTGGTGCTGGTCGAGCGGCTGCTCGGCGTACCCGGGCGCACGGCCACCGAGTCACGGGACCTGGCGTTCGTCGACCTCCACATGCTCGTCATGTTCGGCGCCCGTGAGCGCACGATGGCGGAGTACGACGCGCTGCTCGCGGAGGCCGGCTTCGCCCCCGCCGAGCTGATCGGGCCCGGGATGTCGTGGAACCTCGTCGGGACCCGCCCCGCTGGTTCGTCGGTCGAGCGAAGGTGAGACTCCTGACCGGGTGCGCGCGCCCTCGGCCGCGGCGTACCGACGGAATAGGCTGGGCTACGGGAGCGCTACCCGCTGGTAGTCCCGCAACAGAGAGGTTCCCGTGCCCGATCCTGACCGTCTGGTCCACATCGTCGACGACGTACCCGAGCTCGAAGGTCTGACCGAGCTCGCGATGGTGCTCGTCCTCGACGGGTTCCTCGACGCCGGCAACGCCGCGGCGATCGCCGCCCGCCACCTGGTCGAGCAGTCCGGTGGGGGTCGCGTGGTCGCCACCTTCGAGGTCGACGAGTTCCACGACTACCGGGCCAGGCGCCCGGCGATGTCGTTCATCCGCGACCACTACGAGCAGTACGACGCTCCCCGGCTGGTGGTGCGCCTGCTCGACGACGCCAGCGGCGTGCCCTACCTCCTGCTCGCGGGCCCGGAGCCCGACAACCGCTGGGAGGCGTTCGCGGTCGCGGTGCGGCAGGTCGTCGAGCGCTTCGGCGTCACCCGCGTGATCGGGATGGGCGCCGTCCCGATGGCGGTACCGCACACCCGCCCGATCGCGGTCACCCACCACGCCAACAACCCCGACCTCCTGTCGGGTGACAGCCCGTGGCGGGGCGAGCTGCGGATCCCGTCCAGCGCCCAGGCCCTCGTGGAGCTGCGGCTGGGGGAGTGGTCGCACGACGCGATGGGCTTCGTGGCCCACATCCCCCACTACCTCGCCCAGCTCGACTACCCGCAGGCGTCGGTGTCGCTCCTCGAGCACGTCGAGCGCGCGGCGATGGTGGCCGTCGACCTGAGCGACCTGCGCGAGGCGTCGGACGCCCGCGACGAGGAGGTCACGACCTACCTCGCGAGCAACACCGAGGTCGCCGAGGTCGTGCAGGCGCTCGAGCAGCAGTACGACGCGTTCCAGCGCGCCGAGCAGGAGGGCAACAGCCTCCTCGCCGAAGACGAGCCGATCCCGACGGGAGAGGAGATCGGCCGCCAGTTCGAGCAGTTCCTGGCCGGTCTCGACACGCCGGAGGGCGACGCCTGATGCCGTCGTCCGCCGCGGAGCTCGTGGAGCTCCTCGACATCGAGACCCTCGACACCGACCTGTTCCGCGGTCGCAGCCCCGACACCGACCGGCAGCGCGTCTTCGGTGGCCAGGTGGCGGCACAGGCGCTGATCGCCGCGATCCGCACCTCGGAGGAGGGCCTCGACGTGCACTCGATGCACGCCTACTTCCTGCGCCCCGGTGACACCACGATCCCGATCATCTACGACGCGGAGCGGATCCGTGACGGCCGCTCCTTCGAGACCCGGCGGGTGGTGGCGCGCCAGCACGGGCAGCCGATCTTCTACCTCACGGCGAACTTCCAGCGGCCCGAGGAGGGCTTCGACCACCAGGACGCGATGCCCGAGGTGCCGACGCCCGACGAGGGGCTGACGTTCGCCCAGATCGCGCACCGCCGCACCGGTGACCCCGACGCCGGCGTCGAGTTCGCCAAGGAGTGGGCGGCCCTCGACACCCGCTACCTCGGCAACTCCGTCCACCCGGGACACACCCACCTGCAGGAGGACACCGATCGGCCTGCCCGCGCGCAGGTCTGGATCCGGGTCGACGGCGACCTCGGCGAGGACCCCGACCTGCACGTCGCGGCGTTCACCTATGCCAGCGACCTGACCCTGCTCGGGGCGGCGCTCGTACCGCACGACGTGGAGATCGGCTCCCCGCAGCTGATGCCGGCCTCCCTCGACCACACGATCTGGTTCCACCGGCCGTTCCGGGCCGACCGGTGGTGGCTCTACGACCAGTGGTCGCCGTCGGCCAGCGGCGCGCGCGGACTGTCGCTCGCGCGGGTCTTCACCGAGGACGGCCGGCTGGTCGCCACAGTGGCCCAGGAGGGCCTGATCCGCCAGCGCACCCGCTGAGCCATCCGCCGTACCCCCGCAACGTCATACGAACGGTGGCTTCTAAGGCTCAGCTCGTATGACGTCCTGCGCAAGATCGAGGCAGTAGAACACCAGCCAGCCACGCATGGCCTCGGGCACCTCGTGGTACGCCGGGACCTCGACGAAGCCGAGGCTGCGGTAGAGCGCGATCGCCTCGGTCTGGCGGACGCTCGTGTCCAGGTACATCCGGCGGTAGCCGGCAGCCCTGGCCCGCTCCACCACTGCCTCCGCGAGGGCCTGGCCCACGCCTCGGCTTCGGGCCACCGGAGCCACGAACATCCGCTTCATCTCGCACGACTCGTCGTCGAGCCGCTTCGACCCCGGGGGTTCCGCGTAGGCCAGACTGCGCTCATGGACGACGGCCTCACCTTCCGGTTGCTCCGGGCGGACGAGTGGGCGGGGGCGATGACGCTGGTCGCCAGGTCGTTCCACGCTGAGCCCTTCTCGGCCGCCCTGTTCGGGGATGCGCCCCTCCTGCGGTTCGCGCAGGCCCACCGGTTCTACCAGGCTCTTCCGTGGTACGGCGCGGACCGCAACCTGGGTGCCTTCCTCGACGACGTCCTGGTGGGCCTGTCCCTGGGGTCCCCGCCCGGGGGCTGCCACGTCTGCGAGCACGTCGACCCGGAGCGGCCGCCCGCGGACCCCGCGGAGCACGCCGAATGGGTCTTCGAGGTCAACACCCAGCACGCTCACGCCGACCAGGGCAGCCATGCGTGGGTGAGCCGCCTCGTGGTCGACCCCGCGCTGCAGGGGTCCGGACTCGGCCGTGCCCTGATCGCCGGGACACTCGAGGGTTTCCGCACTGACCACGGACCGGCCCGGGTCCTGCTCGAGTGCCAGCCACACCGCGAGTCGTGGTACCTCGGCTGTGGGTTCGCGCGGGTCCGCAGGTTTCCCGACCCGGGACAGCCGGACTGTCTCCTGATGCGCGTCGACCTCGACGCTCGCCACTGAGCCGTCGACCGCCGTTCGGACCCCGAGGGCTCAGGCCCGAGGGCTCAGGCCCCGTGGGTCCGGCCGACGAGGTGGGGTGCGCCGCTCTTCGGTGAGGTCAGGGCGAACGCCAACCCGTCGTCGTACGTCGCGACGCCGAAGGCGACCGTGCCGGGCAGGAAGATCGGCTTCTTGAAGGCCACGTCGACGGTGACGGCGTCGGGCAGGCGGTTCTCGACCGCCGCGACGCAGCGGGCCAGGCTCCACATGCCGTGGGCGATCTGGCGCTTGAAGCCGAGCGCCTTGGCGGTCAGCGGGTAGAGGTGGATCGGGTTGTGGTCGCCCGAGACCGACGCGTAGCGCCGGCCGAGGTCGCCCGCCAGGCGCCAGGTCACCCGACCCGGTGGGATCTCGCGCGGTCCGGTGTCGGCCGCCGTCGATGCCTCGGTGGCCGAGCTCGTCGAGTCCCCCCGCCGTAGGTACGTCGACGTGCTCTCCCACACCACCTGTCCGCCCGCGTCGACGCTGGTGACGACGTCGACCGTGCGGCCCTTCGGGTGGGGGCGTACCTCGTCCGCCCGGGTCGTCACGGTGACCGTCTCGCCGACCTGCACCGGGCGGTGCCCGGTGATCGAGTTGGACAGGTGGACCGCGCCGACCGCCGGGAACGGGAAGCTCGGGTCGGTGAGGATCGCCATGTGCAGCGGGAAGGCGAGCACGTGCAGGTAGGTCAGCGGCACGGCGTCCTTGACCGGGAAGCCGCACACGCCGGCGTACGCCGTGACGGGGGGCCGCTCGATGGTCACCGCCGGTCGCGAGAAGGCGAGCCCGTCGAAGTCCCCGGACTTGCGGATGCCCGGCAGCTGGTTGACCAGCGGGATCGACGGGAGCGCGGCCCTGAGCAGCGTCGTGACCCCACCCGGGTCGCCGTGCACGATCCGGACCTCGTTGGTCGAGCCTGCCGAGTCCATCAGGCCCCCAGCATCATCTGACCGCAGACCCGCACCACGTTGCCGTTCACGGCCGTCGAGGCGGGGTGGGCGAACCAGGCGATCGTCTCGGCGACGTCGACCGGCTGGCCACCCTGGCTCATGGAGTTCAGCCGGCGGCCGACCTCGCGGGTGGCGAACGGAACCGCGGCGGTCATCTTGGTCTCGATGAAGCCCGGCGCCACCGCGTTGACGGTGATGCCCTTCCTCAGGTCGCTCTGGAGCGAGTCGACGAGGCCGATCACCCCCGCCTTGGAGGCTGCGTAGTTGGTCTGGCCCATGTTGCCGGCGATGCCGGCGATGGAGGCGACCCCGATGATCCGGCCGTTGTCGTGGACGAGGCCCTGGGCGAGCAGCTCGGCGGTGATCCGCTCGGGCGCGACCAGGTTGACGTTCAGGACCGAGTTCCACCGGTCCTCGTCCATGTTGGCCAGGCGCCTGTCGCGGGTGATGCCGGCGTTGTGGACCACGATGTCGACGCCGCCGTGGGCCGTGGTGAGGTGCTGGGCGATCCGCTGGGGGGCGTCCTTGGCGGTGATGTCGAGGGTGAGGTAGTCGCCGCCTAGCTCCTTGGTCAGCGTGATCAGGTCACTGGCTGCCTGCGGGACGTCGACCCCGACGACGGTCGCGCCGTCGCGGGCCAGCACCCGCGCGATCTGCTCCCCGATCCCACGGGCTGCGCCGGTGACGAGGGCGACCTTGCCGGCCAGCGGACGCTGCCAGTCGGGCTCCTCGGCGGGCTTGGTGGCCGACGTACCGATGCGCACCACCTGACCGGAGACGTACGCCGACTTCGGCGACAGCAGGAAACCCAGCGTCGACCCGGTCGCGCCCTCCGCGCCGGCGGCGACATAGACCAGCTGGGCGGTGCCGCCACGGCCGACCTCCTTGCCGAGGCTGCGGGTGAAGCCCTCGAGCGCGCGCTGCGCGACGCGCTCCTTGCCCGTGACCTGCTCCGGGGGAGTGCCGAGAACGACGAGGCGCGCACAGCGCTGGAGGCTCCGCATCAGGGGGGCGAAGAAGTCGCGCAGCGCGACCAGGGCGCTCGGGTCCGTCAGCCCGGTCGCGTCGAAGACCAGACCCCGGTAGCGGGTGTCCGCCTCCGTGGTCGTCACGGTCTCGATGTCGAGGGTGTTCAGGATGCCGGGCAGGTGCTCGACGAGGCGGCCCGCACCGCCGACGACGACGGTCCCGTCCACCAGCGGTGACCCCGCGACGTAGCGGTCGAGGGCGACCGGGTTGGGCAGCCCGAGGTTCTTCACCAGCAGCTGGCCGAGGGAGGAGGACACGAAGTCCTGGTAGCGGTCCGTCATGACGTCCTTCGGTGGTCGAGCGTGTCGAGACCATCATGTAACTCGATGTGTAACTCATCGTCCACACTTCGTGACGTGGCGCTCATTGCATTGGTGGTCCACGCAGGAACGGTCAGGATGGGCGGTATGAACCAGCAGACCCGTCGCGTCGCCGTGCTCGGCGGCAACCGCCTCCCGTTCGCCCGGTCCAACAGTGTCTACGTCGACGCCTCCAACCAGGAGATGCTGACCGCGGCGATCGACGGGCTCGTCACCCGCTTCGGGATCGAGGGCGAGCGGATGGGCGAGGTGGTGGCCGGCGCCGTCCTCAAGCACTCCCGTGACTTCAACCTGACCCGAGAGTCCGTGCTGGGCTCCAAGCTCGCACCCGAGACGCCCGCCACCGACCTCCAGCAGGCCTGCGGCACCGGTCTGCAGGCCGCGGCGATCGTGGCCGACAAGATCGCGCTCGGCACCATCGAGGTCGGGATCGCCGGTGGCACCGACACCACGTCCGATGCTCCGGTCGCGATCAGCGACAAGCTGCGCAAGAAGCTGATGAAGGTCAACGCCGCCCGCGACACCAAGGGCAAGCTGACCGCTCTGGCCCAGATCCGTCCGGGCGACATCGGGCTGTCCATCCCGCAGAACGGCGAGCCCCGGACGAAGATGTCGATGGGCGAGCACGCCGCCCTGACCGCGCTGGAGTGGCGGGTCACCCGCGAGGAGCAGGACGAGCTCGCGGCTGCGTCCCACCAGCACCTGGCCGCGGCGTACGACGAGGGCTTCCTCGACGACCAGCTCACGCCGTTCCGCGGGCTGGAGCGCGACCAGAACCTGCGTCCCGACTCGTCGGTCGAGTCGCTCGCCCAGCTCAAGCCGGTCTTCGGCAAGGGCGAGGGCGCGACGATGACGGCCGGCAACTCCACGCCGCTCACGGACGGTGCGTCCGCCGTCCTGCTCTCCTCGGAGGACTGGGCCGCCGAACGCGGGCTCGAGCCGCTGGCGTTCCTGGTCGACCACGAGACCGCCGCCGTCGACTTCGTGCACGGGAACGAGGGGCTGCTGATGGCGCCGGCGTACGCCGTCCCGCGGCTGCTCGCGCGCAACGGCCTCACCCTGCAGGACTTCGACTTCTACGAGATCCACGAGGCGTTCGCCTCGCAGGTGCTCGCGACGCTGAAGGCGTGGGACGACCCGGTGTTCTGCAAGGAGCGCCTGGGCCTCGACTCCGTGCTGGGTGAGATCGACCGGAGCAAGCTCAACGTGCACGGCTCGTCGCTCGCGGCCGGACACCCGTTCGCCGCCACCGGCGGCCGGATCCTCAACGTCGCCGCCAAGCTGCTGGCGCAGAAGGGCTCCGGCCGCGCGTTGATCTCCATCTGCGCCGCCGGCGGCCAGGGCGTCACGGCGATCCTCGAACGCTGACTCTCACCCGGGGTCGAGCCCTGTCTCGAGAAAACGCGGAACAGATCGCCCTCCCGGACGGTCCGACCGCGATTTGTTCCGCGTTTTCCGCCCTTTCAGCCCTGGGCCATGGCGACGGCGGAGGTGAGCAGCAGGGCCTTCACCTGCTCCGCACCGATCCGCCCGACCTGCGGTACGCCGGGGGAGGGCTCGTCGATGACGAGCCCTACCCGCGCGAGCTGGAGACCGCCGAGGCCCGTGGCGTAGAGCGTGTTCGCGAGCAGGACCGGGTCCTCGACCGTGAACACGCCCGCCTCCACCCCCGCCTCGAGCGTGGCCCGGAGGGTGCCCAGGCACGCCGCGATCGCGCGGCCGAGCCGGAGCATCGCGCCCTCGGAGATCTCGTCGAAGAGCTCGGTCCCGGTACGCCGCATCAGGCTGTGCGCGCAGTCGACGAACGCCGGGTGCGCCACGCCGTAGTCGACGAACGCCGACACCAGGGCCGCAAGCTGGGTCCGCGGGGCCTTGCTTCCCGCGGCGGCGTCGGCGAGCGCGGCTGCGAGCTCATCGAGATAGCCGACCAGGGCGAGGGCGAACAGCTCCTCCTTGCCCGTGAAGTGCCGGTAGACGATCGCCCGGTTGATGCCCACGGCCCGGGCGATGTCCTCGATCTGCGCCTCGGCCACCCCGCGCTCGTCGAAGAGGGTCCGGGTCGCGGCGAGGATCGCGGTCTCGCGTGCACGGCGCCGCGCGGCGGTCGACGTACGACGCGGCGGGTGGGCCTGCTGGCTCGGCATGCCGGCATCGTACGACTGTGCAACTCGGTGTTGCACGACTGTCGCAGGACGCGCGGCGAGTGCCCTCGGCCCGGGTGACCGCCCTCACACCGGAGGCGACACCCCGGCGGGGTGGCCGGAACTCCCGGCCGTCCTTGGGGAGACTGGGGTCATGAGGTTCCTCTGGTACGGCGTGGTCGTGGTGCTCGTGATCGCCCTTGGCGTGACGAGCATCGGGTGGTACCTCAGTGCCCACCCGGGCGGCGTGCGGTTCGAGTCGTGCCACTGGGACGGCACCGACCTCGTGCTCGGCTACACCTACGGCTCCGGCGACACCGTCAGCACGATGGTCCACCCGTCGGGTGACCACGTCGTGGCCCAGCTCCGCGTGGACGAAGGCGGAGGCAACCACACGACTCAGGTGCTGACGGGGCAGGCGAGGTACCCGATCTCCGGCGGCCCGCTGCCGGTCCAGTACCCGAACGGCGCCGAGCTCAACTGCCCCACGCGCTGATCTCAGACGAACCGCGCGAGCACGTCCAGCGACTCGGTCGGGACGGTCACCGCGACCCCCTGGCCGATCGCCTTCAGCCGCCAGTGGTCGCCGTCGCGGAACAGCTTCGCCATCACCAGACCGGTGCGGGGGATGCCCTCGGTCAGGGTGAGGCGGGCGAGCTCGACGTCCTGGTCGTCGACCAGCCGGCAGTAGGCGTTGTCGATCCAGTCGAGGGTGTGGCCCTGGTAGCTGCTGACCAGGAAGAGGATCGTGTCCACGCGCGGGTAGACGGCGGACAGGTCGACGGTGAGCCGCTCGTCGTCGCCCTCTCCGCGACCGCTGATGTTGTCACCGAGATGCACGACGGCCCCGTCGCGGGTCTCGAGATGGTTGTAGAACGCGATGTCGAACAGCTCCGTGCCGGCGAACTGCACGGCCGTCGCGTCCAGGTCGACGTCAGCGCGGCCGGTCCCGATGAAGCCGGCGCCCGGCTCCTTGTCCCAGCCCAGCCCCATCTGCAGTCGCGTCAGCGGCCGGCCGTCGGCCGTCTCGAGGGCCATCTCCTGGCCCCTGGTCAGCTCGATCACGCTCTCGTCCTCCTGCGTCGGTATGCGGTGAACCTATCTGTCGTGGCGATCCGCGCGGCTGAGGAGCACAATCGGGGTGAGCGCCGGCCCGCGCTCATCACGGCGGGCAGCGCGATCACGAGTCTCACCATGAGCGGGACCCGGACCTCAGACCCGGCGCCCAGCCTCGGGGGCACCGCCGGACGTCCGGGGGTCGCCCCCACACCGCTGAACGAACGTCCGGGCAGCCACTCGCCGTCACGCCCGCGCTGTGAGGCGCTCCCGCTGCCTTCGTCACCTCTCGGGGCAAGGAGCTCACGATGCTCATCGCCGTCCTGAACCAGTCCACTCTCGTCAGCAACGACCAGGTCGCCACCATGACCCGAGCGATCGCCACGCAGGTCAAGCTCGACGCCGCCCCGCTCTGGGACCGCAGCCCGGCCGCGGTGATCTACTTCTCGACCGCTGCCGACGTACCGGCCAATGCCCACGTGGTGACGGTGGTGGACACGATCCAGAACGCACCGGAGGGGGTCCTGGGCTTCCACACCGAGGACAAGGGCGGCCGGCTGTGGGGCGTGGTCGCGGCCAAGCCCGAGCTCGATGCTCACGCCCAGATCATGACCGGCGACTGGAGCGTCTCGAGCGTGCTCTCCCACGAGGTGCTCGAGCTGTTCATCGACCCCAACTGCAACCTGTGGGCGACCAACAACGCGGGCAAGGTCTACAGCTTCGAGGTCTGCGATCCCGTCGAGGCGCCCACCTACGTCGTCAACGGCGTCTCCGTGTCCAACTTCGTGACCCCGGCCTGGTTCGACCCGCTGGCGGTCCAGAAGCAGGCCACCAGGTTCGACCAGCTGGGCCTGCTGGCGAGCTCGTTCTCCATCCTCAAGGGCGGGTACGCCGTGTACGCGTCCGAGGGCAAGGAGCACCAGGTGTTCGGTGACGAGTTCCCCACCTGGCGCAAGGACATGAAGACCGGTGGGTTCTCGCGGACGACACTGCGCCGCGAGGAAGCGATGAGTCTCTAGGCATCGCTGTCCGGGCGACCTCAGCTCTCCACCACACTCCAGGTCACCGAGGACCGCACCGTCTCGATCGTGTCGGCCTCGTCGGGGCCCTTGTCGTCGCGGTAGCGGACGACCCGGGCGAACCGGAGCGCCAGACCGCCGGGATAGCGGGTGGAGCGCTGGAGGCCGTCGAACGCGATCTCGACGACCTGCTCGGGGCGGAGGGGTACGACGTAGCCGTCGCGCATCGTCTCCGGGGAGACCGCGAGGTCGGTGAAACGCTCGGTCTGCCAAGCGAGCATCTCATCGGTCATGCCCTTGAAGGTCTTGCCCAGCATGGTGAACGTGCCGTCGGGGTTGCGCGCACCCAGGTGGATGTTGGACAGCCAGCCCTCCCGCCGGCCGCTGCCCCACTCCACGGCCAGCACGACCAGGTCAAGGGTGTGGACCGGCTTCACCTTGACCCAGCCGGCGCCGCGGCGGCCGGCGGCGTACGCGATCGAGAGACTCTTCACCACGACGCCCTCGTGCCCCTGCGCGAGCGCGGCCTGCGCGAACTGCTCAGCAGCGCCGACGGAGTCGGTCACCAGCCGCGGGACGCGATGCTCCGCAGGCACGAGCGCGTCGAGGGCCGCGAGCCGCTCGGACCCGGGGGCGTCGAGGAGGTCGTGGCCGTCGACGTGGAGCACGTCGAAGAAGTACGGCGTGACCGCGACGCCGGCCGACTGGGCGGTGCGCGACGCCGTCTCCTGGAACGGCCGCGGGCGGCCGTCGTCACCGAGCGCCAGCGCCTCTCCGTCGAGCACGAACTCCTGGGCCGGCAGGGACCGGGCGACCGCGACCACCTCGGGGAGTCGCGCAGTGATGTCGTCGAGGCTGCGCGTCGCGACCTGGACGTCGTCGCCGCGACGGTGGACCTGGATCCGGATGCCGTCGAGCTTCACGTCGACCGCCACCTCGCCGCCGCCCGCCTTCTCCATCGCCGCCGTGACGTCAGGGGCGCTCGAGGCGAGCATCGGGAGCACCGGTCGCCCGACCTCCAGCCCGACCCCGGCCAGGGCGTCCTCGCGGCCGGTCATCGCGGCCACCACGATCGGCACGGTGCCGCCGGCGAGCATCGCGGCACGGCGTACGGCGGTCAGCTTCACGCCCGACGCGGCCGCGATCGCCTCCTGGACCAACGCGTCGAGTGCGCCCTGGCGGACGTTGCCGGTCAGGACTCCACGCAGCCAGCGCTGCTCGTCGGTGGTCGCCCGCCCGAAGAGGTCGCGCACGCCGGAGGAGCGCGCTTCCTGCGACCCCGGCCCCGAGAGCGCAGCGAGGCGGTCGAGCGTCTCGTGGACGTCGAGCACGGTGAGGGTCGGCCCCTCGGCCGGCTCGGGCAGCGCGCTCACCCCACGCCAGCCCACGCCGGTGCGGCGCTGGAGGACGGTGCCGCCGAGGTAGGCCGTGACCACCGGGAGCTCGTCGACCTCGGCCTGGGTCAGCCTCTCGGCGATCGCCGCCACCTTGGCCTTGCGCGACCGGGTGGCTGCGACGTCGCCGGAGGTCTCGACCACGTCGCGCAGCAGCATGGCCCCATCCTGCCCGAGGCCTCGGAAACGTCCCGGACGTCATACGGGAAGAGCCGTCTACGGCTCGATTCGTATGACGTCCCGTGGGGCTAGCCGCCGATGTCGGTGCGGACGGCGTAGAGCTCGGGGAAGAACGTCAGGTCGAGGGCGCGGCGCAGGAAGTCGACGCCCGACGAGCCACCGGTCCCGCTCCGGTGGCCGATCGTGCGCTGCACGACCTGGAGATGGCGGAACCGCCACTGCTGGAAGTTGTCCTCGACGTCGACGAGCTCCTCACAGGTCTCGTAGACGCCCCAGTGCTGCTCCGGCGCGGCGTAGACGCCGGCGAACATCTCGACCAGGGCGGCGTTGGAGACATAGGGCTGGGACCAGTCGCGGTCGAGGCACTCCGGGGGTACGGCGTACCCCTGGCGGGCGAGGTAGGCCAGGAACTCGTCGTACAAGGACGGCTGGAAGAGCAGGGTGGTGAGCGCGGCGTGGGCGTCGGGGTCGTGTGCGAACACCTTGACCATGTCGTGGTTCTTGTTGCCGAGGAGGAACTCGACCTCGCGGTACTGGGCCGACTGGAAGCCTGACGACGTGGCCAGGAACGGACGGATCAGCGCGTACTCCGACGGGGTCAGGGTCGCGAGCACCGACCACTGGTCGGTGAGCGTGTGCTGCACGTGCTTGACCCGGGCCATCCGCTTGAGGGCGGGGGCGAGGTCGTCGGTGGCGAGCAGGGCGCGGGCGGAGCGGAGCTCGTGGACGAGCAGCTTGAGCCACAGCTCGCTGGTCTGGTGCTGGATGATGAAGAGGAGCTCGTCGTGCTGCGGGGGGTCGCTCAGCGGCCGCTGAGCCGACAGCAGGCGGTCGAGCATCAGGTAGTCGCCGTACGACATCTGGGCGCTGAAGTCGCGCTCGATGCCGTCTTCCAGGTCGCGCATGGGTCCACCGTAGTCGCCGGACGGCACGCTACAGTCGCGCCGTGTCGGACACCGCTGAGTCCCGAGCGCGGCTGCGCCGGCCCCGACAGTGGCGCCTCCGCGGCGTCGACCACGCCGGGTGGTTCACCACCGGGGTGACGTGGGACCTCCCCGACGGGATGTCGGCCCGCTGGGCGTCCCGGCGGGCGCGACGGCGCGGGTTGGTCGAGCTCCGCGACGCGTCGGGTGCGGTCATCGGCAGCTTCCTGGCCGAGCCGGTCACCGCCCGACGCCTAGCCCGGGTCAACCTCGTCGCCGCGGTGTCGTTCGTCCTCGGCGGGTCGTTCTTCGCGCTGGGTGCCTTCTTGGCGCAGACCGGCAACGACGCGGCCCGCAACATCGACCTGGTCTACCTGGTCGGCGGGTTCTTCTTCAGCCTCGGTGGCTATGCCTCGGTGCTGCAGGCGGGCAATGCGCCGACCGAGATCGACCAGGACGGCTCGCTGACGTCGGCGCGCTGGCGCTGGTGGGACCTCCGGCCCCACAACCTCGGCTGGCTCAGCGCCGCGGTGCTGTTCCTCGGCACCCTGCTCTTCGCGGTGAGCCTCGTCGCAGCGTTCGGGGAGAACCTGACGGTGCGCCAGGAGAACACCTGGATCTGGATCCCCGACATGCTCGGCTGCGTCTGCTTCCTGCTCTCGGGACATCTGGCCCTGCTCGAGGTCTGTCAGGGGCGCATCGGGGTGCGTGTCCACGAGATCGGGTGGTGGATCGTATTCGTGAACCAGGTCGGGTCGGTGCTGTTCTTCCTCGCCGGCCTGGCGGCGTATACCCAGCCGGCCACCTCGACGGCGCTCAACCTCGGAGTGGCCAACTGGGGGACCTTCCTCGGCGCTGTCTGCTTCGTCATCGGCGGGGTGGTGCAGGCCTTCGACAAGCCCGAGACGGAGTGACCGTCGTAGCGGGTTAACCCAGTGCGGGTGATGTCCGCTCGGTGCCACGGTGTTTGCATCGAACGCATGACGACCGAGTCGCGTTCCCCGGACAGCCCAGCCCAAGCGCTCTACGGCAACCGCTTCCTCACCGAAGCGGCACCGTCGACCCACTTCCCCGACGGTGGGATGCGCCCCGTGGACGCGATGCGGCTCGTGGCGGAGGACCTGGCCATGGAAGGCGATCCGCAGCGCAACCTCGCGACGTTCGTGACGACGTGGATGGAGCCGGAGGCCCAGCGGATCATCGCCGAGAACCTCCATACGAACTTCATCGACCACGCGGAGTACCCGATCTCGGCCGAGATCGAGCAGCGCTGCGTGCGGATGCTCGCCGACCTCTTCCATGCGCCGGGTCAGACGACGGGCTGTCGCACCCAGGGCTCGTCGGAGGCGATCATGCTGGGGGCGCTGTCCCTGAAGTGGAAGTGGAAGGAGCGCCGCGAGGCCGCGAACCTCCCCGTGGACAAGCCCAACCTGGTCTTCGGCGGGGACGTGCACGTGGTGTGGGAGAAGTTCTGTCGCTACTTCGACGTCGAGCCGCGCATCATCCCGCTCGCCGAGAACAAGTACACGATCGGACCCGACGACGTCGCGTCCCACCTCGACGAGAACACGATCGGCGTCGTGGGTGTCCTCGGTACGACGTTCACCGGCCACATGGACGACATCGTGGGCATCAACCAGCTCCTGCTCGACCTGAAGGCCGAGAAGGGACTCGACATCCCGATGCACGTGGACGGCGCCAGCGGCGGCTTCGTGTGGCCGTTCCTCTACCCCCACTCGAGGTGGGACTTCCAGCTCGAGCAGGTCCGGTCGATCAACGTGTCGGGCCACAAGTACGGACTGGTCTACCCCGGCATCGGGTGGCTGGTGTTCCGTGAGAAGTCCGACCTCGCCGAGGACCTGGTGTTCTACGAGAACTACCTGGGCAAGACCGACGCGACCTTCACCCTCAACTTCTCCACCGGCGCCTCGATGGTGCTCGCGCAGTACTACAACTTCGTCAGGCTCGGACGCGAGGGCTACACCTACGTCATGCAGCAGATGCAGCAGAACGCCCGGGCGCTCGGGGACGGTCTGCGGGCCAACGGGCGCTTCGAGGTGATCGGCGACGAGCTGGAGCAGCTGCCGCTGGTGGCCTTCCGGCTCAAGCCGCACGACGGCGGGTACGACGAGTCGGACATCGCCTGGCAGCTGTCGGCCGAGCGCGGCTGGATGGTGCCGGCGTACACGCTTCCTCCTCACGCCCAGAACGTGAAGATCATGCGCGCTCTCGTCAAGGAGACCATGAGCCGCGAGCAGGTCGACCGGCTCCTCGAGGACATCGAGGACGCCTGCAAGACCCTCGACGAGAAGGGCGGTACGACCGAGAAGGAGCGCGCGAAGGTCAAGCAGGGCTCCGGCTACTGACGGCCTCTCCCGAACGGCGCCGTCGGCGTCGCCGGTTAGCGTGGGCCCGTGACAGTGGAGGAGCGGGTGTGGCGACCGGGCCGGCCCGTCTCGGTGCTCGGCCTCCTCGCTCCCCACCGCCGCGGCGCGGGTGACCCGACGTTCCGGGTGCACGGCGACGACGTCTGGCGCGGGATCCGTACGCCGACCGGCCCGGCCACGCTGAAGGTCGCCGCGCGCCTCCGAGACGGCGAGATCCGGGCCGAGGCCTGGGGTCCCGGGGCCGGCTGGGCGCTCGACCACGTGCCGGCGCTGCTCGGCGCCGACGACGACGCCGCGGGCTTCCGGGCCGACCTCCACCCGCTCGTCGCCGAGGCCTGGCGGCGCCGGCCGACCGTCCGCTTCGGTGCCTCCCACCGGCTCTGGGAGGCGCTCGTACCGGCGGTCATCGAGCAGAAGGTGACCGGACAGGAGGCGTTCGCCGGGTTCCGCCGACTCGTCCACCGCTACGGCGAGCGGGCACCCGGACCCGGCGGCGACGTGCGGCTGTGGGTGCAGCCGGCCGCCGACACGATCCGTCGCATCCCCTCCTGGGAGTGGCTGCGGATGCACATCGACCCCGCTCGCTCCCGCACCCTGGTCCGCGCCGCGGCCGTCGCCGACACCCTCGAGCGGCTGACAGCCGGCGACGCGGACACCAGGCTGCGCACGCTGCCCGGGCTCGGCGAGTGGACCTCGGCCGAGGTGCGTTCGCGCGCCTTCGGTGACCCCGATGCGGTGAGCTTCGGCGACTACCACATCGCGAAGGACATCGGCTGGGCCGTGACCGGCACGGCGTACGACGACGAGGAGCTCCGGGCCTTCCTCGAGCCGTGGCGCCCCCAGCGCAACCGGGTGGTCGTGCTGATCCACGGCCTGGCCGGCGGCCGACCGCGGCGCGGCCCGCGGATGGCTCCGCGGACGCACCTGCCCACGCCCTAGGGCTACAGTCCGTAACCCAGACCGACAGGAGGCGCCCGTGACGGACCTGTCGTCGTTGCGGGATGCCGACGCAGACGCTGCGCGCTCGTTCCTCACGACGATCGGGGCCGAGGAGCTCGTGGCCGCGATCCGGGAGACCTCTGACGAGGACCTCCTCTCGGTGGTCGGACGTGAGGTGATCCGGCCCGTCGCCGTCGAGGTGATCCTCTCCAGGCTCCACGAGTACGCCGTCCCCGAGCGCCTCGCGCTCCTGCACGGCGTCGTCCGCTTCGACCTCCAGCGCCGGGGCCGCTTGCTGGAGCGGCACGGCCTCGAGCTGCGTGGCGGCGAGATCCTGGCCCGCCCCGACATCGGTGCCGACGAGCCGGTCGACGTCGTCCTGACCACCAACGTCGTCCGGTTCCTGCGCCTGGTGAGCGGCGAGCGCAATGCCGGCCTGGAGTACCTCGCCGGCACCCTCGACATCCAGGGCGACGCCGCCCTGGCGCTCGGGCTGGGGGGCATCTTCCGAGTGCCGGGCACCCACCACGTGGCGGTGGATCCCACCGAGCTCGACCCGGTCGCCATCGCCACGGTGCTCGGCACGGTGCCCCTCGGTCATCTCCGCAAGGTGATGTCGTCCGGCTTCCGGCCGGTCGTCCTGAGCGAGATCTTCCGCCGGCTCCCCGACTACCTCAACGAGCGCAAGGCCCGCGACGTCGACCTGACCGTGGGGTTCCGCCTCCTGGGCAACCCCACGGGGGAGATCGAGCGCTACGTCGTACGGGTGCACCACGGCGCCGTGTCCGTGGACGCCGGCATCGAGGGGGAGCAGCGCGACGCCACGATCACCTGTCAGGGCTACGACTACCTCCGCCTGGCGACCGGTCACCTCAGCCCCGTGATCGGGGTGCTCAAGGGTCAGCTCAAGGTCCGCGGCGACAAGGGCAAGGCGCTGCAGCTGAGCTCCATCCTCGACATCCCGACCGCACGCTAGAGCAGGGGCCGGAGCGGGTTGAGCACGAACTCCGTGAACCGCCGGTAGACGTCGCGCGCCTCCCACTCGGCGCTGGTCAGCTCCAGGGAGTTGCTCTGGTCGAGGCGGAAGATCTCCTCCAGCGAGGCGGCCAGCCCGGGGTCGATGATCTCGACGTTGATCTCGTAGTTGCCGGTCAGGCTGAGCCGGTCGACGTTGGCGGTGCCGACGGTCGACCACGTGCCGTCGATCGTGCAGGTCTTGGCGTGCACCATCGCCTCGCGGTAGCGCAGCAGGGTCACCCCGGAGTCGAGCAGCTGGGAGAAGTACCCGCGCGAGATCCAGTCGGCGACGATGTGGTTGGACTTCGCCGGGATCAACAGGCGCACGTCGACCCCCCGTCGGGCAGCCGTGGTCAAGGCGTCCACGAAGTCCTGGTCGGGGATGAAGTAGGCGCAGGTCATCCACACGTTGCGGCTGGCCCGGTTGATCGCCTCGAGGTACATCCCCCGGATCGGGAACATCCACAGCCGCGGCACGTTGCGGTGGAACCGGATCGTGGGCTCCCAGGTGGACGCGGTCTCCAGGAGCAGCGGTCGCTCGCTGGCGCGGATCCGGCGGCGCCGGTTGAGGTTCCAGAAGTCGGCGAAGGCGCGTTTCAGGTCCCAGACGCCGGGCCCGGTGATCCGGACGTGGGTGTCGCGCCACTCGGTGGCGTACGCGTCCCCGATGTTGTAGCCACCGACGAACCCCATGGTGTCGTCGACGACGAGGATCTTGCGATGGTCGCGGCCGTAGCGGCGCAGGTCGAACGGCCGCCACCCCGCGACGTACACGGGGTAGCGCAGCACCTTCATCGAGGGCGGGAAGCGCTTGAACAGGGGCGGGACCACGAGGTTCGCGAAACCGTCGAAGATGCAGTACACCTCGACGCCCCGCTCCGCCGCCTCGGCGAGCGCGGTCTTGAACCGCTGGCCGACCTCGTCACCCTTCCAGATGTAGGTCTCGAACAGGATCTGTCGCTGCGCGCTCTCGATGGCCGCGACCATGGCGTCGTACAGGTCCGTGCCGAACGTGTACGTCGTGACCTCGCCGTCGCCGACGGGGACCGACGTCGGCGGTTCGGTCGGGAACGAGACGGCCCGCCGCTTGCCCCGGCGGCGGTAGGAGTCGACCAGCGTCATCGCGATCGCGACCAGGAACGGTGCGGCCACCACGCTCAGCACGGTCCGCCGGATGACGGTGAGCCATCGGTCGGCGGACGGGGAGGAGTGCACCCCACCACGCTATCCAGAAGACGGAGACCGCGTGGCGCGGGCGAGTCGTCGCACGTACGGTGCGTTCCTGTGGCGCGTCCCACGGACCCCGCGGCTCCGCGCCCGCGGCCGGGTCGCTGTCGGTGGCCGCCCGTAGGCTGCTCGTATGCGACCTGTGACCGACCTGGAGCGCCGGGTGGCGCCGTTCGAGGTGGTCTCCGACTACCAGCCGTCGGGTGACCAGCCGGCCGCGATCGAGGAGATCGTGCGCCGGGTCAAGGGTGGCGTCCAGGACGTCGTGCTCCTCGGCGCGACGGGCACCGGCAAGACCGCGACGGTCGCCTGGGTGGCAGAGCAGGTGCAGCGTCCGATCCTGGTGATGCAGCCCAACAAGACGCTGGCCGCCCAGTTCGCCAACGAGCTGCGGATGTTGTTCCCGGACAATGCCATCGAGTACTTCGTCTCCTACTACGACTACTACCAGCCCGAGGCCTACGTCCCCCAGACCGACACCTACATCGAGAAGGACTCCTCGATCAACGAGGAGGTCGAGCGGCTCCGCCACTCGGCGACCAACTCCCTGCTCACCCGCCGCGACGTGATCGTGGTGTCGACGGTGTCGTGCATCTACGGCCTCGGCACCCCCCAGGAGTACGTCGACCGGATGCTCAAGCTCAAGGTCGGCGACGAGCGCGACCGCGACTCGATCCTGCGACGGCTCGTCGAGATCCAATACACGCGCAACGACATGACGTTCACCCGCGGCACCTTCCGCGTGCGCGGAGACACCCTCGAGATCTTCCCGGTCTACGAGGAGCACGCGGTGCGGGTGGAGTTCTTCGGCGACGAGGTCGAGCGGCTGATGACCCTCCACCCGGTGACCGGCGAGGTGATCAGCGAGGACGACGAGCTCTACGTCTTCCCCGCCACCCACTACGTCGCCGGCCCGGAGCGGATGGAGCGCGCGGTCAAGGGCATCGAGGCCGAGCTGGAGGAGCGGCTGACGACGTTCGAGCGCCAGGGCAAGCTGCTCGAGGCCCAACGCCTCCGGATGCGCACGACGTACGACATCGAGATGATGCGGCAGGTCGGCTCCTGCGCGGGCATCGAGAACTACTCGATGCACATCGACGGACGCGGCCCCGGCACGCCGCCCAACTGCCTCCTCGACTACTTCCCGGAGGACTTCCTGCTCGTCGTCGACGAGTCCCACGTCGCCGTGCCGCAGATCGGCGGGATGTACGAGGGCGACATGTCGCGCAAGCGCAACCTCGTCGACCACGGCTTCCGGCTGCCGAGTGCGATGGACAACCGCCCGCTCCGCTGGGAGGAGTTCCTCGAGCGGATCGGCCAGACCATCTACCTCTCGGCCACCCCGGGCAACTACGAGCTCGACAAGGTGCAGGGCGACGTCGTCGAGCAGATCATCCGTCCGACCGGCCTGATCGACCCCGAGGTGGTCGTGAAGCCGACCAAGGGCCAGATCGACGACCTGATCCACGAGATCAAGGTCCGTGCGGCGAAGAACGAGCGGATCCTGGTCACGACGCTGACCAAGAAGATGTCGGAGGACCTCACCGACTACCTCCTCGACGCCGGCATCCGCACCCGCTACCTCCACTCCGAGGTCGACACCCTCAAGCGGATCGAGCTGCTCCGCGACCTGCGGCTCGGCGACTACGACGTCCTGGTCGGCATCAACCTCCTGCGGGAGGGCCTCGACCTGCCCGAGGTGTCTCTGGTGTCGATCCTCGACGCCGACAAGGAGGGCTTCCTGCGCTCCGACAAGTCGTTGATCCAGACCATCGGCCGCGCCGCTCGCAACGTGTCGGGCCAGGTCCACATGTACGCCGACAAGATCACGCCTTCGATGGAGTCGGCGATCGACGAGACCAACCGCCGCCGGGCCAAGCAGGTGGCCTACAACAAGGAGCGCGGCGTCGACCCGCAGCCCCTGCGGAAGAAGATCGCCGACATCACCGAGATGCTGGCCCGCGAGGGCGAGGACACGCAGGCACTGCTGGCCACCTGGGCCGGCACCGAGGCCAAGGGTCGGGCCGGCGGCGTGAAGCTCAAGCAGGGACAGCCGGTCCCCGCGCTCGGCCAGCTGAGCGCCGGCCAGCACGCCAAGGACCTCGCCGGCCTGCCCAGCTCCGAGCTCGCGGCGCTGATCCAGGAGCTGACCGACCAGATGAAGGCGGCCGCCGCCGAGCTGCAGTTCGAGCTGGCCGCCAGGCTCCGTGACGAGGTGAACGACCTCAAGAAGGAGCTCCGCCAGATGATGGAGGCAACGAAGTGAGCGGCGGCGACGAAGTCACGAGAGCCACCCCGTGAGCCTCCATCGGCGTCCTGGTCGAGGCTGACCTGTGGACGCGACATTGATGGCTTCGTACTGCGCGGCCAAGCCCGGCGCCTGGGCCGACTACCCGTGGAGCCACGAGTTTCCGGTGTTCAAGGTCGGGCCGGGGGAGCGGGGCAAGATCTTCGCGTTCCTCGGGGGTGAGGACGTCGGCGTGAAGGCGGCGACGACCCGCGAGGTCGCGGACGAGTGGCTCCACCGCTACCCCGACAGCGCGTCGGTGATGGCCTATATCGGCCGCTCCGGCTGGAACGACCTCGCCTTCGACGGGAAGATCCCCGACGACGAGCTCCGCGAGGCGGTCGACGAGTCCTACCGGCTGGTGGTCGCGAAGCTGCCCAAGAAGCTGCGCCCCGACGGCTGGGACGCCTGACGCGTCAGGCGTCTTCGGGCTCCGGCGGCTCCAGCTCCTTGAGCTGACGTCGCTGCAGCTTCTGGACGCGCTCCTCGATGATCGACCCGCGGCTGGCGACGACGCGGGCCAGGTTGGCCCCGGTGGGGATCAGGACGAAGATCGGCCAGACGAACCCGTCGTGGCCCGCCATGAACCAGATCGCCCAGACGATCAGGTTGGGGATCAGGAACCCGAAGAAGGCCTCGCGCAGCTTCTCGCCGTAGTAGCGCCGTGCCTGGCGCTCGAGGTCGCCCGAGGGGGCGGGTGTGACGCGCACCGGTGCGGCGTCGGCGGTCAGGTCGCGGATCGGGGGCAACAGCTCGCCGTACGTCTTGGCGGCGGTCACCGCTGCCGTGCGCTCGTCGAGCTCCTCGCGGTCGAGCCGGCCCTCGGCGTACGCCGCTGCCAGCACGTCGTGGACCACCGCCCGGTCGCGGTCGGAGGCCCGCATGCCGGCGTACTGAGGGTCGCGGGGATCGTGCTCGAACTCGCTCCAGACGCTCCCCGTGGTCACCGGTTCATCGTAGATCGGGTCCGTCGGCGACCACCGCTGCCCAGACGGTTCTCGTGATCCGGGCGATCCCGGCCTCGCGCTCCGGCGGGGTGCCGGGCGCCGTCACGAGGACGGCGATCCCGACCGGTGGCAGGCCGGGAGCCCGGACCAGCGCGACGTCGTGGTTGACCCCGTCGACCCATCCCGTCTTGTTGCCGACGACCAGGTCGCCGGGGAGCCCGGCCGGGATGCCGTCCCGGTACGTCTGCGCGAGCAGCGTCCGCTCGCAGGCGGCCGTCGCCTCGGGTCCGGCGAGCCTTCCCTCGGCCAGGGCCACCATCAGCCGGGTCAGGTCGTCAGCGGTCACCAGGTTGTCGGTCCCGGCGTCGCGGGCGGCGTAGTCCTCGATGCCGCGCACCACCTGCGTGCGCTCCGAGCAGCCGGCGTCGGCCAGCACTGCGGCCACCTCCGCGAGGCCGACGCACTCCAGGACGAGGTTCGTCGCGAGGTTGCCGGACACCGTGACCATCCGCTCGACGAGGTCGCTCAGCGGCACATCGCGCCCCAGCGCGCCCCAGGTCTCGGGGTCGGAGTCCTCACCCGGGTCGACGCGGAACCGAGCCCCCGGCACGACCGAGTCGAGGTCGTCGTGCACGGTCACCGGCCGGTCCAGGTCGAGCTCGCCGCGCTCGGCCCGGCGGTGAGCCGCGACGAGGATCGGCAGCTTCATCGTGCTGGCGGAGTAGTGCTGGTGGTCCGGCTCGATGCTCACCCGCGGCTCGTCCTCGCCCGCCACGCGCGCGACCACCGAGACGGTCCCCGAGCCGCGGCGTACGGCCGAGACCGCGGCCCGCGCGTCGTCGTTGCCGGTCATCGCTGCTCCGGGCGCCGGCGGACGACGGTCAGCGCGACCATGCGTGCCACGACGAACGCGATGTAGAAGACACCGGTGACCTGCTCGACCATCGACAGCGAGCGGGCATGGGCGAGGACCGGGGTGATGTCGGAGAGCCCCGTACTGGTGAGGGTCGTGAAGGACAAGAAGAGCAGCTCGAACCACGTCTGGTCACCATGGCCTGCGGCGCCGGCGAACGACCCGGGCCAGACGACCTGGGCGCCCGAGTAGACGTAGGCGAAGCCCCAGGCCACGACGGTGAACGCCGCCCCGACGGCGTAGATCTCGTCCGACGTCACGTGCTCGTCGGAGAACACGTAGCGCACCATCCCGTAGGAGATGTAGAGGTAGAGCGGAGCATGCAGGAGCGCCGAGACCAGCACGATCGGGTCGTGGCTCGGATAGATCGCCTCGAGCACGGTGAACACCATCGCCGGTACGCCGACGAGCAGCGCCACCCAGGTGAGCGCCGGGGTGCGACGTACCGCCCACAGCGCGGCCGCGACGACGACCAGCCCGGCCACGCCCACACCGGCGCGGCCCAGCGCCGACGAGTCGAGGAACGGGTAGGCGAGCACCGAGAGCAGCTGCACGGCGAGCAGCAGGGCGCACGGGTTGCGCCGCCACGTGCCGACCGCCGAGCGGGCCAGGGGAGGGGGTGAGACGTCGCTGAGTGCCACACCGGCATCGTAGGGAACACGCTCCCCGGGCTCGGCCGCCTGCAGAACGCCGGGCCCCGTACGATGCGCTGTCGTGACCGCTACCCACCGGTGGCTGGCCGCCCTGGTCGCCCTGCTCCTCCTGCTCGCCGTGCTCGGCGTTGCCCTGGTCCGCCGTACCCACGAGGACCGGGCCGACGCGAGCGCCCGTGCGGAGCGGTACGGCACGGTGCTGGCCGCTGCGAACGCCGAGGCGACGGCGTTCGTGAACCTCCGCTACGGCGCGGCGGCCCAGGGCATCCGGGCCGTGGCGGTAGGGGCCACCGGTGACTTCCGGGCTCACTACGTGCGTTCCGCGCGACACCTGGTGGCCACCATGCAGCGGCAACGGTCGACCCTGACGGGTCACGTCGTCTCGTCGGGCGTGGTCGACGTCGTCCCCGACCGCGCCACGGTGATCGTCGCGACCAGCGGGACCGTCTCCAACCGGCGGACGGGCGGCCAGGAGGTCCCGCGCCACTTCCGGCTGCGTGTCACCCTGCTCCGCGAGGGTGACCGATGGCTGACCTCCGACATCGCGTTCGTCGGGGACGCCGCATGAGGATCTCCCCACGGCGTTGTTCGCCTCCCCCACCTCGCTCCTCCGCACAACAACGCCGCGGGGGCGCCGAATGAGCCGCGCCCGGACCACCGGCGTGCTGGCCGTGTGCTCGCTGCTGCTCGCGGGCGTCGTCGCGGGGGAGGCGTGGTACGTGTGGGGTGTCTCGGACCCCGCGCCGTCCGCCGCGCGGCCCGTGGTGATCGGCGACATCGCGTCCCGCAGCGCGGTGGAGGCCGCCGCACAGGACGCCGCCGCGATCTTCTCCGTCTCGTGGCAGGACTACGACGCGCACCTCGACCGCGCGGCGGGGCTGATGACCGACTCCTTCGCGGCGGCCTACCGGTCCACGGCGGCGCCGGTGCGGGCCCGGGTCGTCTCCTCGCGGACCCGGACGACGACCCGGGTGGCAGCGGCCGGGGTGGTACGCGCGTCTCCCGACGAGGTGCAGGCGCTGCTCTTCCTCGACCAGCGGGTCGTCGCCGGCAGCGGCGCCCCGTCGTACAACGCGCGACGTGCGCTCGTGACCATGGTGCGCACCGACCGCGGCTGGCTCGTCGGCAACGTGCAGACTGGGTGAACCACTCCGGAAAGGGAGCGACGTGGCACAACTCGAGACAGACCTGGCGATCATCGGGGCCGGCCCTACGGGCCTGTACGCCGCCTACTACGCCGGGTTCCGCGGGCTGCGGGTCGCGGTGGTCGACTCCCTGCCGGAGCTCGGGGGGCAGATCACGGCGATGTACCCCGAGAAGCAGATCCTCGACGTCGCCGGTTTCCCGACCATCAAGGGCCGGGACCTCGTGGAGGGGCTGGTCGAGCAGGCCAACACGGCCGAGCCCGACTACGTCCTCGACCGGACCGCTGTCGGCCTCGCTCATACCGAGGACGACGTGACCGTCACCCTCGACGACGGAACCGAGGTGCGCGCCAAGGCGCTGCTGGTCACCGCCGGGATCGGCAAGTTCAGCCCGCGGCCGCTGCCGGCGGGCGATGGCTGGCTCGGCCGGGGCATGGAGTTCTTCGTGCCCAGCTTCGCGCCGTACGCCGGCAAGGACGTCGTGATCGTCGGTGGCGGCGACTCGGCGTTCGACTGGGCGATCCACCTCGAGCCGGTCGCCCGCTCGATCACGCTCGTCCACCGCCGCGAAGGGTTCCGGGCCCATGAGCGCACCGTCCAGGCGGTACGCGACTCGAGCGTCGAGATCGTCACCAAGGCGCAGGTCACCGGGCTCTTCGGCGAACCGACCGTGGCCGAGGTGGAGATCACCGTCGACGGTGAGGAGCCGGTCCGCCGTCCGGCCCAGGCCGTGGTCGCCGCACTCGGCTTCGTGGCCGACCTCGGGCCGCTCCAGCACTGGGGGATCGAGGTCGAGAAGCGCCACATCGTGGTGAACGCCGCCATGCGTACCAACCTGGCCCGGGTCTTCGCGGCAGGCGACATCACCGAGTACCCCGGCAAGGTCCGCCTGATCGCGGTCGGCTTCGGCGAGGCCGCCACCGCGGTCAACAACGCCGCCGTCGTGATCGACCCATCCGCCCACGTCTTCCCCGGCCACTCGAGCGAAGGCACCTGACCGTACGCACCCCGGACCGGCGAACCGGAGTGAGGCAGGGCCCGGTTAGGGTCGGCATACCGGTGGGTAGCATCGCGCGCCGGCCGATCCGGACCGGAAGGTGTAGCCCGTGCGCATCGCACTGCTGTCGTACCGCAGCAAGCCGCACTGCGGTGGCCAAGGTGTCTACCTCCGCCACCTGAGCCGCGAGCTCGTGCAGCTCGGCCACGAGGTCGAGGTGTTCTCCGGGCAGCCCTACCCCGAGCTCGACGCGGGTGTCCGGCTGACCAAGGTGCCCAGCCTCGACCTCTACCGGGAGCCCGACCCGTTCCGGATCCCGCGTCCGTCCGAGATCCGCGACCTCGTCGACGTCGAGGAGGTGCTGACGATGTGGATGGCCGGCTTCCCCGAGCCACGCACCTTCAGCCGCCGGGTGCTCCGCCTGCTGCGCGAACGGGCCGGGGACTTCGACCTCGTCCACGACAACCAGACCCTGGGCTCCCCTCTGCTCGGCCTCGAGGAGGCGACCGGCCTCCCGCTCGTCGTGTCCGTCCACCACCCGATCAGCATCGACCGGCGGATCGACCTGGCCTCGGCGCCCGGCCTCCGGAAGCGGCTCACGCTGCGGCGCTGGTACGGCTTCGTCCGCATGCAGGCGCGCGTGGCGAAGCGGATGCGGCTGGTGCTGACGCCGTCGGAGTCCTCCGCCACCGACGTCGTCCGCGAGTTCGGCGTCGACCCGGCCCGGGTCCGCCCGGTGCTGCTCGGGGTCGAGGACGGCTTCGTGCCGCCGACCGAGCCCCGCGTCCCCGGCCGGATCCTGGCGATGGCGAGCGCCGACGCGCCGTTGAAGGGGATCGCGACCCTGCTCGAGGCGTTCGCCAAGCTGAGGACCGAGCGACCCGAGCTCGAGCTGATCCTCGTGACCAAGCCGATCGTGGGAGGCCGGACGCAGCGGCTCCTTGACGAGCTCTCGATCCGTGACCACGTGCGCTTCGTGCACGGCATCAGCGACGCCGAGCTGGTCGCGCTGATGGGCTCTGCCGAGGTGGCCTGCGTGCCGAGCCTGTACGAGGGTTTCTCCCTGCCGACCGCCGAGCTGATGGCGACCGCGACCCCGCTCGTGGTGTCCCGGGCCGGGGCGATCCCCGAGGTGGTCGGGCCCGACGGGCTGTGCGCCGACCTGGTCACCCCGGGTGACGTCGCCGAGCTGGTGGCGGCCCTCGGTGCCCTGCTCGACGACCCGGAACGCCGAGCTCGCTACGGCGCGGCCGGACGACGCCGGGTCGAGGAGCTCTTCAGCTGGCGGGCCGCCGCCATCGCGACCGCCCTGGCGTACCAGGAAGCGATCGCCGACTTCACGAGTTCTCGACTCCGCCCGACCACCGAGGAGACCGATGCTGACCGTTGACTTCGACCGCCTCGGGCTGCGCCCGGGCGACCGTGTCCTGGACCTGGGCTGCGGTGCCGGGCGCCACGCGTTCGAGATGTACCGACGCGGAGCCGACGTCGTGGCCTTCGACCAGGACGCCGACGAGCTGTCGCGCGTGCGCGACGTGTTCGTGGCCATGGCCGAGGCGGGCGAGGTCCCCGTCGGGGCCGAGGCCGACGTCAAGGAGGGCGACGCGCTGTCGTTGCCGTTCGCCGACGACGAGTTCGACCGGGTCGTCGCGGCCGAGATCCTCGAGCACGTGCCCGCCGACATCCAGGCCCTCGGTGAGCTGGTCCGGGTGCTGCGCCCCGGCGGGACGATCGCGCTGACCGTGCCGCGCTGGCTACCCGAGGTGATCTGCTGGAAGCTCTCCGACGACTACCACAACACGCCTGGCGGCCACATCCGGATCTACTCCGACGCAGAACTCGTCACCAAGGCCGTCAACGCCGGGCTGGTGTACGACGGCCACGGTTACGCCCACGGTCTGCACTCGCCGTACTGGTGGATCAAGTGCGCGGTCGGCGTCGACAAGGACGAGCACCCGCTGGCCAAGGCCTACCACCGCCTACTCGTCTGGGACATCATGAAGGCGCCCCGGACGACTCGCTGGGCGGAGAAGGCACTCAATCCGCTGATCGGGAAGAGCCTGGTGGTCTACCTCCACAAGCCGTTGCACGAGCCCGAGGCCACCGATGCCTCCTGAGCTCCTCACCGACCAGCAGGTCGCGCAGTCCGGACGGGCCATCGAGGCGGTCCAGGAACGCGACGGAGCTGTCCCGTGGACGGTCGGTGGGCACACCGACGTCTGGAACCACGTCGAGGCGGCGATGGCCCTGCTGGTCGCGGAGCGGTACGACGCCGTGGAGCGCGCGTGGACGTGGGTCCGAGAGACCCAGCGTCACGACGGGTCGTGGCCGATGCGGACGGTGGCCGGCGTGGTCGAGGACCCCGGTTCGGAGAGCAACATGGCGGCGTACGTCGCGGTCGGGGTCTGGCACCACTGGCTGGTCCGTCGCGACCTCGAGTTCGTCACCGCCAGCTGGCCGGTCGTACGACGGGCGCTCGACCTCGTGTGTCGGCTCCAGCTGCCGTTCGGTGGCATCTCCTGGGCGCAGGGGTGGGACGGCGGTCGGCCGGCCGAGTCCTTCCCGGACGCGCTGCTCACCGCATCGTCGAGCATCCATCACGCGCTGCGAGCCGGCCTGACCCTGGCCGAGCTGCTCGACGAGCCGCAGCCCGGGTGGGAGATCGCGGCCGGCCGCCTCGGGCACGCGCTGCGGGAGCATCGCGACCGCTTCCTGGACAACTCGACCTACTCCATGGACTGGTACTACCCCGTGCTCTGCGGCGCCGTCCGTGGTGCCGCTGGACGGGCCCTCATCGACAGCCGGTGGCACGACTTCGTGGTGCCGGGACTCGGGGTGCGGTGCGTCGACACCGACCCGTGGGTCACCGGGGCCGAGTCCTGCGAGCTGGCCCTCGCCCTCGACGCCCTCGGTGACCGCGAGGAGGCGACGCGCCTCTTCGTGGACGCCCAGCACCTGCGCAACGAAGACGGCGGCTACTGGACCGGCTACGTGTACCCCGACGACGTGCACTGGCCGGCGGAGCACACGACGTTCACGACCGCGGCCGTGCTGCTCGCGTACGACGCGCTGGCCGGGCGGACGCCCGGGAGCGACCTGGTCCGCGGCGCCGGCCTGGTGCCCGACCCCGAGCCGCTGGCCCTGGAGTGCGGCTGCGCGTCAGCCGACGCGCTCGCCCGCCACGCCTGACGAGCGGCGCAGGATCCGGAGGGACCCGACGGCCTCGACCTCGATGAAGGCGCCCGAGCCCAGCGCGCGCAGGTAGACCTCGTACGGCGGTCGGCCACCGTCGGCGGGTTCGGGGAACACGTCGTGGAGCGCGAGGAGCCCGTCGTGCATCACCCAGCGTGCCCACCCGTGGTAGTCGGCGTGGGCCGGCTCGTTGCCGTGCCCGCCGTCGATGAACAGGAGCGAGATCGGCGTACGCCAGTGGGAGGCGACCGTCGCGGAAGCGCCGACGACCGCCACGACGACGTCCTCGAGACCCGCCTCGCCGATCGTGCGGCGGAAGGACGGGAGCGTGTCGATGCGTCCGGTGGTCGGATCCACGAGCGACGGGTCGTGGTGGGCCCAGCCGGCCTGGTTCTCCTCCGAGCCGTGGTGGTGGTCGACGGTGAAGACCACGCCGCCGACCTCGCGCGCGGCTGTGCCGAGGTACAGCGCCGACTTGCCGCAGTAGGTCCCGATCTCCACGACCGGGCCGTGGGGGAGCCGCTCGCGGGCCAGTCGGTGGAGGGCCATCCCCTCGACGTCGGGCATGAAGCCCTTGGCCGAACGGGCGAGCGCGAGCAGGTCGGCCTGCGGGTGAGTGGTCACCGGCGTGCGCGATGCCACTCGAGGTAGCGCTCGACCGCCCGGACCACGTGCTCCGAGCGGATCGACGGGAAGACGTCGAAGGCGTGCTGCGTGCCCGGGAACTCGGCGTACGCCACGCTGCTCTTCGAGGTCTCGCGGAGCGCGGCCACGAACAGCCGGGCCTGCTCGACCGCGACCAGCGAGTCACGGTCGCCGTGCAGCACGAAGAAGTCGGGGGCGTCGGGCGTGATCCGCAGGATCGGGGACCCGTGCTCGAAGACCTCGGGATCGTCTTCCCAGGTGCGCTGGACGATCTTGGGAGCCAGGTAGCGGTCGCGCATCAGGATCGCGTTGGTGAGCCCGGTGGCGCCGGCGAAGTCGTAGACGCCGTAGAACGGGACAGCAGCCTGGACCCGGGTGTCGGCGCCCTCGAAGCCCGGCTGGTACGCCGGGTCGTTCGGGGTCAGGGCGGCCAGCGCGGTCAGGTGTCCGCCCGCGGAGCCGCCGGTGACCACGACGTACGACGGGTCGCCGCCGTAGTCCTCGATGTGCTCCTTGACCCAGGCGATCGCCTTCTTCACGTCGATGATCTGCGCGGGGAAGGCGTCACGCGGCGCGAGCCGGTAGTTGATCGCGACGCAGACCCAGCCTCGCTCCGCCATCCGTTGCATGAGGGGGATGCCCTGTTGGTCCTTCGAGCCGAGTGTCCATCCGCCACCGTGCACCTGGATCAGCACGGGTGCACCGACGACCTCGCGGTCCACCGGGCGGTAGACGTCGAGCAGGCCGCGCTTGCCGGCGTCGCTGTAGCGGACGTTCTGGTCGACCCGGACGCGCGGGTTGTGGGTGTTGAATGGGTTCAACAGCTTGCGCCAGGGCGTCGCCAGGTCGACTGTCGTCGGTCGGTCGCCGGGCCGGTCGACGTACTCCTCGCCGAGGCTGTCGACGAGCGACTGCTCGGCGAGCACCTGCACCTGCCGGCTCTGGCGGACCAGGTGGGTCAGGCCGGCGGCGCTCGCACCCGCCAACAGCAGGCCGAGGCGGCTCCGCTTGCCGCGCGCGACGTGGACGGCGGTGTCGGCGGCGGTCAGGGCGAGCAGCTGGGGTGCCAGCTCGCCGGTCGGCCAGCCGAACACGAACGACCACAGACCGACCCGCATGTTGGTCGTGGGCGGCGGACGCAGTGCGTTCGCGGTGAGGGCGGCGGTGACCAGCTGGCGTCGGAGGTAGGACACACGGCCGATGTTACTGAGCAGTCACCCCGGTGGGTGAGGGTCTTCCTTCCCGAGATCCCGGGACGCGCGGCTCGTGCGCTTGGCGACCCGGTCATCCACGCTGGCAGGGTGACGACCATGCCTCCCGCCGCCACGATCCTCGTCGCCCGGCACGGCGACGCGGCGTACGAGACGAGGCACTGGGCCGACGAGGGTGGTTCGCTCACCGAGACCGGCCGCGCGCAGGCGCGCGGGCTGGCCGAGCGGCTGCGCGACCGCCGGGTCTCCCACGTCTGGACCAGTACCTGTGCACGCGCCGTGCAGACCGCGGAGATCGCGGCCGCTCACCTGGGGGTCGCGGTCACCACCCGGAGGGACTGCGTGAGTTCGGCGTCGGTCGTTTCCGCGGCTCGCGCGCGGAGGACCCGTTCGGCGAGGTGTACGGCGCGTGGTCGGCCGGCGACCTCGACCGGCGGCTACCCGGTGGCGAGACCGGAGTGGAGCTGCGGCAGCGCATGCATCACGTGCTCCACGAGATCGCGCACGCGCATGCCGGCGAGACGGTGCTCGCGGTGAGCCACGGGGGAGTGATGCGGCTGACCCTGCCGCTGATCCTGACCGACGAGCCCACCGACCCGCCCGAGCCGCTCGGCCACTGTGCGGTCGTGGAGGTGCGGACCGACGGCCACTCCTGGAGGTGTCTGCGGTGGCCGCCGGACGGCGATGTCTGACCTCGGTAGCCCGACTCGTCGCGCCGATCTCACCAGGGCCGAAAGTCCATAGCATCGTGTGATGACACGCCGGTGACGATTTGGTGAAGGTCTCTAGCCGCCGAGAGGTTTTGCCGATATGTTCGCGCACGAAACATAAACCGGTACGGCGGCGTCCCCGCCGTACCGCCGGACTGGAAGGCGCAGCCGAATGCGCAGGACCACAGCATCTATCGCAACCCTTGGTGTCGCGGCGGCACTCAGCCTCTCCGCCTGCGGCTCCAGTAACAGCAGCTCCCCGTCAGCGGGTGGCTCGGCTTCTGGCACTGCCACGAACACGGCTGCCTGCAGCCTGGACAACCCGCCCACCAGTGGCGCCTCGGTGCCCAAGACCGTCGACCTGGGCAAGGCGAGCGGCAAGGTCGGGGTCATCCTCCCCGACACCACCTCGTCGACCCGTTACGAGCAGTACGACAAGCCGCTCCTGACCAAGGCACTCAAGGACGCCGGGATCACCCCCGATGTCCAGAACGCCCTGGGCGACAAGAACAAGTTCGCGTCGATCGCGCAGACCATGATCGGTGAGGGCGTGAAGGTCCTCATCATCGACTCCATCGACGCCGCCTCGGGTGCCGGTGTCGAGCAGCAGGCCAAGGCGGCCGGGGTCAAGGTCATCGACTACGACCGCGTGAACCTCGGTGGTACGGCGCCCTACTACGTGTCCTTCGACAACGAGGACGTCGGCAAGCTCCAGGCGCAGACCATGATGGACTGCCTCGACGCCAACGGCGTCACCAACCCGAAGATCATCATGATGGACGGCGGTACGGACGTCGACAACAACGCCGTGCTGTTCGCCAAGGGTGCGCACGAGGTGCTTGACCCGCTGAAGGCATCGGGCAAGATCACCATCGAGCAGGAGGCCACCGTCAAGGGTTGGCTCGTCGCCAACGCCGCTCCGGCGTTCAGCCAGGCGCTCACCGCGTCGGGTGGTCAGGTCGACGGCGTGCTCGCTGCGAACGACGACATCGCCAACGCCGTCATCGGTGTGCTGAAGACCAACGGTCTGAACGGCAAGGTCGTCGTCACCGGTCAGGACTCCGGTACGGAGGGTCTGCAGAACATCGTGACCGGCCAGCAGAGCATGACGGTCTTCAAGAACGTCAAGCTCGAGGCTCAGGCCGCCGCACAGCTCGCGATCGCGTTGATCCTGAACAAGGACCCGGCTGCTGCGGGGATGACGCTCAAGCGGTTCGCCGACCCGGAGTCGCCGAACCACAACATGCAGGCGCTGCTCCTGCCGGCGCAGGTGATCACCCAGGCGAACGTCCAGGACGTGGTGGACGCCGGGGCGCTGACCACGGCTGAGATCTGCAAGGGCATCACCAGCCAGTGCGCGGCCATCGGACTGCAGTAAGGTCCGACAGCACTGCGACAACCTCCGTTGGCGGCCCGCCAACGGATCCATATGACCGTCCAGGGGTGATCCGTGTGACCGAACCGATCCTTCAGGCCCGCAACCTCAACAAGAGCTTCGGGCCCGTCCACGTCCTCCACGACGTGGACTTCGATGTTTACCCAGGCGAGGTCACCGCGCTCGTCGGCGACAACGGCGCCGGCAAGTCGACCCTCGTGAAATGCTTCGCCGGCATCAACTCCATCGACAGCGGCGAGGTCCTCTTCGAGGGCAACCCGGTGGCGATCCATGACCCGCGGGCGGCCACCGCCCTCGGGATCGAGTTCGTCTACCAGGACCTCGCCCTGGCCGACAACCTCGACATCACGCAGAACATGTTCCTGGGCCGCGAGATCACTCGTGGCCAGTCGTCCATCCTCTCCGACGGCGAGATGGAGAAGCAGGCGCGCGCCACGCTCGCGAGCCTCTCCGTGCGCACCGTCTCCTCGGTGCGACAGCTGGTGTCCAACCTCTCCGGTGGCCAACGCCAGACGGTCGCCATCGCCAAGGCCGTGCTCTGGAACAGCAAGATCGTGTTCCTCGACGAGCCGACCGCAGCGCTGGGCGTGGCCCAGACCCGCCAGGTGCTCGACCTGGTGCGTCGCCTGGCCGACCAGGGGAGAGGCGTGGTGCTGATCTCCCACAACATGAACGACGTGATGGAGGTCGCCGACCGCGTGGTCGCCCTCTACCTCGGCCGCGTGGCTGCCGAGGTCGAGAAGAAAGACACCAGCACCACCCAGATCGTCGAGCTCATCACCTCCGGTCGCAGCGGTGACGTCGGTCTGACGCCGGCCACCGCCAACGAGAGCATCTAGGGGTCACGCGATGTCCACCAACACTCCCGAGACCGACGTCTCCGGCAAGCCTCCGGCCGGCGACCGGTCCGAGGCCTTCTCCCTCGACGTCGAGGAACGCTCGATCACCGACGCGTTCAAGGGCTGGATCATCAAGCTCCGCACGGGTGACCCCGGCGCACTGCCGTCGATCCTGGGCCTGATCATCCTGGCGATCATCTTCCAGCAGGTCAGCAGCCGCTTCCTGTCGGCGTACAACATCGGGAACCTGCCCGGCCAGGGCGCCTACATCGCGGTGATCGGCC
>Ga0302263_10000057_pt1 | contig 47318 bp, 28 predicted proteins | sample II_Fen_N1_4_FD_194564 | JGI IMG/M metagenome (GOLD analysis project Ga0302263, IMG submission 194564) | Peat permafrost microbial communities from Stordalen Mire near Abisko, Sweden - II_Fen_N1_4 | ecosystem: Environmental > Terrestrial > Soil > Wetlands > Permafrost | place: Sweden: Abisko... | reverse complement strand
CGCCGCATCAAAGACCAACGCCTCATCCGCCAGCGTCGTGGTGTTCCCCTTCGCGTCATAGACGAGGCTCGACGCGCTCAGGCTCGTCGCGCTCACCGGCGACGCACCCGCCGCCGCGCTGCCCACCATCTCCGCGACATACAGACCGGCGCCCTGCTCCCGACACAGCCGCCGGAACGCGGCATTGGTCGCGCCCGCCATCGGCGCGAGCACCACGGGCGGGTCCGCCACCAGCGGGCCGATGCGCAGCGGCGGGTGCACCGGCGCACTGTAGTCACCCCCGGGGCGGGCGTCGGGGTCGTCGCAGGCACGCCGACCATGTCACCCGGCGGAGCGATGATGCCGGCGCCTCGGACCGGGTCCGCGGTCAGGACCGTGGTCGCACCCGGTTGGGAACTTCCACGACGTCCGTGGCGGCCCGTACCACCAACACCTCTCGAACCACGACCAAGGAAGGGATGCTGACGGCCTCGTGCCGCCATCAGGCTCCCGCGTCGTCGGAAGCGTCCAGCATGGCTCGCGCCTGGGTCCGAACCGTGGGATCGACGTCATCCGCAAGCAAACTCGCAAGCGCCACGTTGTCGTGATGAGCAACGAGGAGGTTGAAGCGCACGTGTGCAGAAGGGTCGCGCACGAAGTCAGCTACACATTCCGCCGGAAGATCGTCGCGATGAACCACCACCGCCCGGACCTCTGCCCGAGCATCCCGCGCCAATCGTGCGACCGTCAAGGAATCAGCGTACGACGACTCAGCGACCGCACGCCGGACCCGCGGGCTTTCGTCGCCCGCAAGGCGGATGAGAATCGAAGCACTCGTCGTTGCCCAGGCCAGCTGTTCTCGTCCGCGCGGGTCCGCGGCTTCGAATATTCTCCCGAGAAGTACGGAACTCAGGCCGTCCCCGCGTTGACCGACCGGAACGAGAGCATCGTCGGACTTGTCGATTGCCGCCAGGAGAGTTGCATCGTCTGCTGCCCGATTCTCGACCGCGGCCCATCGCACGTCCCAGAAATCGTCGACTGACAGCTCGCGCAAGACGTCAGGCGGCGTAGCGATATTCTTCGCCACTGCGAGGCGAACGTTCCGAACCGAGTCTGCGGCCAGCACGCGGGCTGCGGCCTCCGTCAGATCCGGTCGCTCCGAGATGATTCGACGGACTCCGTGGTGGGAGTCGGTGGCAAGATGTACCTGCTCCTGCGTGCTCAGCCCGTGACTCGCGGCGAGCGAGACTCGCTCTCGGATCTTCATCCAGGCCTCCGCAATCAATTCTTCTTGGAATATGTTCTTCGACTCTCCGGTGCGGAGACATCACTGTCAAGGGTCGACCAGCGGCTCGTCAACGACAACTCTTCAGCTGTCCCGGCGGGCAGTGTCCGTGTTCAATGTAGTACGCACCAATCAAGGACGCCTCCCGTGTTCGCGCCGACACCCAACCGGTCGTCTGCACAATAGTTCGCGCTTCGCAGGGCTGACCGAAGTAGCTGGAGCAACCAAGCACTTGCGAGTTGCCTCTAGAAATTCCAACCCTACTGATGCCGTACTTGTATACCTCACCTGATGCTGAACTTATCCTGTAAACGATATACTGCGTATTCTGGTACTTCTTGGCCGTTCTGGTGTTTGCTCTCGGATATGCGATCGGGTTGTGAATTGTTGGCATGGCCACAGTGCACCCGTATACTGCGCAGTAGCGCTGCATGGCCACCGCCGCATAGACGGCCAGCACGCCAGCGGCGGCAATTACAGCGACTTCCGGCACCACCGGTACGGCATAGTTCCCGTCGAGGTCCGATTTGTTGATGGGGTCGAGTGGGTAGGCGTAGGCGTTGTCGTTGCCGCCCTGCACAGGGTCGACGGTCAGGAATCGACCTTGGGCGGGCAGGTAGATGCGGGCACCCATCTCGACGTACGCGTGCGTGCCGGTGTGGGCGTACAGCTTCTGGTTCGACCCGACCCATGCATTGTCCAGGCTGCCCGCCGCGTTGTCCGGCACGGCGTCGTCGGCCACCGTCGTGCCGATCGCACCCGTGACGGGGTCCACCGGCTGACCGAACGGGTCATACGCATAGGACCCCGTGCGGGTCCCCGACCCGTCAGCCGTGAGGATCACATCACCATGCACGTTCGGATACGACCACGTCGCCGACCCACCACCAGCCGGCACCGACACCAGCACCCCACCCGGCAGAGCCAGTTGACGCGACACGATCCGCCCCGACCCATCGAGCATCAGGTCCGCACCATCCCCCGGCCCGGAATACCCCAGCCGACTCGACGACGACGCCGACCCGTCACTGCTGGTGGAGGCCACCACCCGGTCCGTCGCGTCACGCACCAGCACATCCGACACCCCACCACCACTGCCCGTCGAGACATGACGACCCGCCGCATCAAAGACCAACGCCTCATCCGCCAGCGTCGTGGTGTTCCCCTTCGCGTCATAGACGAGGCTCGACGCGCTCAGGCTCGTCGCGCTCACCGGCGACGCACCCGCCGCCGCGCTGCCCACCGACGTCCCCGTCAGCCGATCCGCCCAGTCGTAGCAGTACGCGGCTGAGAACGTTCCCGCGGCGGCCACGTCCGTCACCGACGTCCGGTTCCCATCCGCACCCGCACGGGCGTTCACCCCGCACCCGCCTTTACTGGTGAACCCGTACGACAGCGTGTGACCCGGGATCAGAGCCTTGGTCAACCGACCCGCACCGTCATAGGTGTAGGACGACGAGGACGCCGCCCCACCATCAGTCACCGTGTCGCTCAGCACCCGACCCGCCTGCGAACGCACCACCCGATCCGAGACCGTCCCCGCCGGCAACGACCATGTCAGGCTCGATGTCGCACCGCTGGTGTCCTTCCCGATCACCAGGCTGCTGCCGTTGCCGCCACTGCCCGCGCCAGCCGGATACGACACCCCGGTCAGATCCGCACCCGTGTACGTCAACGCCGCGACCGTCGCGCCGCCGTCCAGCACCGAGACCACTCGCGAGTCCGCGTCGAAGGTGTTCGACGTGGTGTAGCTGGCCGTCCCGTCGCTGGTCGTCGAACTGGCGGCCCGCCCCGCGCCGTCGTAACTCGAGGTCGTGACGATCCCCCACACGTCCGTGTACGAGACCGTCCGGCCCAACAGATCCACCACCGTCGTGATCGTGCCGCCGTTCGGTGAACCCACCACCGACCCATCCGAGACCGACGTCGTCAACCCATCCGCGGAGTACCTGTACGTGACGGTCCGCGCCGCCAGCGTCCCCGCCGCGGGGTAGGTCACCGACGTCGCCCGACCACGCTCATCGAGCGAGGTGCAGGTCCAGCCGGAGTCGCCGGACTTCTTGGACCCGATCGCCCTGCCCCACTGGTCGTAGACGAAGCTCGTGGTCACCGCTGTGCCGACCGCAGGCGCCGGATCGGTCGTCGACTTGAGCAGTCCCACCGGCAAGGCACCCGCCGGTGCCGAGCACGCCACCGGCTGAGCCTCGCCGGCGCCGTAGTAGGCGTAGGTGGTGCCATGCGCCGCATCGGTCAACCCGGCCGCGGTCGCCGCCGGCAACCAGGTGCCGGTCCGACGGTTGTAGCCGCCGGCCGCACTCTCGTAGGCCGTGGTGGTGGTCAGCGCCAACCCGGTGGGGTCCACCGTCGTCGTGGTCGCCTGGCCCAGCCACGGCCGCGTGCCGAAGCCGGTCCTCGTGGTCTGGGACGGCACCTGCGCCGAGCTGACCGCCGGCGTGCCGGCCGGGACGGTAGCAGGTGCGGCGTCGTCCGTCGTGGTCGAGGTCACCAATCCGTAGTCCGGGTCGAGCACACTGTTTGGCACCGTTCCGGACGTGACGCCCGGACCGGACCACGTCAGGGTGAACGAGCCGGGGCCGCCACCGTAGTTGGAGTACTCGACCCGGATCCGCGCTGGGCCGGCCGCGGCACGCACGACCGTTCCGGACCCGGTCGCGCCACCGGCAGCCGTGACCACCGGCACATCGTCGACCCACACGCCCAGCGAGTCATCGATGCCCGAGCCGGTGAACGTGTATGTGCCTGCGGCAGGGAACGTGATCATGCCCGTGAGCCGAGCAGACCACATCGCCGCCGTCACGGACGTGTCCGGGAACACTCCCGCCGCCCACGACCCGGCCAGTCCAGTGCCTCCGAGCGCCAGCGAGAACCCGGCTGGCGGGCCGGCGAACGACCCGTTGTTGTAGTAGGCGACATTCAGGCCGCTCAGGCCCTGGTCGTAGGCCGTTGAGGCGTGCGCCGGGACGATCGGGCAGGACGCCAGGGGGCGGCGGTCGGTGCCGAAGCACGCGAGCGGGGCCGGGCCGTAGGTGTCCGTCACCCGGTCGCGGGCGTCGTAGATCGTCGTGCTCATCAGACCCGACGCGTCCGTCGACGACAAGACCAGATCCTTGACCGGGTCCCACACCTGCGAAACGGTCAGCCCCGACGCGCTGGCATCGGTGAGCTGGCGAAGCGTGCGGTCGAACGTCACGGTGCGCGCATGCCCCGCGATCCCAGTCCGGTCCACGACGGTCGTCCCGTTCGCCGAGCCACTCGCCGGCGAATACGTGAACGACGTCGCCTGCCGACCCGCCGCGCTGACCCCGTCCGCGGCCGGCAAGGTCACCGACGACACCTTCCTCGTCGTCCCCGAGGTGGCGTAGGCGATCTGCAGCAGGTTCACGTCCGACGACACCCGCGACGTGTCCGCCGCCAGCCAGTCGTTCTCCGCCGGCGTGCGCACGCCGGTCAGTTCGCCCGTGGCGGCGTACTGGAAGTCGGTCACGACGGCGCCGGGATCGACGATCCGCACCAGCCGGGCCGAGGCGTCGTAGTACAGGTACGACGACGACCCCACCCCGGTGCCGGACGACGACGGGTAGACGATGCGGCAGATGTCACCGGCCGGGGCCGCGGTCGCGGCCGGGCACGCCGTCCCGGTCTCCCCCGCCGGCGCCGCGTCGCCCGCGTAATAGAACCGCACCGCCCGGCCGGAGGCCCGGTCGGTCACCGAGTCCAGCTGGCCGGTCCCGGCCCGGTACGCCTGCCTCGGGGTCGCGGGATTCTTCGCATCTGCCGGAGGTGTCGCCGACTCCAGGCGCCCGTTGGTGCCGAACACGTACACCGTGCCGTCGGATTCCGTCAGGTTCACCTGCCCAGCCGTCGACAGGCTCAGCACCCCATATTCGCCCGAGGGCGGGGTGTACCCCCCGGTCGAGGCCTTCGTGTAGGTGTGCGCCGTGCCCGTCTCGTCCGTGACGACGACGGAGCCAGCGTCAATTGAGGCGGACACATACGTCGATGAATCGCCGGCCAACGCGCTCGACGCGGACCAACCGGCGGGCAGTGTCTCGAACGTCGGTGTCAACCAATCCGAGGGGACCACGATCCCGTTCGGATAGCCCGGCCCCTTGACCCACAGCTGGAACGTCGACGACCCGGTGTTCTCGTAAGCATCGACCTGGATCGCCGTCCGCGTCGCGCTGCTCAGCGCCGCGGCCGTGCCCCAGTTCGGGCCGCCCGCCTGGTCCGACCAGCGATCGACGACGATCGTCGAGCCGACCTTCACCCGGGCGCCGTCGTCCTGCACGACGCCAAACGTCCACGAACCATCCGTGGGCACCGTCACGAACCCAGACCAGCGCACGGCGAACTGGTCGACGGGCACGGCCGGCGACGGTGAACCGGCGCCCCAGTTGAAGTTGAGGGACGGATCGATCCGGGTGGTCAGCGGCTCACCCGTGAACGCGAACGCTGACGGTGTAGCCCCAGCCGCGTAGTAGCGCCCCAGCAGGCCCCTGGTCCGGCTGGCCTGGGAGTTGTAGGAGAAGGACAGCCCCATCGGGCCGCCGACCGTGGCCACCGTCGGCGAGGAGAACCGCAAGCCCGCGTTCCCGTTCGCCAAGTTGACCGTCACGGGGCCCACCTGCTCAACCGGGGACGGCCCCGACTCCGCCAGCCGCCGGTTGACTGCGAACCTGCCGGTCCACGGCTGGCGCCCCTCGCCCAGCGGGTCCTTGGTGAGGATCGTGTAGGTGTATGTGCCGCCGTCCGTCAGTGAGCCCTCCGGGGCCGTCCAGGTGGTGCCGCTCTGCCAGCCCGACGACAGAACCGTCCCGGTCGCGCCGTCCGCCCCGCTGGCCATCCGCACGAGGTACTGCACCGCGCCGTCGGCATCGGGGGTCACGGCGGACCACGCGACGGTGGGCTGCGTCGAGGCGACGGTCGCGGTCCCGGCAACGGGCATGGCTGCGCCGCCGAAGGTCACGCTCGACTGATCCACCTTGGGCACGGTGTTTGTCGTGAACGACCTCGCTCCGGTCACCCGCATCGTGCTGATGCCGTTGACCCCGTGAAACGAGTTGTAGACGTACGCCTTCCAGTAGTACGTGACGCCCTCGGTGAGGACGTTCACCGGCACGGTGACACTGTCCTGGCTGATCCAGCCCGACTCCCAGACCTTGCTGGCATCGACGTCCGGGGTCGTCCCCACGCGGAAGTAGCGCTGGTACCAGGAGGAGCCACCCGGGTCGGAGAACGTCCCGGAGAGTGTCGGCGCCGCGGACGTGCGGGCGCCGTCGGCGGGGGCGGACTGCGAGACGGTGGGGAACTGCGCCGTCGTCACGACGAGCGTCGTCTCCACCTTCTTGTAGGTGTAGACCTTGGCGACCTCGTTCCCCGACAGGTACACATAGCTGCCGTTGGTCCCGGCTGCCGTCCACGACGCGAACTGCTGAGCCAATGCGTCGGTGTCGAAGACCCCGCTGGTGCTGATGTACGCGTTACCGAGGTTCGAGCCTTGGCAGTCGTAGGCGAACGCCTTCGCCCAGCCGGTCTGCGCGATGTAGTTGTTCGCCGTGCCCGACGCCACACCGACGTACTCATAGGCGTCGAGCACCTGGCTCGCCGCGTACTGCGCGTAGTCGAAGGTGAAGACGGAGCGCCAGTACGACTTCCCGGTGTCATTCGGATTGCCGATGCGCCCGTACCCGTCGTGGATGACCGTCCCGTCCGACTTGTAGGCGTAGACGTTCGCGTGTCCCGTCGACTGAACCGTCGGGTCAACCGAGACCGGGTAGACCCGCGCGGGATCCCGCAACCAAACGAGGTCGGGAGTCACCGAGAGGATCCAGCCGCTGCCGTCCCTTGCGATAGTCATCGGCGCGTTCACCGTCGCCGGCTCCCGCACGCCGTCTTGGCCGGAGGAGTCCACCATCACTGCCGGGGGGATCGTCATAGCCACCGCGCCTGAGGCGGTCGACACCAGGTCGATCGATCCCGACTCGCCCTGCTGGACCGTGAACCCCGACCCCGAGATCCGCCACCGGTAGGTGACCGCCTTGGCCGGCGGCGCCGCCAGCACCACGGACTCCTTGACCGAACCTGGCGTCACCTCGTACTTCAGGTTCACCCCCGTCAGCACGTCCTGGTACTCCGCCACCGACCCGCGCCGGCTCAGCTTTGATGAACGCGCTCCGACCAACGAGATCTTCACCTGGGCGCCGGCACGGCTGACCTGCAACAGTTGCCCGGAGTCGCTGGATGGAGCGAACTGCGGCGACAAGGGATGGCGGTTGACCCGGCCACCGCCGACGCCGGCGGCCGCGACCGTCGTCGACGCGTCGAGCCACGCACCGGCGGACGAGTCCCAGACCCGCTCGGCCTGCGTGGACAGCACCGTCGAGTAGGTGCCGTCCAGGTTGCGGTACACGGTCGACGACTCGTCCCGGGACACCAGCGTCGATGTCGCCGCATCAAACCCGGAGACCGAGGACACAGGCACCTTCGTCGAGGGCCCCGCGGACGGCGCCGGGGCCGGGGCTGGTACCTGCGCCTGCCCCGTGCTCGCAGACTCGGGTCGCGTCGACAGGGCTGGCGACACGAGCGGCGGAACCTGATCGGGAGACGTCGAACGCGTCGCCGAGCCCGACGATGCCGACGGTACCGACGGCAACGAGGGCTCGACGGCCGCGACTGGCTCGCCGACCGTCACCACAAGTATCAGAGACACCGCGCCGGCCGTCAGGCCCGCCCAGCGACGACGACGCAACCCCGTCACGACGCGACCGCGCACGGCCACCGCCCCCCGCCTGGCCCACCGGCCGCTCAGCGCGCCCACACCGGCGCCCCTGCGCCGGCCCACGACGGGTCACGGCGCAGCGGCAACCTAGCGTCTCGTCACACACCGGTGGGAAGAAAGTCGTCAGATCCACCCGATCGGGCGAAATCGCACGAAAGCCTGGCTGACCAGCAGGGATGCAGTCCGTGAGTTGGACAGATGCCCATCTTGGTCACAGCGTGGAGTCACCAGTCCTGGGCCAATCGGGGTGCGTCGCGGTGAAGCGCGGTCGCCAGCGAGGCTCAGCGGGCGTCCGGGTCCGGCTCGTGCACGCCGAAGGTGTTGCCCTCGGTGTCCTGGAAGTAGCCCTGCCAGGCCACGCCCATCAGCGCCGCCTTGGGCAGCGCCACCACTCCCCCGGCCGCGAGGATCAACTCGGCGACCGCGTCGAAGTCGTCCACCTGCACCGTGCACACGTAGGCATTCGTGCCCTGCTCGGGGGGCGGGACCGCGGCGGGGCGCTGCAGCAGGCCGCCGTTGATGCCCGGCTCGTCGTCCGGGCCGGTGATGATGCCCCAGTAGACGGTGCCAACGGCCGGGCCGTAGTCGTCGAACCGCCAACCGAACACGCGGCCGTAGAAGGCCTTCGCGCGCTCGACGTCGTCGGCCTGGATCTCGAAGTGCACCACGCGGGCCATGTCGCTCCCCGTTCGCCGGTCGATGGCTCGCAACCAGCGTGCCAGGAGCCCGTCCAGGCCGCCCGTCAGATGACCTCACGCCGGGTCAGCCAGCGGAACGCGGCGAAGCTCGGCGGCAGGGGCAGCCAGAACGTCGCCAGCCGGTAGAGGACGACGGTGGCCAGCGCGACCGCCGGCGCCACCCCGACCCCCGTCAGCGCGGCGAGTAGCACTGCCTCCACCGCGCCGAGCCCGCCCGGCGTCGGCGCCGCCGAGGCCAGCGCACCCACCGACAGGTACAGCAGCGCGACGACGACGAACGACGCCCCGCCCCCGAACGCCTGCAGCGAGCAGTACAGGCACACCGCGTAGCCCAGCGGCACCAGAGCCACGCCGCCGAACAGCGCCGTCATCTTCGCCGGGCTCGCGGCGACGGACGACATCGCGGACAGGGCCTCGCGCAACGCCGGCCGCACGGTGACCCGCCACCAGCGGCGCACGGCCGGCAGTGCGACGAGCAGCCCGAGCACGCCGAGCACCCCGCCCGCCACGGCCAGCACCGTGCCGATCGGCGGCAGCGCCGCCCACGGCCCGTTCAGCGCACCCGTCGCCGCCGCCCAGATGGCGAACGAGGCGAGCAGCAGGATGTGCATGACGAACATCGCGGTCTCCTTGGCCGCACTGGCCGAGACGGACACCGGCATGGAGTAGCCGCGCTGCCGCAGGAACCGCACGTTGAGGCCCACTTGCCCGATCGCGCCCGGCGCCACCAGGGAGACCGAGCTGCTGGACAGCGAGACGAGCAGCGCCTGCCCCAGCGGCACCCGGCCCGGCGTACCGCCCGTCAGACCGATCGCGGCACCGAGATAGGTCACCACGGAGGCCACGACGACCGCCGGCAGCCAGCGCCAGTTGGCCGTGCGCACCGTCTCGAGCATCGTCGGCACGTCGGACAGCTGCGGCAGCAGCAGGTACATCGCCAGCGCCAGCGTCGCGCCGATCACCAGCGTGCGCGGCCGCACGCGCTCCACCTGGGCGAACACCGGCTCGCTCACGCCGGTGACCCGGCACACCTCGGCGACGAGCTCATCCAGTCCGCCGGACGCCTTGACCGCCGCCCGCGTGGTGCGCGTCAACGAGGCGGGCACCAGCCGGGCCAGCGCCCCGGCCAGCACGGCGCCGGGCAGCACATCCGTCGCCGCCGCCACGGCGGCCTGCGGCCCGACCCGGGCGCTGGTGCCGGCGAGCAGCTCGACCACGTCGCCCTCGAGCACGGCGTCCGACGCCGCCGCCTCGCCGAAGGCGACGTCGCGGACCCAGACCGCCCCGGCACCGTCGACGAGCAGCTGGGACAGCTGCAGGTCGCGGTGCGCGATGCCGGCGCGGCGCAGCGCGGCGACCTGCCGCCACGCGTCGGCCAGCACCTCCCGCGTCAGCTCGTCGTCGGACAGGTCGGCGAGCGGCCGACCCGGCACGTGCTCCACGACGAGCAGGAACTCCTCGTCGTGGATCGGTTGCACGGCCTTGAGGACGGGTGTGCGCACCCCGGAGCTGGCTGCGAGGAGCGACATCATCGCCTGCACCGTGGCGGCCTGCCGCGGCGAGGAGTACGACTGCTCGTCGCCGTCCTCCTTCAGCCGCAGCCACCGGTAGCGCCGCTGGAACATGTCGGTGCGCTGCTCGCGCTCGCCGATGGTGCGGCCGGCCAGCACGGTGCCGTCCGCCGTCGTCACGCGCAGCGGCCAGTCCGGCCACGTCGGGTCCTCCAGCGCGCCCACGCTGGTGACGACGATGTCCGCGCGGGCCAGGGCGCGCGACACCTCGCGCGGTCCCGCAGCCTCGAGCCGCCGGCCGAAGCCCACGAGCACCGCGGACCCGACCATCACGCCGAGCGCGAGCGCCACCACCAGGTCGAGCGGTGTGCTGCTGGAGGTCACCACCTGCGTGGCGACCAGGAGCCCGACCGTCACCCAGAGGGCGCGCGTCCAGCGCCGGGTCAGCTCGGTGCCGATGACGACGGCGCCCGCGGTGAATCCGGCGACGGCGCCGCCGACCGGCAGCCGCAGGCCGCCGGGGACCTCGAGCACCTGGTTGTCGCCGAGCAGCGCGCCGCCCAGCGCGGGCGCCAGGTAGCCGAGTGCGGCGAAGACGCCCGCGGCCACCACCGACGCGAGCAGGGCCAGCAGCGTCAGCCGCATCCGCCGCCGCACCAGCAGGGCCACCGGCGCCCCGACCACCACCAGCAGGAAGGCGGTCTGCGACATCACGGCGAGCAGCGAGATGACCACGGCCGGCACGTTCGACGCGAGGCGCGTCAGGTCCTCGGCCACCCCGCGCGCGGTCTCGTGCGCCAGCACGCTGGCGGCCAGCGCGGCGACCAGCACGATCGCGGCGACGACGAGGCGCGACGCGTCGACGGACGAGCGCCCCATGGTGCGCACGGGGGCGGCCACCGGCACGGCGCCGGCAGTCTGGTCCCCCGCTGACGGCGACGTCATGGGACGGTCAGGCGCCGACCAGGTGCTGGGCCAGGTAGCCGGCGACCTGGTCGAGCGCCACGCGCTCCTGCGCCATCGAGTCCCGGTGCCGCACGGTGACCGCCTGGTCGTCGAGCGTGTCGAAGTCGACGGTGATGCAGAACGGGGTGCCGATCTCGTCCTGCCGGCGGTACCGGCGCCCGATCGCGCCCGCGTCGTCGAAGTCGACGTTCCAGGACCGGCGCAGCTCGGTCGCCAGGTCGCGCGCCTTGGGCGAGAGCGACTCGTTGCGCGACAGCGGCAGCACCGCGGCCTTCACCGGCGACAGGCGAGGGTCGAGCCGCAGCACGGTGCGCACGTCGACGCCGCCCTTGGTGTTCGGCGCCTCGTCCTCCGCGTACGCCTCGACGAGGAACGCCATCAGCGACCGGGTCAGGCCCGCCGCCGGCTCGATGACGTAGGGCACGTACTTCTCGTTGGTCACCGGGTCGCGGTAGGACAGGTCCTGGCCGGAGTGCTCGGAGTGGGTGGACAGGTCGAAGTCCGTGCGGTTGGCGATGCCCTCGAGCTCGCCCCACTCGCTGCCGGTGAAGCCGAACCGGTACTCGATGTCCACCGTGCGCTTGGAGTAGTGGGACAGCTTCTCCTGCGGGTGCTCGTAGTGCCGCAGGTTCTCCGGTGCGATGCCGAGGTCGGTGTACCAGGCGGTGCGGGTGTCGATCCAGTACTGGTGCCAGTCCTCGTCGGTGCCGGGCAGGACGAAGAACTCCATCTCCATCTGCTCGAACTCGCGGGTGCGGAAGATGAAGTTGCCCGGGGTGATCTCGTTGCGGAACGACTTGCCGATCTGCCCGATGCCGAACGGCGGCTTCATCCGCGCGGCCTTCTGCACGTTGAGGAAGTTGACGAAGATGCCCTGCGCGGTCTCCGGGCGCAGGTAGTGCAGGCCGGACTCGTCCTCGACCGGGCCGAGGTAGGTCTTGAGCATCATGTTGAAGTCGCGCGGCTCGGTCCACTGGCCGCGGGTGCCGCACGCGGGGCACGGCAGGCCGGCCAGGCCGCCCTCGGGCGCGTGGCCCTTGCGCTCGGTGAACTCGTCGACCAGCTGGTCCTCACGGAAGCGCTTGTGGCAGGACAGGCACTCGGTCAGGGGGTCACTGAACACGCCGACGTGGCCCGACGCCACCCACACCTGCCGCGGCAGGATCACCGCGGAGTCCAGGCCGACGATGTCGTCGCGGCTGGTGACCATGGTCCGCCACCACTGCCGCTTGATGTTCTCCTTGAGCTCGACGCCCAGTGGTCCGTAGTCCCACGCGGACCTCGTCCCGCCGTAGATCTCCCCGCTGGGGAAGACGAACCCGCGCCGCTTGGCGAGGGAGATGACGGAGTCGAGACGGGAAGGCGCGGCCACGGGGGTCTCCTGGGTCTGGGGCTCTCCGCGGCTGGGTGCCGCGGGACAACCGGCTCAGGCTACCGGGCGGTGGCGGGCGGTCGTCGTCCAGGGGGTGTCCCTGACCTGGCGGATAAGATCGATCCGTGACCGATGTGGCCCAGGCGTACGGACTCGGCGGCCAGCCGCTGCTCGTCGTACTGGTGGCGCTGTTCGCGATCGTCCTGCTCCGCTCGCACGCCACGTACTGGGCCGGCCGCGCCGTCACGCGGGGCGCCCGGCTCGGCACCGAGAAGATCGCCGGGCCACGGTGGTGGCAGCGCACGGTGCACCGCGTGCAGGACGTGACGTCGCGACCCGCCGCCCGGCGGGGCCTGGACCTGGTGCGCCGCTGGGGGGCCCTTGCCGTGGTGCTGGCCTACGTGACGGTGGGCGTGCAGACCGTCGTGTTCGCCGGATCGGGCCTGCTGCGGATGCCGTACCTGCGGTTCACCCTCGCCTCGCTGCCCGGGGCCGCAGCGTGGGCGCTGATCTGGGCCACCGTCGGCCTCGGGGCGGTGTACGGCGCCGTGGCGCTCGCCGCCGCGTCGCCGTGGGTGCTCGCCGGCGTCGCCGCACTGGTCGCCCTCGTCGTCGCGCTCGTCCTGCTGCGTCGTCGGGCCACCGCACGGGACGACGAGGCCGGCGGGGCGTCCACCGTCGCGTGAGGCGCTCCCGCGCCGGCCGCGGGAGCGGTCAGGAACCGTCGGGGCGGTCGACCGCGGCGCCGTAGCGGCGGTCCCGGCGGGCGTAGGTCTCGACGGCCCGCCACAGGTGCCGGCGGTCGACGTCCGGCCAGGGCTCGTCGAGGAACACCAGCTCGGCGTACGCCGCCTGCCAGATCATGAAGTTGCTGGTCCGCTGCTCGCCCGACGAGCGGACGAACAGGTCGACGTCCGGCAGGTCGGGCTCGTCGAGATGGCGCTGCACGGTGCGCTCGGTGACCTTCTCCGGGTCCAGGCGACCCGCCGCCACCTCCCGCGCGATGGCGCGGGCGGCGTCGGCGATCTCCGCGCGACCGCCGTAGTTGACGCACATCGTCAGCGTGCACACGGAGTTCTCGCGGGTCTGCTGCTCGGCGCGCTCGAGCTCGCCGATCACCGACCGCCACAACCGGGGACGGCGCCCCGCCCAGCGCACCCGCACGCCCCAGGAGTCCATCAGGTCGCGGCGGCGGTGCAGCACGTCGCGGTTGAAGCCCATGAGGAACCGCACCTCGTCGGGCGAGCGCTTCCAGTTCTCGGTGGAGAAGGCGTACGCCGACACGTGGCGGACGCCGACCTCGATCGCGCCGGCGACGACGTCCAGCAGGGCGGCCTCCCCCGCGGCGTGCCCGGCCGTGCGCGGCAGACCGCGGGCGTTGGCCCACCGGCCGTTGCCGTCCATGACGATCGCGACGTGCCGCGGCACGAGGTCCGCCGGGATGTCCGGGGGCCGCGCGCCGGACGGGTGCGGCGGGGGCGGGACGGGCGTGCGGGCGGCCACCTAGACCCTCTCGACCATCGGCAGCGAGCGCAGCCGGCGCTCGAGGTGGAACTGGCAGTACGCGGCCACCAGGCCGTCGGACTCGGCGCGGTGCCGCTCGGCCGACGCGTCGGCGGTCGCCCAGTCGCCGGACAGCAGCGCCGCGAGCAGCAGGAACGTCTCCGGGGCGGGTGCCGCCGCGCCCGGCGGACGGCAGGCCGCGCACACCGCGCCGCCCATCGCGATGGCGAACGCCTGGTGCGGCCCGGGGGTCCCGCAGCGGGCGCAGTCGGCGAAGCTCGGCGCCCAACCCGCCACCGCGAGCGCCCGCAGCAGGTACGAGTCGAGGATCAGGCCCGGCATGTGGTCGCGGCCCGCCAGCGCCCGCACCGCGCCCACCAGCAGCCAGAACTGCTGCACGGCCGGCTCGTGCTCCGCCTCGACCAGCCGGTCGGCGGTCTCCAGCATCACGGTGCCCGACGTGAACAGGGGGTAGTCGTCGCACATCGCCCGGCCGTAGGCGCCGAGCACCTCCACCTGCGTGATGATGTCCAGCGACCGGCCGGTGCTCGCCATCACGTCGACGTGCATGAACGGCTCGACCCGGGCACCGAACCGCGACGTGGTGCGGCGCACGCCCTTGGCGACCGCGCGCACCTTGCCGTGCGAGCGGGTCAGCAGGGTGACGATGCGATCGGCCTCACCCAACGGGTGCGTGCGCAGCACGATCGCCTCGTCGCGGTAGAGGGTCACCGGGTCATTGTCCCCCGCGGCACCGACGAATCCCGGCAACCGGGTTGCTCCGCTTCTTCGGTCCGCGTTTCGGCTCCCACGGTGGGTCTGCCCTCGGTACGGTCCGGGCATGAGGGGGCAAGGGATGCAGACCGTCGAGCTGCTCGACGGCGAACCTGACCGTGCGCCCGACGACGGCGGGGACGCAGGCACGGGTGCGTGGTTGACGGGGAAGCCGCGCTGGTGGCTGGCCGGTATTGCTGTACTGCTCGTGGTCGTGCTGGGTGCGGCGCAGTGGGTGATCCGCTCCCGCGAGGACGCGGCGGCTGCGCGACTGGCCGCCGTGGACGGGGTCGTCGCGGAGGTCGACGGTCCGCTCGACATCGCACGGAGCTACTCCGCGATGGACGCCTACGCCCTCTTCGGGTCGGAGGGCGCTCAGCTGGTGCGTGGGGATGACGGCTCGCTGACCTACCGGTGGGCCGCGGGAACTGCCGACGACCCCGGCTGGAGCACGCCCGTGCTCGGTCCGGTGCCCGCCCTGGCAGATGCCCTGTGGGTCAGCAGCACGAGCAGCTGCATGCCGGATGTCGAACCGGGCGAGGACGTCTCGACCGCCACCCGGGTGGTATGCCTGATCACCGACGGCGGCACCAAGATCCTCGCCGACGACGGAACCTCCGTGGAGGTGCGCGCGACCACGACGTTCGTCGAGGTGCTCGACACGGCCGACGGAATGCCGCTCGCGCAGTGGCCCGCGCCGCGCGCCCAGACGTACGCACTGAACGGCGAGCAGATCGTCCTCGGGGTGATCGAGGATGCGGCCGACGTGTTCACCGGCCGAGATCTGCTGGCCGGCGACGTGCGCTGGACCCACGAGGTGCCGGTCACGGAACCGCTCCTGCTGGAGAACCCGATGATGCGGAACGTCAGCGCATCCCGCGCCGGGGACCTGGTCGCGCTTCGGGTGTCCTCCGGTGAGCTGCAGCTGCTGTCCGGCGACGGACGCGTCGTGCGCGACGGAATCGGTGGCGACGGCAGCAGCTCCTGGGGATGGTCCGTCGACCCGGCCGGCCGGCTCCTCGCGGTGTTCTGGGGCGATGACGCCGCGAGCGCCTCGGTCACGGTCGTGGCGCCGGACGGGGACCCGAGCGCGGATCGCATCCTGACGGGCAGCCTCGTCCAGGCCGAGGTGGACGACGGCAGCGTCCCTGACCTGGTCCTGACGGCAGACTCGGTGCTGCACGCGTGGGATGCGAAGTCAGGTTCCGAGCTCTGGGCGTCGACCGAGGCGTCGGACCTCCCGCTGGGCACCGCGCCGCTGTCCGTGCTCGTCGTCCGCGGACGGCTCTACGTCCTGAGCGAAAAGGGTGTCGCCGCGCTCGACGGCCGCACGGGCGAGACGCTGTGGCGGGTGGACCCGGGCGAGGGCGAGGTGCCGACGGCGCTGCTGACCGATGCGCACCACCTGCTGATCGCCTACGAGCGCTCGGCACTCGACGGGGGATCGTTCCTCGTCGCCTACGACTTCGCCGAGGGCGCCGAGGTGTCCCACATCCCCTACCCGACCGGCATCGACCACCTCGCGGTCTGGGACGGCCAGCTCATCGGGTACGACCAGGAGGGCACCACGTTCGCCCTGCTCAGGTGACGCGGACCGGGGTCAGCGCTCCTTGCGGTTGACCGCCGAGACGATCGCCTTGAGCGAGGCCGTGGTGATCGACGGGTCGATGCCGACGCCCCACAGGATGTCCCCGCCGAGGGCCACCTCGACGTACGCGGCGGCGGTGGCGTCGCCGCCGGCGGACAGGGCGTGCTCGGCGTAGTCCAGCACCGCCAGGTGCACGCCGAGCGTGCCCAGCGCGTCGACGAAGGCCGCCACCGGGCCGTTGCCCGAGCCGCGCACCGTCCGCTCGACACCCCGGTCCAGCAGGTCGACCTCGAGGGTGTCGTTGCCGCCCTCGGTGCTGGTGGCGCGCGTGCCGCGCAGCGTGAAGCGGCCCCACGGGTCCAGCGGGTCGGCGTCCACCGGCACCGCTCCGTCGCGCACGCGAGCGCTGGTCATCGACGCGAACTCCGCGGGCAGGTACTCGTCGACGAAGATCCGCCACAGCTCGTCGGCCGTCACCTCGGTGCCGTGCGTGTCGGTGTGCCGCTGCACCACCTGGGAGAACTCGATCTGCAGCCGGCGCGGCAGGTCCAGGTCGCGCTCGGACTTCATGAGGTAGGAGATGCCGCCCTTCCCGGACTGGCTGTTCACCCGGATGATCGCCTCGTACGAGCGGCCGACGTCCTTGGGGTCGATCGGCAGGTACGGCACCGCCCAGACCAGGTCGTCGATGCCGACCCCGGCCGCCGCGGCGTCGCGCTCCATCGCCGTCAGCCCCTTCTTGATCGCGTCCTGGTGCGAGCCGGAGAACGCGGTGAAGACGAGGTCGCCGCCGTACGGGTGCCGCTCGCCGACCGGCATCTGGTTGCAGCGCTCGACGACGCTGCGCACGTGCGGCAGGTCGGAGAAGTCGATCTGCGGGTCGATGCCCTGGCTGGCGAGGTTCATCCCCAGCGTGACGAGGTCGACGTTGCCGGTGCGCTCGCCGTTGCCGAACAGGCAGCCCTCGATGCGGTCCGCGCCGGCGAGGTAGCCCAGCTCGGCGGCCGCGACCGCCGTGCCGCGGTCGTTGTGCGGGTGCAGCGAGAGCACGACGCGGTCCCGGTGGCGCAGGTGCCGGCCCATCCACTCGATCGAGTCGGCGTACACGTTGGGGGTGGCCATCTCCACCGTCGCCGGCAGGTTGATGATCACCGGGCGGTCGTCGGTGGGGTCCAGCTCGTCGAGCACCGCGTTGCACACCCGCACCGCGAACTCCAGCTCGGTGCCGGTGTACGACTCGGGGCTGTACTCGTAGAACACCTCGGTGTCCGGGACCAGCTCCTCGTACTTCTTGCAGAACCGGGCACCCGAGACCGCGATGTCGACGATCCCGTCCTCGTCGGCGGCGAACACGACGCGCCGCTGCAGCACCGACGTCGAGTTGTACAGGTGCACGATCGCCTGCCGGGCGCCGGCGATCGCCTCGTACGTGCGCTCGATGAGGTGCTCGCGGCACTGCGTGAGCACCTGGATCACCACGTCGTCGGGGATCCGGCCCTCCTCGATGAGCATCCGGACGAAGTCGAAGTCCGTCTGGGACGCGGAGGGGAAGCCGACCTCGATCTCCTTGTAGCCCATCGAGACGAGCAGCTCGAACATCGCCAGCTTGCGCGCCGGGTTCATCGGCTCGATGAGGGCCTGGTTGCCGTCGCGCAGGTCGACCGCGCACCAGCGGGGGGCGCGGGTGACCCGGCGCTGCGGCCAGGTGCGGTCGGGCAGGTCGACGGCGATCTGCTCGTGGAAGGGGCGGTACTTGTGCACCGGCAGGCCTGACGGCTGCTGCGGGCTGCGGTCCTGGTAGCTCATGTCGTCCTCGTTCGTCGTCGCGGGCCGTGGGTCAGCCGGCACAGCGGGACTCCGCGACGAGGATCCGGCTAGAGGGCCTCGTCGCGGCGAGGAAGGAGGAGTCCGCTCCACGACACCCGGGCACCATACCGCTCACGCCGGTGGCCTCCGCAACCCGTCCACGGAGCGCGCCGGCCTCGGTCGTCGTCAGCCCAGCGCGACGACCCCGGTCGCGGTGCGCGCCAGCAGCTGCCCGCCGGCCGCGTCGAGCGCGACGACGCCGCGGTCCACCGGCACCGACCAGACCCGCAGGCCGTCGCGCAGGCCGCGCGCCACCAGGTTCGTGGCGCCGTCCGGGTCGGCCTCCACGGCCAGCACCACCGCGCCGTCCGACCGGGGCGCGATGGCCTCGGCGGTCCCGGTGGGCACCTGCCACAGCTCGCGGCCGGTGCGGCCGTCGACCACGCCGTACCGGCCGTCGCCCGCCACCACCACGGTGCCGTCCACCACGGCGACCGCTCCCAGCGACGTGTCGAGGGTCCAGTGCACCGCACCCGTGGTGTCGACCCCGCGTAGCTGGGTGTTCCAGTCGATGACGACGACGTCGCCGAGCGAACCGTCGTCGGACTGCAGGCGCGCGGGCAGTCCCTGGACGGCGGCGACCACCACGCCGTGGTCGTCGTACAGGTGGCCCCCGACGACGGTGTTGAACGTGGCGAAGCCGTCGGGGATCTCGGTGAACTCGGACTGCATCCCGATGGGCGAGTAGTTGACCACCGACCCGTCCGTCAGGGCGACCACCTCGGAGGCGAAGCCACGGATGGTGGCGAACCGGGCGCCGACGGCCACCGTGACGGCCCGCTGGTCACCCCGCATGACGTCCGTGGTCAGGTGCGACCAGACGACGGCGCCCGTGCGGGCGTCGCGACGTTCGAGGAGCGCCCGGCCGTCGTCGAGCACGGTGCCCACCACGAGGTCGTCGGCCACCCGTCCGAACCCGACCAGCTGGCCGTCCACGGTCCATCCGCCCAGTCCCTGCCCGTCGGTCGACGACAGTGCGATCACCTGCGCGGCGAAGCCGCTGTCGAAGGACGCCACGCACACCACGAGCGCGCCGACATCGGAGACCTCGGCGCCACCGCCGGGACACACCACCTCCGGGGACTCACCGCCCCAGCCGCTGGACGGGAACACCGCCGACGACCAGCGCAGCGTGCCGTCCGCCACCGCGTAGGCGGACACCCACCACAGCTGGCCGCGCAGCACCGACGTGACCACCTGGTCGGCCGCGACGACCACCCCACCCGCACCCGGCGTGGCGGGGGCCCGCCAGCGTTCCACGGGCGCGGCGACGAGGGGTCGGACCATGCCGGGGATGCCGGCGATCCGGTCCGCCTCGGCTCCCTCCCGGGCGTCCACGGACTGCGAGGTGGCCAGCAGCGCCACGACGCACGCCACGGCGACGCCCGCCAGCCACACCCAGTGCCGCAGTGCCCAGCCCCGCGTGGGCCGCTCCGCGTCCGGGGTGGGGGCGACCTCGATCGCGGCGCCCTCCGGACCCTCGGCCCTGGCGTCCTCGTCGATCTCGACCCGCAGCATCTTCGCTGCCGGGCGCATGCCCGTCACACCGCGATCCTAGGCGCGCGCGTCCGGCACGTCTTGTGCCGCGTCGGGGACGACCCGTAGGGAGCGGTCCCCGAAGACGACCACGGCGCCGGGGGTGAGCCGCAGCTGTCGATCCGTGGCGCAGGCCACCGCGCCACCGTCCGGCAGGTGCACCACGGTGCCGTTCGTCGAGCCGCGGTCGGCGACCCAGACCCCGTGCTCGTCGACGCCGACCTGCACGTGGGTCTTGGACACCGACCGCCGCGGGTCGACCACCCGGACCAGCTGGATCGGGACGAGCGCCGCGGGGTTGCGGCCGAGCAGGGCGGTGCCGCGCACCTCCACCCGGGAGCCGTCGTCCAGCTCCAGCGACACCCGCGGGGTGCTCGGGGTCGCCGGGGGCGACGAGGTCTCCGGCGGGGCAGTCGGGGTCGGCCCGGGCCCCTCGGGGCGCGTCGCACGGTGCGTCACCTCCAGCTCCGGGGCGAGGCCGTATGCCAGCACCGGCGCCGGGCGCTGCATCGACGCCGGGCGTTGCACCGGCAGCGCGCGCGTGTCCACGTCCGCCCCGGCGCGCTGCGGCGAGAGCGCCGCGAGCTGCAGCACGCCCGTGCCGCCGGAGGCGGTGCCGCCCGCCCACACCGGCAGGTCCGCACTGCCGGCCGACGTCGCGACCACCGCCCCGGACCCGGTGAACGCCGGCGGGACGCGCATCGAGGCGGACGACGCGGACGTGCCGGGGTGGGCCGGCTCCGGGCCCCGACGGACTGCCGGCGTACCGGGGACCAGCGAGGTCCGACCGCGCGGCACCGTCCGCAGCACCTCCGCACCGGCCGCGCGGTCGTGCCACCCGCGGAGCCGTCCGGTCCGGTCCAGCAGCGGCGAGCACAGCACGACGAGCGGACCCAGCACCGGCACCACCCCTGCGGCGAGCACCACCAGCCCCCGGAGCAGCACCCGCCACGGCCCGATCGGGGCACGGTCGACCGCGTCGACCGTGCGCACGCCGAGCACCCACCGGCCCACCGTCCAGCCGAGGCGACCGTGCACCAGCCACTGCGCGAGCAGGACCGCGGTCAACACCGCCGCGGAGCCGATCGTCACGGCGGTCCCGATCGTCGCGGACGTCACCGCAGGGCTCCGCGCCAGCTCGAGCGCCAGCACGCCGCCACCGCCCACCGCCGCGACCAGCACGTCCACCAGGCCGGCGACGCTGCGACGTCCGAGGCCCACCGGGCGGTCCTGCACGTGCAGCGCCACCCGCCCGCGCCCACGCGCCGCGGTCATCGTCCCCCGCGGCGCAGTGAGGCCGTCGAGTACCGGGCCCGCAGCCGCTCGCGCCGCGTCGCGCTCGCGCGCATCGCCGTGGCCGTCCGCTGCACCTCTGCCCAGAAGGCGCCGACCTCGTCGGGTGTCGGCACTCCGGCACGGAACACGGCCCGATCGGCACGGTCGGCCAGTCCCACCAGGGCGGTCGCCACCGGCGCCCGGCGCTCCGACGGCGCCGCCAGGAAGGACGCCGCCACCGCACGCGCCGCCTCGCGCCGGGTGGCCCGCGGCGCCGGGGGCCGTCGCAGGTCCACCGCGGCGTCCATCACCTCGTCCCAGCCTCCGGCCACGGTGGTCACCGGATCCGGTGCGCGCCGCCGCCGTCGCCGGCGGCGAACCTTGAGCGCGCCGATCACCAGCACCGGGCTGAGCAGCACCAGCAGCCCCGCGGCGCCGACGCCGGTCCAGCCCAGCACGACGAGCCACGTCGGGTGTCCCCGGTCGGGATCGGGGTCCGGCATCGAGTCCGGCTGGGCCGTGTCGTCGTCCGGCGGCGCGACGTCCGGCTGGGCGGGCGGCGGTGGCTGGACCACCTGCGGCAGCGGATCGGCGGGCTTCGGGTCGGGGTTCGGGTCCACGGTCTTCGCCGCGGGCGGCGTCGCGTCGAACGGCACCCAGCCGTACCCGGCGAACGCCACCTCCACCCAGGCCTGCACGTCCCCGCCGGTCACCTCCACGGCACCGTCGGCATCGACCGTCGGTGTGCCGTCCCCGCCCACTGCCGAGCCCGGGACGAAGCCCAGCACCACGCGGGCGGGCAGACCCATCGACCTGGCCAGCAGCGCCATCGTCGCGGCGTACTGCTCGCCGTCGCCGACGATGACGTCGCTCTCGAGGAACCCGGCGAGCCGGGCCGCGCCGTGCCCGGACAGCGAGGACTCCTCGCCGGACAGCCCATGGCTGAAGTAGCCGTTCTCGACCAGCCACTGGGAGAGCGCCTGCGCGACCTCCGCCGGGTTGCCCGCGTCGCGGGCGATCTGGGGGGCCAGCGAGTCGATCCGCGACGGCACGCCGACGGCCTGTGGCAGCGCCACCGACGCCGCAGGCGTGGCGCCGAGCGCCACGACCGTGGGCGTGGCCGGGACGACGACGTCGAGGGTGTAGCGCAGCCCGTCGTGCACCCCGCCGGTCAGCACCGCCGCCCCCGTGGCGTCGTTGAACCGCAGCCCTGACGCGTCGGCCCCGGCGACGTCGATGCCGGTGGCCCGCCCCACCGTCGGCAGCCACACGCCCGACAGGGCCCGCACCTGCACCTGGATCGTCGCCCGCTGGCCGGCGGCGGAGGTCGGGATGAGCTCGCCCACGCGACGGAACTCGCCGGACGCCTGCGCGGTGCCGCCGCCGGCGACGTTCCACACCACCCCGTCGTACCGGTCGAGCGTCGCCAGCCGGATCCGCGCACCCTCCGGCAGGCCCGACACGGTGAACATCACGGTGTCCTCGTCCTTGACGAAGGCCCGGAACGCGGCCAGCGGGCTCGGGTAGTCGTTCGGGTCGAACGGCGGCACGATCTCGTCGCGCAGCACGAAGCGCGGCCGCTCGTCGACCAGCCGGGCGCCGCCCACCGCGCCGGCGCCGACCGCCACCGCGAGCACCAGCGCGAGGGCCAGCACCCGCCGGGGGCGAAGCAGACCGGCCCGCCACGATGCCCAGCCGCCCAGCACGACGAGCAGCACGGTGCCGGTCACGGCGGGCGGCACCGGCGGGGTGCGGGTGCCGAGCAGCGCCGCGGCCACCGCCACCCCCACCGGCACCAGCGCAGCGAGCGCCGCCGTGCCGGGGCGGGCCGCCCGCAGGGCGAGCGTCACCGCCACCGTGGCACCGACCAGGGCGAGCACGAACGGCGCGACGAGCAGCGTGCCCCCCGAGCCGAGCGGCGGCTGCAGGGTCACCACCTGCGACCAGGCCGTGACGATGCCGCGGGCCAGGGCGGCCGCCGTCCCGGCGCCGGGCAGCACGCCGCGCAGCGTCGTCGTCGGCGCCGCCAGCGCGCCCCCGGCCACCAGATAGACCACCAGCACCGCCGCGAGCACACCGAGCGCGGACCAGCGCCGCCAGGCACCGACGACCGCGAGCGCGAGCCCCAGCAGCAGCCCGCCGACGATGGCCGGCAGCACCGCGCGCGCGCCGAACACCGGCAGCAGCGGTGTCAGCGCCCACGCGGTCGCTCCCACCAGGCACGACGCGTCCACGGCGGCGCGCCCACCGCCACGACGCAGGGTGCGGCGCCCGGCGGCCCGGCGCCGCTGCGGGCGCGGTCGGGTCGGCGCGGCCGTGACCGGTGCAGCCGACGGTGCCGCGGTGACGGTCGTCACGGCAGCACCGCCCGGCGCAGCACACGCGGCAGGTCGTCCAGCGTGGGCAGCGTGGCGAACGTCAACGAGCCCTGGGTCCGGACGCGCAGCGCCTCGTCCGGGGCGCAGCGCACCAGCACCGTGCGCACCCCGGCCGGCACCTGCCGCGCCGCCAGCCGCAGGTCGGCCTCGTCGGGCGCGGACCCGGTCAGCAGGAACGCGACCGAGGCGTCCGAGCCGCCCTCCCGGGCCACCCGGCGGCCCACCGTCGACGACCCGCTGCCGGACGCCCGCAACGCCACGCCGGAGCAGTCGTCCAGCAGCAGGGCGGGAGTCTCGACCCGCAGCCGGCCCGGACCGGCGAGCACCGTCAGGGCCCGCTCGTCGCGCAGCGCCTGCACGCCGATCGAGGCGACCGCGGACACCGCCAGCTCGAACTCGTCGTCGGACCGGTAGTCGCGGGCGGCGTCCGCGAGCACCAGCACGGTCCGGGTGCGCCGGGTGTCCTCGAACTGCTTGACCATGAGGGTGTCCCGGCGTGCGGAGGTACGCCAGTGGATGTAGCGCCGGTCGTCGCCGGCCACGTAGTCACGCAGGGCGTGGAAGGACAGGTCGGAGTCGGACCGTTCACGCGTCGCCTGGCCCTCCAGGTCGTGCAGCAGCCCGGAGCTCGCCCCTCCGAGCGGCACCACCCGCGGGTGCACGTAGAGGTCCACGGGGTCCGTCCAGCGCACCGAGCGCCGCACGAGGCCCAGCGGGTCGCCGCGCCAGGACCGGACCGGCCCGATCACGACGACCGCGCGACGCGCCGTCGGGATCGCGAACACCTCTTCGTGGCGGGCGCCCGGCGCGAGCGACGGCACCGCGAGGTCGGCGCCCGACGAGCCGACCGGCAGCTCGATGCGCGAGGGCAGCGCCCGGCGGCGCGCCACGTTGCGCACCTCGACCCGGCCCACCGCCCGCTGGCCGATCGCCACCCGGCGGTCCGCCATGTCCAGCCGCACGTCGTACCGGGTCCGTCCCGCCGTCATGCCCAGGGCCAGCACGGCCACCGCGGCCGCGCCGACTCCGAGCGCGGCCAGCTCGGCCCAGCCGAGCCACCGGCCGACGACGACGCCGAGCGCGGCCACCACGACTGCGGCCCAGCCCAGCGACGAGACCCGCAACCCCACCTCAGACCGCCCGCACCAACGGCGGCGCCACCTCGGCCAGCACCTGGGCCACCACCTGCTCGGCCGTCACGCCGGCGAACTCCGCCTCGGGGTCCAGCATGAGGCGGTGCGCGAGCACCGGCTGGGCCAGGTCCTTGACGTCGTCCGGGAGCACGTAGTCGCGCCCCGCGGCGGCCGCCCACACCTTCGAGCACCGCACCAGCGCCAGCCCGCCCCGCACGCTGGCGCCCAGCGATGTGCGCGGGTCGATGCGGGTGGCCTCGATCAACCGGGCGATGTAGTCCAGCACCGCCTCCTCGATGTGCACCGTCAGCGCCAGGTCGCTCATCTGCTCGACGCCCTCGGTGGTGATCCGCGGGTGCAGCGCCCGGGTGCGGTCCTTCGCGCCGGACAGGATCTCGATGGTGGACGCCCGGTCCGGGTAGCCCAGCGACGCCTTGAGCAGGAACCGGTCGAGCTGGGCCTCCGGCAGGCGGTACGTGCCGGCCTGCTCGACGGGGTTCTGGGTGGCGATCACCATGAACGGGCGGCCCACCGGGTGGGTCACGCCGTCGACGGTGACGTTGCTCTCCTCCATCACCTCCAGCAGCGCGGACTGCGTCTTCGGCGAGGCGCGGTTGATCTCGTCGGCCAGCACGACGGAGGCGAACACCGGCCCGGGGTGGAACTCGAACCGCCGGCTCGACTGGTCGTAGATCGTCACGCCGGCGACGTCGGACGGCAGCAGGTCCGGGGTGAACTGGATCCGGTGGTGGCTGCCGTGCACGGTCGCGGCGATCGCCTTCGCCAGCGACGTCTTGCCGGTACCCGGAGCGTCCTCCAGCAGCACGTGGCCGTCCGCGAGCATCGCGGTCAGCGCCAACCGGACGGTGCGCTCCTTGCCGAGCACCGCCTGGCCGACGTTGGCCACCAGCGTGTCGAACGTCTCCGCGAACCAGGCGGTCTGGTCGGGGGTCATGGCGGGTGTCTCCTCGGTGGGGGGTTCTGGGTGGTCGGAGGGTCGGAGGGCGCTAGCCGGAGGGGAACGTCACGGGGACCGGGGTGGACCACGGTCCCCACGCGCCGGAGTCGTTGCGGGCGCGGACGTCCACGCTCACCGTGCTGCCAGGCGGGTAGCTGCCGGTGGTCGTCGCGGCCAGCGTGGCGGCGTCGGTCTGCGCGGACTCGAGCACGCTCTGCCCGTCCTCGGTCCGCACGCGCCACTCGTAGGTCGTCAGGTCACGACCCCCGGTGCTGGCGGGCGCCACCCAGCCGAGCGTCAGCGCCGTGCCCTCCGGGGTCACCTGGGCGGTCAGTCCGGTCGGCGCTCCGGGCGGGCCGGGCTGACCCGGCTGCCCGGAGCCCGAGCCCTGCACCCACGCGCCACCGTTGTGCTGCCGCACCTCGACGAGCACGGCGCCCCGGGACGACCGGTACGTCGTCGGGAGCGGGGCCGTCGCGGTGACCGCGACCCACGGACCGTGGTCGATCCGGTACTCGGTGGCGAGGATCGGCGCACCGCCGGCGTCGCCGAAGACGACCGCGATCACCACCTCGTCGACGTCCCCCGGGCCCACCGTGACCGTCGGCGCCTGGGGCGCGGTGACCACGGTCGTCGCCGTGACGCCTGCCGGCGAGCCGGTCTCCCCCGCCGTGTTGAGCGCGGCCACGGTGAACGTGGGCGTCGAACCCCCGGCCAGGCCGGTGACCTCGGTGGACGTCTGCCGGCCCGGCACCGTGGTCACGGCGCCCGTCGGGCCGGTGATCAGGTAGGACGCGATGGTGACGCCCGACCCGCCGGAGTCGGCAGGCGGATCCCAGCGCAGCACCACCCGTCCGTCGCCCCACGGCCGGTTCTCGCCGGCGCTCGACGACTCGGCCGTGACGTTGAGCGGCGTCCCGGGCGCGCTCCACACCTCGCCGGTGGTCAGCCCTTGCGCGGACCTGCCCGCCTTGTTCACCGCGACGACGCGGACCTGGTACTGGCGCCGCTCCGCATCGCGGATCTGGTAGGAGGTCGCCAGGCCGACGTCGGTCCACCCGCCACCGTCGACGGACACCTCGTAGCGCTGCACCGGGTCTCCGCCGGTGGCGCCGCCGGCCAGGGCCGCCCAGGTGACGTCGATGACGTTGCCGGACACCCCCGTGCTGCGCCGCGACGCGCTCGGCGCCGGCGCGTCCGGCGCCCGGGCCGGGGTCTCGGTGACCGCCTCCGACCATGCGCTGGGCTCGGGGGCACGGTTGTGCGCCTGCACCTGCACGGTGTACGAGGTGCCGTTCTCCAGGCCCCCGATCCGCAGCGAGGTGCTGGTCGCGGTGAACGTCGACTGACCGGTGGTCGTCCGGGGCGTGATCTGCACGGTGTAGCTGGTCACCGGTGACCCGGTGAGCGGTGGGGCGAGCCAGCCGGCCGTCAACGCGCCGTCCGCGAACGCCAGGCTCACCGAGGTCGGCGCGTCGGGCACGGCGTCGGGCCGGGCCGGCGCCGAGGCGTCGGAGGGCGGCGAGAAGTCCACCGCGTTGCGCGCGGCGACGGTGAACGTGTACTCGACGTCGTTCGTCAGGGCGTCGATCGTGCACGTGGTGCTCACGCACGAGCGCACGATGTTGCCCGGCTGTGCGGTGACGCGGTACTCGGTGATCGGCCTTCCGCGGCTGTCCGGTGCGGTCCAGGACAGCACCACCGTGCGGTCGCGCACCTCGACCACCCGCGGCGGCGCGGGCTGCAGCGGCGGCCCGCTGACGACGAGCACGACGCGGCCCTCCACCTCGCGGTCTGGGTCGTCCGTCACGTCGCGCACGCGGTAGCGCACCGTCAGCTCGCCGACGAAGTCGGCCGCCGGGGTGACGACCACCTGGCTCGACGTCGCGCTCGCGATCCCGGCGCCCGCCGTCTCGACGGTCGCTCCGACGACGGTCAGCGGCCCGTCGTCCGGGTAGGGGTTGAACGCGCCGGAGAGCACCCCGACCGTCGTCGCGCGGCCCTGCACCCCGTCGTCCACCCGCCAGTCCAGCACCCGGGCACGTTGCCGCGTGCTGGCCGTCACGGCCAGGTCGAGGGTGACCGTCATCGAGCCCGACTTGCCGTAGCCGATCGTCAGGTCGAGCGCTCCTGTGGTGCCCTTGGCCACCTGGGCGCCGGCGGACACGGCGAGCGTGGACCCGCTGAGCGCCACCGTGAACCCGGCGGGCACGGCGGAGGCGATGTCGAACTCGTAGTCGTCGGCCACGCCGGGCCGCCCGTCGGCGCCGGTGAGGAAGGCCAGCAGGTCGACGGACAGCGGCGCGTCGCCGGGCCCCACCCGGATCTGCGAGGGCGCGAACGTCGGCGGGTGGTCGTCGGCCGCCACCACCGTGATCGGCAGCGTGATCAGCGCGGTCCTGGCCAGCAGGTCTCCCGCTCCGGTCGCGTCCGTGACCAGCACCGTCACCGAGGCCGGCCCGGCGTAGTCCGGCGCGGACGTGAACTGCACCGTGCGCGAGTCCACCACCAGCGCGCTGCCGTCGGACCGGGTCGCGGTCACCTGGGCCTCGTCGGCGACGGACGGGCTGCGTCCCGGCGCCACCTTGATCCGCTCGTCGAGCGGGATGACCAGCGGCACACCCGACGCGATGGTCAGCTCGTCCAGTCCCGGCCGCAGGGTCGGCGGGAAGTTGCCCAGGGCGGGCACGGTGATGAAGGCGTACGTCCACGCCGAGGGGTCGGTGGCGTTCGTCAGCAGGTACGGGATCGTCTGCGCGGTCCCGGCGAGCGCGACGACGACGGTGCGGCCCACGACCACGGCCACCGACGCGGCCGTGGTCGGCACCGACAGCTCGAGGTCGGACAGCGGGCCGCTGGGGTTCTGCGCCACGGCCAGCACGTCGACCGCGACGGAGGTCAGCCCGAAGGTGTCCGAGGCCGGCACGATGACGTCGCGCGCGATCGGGGGCAGCACGGGCGCGTCCGCCGCCACCGTCACGGTGAGCACCGCGGTGTCCCGGCCGCCGCGCTGGTTGGTCGCGGCATACAGGATCTGCACCGTGCCGTCGTCGGCCGGGGCGGTCACCACGACGCGCCCGGAGGTGACGTCGGCGCGAGCCTCGACCCCGTCGGGCACCTCGAGCGTGGGGTCGAGCGCGAGCGCGCCGCCGCTGGAGTCCACATCGTTGGCCAGCACCCGCACCTCGGCGCTCTGCCCGGGCCGCAGGGTCACCGCGTCGTCGCGCGCCACCACCGACGCCGCCGACGTCGGCCGGTCGGCGATGCCCACCCGCACGGTGGCGACGGCGCGCTGGCCCGTCCAGTCCTCCACGGCGTAGGTGAACGAGTCGGTGCCCGACTCGCCGGGCAGCGCCTCGTACTCCAGGTAGTCGGCCCCGACGCTGACCACGCCCTTGACCGGCGCGCTGGCCAGCCCGAGCAGCGTGACCCCGTCGCCGTCCACGTCGATGCCGACGAGCGGGACCGCGATCCGCACCGAGTCGCCGGAGTAGACGCGCGCCACCAGGTCGCGGGGCTGCGGCGGCTTCTTGCCCTCCGCGTCGGACTCGTGCACCCGCACCGTGACCGTCGCAGCGGTCGTCCGGCCGGAGCTGTCGGCGACGACGAAGGTCGCGCGCGCCGTCAGCGCCCGGCTCGGCGCCTGGTAGCGCAGCACGTCCCCGGAGACGAACAGCAGGCCGTCGCCGTCGGCGAGCGGTTCGGCCAGCTCTCCGACCAGCGACAGCTCGTCGCCGTCCGGGTCGTAGGCACCGTCGAGTACGGGGATCGTCACCACGCCGCCCGCACGCACGCTCACCTCGACGTTGTCGACCACCGGCGGCTGGGACGGACCGCCCGCCTCCACCGGGGTCACGACGATGCGGCCCTGGGCGCTCGCGGCACCGTTGGACACCGTGTACGCCACCTCGACCGGTCCGGCCAGGGTGCGCTCGGCCCAGATCTGCACCAGGTGGTGGTCGAGCACCGCCACCTTGAGCCCGTAGCCGTCCGGCACGGTGACGTCCTGCAGCACCAGCACGTTGCCCGCCGGGTCCTCGTCGTTCGCCAGCGGATCGACCGTCACCTGGCCCCCGGACGGCAGGAAGGCCCGGTCACGGACCGCGACGGGCGGCTGGACCTGCTCCGGCCAGGCCCGTACGTCGATCCGGGCCAGCCCGGTGGCCTGCTGCGGCGCGGCCGTGACGAGGAACGGCACGTAGTAGGTGCCCGGCTGGGCCGCGGTGAAGGTGAACGTGCCCGCGACCAGGTCGGGCGCGACCGTGGCGCCGACGACGTCCTCCACCGAGGCCAGCCGCGCCGGCTCGCTGGTCGAGGTGCGGACGAAGTCCAGGGGGTGCAGCGTCACGGGCTGGTTGGCGTAGGTCACCGCGAACACCGGGTCCACGTGCGGCGGCACCGACCCGGCGGCCCGCACGTCGACGAGCATCTCGCCCGCGGTGGTCGCGGTGCCGTCGGAGACCTGCACGGCCACCGCCACCTGGCCCAGCGTGCCGCCGTCGGCGCGGAACGTGGCCGTGCCGTCCTGCCGGAACAGCACCGTGCCGTAGGTGGGGTCCACCGACGCGCCGACCAGCCGCAGGTCGTCGCCGTCCGGGTCGACGAAGCCGGCCAGCACGTCCTGGGTGGCCTGGCCGCCCGCGTCCACCGTCACCCGGGGCACCCGCACCTGCACCGGTGCCGCGTTGTCGTCGGCGCCGCCGACGTGGACCGTGACCTGCGCGGTGGACGGCGGGGTGGTCCCCCGGCCGTCCGAGATCGTGTACGCGAACGTCGCCGAGCCCTGGGCGTCGGGGAGCACGTCGATCTGCAGCGCACGGCCGCCGTACACCGCCACCAGGGTGCCGAAGTCCGCGCGCAACGGCTCGAACTCGGTGATGACCAGCACACCGCAGTCGGACGACGAGTCGTTGTCCAGCACCGCGAGCACGCTGGTGCGTCCGGCGCGCACGCCGAGCTCGTCGTCCACGGCCGTCGGCGCATGGGAGTCGGTGCCGCACTCGGCGGACAGGTCCTGGGTCGTCGTCCCGGGATCGGGGTCCGGCGCGGGGTCCGGGTCCGACTGAGGTGCGACCTGCTGCCAGTCCGGCTGGCGAACCTCGGTGTCCTGCAGCGGAAGCCACAGCCGCCCGGACACCGTGTCGTTGAGCACCACCATCGAGCGGTTGACGCGGAACACGACGGTGTCCGTGGCGCGCAGGTCCTGCAGGGTCTGGACCGAGGCCGACCCGCCGGCGCACAGCGTGAGCGCGTTGTCGGACGACGACGCCCAGGCTCCGAGGGCGCAGCCGCCAACCTGTACAGGAGCCGCTGGCAATCCCGTACCACCGGTCTCGTGGACGACGACGTCCCCGCCGTCGAGCGGTACCTCGAGAAGGGCCGTGCGGCTCGCGACGAGCACGCGGGTGCTGGCCGGGCCAGGCTGCTGCAGCATCAGGTCATCGCCGTCGAGCTGGACGGTGCCGTGCGTGGTGCGCAGCGTGCTGCCGGCGAGCACCACCGGCTCCTCGCCCACCGCGGTCAGCTGCTCGATGTCCCCGGCGCCGACCGAGCCCGCCGAACCGGTCGACCCGGGGCCGTCGGTCCCTGGGTCGATCCGGGTGACCGCGCCGTCCTGCGCGGAGACCGCGAGCGCGACCCCGGTCCGCGAGACGACCAGCGCGCCGCCCTCACCGAGCTCGACCTCGGGGTCCTCCTGCGTGAACGCCAGCGCGGTCAGCGTGTGCAGGTCGCGCACCCACACCGACCCGTCGCCGTCGACGAAGGCGACGGTGCCGCCCGCCATCGACGTCGTGACACCCGCGGTGGCAATCTCGGTGCTGGCCGTCACGGTCGCGGGGTCCACCACCGAGACGGACGTCGGCTGGACGAGCAGCACGTCGGAGCCGTCCTGCAGCACGTCGAGGTCGGCGTCGTCGGCCACGAGGCCCGCGTTGAGCTCCTCGACCGGCACGTTGTAGCGGCCGAGCATGAGCGAGGCGGACGAGGTCAGCCACACCGCGCCGTCGTCGAGGTCGAGGCGCGCCAACGGGAACCCGCGCTCGACGAACGCGAGCGTGGCGACGAGCACCGGCAGCGTGGCCACGGCCACCACGGACGTCACCCGGGAGCGGCCGGGACGCCAGGACGCCACGCTCACGACGCGCACCCGCGGGCCGGCTCGGTGGACACGGACCGGTCGGCGCGCACGACGAAGACCTGGATGCACACCTCGCCCACCGGCTCCCCGTCGGGAGCGGGAACGGTCACCGTGGGCTCGTCGACCAGGGCCAGCGCCTCCTCGCCCGTCGCGCTGACCAGGCCCCACTGGTAGCGGTCGCCGTCACGCGGGTCCGGGTTGCGCCAGGTGAACGTGACGGACCCGTCGGTCTGGACGACCCCGCGCAACGAGTCGGCCGCAGGTACCGAGATCGCCTGCGGCACGGACGTCGGCGCCTCGAACGTCTGCGAGGCGCCCGGCCGGTCCAGCCCACCGCGCGTCCACACCGTCACCAGCCCGACGATCGCGGCGACGACCACCAGGGCGGCCAGCACGGCGCTCAGGGCGCGCGTGCGACCGCCGCCGACCGGCTCGTCCTCGTCGGGCCCGGCAAGGTCGGGGACGACCGGGGGCGGCGCCACGAACCGCCCGGGCGGGGGCACCGCGACGCCGAGCGGGGGTACGGCCGGGCCGGCTGCAGCAGCGACCGGCGACACGGCCACGACCGGGCGCAGCCGGGTGGCGTCGCCGACCGCGTCGGGCCCGATGGCCACCACGGGTCGCAGCCGCGTGGCGCCGGCGGCACCCTCGTCGTCGGAATCGGGCTGCGGGGCGACCACGGGCTCGTCGGGGAGGTCCAGGGTCGTCACCGGCAGCCGGAGCGCGGCCTCCACCCGCTGCAGCGCGCGGGCGACCTCGAGCGCCGTCGCGTACCGCCGCGCGGGGTCCTTGGCCATCGCCCGCGCCAGCACTGCCTCGAGCTCGGCCGGCACGTCGGGCCGGCCCGTCGGCGGCAGGGGGGCGCGCTCGATCCGCGCGACGAGGTCGTGCGCGCCGTTGGCGCCACCGGGCACCTCGAAGGGCGTGCGACCGGCGAGCAGCGAGTACAGCGTCGCGGCCAGCGAATACACGTCGGCGCGTTCGTCGCCCGACGGGTCGTCCGCGAGCATCTCGGGCGGGGACCACGGGATCGACATGCCGACGGTCGCGCCCGAGCGCTGGCCGATGGTCCCGGCGATGCCGAAGTCCGTCAGCGCGGGCCAGCCGAAGTCCGTGGTCAGCACGTTCGCGGGCTTGATGTCGCGGTGCACGATGCCGGCGCGGTGGGCCGTCTCGACGGCGGACGCCAGGCGGATGCCGATCCGCAGCGCCTCGGGCACACCGACCCGCTCGTTGCGGTAGCGCTCCGCGAGGCCAGGGCGCGAGCAGTACTCCATGACGAGGTACGGCCGCCCGTCGGGCGCGATGCCGGCGTGGTGGATCGTCACGATGGACGGGTGGTGCGACAGCTGGGCCATGAGGTTCGCCTCGGCGGTGAACCGCTCGCGCACCTCGTCGTCCAGCCGGTTGGCCAGCAGCACCTTGACGGCGACGTCACGGCGCGGCAGGTCCTGGTGGAACAGGAAGACGTCCGCGAACCCACCGAACCCGAGCACGCGGACGTACTCGTAGCCCGGCAACGAGGGTGGCGAGGACGCCTCGCGCCGTGCGGTCACCCGCGCTCCACCACGAACGTCACGCCGTCGCCGAGGTCGACCACCTCACCGCAGGCGACGACACCGGGCTCACCGGGGTGCAGCCGCCGCGCCCCGATGCCCGGCTGCTGCACCAGCACGCCGTTGGTCGACTCCAGGTCGACGACGAGCACCTGGTCGCCCTCCTGACGGACCTCGGCGTGCGTGCGGGAGATGTCGTGCTGGGGGCTCGGCACCGTGACCAGGCGCGGCAGCTCCCGGTTGGCCACCCGCGTCACCTGCGGCGCGCGGCCGATGAGCACCGGGCGGTCCAGACCGACGACGAGCCCGGTGGACAGCACGATCCGCGCCGGCGCCACGGGGTCGGGGAGGGGCGCCGCGTCGACGGCAGGCAGCGTCGTCCCGTCGGGCGGCCCGGCCGGGGTCCAGGCCGGGAGCTGTCCGCGAACCTGGGCGAGATCGGCCGACAGGATGGTCAGGCCGTCGTGGTCGTCGCCGACCGGTGCCACGTCCGAGACTGTCGCCGCCACCAGCGCCGCGACCGGCGGCGGCGACGCGACGATCAGCTCGGGCACACTCACCGGCTCCGGCTCCGCCTCCGCGACCGGCTCCGGCTCGACGACCGGCTCGGGCAGGACGATCGTCTCCGGCTCCGCGACCGTCTCCGGTTCCGCGACCGTCTCCGGCTCCGGCGCGATGACCGGCTCGGGCACGACGACCGGCTCCGGCGCGGCAACCCAGGCCTGGTCCGGGACCACCTCGTCCTCGTCGAACGGCTCGCCCACCAGCAGCACGCTCGAGGCGCGCACCACCCCGCCCACCAGGGGCAACGTCGCACCGTCGACCGCCGGGTCGTCGAGCACCCGCACCCCCACCGCCTGGGCGTCGCGCGCGGTCCGTTCCGTCCAGGTGGCGACCTCCCCGGCCCGCAGCGCGCGCACCCCGCGCGCGTCGCGCACGACGACCTCGATCCCCCCGCGCAGAGCGGCGTGCACCCGGCCGTCCCGACCGACCCCGACCAGCGCGAACGGCGGCAGGTCGGCGAACCCGTGGCGCGACAGCACCACCAGGGCCTCGAGCACCCCGCCGCCGGACCGCGCGACCTCCCACAACCCCAGCACCGTCTCGTCCGAGGTCTCCGGCCCGACCAGCGCCACCAGGCCCTCGGACACCACGGCAGCCCAGCTGCCGCTCGAGTAGGCGAACGAGCTCACGGTCTCTCCTCGGGAGCCGGCGGGGCGTCCAGGACGCGGCGCGGGACGGTCGCGCCGTCGAGCATCTCGTCCCACTGCGTGGGTCCGAGGCCGGCGTCCGCCCTCGGGATGGTGATCGACACGTCCTGGGCGCCACCCGCGGTCGCGACGTCGACCACCACGACGCTGACGTTGTCGTGGCCGCCGCCGGCCAGTGCGAACGCGACCAGCGCGGCGGCCGCCGCCTGTGGGTCGCTCTGCTGCTCCACCACTGCGGCGATGTCGTCGTCGGTCAGCTCGCGGGTCAGGCCGTCGGTGCAGACGACCAGCCGGTCACGACTGCCGGCGGGCAGCAGCCAGTAGTCCGGTTCGGGGTCCGGTCCCGTGCCCAGGGCGCGGGTCACCACGTGCCGGTCCGCGTGGCCGGCGGCCTGCGCCGGGCTGAGCCGACCGGCGTCCAGCAGCTCCTGCACCACCGAGTGGTCGACGGTGACCTGCTCCAGGCCCCCGTCCGTCCAGCGGTACACGCGCGAGTCGCCGACGTTGAACACCAACCAGTACGAACCGCCGTCGTGCTCGGCCACCGCCACGCCGGCCACCGTGGTGCCGCCGCGCCGCCCGCCGGTGAACTCCGCACGGATCCGCGCGGAGGCACGCACGAAGCAGGCATGCACGTCGTCGGCCGTCGCGGTGGGACGACCGGCCAGCTGCGCGAACTCCTCCACTGCGATCCGGCTGGCGAGGTCGCCCGCGTCATGCCCTCCCATGCCGTCGGCGACGAGGAACACCGGCGGGTAGGCGAGCAGTGCGTCCTCGTTGACGTCGCGCACGTGGCCACGGTCGGTCGCGGAGCCCCAGGACGTGCGCACGGATCACTCCCTCTCCTGGCGGCGACCTCACGAAGGCGACACCCGCCCATCGGCGCGCACGGACCTCGACCTGAGGGCCGAGGGTAGTCGGTGACAGGCGTCCGACGTGCTCAGATGCCGAGCTGGAAGACTCCCCAGTACGCCAGCATCACGGCCAGCACCGCCGACCCACCGCACACGCCCCAGGTGGCCGCCATCCGGACGGCGCCCGGCGAGACGACGCCACCCGCTGCCCGCACGTCGAGCATCCGGCGGCCCAGCAGCACCCCCGCGAGGACCACCGACAGCCCGCCCAGGCGGACGGCCAGCCAGCCGCCCTGCACCACCAGTGCATTGCGCCGGTAGCTCATCGCGATCCGGGCCACCGTCACGAGGTACCCGATGAGCGCGGCCACGGTGGCGATCGACCCGAAGCCCAGCCCCGCCAGGTGCGGGCCGATGCCGGGCGCCCACCGCGGCCCCGGGGTGGGCGGCGGCGCGCCACGCCCGTTCCAGCCGCGGGCAGCGACGGACCGCACACCCCGGTCGGCCAGCACGGCCGTGAACGCCAGCGCGATCAAGCCGGCCGCACCGCCGAGGATGCGGAGCACGGTGTCGCCGTCCCGCAGCCAGCGGGCCTGCGGGGGCGGGTCCGCGCGGTAGGGCTGCACCGGGCGGTCCCCCGCGACCCGGGGAGGCGCCCCGGCCGTGCCCGGCAGGCCGAGCACCCAGCCGGCCAGGTCGTCGACGAAGCGGGGCGACACCGTCTGCCGCACCCGCAACCCGTGGTCGGCGCCGGCGTAGTAGCGGACCGTCACACCGGCGTTGTCCGCCACGGTCGCGTCCGCGAGGATCTGCTGGGCGCCCTGCACGATGGGCATCGAGGCGTCACCGGTGCCGTACGCGACGAACACCGGCTGGCCCATCTGCTGCTGGTAGGGCTGCACGTCGAAATCCGCGTAGTCGAGCCCACCGCCGGGCAGCGACAGCGCCACCGCCCGCGGGATCGCCCGGAACACGCCGCGCGGCACCCCGATGTTGCGCAGGTACTGGTCGGTCGCGAAGGCCGCCTGCGCCCTCGGCGTCACCACGGGTGAGGAGGCCAGCACGACGAACGACGGCGCGATGTCGGCGCAGGCCATCACCGGGGCGATCCAGCCGCCCTCGCTCTCGCCGTACACGCCGACGCGTGCCGGGTCCACCCCACGCCGCGCGCGCAGCACCGCGAGCGAACGCGCGTAGTCGCCCGCCATCGCCACGTAGTCCCGGTGCCGGGTGGAGTAGGTGTCCAGCCGCTTGTCCGGGACGATCGTCGCGATCCCCCGGGCGGCGAGGCGCCGTGCCTGGTCGACGAACGCCTCGCTGTGGCGACCGGTGCCGGCGCCGTGCACGAAGACCACGCCGGGCACCGGACCCGGCGCCCCGACGGGCTCGAGGATGCGGGCGCGCACCCGCACGCCGTCCAGCTGCACCGGCACCACCGAGGTGACCACCTCGTAGGTCGAGAGCTCGGGCGCCCCCGTGACGTCGGTGTCCGGGTCGTCGGGATCGAGGGGTTCCGCGAGCGGCTCCGGGTCCCAGCGCGGGCCCATCACGGCGCCCACCACGGCGAGCGCGATGATCCCGACGACGCACGAGGCCGCCAAGCGGTACGTCGAGGAGGCGCGCTGCGCCGCGCTCGGTCCGGGCGCGCCGCCGACGAGCCCGAGGGACGACACCAGGGACCGCAGGCGCGTCACGCCGGTGCGCGGGGCGACGCGCACTCAGAATCCCAGCCGGCCGAGCTGTTTGGGGTCGCGCTGCCAGTCCTTGGCGACCTTGACGTGCAGGTCGAGGAACACCCGCGCGCCGAGCAGCGCCTCGATCTCGCGGCGGGCCTGGGTGCCGACGTCACGCAGGCGCGCGCCGCCCTTGCCGATGACGATCGCCTTCTGCGAGTCGCGCTCGACGATGAGCTGCACCCGCACGTCGAGCAGCGGCAGGTCGTCGCGGCCGGCCGTGCCGCGCGGGGTGATCTCGTCGACGACGACCGCCAGGGAGTGCGGCAGCTCGTCGTGCACGCCCTCCAACGCTGCCTCGCGCACCAGCTCCGCCACCATGACGAGCTCGGGCTCGTCGGTCAGCTCGCCGTCCGGGTACAGCTGGGGGCCCTCCGGCAGGTGACCGATCAGGAGGTCCGCCAGCACGTCCATCTGGTAGCCGGACCGGGCCGAGACCGGGATGACGTCGGCCCAGTCGCCCAGGGCGTTGACGGCCATCAGCTGCTCGGCCAGCCGGCCCTTGCCCACCAGGTCCGCCTTGGTGACCACGACCACCACGGGGGCCTTCCGCCGGCCCCGGGCCAGGGACACCAGCTCGGCGGCGATGTACCGGTCGCCGGGACCTGCGCTCTGGTCGGCGGCCACGCAGAACACGACGACGTCCACCTCGCCGAGCGTGTCCTTGACCAGGTCGTTCAGCCGCTCCCCCAGCAGCGTGCGAGGGCGGTGCAGCCCGGGGGTGTCGACCAGCACCAGCTGCGCGTCCGGCCGGTGCACGATGCCGCGGATGGTGTGCCGGGTGGTCTGCGGCCGCCCGGAGGTGATGGCGACCTTCTGCCCCACCAGGGCATTGGTCAGCGTGGACTTTCCGGCGTTGGGGCGCCCGACGACACAGGCGAACCCGGAGCGGTACGTCACAGTGTTCACCGGTCGACCTTCCCTCTGTTCCGCTCCCGGCGGGTTCCGCCTACGGCGGCCCCCACCTTCCGCTGCACTCCGGGTGCGGCTCTCCGGCTCATGCTGGCACCCCCGGCGCCTGCTCGCCCTCGTCGAGCCCCGGCGAGTCGGCGCGGCACACCAGCACGGTGGCCAACCGACGTCGGCGGCCCTCCACACGGTCCGCGACGAGGTGCAGCCCGTGGATGTCCCCCACCGAGCCCGGCAACGGCACCCGGCCCAAGGCCTTGGCCAGCAGACCGCCGGCCGTGTCCACGTCCTCGTCCTCCACCTCGAGGCCGAACAGCTCCCCCAGCTCGTCACGGCCCAGCCGGGCAGGCACCCGGTACACGCCGCCCCCGAGGTCGTCCACCACCGGCGCGCTGGGGTCGTGCTCGTCGGTCAGCTCACCGACGATCTCCTCCAGGGCGTCCTCGATGGTCACCAGCCCGGCGATGCCCCCGTACTCGTCGACGACGATCGCCATGTGGCTGGAGCCGTCGCGCAGCTCGCGCAGCAGGTCGTCCACCGGCTTGGACTCGGGCACGAACACCGCCGGCCGGGCCAGCGATCCCGCCGGCTCGTCCCACGCCGCGTCGCCCGCCGTCGTCGGCGCCAGCCGGCGAACGAGGTCCTTGAGGTACAGCACGCCGCGCAGGTCGTCCACGGACCGGCCGACCACCGGCACCCGGGAGAAGCCCGAGCGCTGCAGCAGCGACAACGCCTTGCCCAGCGGGGTGTCCTCGTGCGTGACCACCATGTCCGTGCGCGGCACCATCACCTCGCGGGTCAGGGTGTCCCCCAGCTCCAGCACACCGCGGAACATCTCGCGCTCGGCGTCCTCGATCGCCTCGGAGTCGTTGACCCGCTGCACCATCTCGCGCAGCGCGTCGGAGTCGTCGCCGGAGGTCGTGCTGCCGGCGGCGGCGCGGCCGACGCCGCCGAACGCCGCGGTGACCGCCAGCAGCAGGCGGGACAGCGCGGTGAGCGTCTGCACCGGCCGGCGTCGACCGATGCTGCGCGGGCTGACCCGCACCAGGCCGAACGCCAGCAGGGCGCAGGCCGCCAGCGACGCCCCGAACACCGCACCCCACGGCCAGCCGGTGGCGGTGATCGCCAGCGTCAGCGCGACGGTTGCCGTCATCTCGGACACCAGCCGGACGAAGGCCGCGGCGGCCGACACCCGGGCGGGGTGCTCGACGAGGCGCTGCACGCGGCGCGACGCCGGGTTCCCGGCAGCGACCATGTCCGTCACCTGGAGCCGGGAGACGCGGATCACCGCCACCTCACCGGCGGACAGCAGCGCGGCGAATGTCAGCCCGATGACCGCGAGGACCAGCAGCAGGACGAGCGGAGGGTGCGTCATCGCCCGGCCAGGAACGTCAGCAGCAGCCGGCGCTGGAGCGCGAACATCTCCTTCTCCTCGGCCGGCTCGGCGTGGTCGTACCCGAGCAGGTGCAAGATCCCGTGCACGGTGAGCAGCAGCAGCTCCTCGGCGGTCGAGTGTCCCGCCGTGCGCGCCTGCTCCACCGCGACCGCGGGGCACAGCACGACGTCGCCGAGCAGGCCGGCGGGTGTCGGCTCACCGTCGCGGCCGGGCCGTAGCTCGTCCATCGGGAACGACAGCACGTCGGTCGGGCCGGGCTCGTCCATCCACCGCACGTGCAGGTCGGTCATCACCTCGACGTCGACCAGCAGCACCGACAGGTCGGCCTGCGGGTGCACGTGCATCTCGTCGAGCACGTAGCGGGCCACCGCCGCCAGCTCCGCCTCGTCCACCTCGTGGCCGGACTCGTTGTTGACCTCGATGCTCATCGGGCGTCCTTAGCCTCGTCCCACCGGGCGTACGCGTCGATGATGTCGCCGACGAGGCGGTGGCGGACCACGTCGGACGAGGTGAGTCGGCAGAACGCCACGTCGTCCACCCCGGAGAGGATGCCCTCCACGACGCGCAGGCCCGACGGCGTGCCTCCCGGCAGGTCCACCTGCGTCACGTCGCCGGTGACGACGACCTTCGATCCGAACCCCAGCCGGGTGAGGAACATCTTCATCTGGTCCGACGACGTGTTCTGCGCCTCGTCGAGGATGACGAACGCGTCGTTGAGCGTGCGCCCGCGCATGTAGGCCAGCGGCGCCACCTCGACCGTGCCGGCCTCCAGCAGCCGGGGGATGGACTCGGGGTCCACCATGTCGTGCAGCGCGTCGTACAGCGGCCGTAGGTACGGGTCGATCTTCTCGGCCAGCGTGCCGGGCAGGAAGCCGAGCCGCTCGCCGGCCTCCACCGCCGGGCGGGTCAGCACGATGCGGGTCACCTGCCGGGCCTGCAGCGCCTGCACGGCCTTCGCCATCGCCAGGTACGTCTTGCCGGTGCCGGCCGGGCCGATGCCGAACGTGACGGTGTGCCGGTCGATCGCGTCGACGTACTCCTTCTGCCCGGCCGTCTTCGGCCGGATGGTGCGCCCGCGCGAGGACAGCACGTTGACGGTCAGCACGTCGGCCGGGCGCACGCTCGACGAGGCGCGCAGCATCTCCACCGACCGGCGCACGACGTCGGACGAGAGCGCGGTGCCGGCCGCGGCCGTCTCGACGAGCTCGTCGACGAGCCGGGCGACCAGCGCGACGTCCCCCACCGGACCCGCCAGCCGCACCTCGTTGCCGCGCACGTGCACGTCCACCGTGGGGAACCCGGTCTCGATGGCCCGCAGCACCTCGTCGCCCAGCCCGAGCAGCTCGATCATCGACACGGCGGACGGCACGGTGATGCGGTGCTCGACGCGGGCGGCCGCACCAGGCCGACCGGGGCGGGAGGACCCGGTGTCGCGCGCGGCGGAACCGAAGCGCGGGGCGGGGGTGGACTGGGCCATGTGCTCGGCGGAAGCCGCGGGCTCCTTCGGTCGGAGACGAACACGGTCATGCTACCCGGCGGCCGCCACGCCGGGCCGGTGGGCCCTTCGTCCTGCGGGCTCACGGGTGGCAGGGCCACACTGACGGGCGAGGACGCCGGGCGATGAGGCCGGGCGCACACGCGGAGGTGCCAACCGTGGCCAAGTACGTCAAGGACTTCACCGAGGGCGACAAGGACCAGAAGGACCTGCTGGGGGGCAAGGGCGCGAACCTTGCCGAGATGACCCGGCTCGGTCTGCCGGTCCCCCCCGGATTCACCATCACCACCGAGGCCTGCCGGGCGTTCATGCGCAACGGCGAGGTCCCGGCCGAGCTGCGCGTCGAGGTCACCCAGGCCCTGCGCCACCTCGAGGACCAGATGGGCCGCACGCTGGGCGACGTCCACGAGCCGCTGCTCGTGTCGGTCCGCTCGGGCGCCAAGTTCTCCATGCCGGGCATGATGGAGACGGTGCTCAACGTCGGCCTGAACGACGCGTCCGTGCAGGCCCTGGCCACCTTCTCGGGTGACGACCGGTTCGCCTGGGACTCCTACCGCCGGCTGATCCAGATGTTCGGCCGCACGGTGCTGGACATCGACGGCGCCCTGTTCGCCGAGGCGCTGGACAAGGCCAAGCACACCCGGGGCGTCAAGGCCGATGTCGACCTGACGGCCGAGGACCTCAAGGTCCTGGTCGAGACGTTCAAGCAGATCGTCCGCGACCAGACCGGCCGCGAGTTCCCGCAGCACCCGCGCGAGCAGCTCGACATGGCGATCATCGCCGTGTTCGGCTCGTGGGGCACCGAGCGCGCGCGCCTCTACCGGCGCAAGGAGCGCATCTCCGACGACCTCGGCACCGCCGTCAACGTCTGCTCGATGGTGTTCGGCAACCTCGGCCCGACCTCCGGCACCGGCGTCGCGTTCACCCGCGACCCGGGCACCGGCAAGACCGGCGACTACGGCGACTACCTCATCAACGCGCAGGGCGAGGACGTCGTCGCCGGTATCCGCAACACGCTCTCGCTGAAGGACCTCGAGCAGGTCGACCCGGCCTCCGCCACCGAGCTGCGTCAGGTGATGCGTCGCCTGGAGACCCACTACCGCGACCTGTGCGACATCGAGTTCACCATCGAGCGCGGCAAGCTGTGGATGCTGCAGACCCGCGTCGGCAAGCGCACGGCCCCCGCCGCGTTCCGCATCGCCGCCCAGCTGGTCGACGAGCACCTCATCACGATGGACGAGGCGCTGACCCGGGTGACCGGTGCCCAGCTGGCCCAGCTGCTGTTCCCGCAGTTCGAGTCCGGCGTCACGGCCACCCTGGTGACCAAGGCGATGGCCGCGTCCCCGGGCGCTGCGGTGGGCCAGGCCGTCTTCGACCCGCACACGGCGGAGGAGTGGGCCGCCAAGGGCAAGGACGTCATCCTCGTCCGGCGCGAGACCAACCCCGACGACCTCGGCGGCATGATCGCCGCGGTCGGCATCCTCACCGCGCGTGGCGGCAAGACGTCGCACGCCGCCGTCGTGGCCCGCGGCATGGGCCGCACGGCCGTCGTCGGCGCCGAGGCGCTCGTCGTCGACCCGGTCGCGCGGCAGTTCGTCTGCGGCAAGATCACGGTCAAGGAGGGCGACGTCATCGCCATCGACGGCACCACCGGCGAGGTCTTCCTCGGCGACGTGCCGGTGGTCCCCTCGCCCGTCAGCACCTACCTCGAGGAGGGCCTGGAGGCCGCCCTCGCGCAGGCCGTCGACGACGAGACCCGCGAGCTGGTCGAGGCGGTGGACCGCATCCTGTCCCACGCCGACGCCAGCCGTCGGCTCAAGGTGCGCGCCAACGCCGACACCGCCGAGGACGCCATCCGGGCCCGCAGCCTGGGCGCCCAGGGCATCGGCCTGTGCCGGACCGAGCACATGTTCCTCGGCGAGCGCCGCGTGCTCGTCGAGCACGTCGTCCTCGCCCAGACGGACGACGAGCGGGAGGCCGCGTTCGCCGCCCTGCTGCCGCTGCAGACGCAGGACTTCACCGAGATCTTCGAGGCGATGGACGGCCTGCCGACGACGATCCGGCTGATCGACCCGCCGCTGCACGAGTTCCTGCCGGACTTCACGGCGTTGTCCGTCAAGGTGGCTCTGGCCAAGGAGCGGGGCGAGGTCGACGAGGCGGACGTCACGCTGCTCGCAGCAGTGGAGCGGATGCACGAGGCCAACCCGATGCTCGGCCTGCGTGGCGTGCGTCTGGGCCTGGTGATCCCGGGCCTGTTCACGCTGCAGATCCGCGCGATCTGTGAGGCCGTCGCCGCACGGCTGACCGCGGGTGGCAACCCCCAGGCCGAGATCATGGTGCCGCTGGTCGGGTCGGTGCAGGAGCTGCACCTGGTCCGCGAGGAGGCCCTGGCGATCATGGCCGAGGTCGGTGCCGCGCACGGCATCGAGCTCGAGCTGCCCGTCGGCTGCATGATCGAGCTGCCGCGGGCCGCGCTCACTGCCGGTCGGATCGCCGAGGAGGCGCAGTTCTTCTCCTTCGGCACCAACGACCTGACGCAGACCACGTGGGGCTTCTCGCGTGACGACGTCGAGGGATCGTTCTTCGCCCAGTACACCGCCAACGGCGTGCTGTCCGTGTCCCCGTTCGAGACGATCGACGTCCCGGGCGTCGGCCGGCTCGTCGAGATCGCCGTGAACGAGGGTCGCGCTGCGCGCCCCGACCTGCACCTGGGTGTCTGCGGCGAGCACGGCGGCGACCCGGAGTCGATCCGGTTCTTCGACTCGGTCGGGCTCGACTACGTGTCCTGCTCGCCGTTCCGCGTCCCGGTCGCCCGCCTCGAGGCCGGCCGCGCGGCGATCGAGTCCTTCGGCGGCGCCGTCTCGGACGTCCGCTGAGGCACCGTGGGCGGTCCGGCCAGGGCTGGGCCGGACCGCCCACGGCCTCGTCATCCATCCCCGCCCGTCACCACCGGTAGACCGGTCGGGACGGGCAGCGGGTCAGCCCCAGCGACCTAGTCGGGTCGCCAGCACGGCGAGCGCCACCGGGCCGGCCGTCGAGGTGCGCAGCACCCACGGGCCTAGCCGCGCCGTGTGCGCACCGGCGGCGGTGAGCGCGGCGAGCTCGTCAGGCGTGATGCCGCCCTCCGGCCCCACGGCGAGGAGCACCTCGACCTGCTGCCCGTCGTCGGGCAGCGGCAACGTGGCCAGCGGCTGCTCGGCCTCCTCGTGCAGCACCACGGCCAGGCCACCGGCACGGACCACGGCGCCCACCCGGGCCACCAGACCCGCGGAGTCCACCGCGGGCTCCACCACGGGCACCCTGGACCGCCGGGCCTGCTTCGTCGCCGCCCGGACGGTGCCGATCCAGCGCATCCGGCTCTTCGCCGCCCGGTCGCCGCGCCAGACGACCACCGAGCGGTCCGCCTGCCACGGCAGCACGGCGTCGACCCCCAGCTCGGTGGCGGCCTCGATCGCCAGCTCGTCGCGGTCGCCCTTGGCCAGCGCCTGGGCCAGCGTCAGCGTGGGCCAGGCAGGCGGCTCGTCCACCGCCTCGAGCACGGCCAGGTGCACGCCCGCGGGGTCCACGGCCGTCACGCGGGCGCGCAGGCGCACCCCGGCGCCGTCCACCACGTCGACCCGCTCCCCCGGCCGACGGCGCTGCACGACCGCGGCGTGCCGGCCCTCGTCGCCGTCCAGCACGTACACCGAACCGACGCCCATCCCGCCCAGCGCCCCCGGCTCCGCCAGGAACACCGGCGCGCTCATCGGCCGGTCAGCTTGTCACGCAGCCGGGCGAACACTCCCGCGCTCGTCGCGGCCAGGCGTGCCTCGGGGCGCTCCTCGCCGCGCAGCGCGGCAAGGGCGCGCAGCAGCTCCTCCTGCTGGTCGTCCAGTGCGGTCGGCACCTGGACGTCCACGTGCACGTGCAGGTCACCGCGGCCGGACCCGTGCAGGTGCCCCACGCCCAGGCCCCGCAGCGTGACGACCTGGTCCGGCTGCGTGCCAGGGCGCAGGTCCACCTCCTGGGGGCCGTCCAGCGTCTCCAACGTGAGCACCGTGCCGAGCGCCGCCGCGGTCATCGGCACCGGCAGCGTGGCGTGCAGGTCGTCACCCTCACGGACGAACACCTCGTGCCGACGCTCCCGGATCTCCACGTAGACGTCACCGGGCGGGCCACCGGCCGGGCCGACCTCGCCCTGGCCGGTCATCCGGATCCGGGTGCCGGTGTCGACGCCCGCCGGCACGTCCAGCGACAGGGTGCGCCGGGAGCGCACCCGGCCCTCACCCGCGCACTCGACGCAGGGCTCGGGGATCACGGTGCCGAAGCCGTGGCAGGCGGCGCACGGCTGGCTGGTCATCACCTGGCCGAGGAAGGAGCGGGCCACCCGCTGGACCGTGCCCCGGCCGCCGCAGACGGTGCACGTCACCGGGGACGTGCCCGGCCGCGCACAGCTGCCGAGGCACGTCGGGCAGGTCACGGCGGTGTCCACCGGCATCTCGCGGTGCGCACCGAACGTCGCCTCCACCAGGTCGATGTCCAGCCGGACCAGTGCGTCCTGCCCGCGCCGGGCGCGCGGCACCGGGCCGCGCTGGGCGCCGGCGCCGGTCGCCGCTCCGAAGAACGTCTCGAAGATGTCCTGGAAGCCGAAGCCGCCACCCATGCCGCCGCCGGGCGAGGCGGGATCGGCGCCGAGGTCGTACGAGCGGCGCTTGTCCGCGTTGCCCAGCACGTCGTACGCGCGGGACACGTCCTTGAACCGCTCCTCCGACGCCGGGTCGTTGCCGGCGACATCGGGGTGCAGCTCACGGGCGAGCCGTCGGTAGGCCTTCTTGACCTGCTCCGGCGTGGCGTCCCTCGGCACGCCGAGGACCTCGTAGTAGTCCACCAGAAGGGTTCTCGCTTCCTCGAGAGGGCGCCGGGGCGTCAGCCGGCCAGGATCCGGGTGAGGTACCGGGCGACGGCGCGCACGGCGGCCATCGTGGCCGGGTAGTCCATCCGCAACGGACCGACCGCGCCGACCCGTGCCACACCGGCCCCGTCCCCACCGTAACCGCTGGTGACGATGCTGGCCTCGACGAGGCCCTCGTGCTGGGTCTCGCGGCCGATCCGCACCGCGACCACCGCATGGTCCTCGGCCATCTCGGAGAGCAGGCGCAGCAGCACCACCTGTTCCTCCAGCGCCTCGAGCACCGGTCCCAGGGTCCGGGTGAAGTCCGCGCCCGACGTCCGCGCCAGGTTGGCGGTGCCGGCGACGACCACGCGCTCCTCACGCTCGAGGTCGAGGGTCTCCTCCACCGCGTCGACGACGGCCCGCACCAGCGGGCCCTCGCCCGGGGCGAACTCGTCGGCCAGGTGCTCGAGCGCGGCGTCCAGCTGGGCCAGCCGGAGCCCGCCCGCCTCGGTGTTCAGCCGCACGCGCAGCCGGGCCAGCGTGGCGTCGTCGAGGTCGTCAGCCAGCTCGAGCGTGCGCTGCTCCACCCGGCCGGTCGTCGTGATGATGACGACGAGGAGGTGCCGCATCCCCACCGGCACCAGCTCCACGTGTCGCAGCGCCGACCGGCGCAGCGACGGGTACTGCACCACGGCCACCTGCTGGGTGAGCTGGGCCAGCAGCCGCACCGCGCGGTCCACGACGTCGTCCAGGTCGACCGCCTGCTCGAGCAGCGCGCCGATGGCCCGCCGCTCCGCGACCGACAGCGGCTTGACGTCGGAGAGGCGGTCGACGAACTGGCGGTAGCCGGTGTCGGTGGGGACGCGCCCCGCGGACGTGTGCGGCTGGACGATGTAGCCGGCCTCCTCGAGGGCGGCCATGTCGTTGCGGATCGTCGCCGGCGAGACGCCGAGGTGGTGCCGCTCGGAGAGCGCACGCGAGCCGACCGGTTCCCGGGTGGCGACGTAGTCCTCGACGATCGCGCGCAGCACGTCCAGCCGCCTGTCCTCGCCGCCCATGCCTACCCTCCGCTCCGGGTGTCGTTCGTCGGCGTCGGTAGCACTCCGGCGCGTCGAGTGCCAATCCTACGCGGCACCCCGGACAGCACGGGGAGGCCGCCGCGGCAGGACGGGAGCCGTCTGCGACGCACCAGCAGCCCGTTCGGGTGCGGCGCCCCCGCGGCGACCGGCCGCCGGTGGGCCTGCCCGACGGGCGCCCCCGCCTTCCCTACAGTGCGGGGGTGACCTTCGACAGGTATGCCCCCGACGTCCTCGCCGTCGGCCCACCGCCCCGCCGCGGTTCCGGTGCGCTGTCCCGGCCCTGCCCGGCGGAGCCCGGGCTGGTGGTCGAGGACGTCGAGACCGGTTGGGTGGGCGCCGTGGTCCGGGTGGAGAAGTCGGGCGGCCTGCACGTCGTGGTGCTCGAGGACCGCCATGGGCGTCCCCGCACCTTCCGCCTCGGTCCGGGCTTCTGGGTGGACGGCGAGCCGGTG